>JACCDP010195727.1_pt1 | contig 11550 bp, 12 predicted proteins | sample 7445841 | NCBI WGS metagenome assembly JACCDP01 (sample SAMN15323441, study PRJNA562643) | freshwater metagenome | isolation source: river surface water | place: USA:Blue River Watershed | collected 2017-08-17
GATACTTCCCACTCTTTAATCTTGTAATTACTAATTTCAATGTCAGCACGTACGTAACTGTGTTGCGTGTTATCCGCCTTCTGCAATAATCGCACGGCTTCAGCTGGCGTTCCTGCTTGAGCCATTCCTTGGCTTACATCATGCAAACCAGCAATGTCAGCCATATCCTTTTCAATGAACTGCAAGATTGGAAATATGTCGCTACCAACGCCGGGCGCTCGCATAATTTGCGGAGGATGTGATCCACGATCGTAGTATATTTTTCGATAAATGCGATTAGCATCATCGATGGTGTCACTCTTGTTATCAAACGCGTCTGCACCAATCTTACTCAAACGCTCAATCATCAAGTAGTCTTTTTGTCCTTCAAATTGCTCAAGGAGCTTCGACCACAAGCGGTTGTACATTAACTGTAACTGTGTTAAATCAAAACCCAATGCATACCCGTATGGCGTACCAGCACGTGGTTGCCACCTTAATGGAATAAACGGAAACGAGTCGCGCTTTTCATACGGCCATATACCTGCATATAACAACTGTGAGTTAGTAGAAACAATGTATCTACCCTTTGGGTATAGTGCACTTGGTTTTTCCCAATACTCGTATACAGTAGCAGCATGCTTTCTAGCATCGTAGCTTGTTTGTCGCGCTGGTGTTGGATTTGTATAACCAAACCCGGTTCCTGATGCACCATCTAAGTAGTTATCAACGTAACTTGCATTATGTCCAGTTAACGCATCAGCTTTGACGCGCTTGCCAATTTCTCCATATGAATTGACAAACCAACTAAGAGGTTTAACCATTGCGTGAATAAGCCATCGAACATCTTCATCTTGCTTTGCTGTTGGATCTAAATAAACATCAAATGCTGGCAAAATCTGTTCTACAACATCACCAACTTCAAACTCTTTATGCCCAATGACTTCTTTGCCAGACACTTCATACTGAGGTACAACCTGTGATTTGTTACTATCCCAGTAAATCTTTAAATAACTTGTACCACATACGCATGCCCAGCGAACGCGTTCCTTGAGCTGTGTCTCTCTACCAAATTTACGTGCATAGTGCTTGATGATGTAATTAGCTTCATCTGCAGCAGCTCGATCTTGTTCGTTTTCCGATAATGGAATAGCACTTGCATCTGGACTGCCCTGTGTTAATTTACCAACTACTCCGTCAATAAGTGGACGTATTTTATTTACAACTACGTAACGTGTTGGCTCTTTATGATTTTGAAGACGTACTAGGTTACGTGCATTACTATTAATTCTAAACCACTGTCGCCCCTCAAAAAATGCTACAGATAACGCCCACTCTGTTTCCATTTCTTGCCTTGCTCGTTGAGCTGTTTCAAATTGCCCACGGACAAAATCTGCAACTTTAATAGCTTCGGCTGGTGATTCAAGAGGTAGAACCTGCCAGTCTTTTTCTTCTTGATCTAAATTAAGATTGTCTTCCTCATTCAAACGTGGATCTTTAAGTTTATTTGCACCTAATGTTCCTTCATTAGAAGGCACAGAAAATGCTGACATTGTTGGCTGCTTTGGTTTACCAGCAATCAACTGCGCTAACTTACTCATGTTTGAAAGAGGATTATTCATAACCAATCACCAGATTTCTTTATCTCTGCAATGATTTTTTCCACTCGTTGGTTTTTAAGTTCTTTTAAAACTTCTGTCATCCAAACAAGAGTTAATATTGCAAATAAAACTTCCGATACGTCACGCACAGACATTAGATCCAGTCCTTACCTTCTCGATTCGTAAACCACGTCGGCATATTTTCGATATGCTGCCGTCTATTAGATCTAATCTCAGGACATTCTACTGGGTATTTACGCCACATTGCCCCATACCGCATGCTGTCAATTGCGTGGTCATTCTTAGTTCCATTGTCAATTTCATCTGGATCACGCGGAGATGCCATTGTTTTCTCTAACTGCTTAATGATGTTAGGGCACTTTGTTCTGTGTATGCGTAACTTTGGTCTGCGTTTTCCATTAACAAATTCAGATGCATCTAGCATTTCTTTTACTTGTGCCCAACCTGCTTTTCTGTCTTTAACAGCACGTACACATGGCAAACCCATGTTCCACCAAACCTCAACAGGATATTCGCCAATGCGTTCTTCTATCTTTGCTGGCGGAAACGTATTAGCCCAGTCAAAGGCAATTGCTTCTAGCTTTGTTGACCACTGGTTTCGTTCTTTAGACACACACTGCGCTAACTCAAAATGCTCAAGCATCTTAACTACTTCATTCGCTTGGCTTGAACTAACATGACCTGCCTCATACCATTCTGAAAGTAGGTATACATTTTCTCGTTCATCTGACGCAAATAATAAAGTACAAGCAGGAGCACCAGTACCATAGTCATGACTAGCCCAGAATCGCCACCATGGCTGGATTTCAATATGGTCAACAACGTGCCATGGCTCGCCATCCATATCCATTTCTTTAAATTGTGGAAAGAAGCGACCTCCGACACCTACCTCATGCTGACATTCGCGCAAGAATGATGTCAACCCAAAGGTATCAATTTCATCTTGGCAAACACTTATGCTTTTATGTTTCCATGCAGGTGTGCCACCAGTAATCCTGTATCCAACACGACCATTGTCTCGCTCACACGGCTCGTATGTAAGATCCCAGATAGCCGGTACTTTTGGAGATTGTATGCGATTTTGGAGCATGTCAATCTCGCCAGATAACGTGCGCGTCATTACACTATTACTATGGATGGCGTTCTGGACAAAGATAACTGCGCAGTCAATACTTCTTGCCGGAAGAATTGTTGCCGTCATTGTTTTAATTTTTTTCTCAACTCTATCAACAGAGTCATCAAGCTCATCAATATCGTCAAAAATAATGATGTCAGGACGTAAATGATCAAGCTTAACACCGCGAGCGCCGGTATCCAAACCAAACGCAAGAACATTGAATCCGTTTGCTGTACGGAGTTTACTTGCACTCCATCCCTTTGAAAATCCATATTGGTTTACAGCTCGTTCAATCCCGCACTTCTCCATTGCACTTGCAATGTCATTTACGTGTCTATTAGCAGCATCTTGTGTATGGCATACATACAGTGCAAACCGCCTTGTTGCTTTAACAGCTAATCTGGAAATGATTAATTCAACGGTTGTTGATTTACCACCACCGCGAAACCAACACTCGATTAGAGCGGGAGCTGATGCTCCGGGAGTTAACTTTTCTGCCCATTCCCAAGCCCTAATGTGATGATCACCTAAATCTGCGTTTGCAGCGTGTTTAGCATAATGCCTAAGCCATTGTTTGTAATCTAACTCGTGCCCAGCAATTGGTAATGCTTTGCCACTATCAAAATCACCCATCTGTAACGTAGTACTTAATTCATCTGATAGAGCCTCAAGTAAACTTACGGACAATGATTTTCCATTTTGAATAAATGGTTTTAGTTTGCGCGGTGTAAGTGATTTAGCAATGCTACTCCTCATTTACAACCTCCGCATCTATTACGTCTTCCTCGTTGTACTGTTTAAGTAGTTTGCCAATACCAGTATTGATTGCTCCCATAACTTCTGCGTCACGTACACTTTTTTTAATTACGTCAAGGACTTGCATAATCAAGCTGTATGCTTGGTCTACTTCTAAAATGTAGGACTTACTCTGAATCATCTTTTGTTCAGTTTCTACAATTTCAGTACGATGTCGTATTAGTGTGATTAAACTGTCGCTTGCTTGCTGTGCGTCAGCACCTTCAGATACAGCCCTATCAAGCTCATCTATAATTGAACCAACTGCATCGAAATTACTTGCCTTCCACTCAGACTTTAATGTCTTGACCATTCCTCTAAGTGCGATGTAATGCTCAGTTGTAATACCTTCACTAATTGCTTCAGCTTTGACATCAAGTAGTGCGGTTATATAAGCAACGTCATCTTTTAACGACCAAAGATCTGGGTCTTCACGTAACTCTCGTATACGTGAAAGTAATTTTGGAGCGACTGATGAAAACCGCTCTCTATTCATTCCATGCAATCCAGTTTTAAACGTTGGCGAATTTACATTCCGTGTTGCACGTGACACATGATATGCACACAAGGTATGACCATCCATTGCATTGCGACTGCATTGTTTTGTTTCTCCGCTACGGGTAAATGTTGCAACACATTGATTTGTAACCTTTTGTAAATTGGTCATAGTATAGAATACTGTAAGTATCTACTTTTTGGCATACGGGTTTCTATTAAAACTTGGACCACCAGTAGCGCCATGCTGTCCAGTAAATACACCACGTTTACCAGCAGGAGGTATTACCGCGTCTACACCAGCTAAAACAGCAGGACGTGCTGCATTAATCGGCGCACTCATAACTTTACCAAGTAACTCTAAAACAGGTGGAAGTGTTTTAGAGTACGCAGCGCTTTCCAATAATTTTTTAGCTTTTGGCTGCAAAAAATCACCATATTGACCAAGAAACATAGATAACTTATCAGCTTCTGTATTTTGCCATACGGGAGAATCGTAATTATCAATTTGTTTCCTGAATTCAGGATCACCATGTGCGGTCCAAGCAGTATCAATAATTGGATTAATAATTGGCGCTGCACTTTTAAACACATAATCAGTTGCAGCATCTTGAGCAAGATTTCCTGCAATCATTGATGATCCAAGCATTGAAGCTTTATATCTATCATCAACATCTTCAGCAGCTAATCCACGCAGTAATGTATCAACACCACCTAAATACGGTACTGCGCCAAGTGCATTTGCTGCTAACGGTAATTTTTTTAAGGCACCTTTTACTAAAGGCTTTTTATTGCTTTGGGGCATTTCCACCTCTTATCTGTTGAGATAAATTGCTTCGTCCACGTTGATATACTTCGGTCAAGAATGGAGCTGCAACTGCACCAGCTCCAAAACGTTTAATGTTGCCTAATAACCCCTTGCCTCTACCACCCTTTGGCTTTCCTGCATCCTCATCAGGTGTAGACATAGCTTTCATAGGTTTAGGTGCTGGTATTGCTGGAGCTGCATCTGCAATCGCAGATCCACGTAATCCAGATAAATCAAATCTACTTCCCGGAGTAAATCGCAAAAAGTCTAATGCCATGTTTAACGCAGCAGCATCGTTCCCGTCAAATCTAGGCGAACGTTGTAGTTGCTCAATGGTTTTACCAGTAGCTAATTCGTCGGCAACCAACTTGATGATTTGCTGATCTGCCGGGCTAATTTGCTTTGGCCTAGTATTAGACATGTTCCATTGATTAATTTTAGTGTCGATAGACTCAACCCATTTTTCTGGTGTAAGTTCACCCATAAACTGTTGTGGCACATAGTTTTTAGCAACCTTGCCACCACCACCAGTTTTGTAATTTGGGCCAACATCTCCAATTTTTGGACCCTTTGGCTTACCGTCTCCACCGCGTTCAATATTACGTAATGCAGCATCTTCAGTTGGTTTTTGTGCACCACGGCTTTCAGCTGGCTTTCGACCAGTATTAGCTTGTTCCGCTTGAGTCACGTATTTCTTAACTCGTCGCACTTGTTCAAGACTGTTAGGCCCACTTAACTTAGTTAATACGCCTTTATATCTAGTTGGACTCGCTAAAAATTCTTTTAGAGCGTCTTCTAATCTAGCTTCTTTGATGGCTGGAGATGCACCTGATTTTTCAATTACATCTGCCTTCTTAGCAAATTCTGGTGCGTAATATCGCAATCGATCATCATAAATACCAAATGCACGTGCCATGACATCAATAGCGTTATTTGCTAATTTAAATAGATCGTCTTCTGGAAGATATTGCGATCTTGTACCAAGCAACTTACCTGAAAGCATTTCAGGTGTGATCTTTTGCCCAGCGACTAATTCTTCAATGCGATCTAATCCATTGATTAATCCACCGGGTACAGCCGATGAAGTTTTACCAGAACCAAGTAAAGCCTTAGTTCGCTCAGGAACTTTAGTAAGTATACGTATTACTTCTTTAACATCAAAGTCTTCAGATTTTGGTGAATATTGCAGCATCCCAGCAGCTCTACGTGCATTAGCTCCTTGCACAGCAGCGCGTACAGAATTACCTAAGTATTTGCCATCTAAATCTTCACCTTGATATGCTCGCGCAATGTCTCCAGCAGCGTTAATAAAATCCGACCATGCTTCTGGATTTTGAGATATTTTTTCTTGCAAGCCTTTAGGGGAATACCCTGTACGAGTAGTACCATCAGCCTCAATGCTATAAGGATCAATACCAAAACGCTTGTATTCAGATACAAACGTTTCTAGCGACTGCTGTAAATTAACTCTACCTTCAGTGCTGTTGATGCGTTTTACTAAATCGGATTGAACGCTAAGTAGATCACGATTTTGCTGTAATCTACTTGGCAACCCTTCAGGTGTAACTCTTGTCCCACCTGCCCCACCACGCATTGCGCCAAATACATCTGATGCTTTTGGCGTAGACTTTACAAAATCTTGCCAGAATCGCAATGTGCCAATTTCACTATCGGCTCCAATAGCCATAACCTTGTCGGCAAATACTGGCTTAGCACTGCCAAACATGTTTTTGTATTCTGGATTTTTCTTTAATACTTTGGCAAATGCTTTATCTACTAGTGCTGTATTTGCAGGAGTTTGCATGTTCCGGAAAGTATCAAACAAATCCAGTTGCTTATTTGTACTAGCCGATCTTAGAATTGGGATAGCTGATAACTTTGAACTTACCTCTTGAGCTTTTTCAGGTGAGTATAAATTACTTCCCAGAATCTTTTTACGTTCTGTTGCAATGTAATCATCTGCAGCCTTAATTGTTGGAAATTCTCGTCCTCCAACCTTAAATGTGATTTCAGCTCCAGTAACACGTGCTAAATTTCGTACAGTTGCATCACGTAATACATCAGTACGCCGATATTCTAGCCCAGTATCTTCTCCGGCTGGAAGAACTCCACGAATTGACTGGTCAGTCAAACGTGCTGGTAAAAACATTTCTAATTTTGTTGGAGTTACATACGGTTCAATTTGAAAAGCAAATTCACCATAATCGTTAGCCTTAAGAGCGTCAATAGCTTTACGGATACGTACTGGAAACTCTTTAGCTAAAGGGTTGTTAAAATCAGTTTGACCAATACCGCGCCAATCAAACACCATTGCGTCGGTAATTAAGTTAGTTACGTTTAATCTGGCAGCAAGGGCTTGAGCTGGACCGGATACTGGCTTTCCGGAAACTGGGTCAATTACAGGCCCATCTTTACCAACTTGTGCTCCAGTCTTAATGGCTTCAAAAAACTTAGATGCACGTACGTTTCCAGATCCAGCTTCCTTGCCAAGTTGTAAATCCTTAGCTGCTGCTTCAACTCCATCTTGGAGTTGTTTCATAAATGGGATGTCTGGCTTTTTAAATAGCTCAGACATTAATTCAACAATTAAATTTTTCTTTTCACCTATTGGTGTTCCGGCATACTTTTCGTCAAACGTTTTGTTTACACGATCAAATGCAATTGCACGAGCAGCTGCCATAGTGTCGGCAACTAACTTTGTCTCAACATCCTTGACAGAGACTTTTCCTTCGTCGCGCCATTGTTCTTGATCTGCACCGGCTACTCGTTTTGATATCGTCTGCCATTCTGAATATGGACGACCACTCAGAAGGAAGCTAACCATACCTCTGTCAGTTAGGTTTGCAAGCGTATCAGTACCACGTCGCTTAGATGTAAGGTCTTTACCTGCTCCATATTCTCCAGCATTCATCAATGTGTTCTGGAAGATATCTGTAGCTTTGCCAAATATTTCCGATTTAACGTTATCTGGCACACCAAGGGATGGATTATCTAAAGCTGTTGTTAACTCAATGAATTTGGTAAATCCACTTGCAATATCTGTTCTTGCTTTACCGGAAGCATTACCATAAACGTCAGCAACTCCTTCAACAAAACGTGCCATATCTAAGGCATCTTGCTTTGGAATACCGCTCTCTAAGGATGCATTTGTAATTGCATTCAAACGTGCGGTCGCATCCATATTTAACAATGAACCGAGGTACGCACCGGGTGATCGAGCACCGATTTGACGGCCTACTACAGCTGCAAATGCATTGCGCATTTTAGTGTCGGTGAAGTCTGGTATTTCTCCACCAAATTGCGTTGCGCCACCAACCTTGCCAGCATCTACTGTATCTGCTCTACCGGGTACATAATCCTTTGTAATTGCCTGTAAAGCTGTTTCGTAGGCACCTGATTTTTTAGCTGGAGCAGTACGTGTTTCTTCAATCTGGCCTCGTATATCAGCCTTAATTGCGTCAACAGGCCGACCACTAAGCCGTGATAAATCTTCAATACGTGGCATAGCTCGCTCTAGGAATGTATCCATGTCTAACATTCCAGAACGTGATGACATACCACCAACCATTTGACGTGTATTACCAGACGTGGCACCACCACCCGTTTTAACAGGCTTTGTAGGCGTATACACATTTGGTAATACAGATTCAGTTGTAGCTTCTAAACCACGTGATACTAATTCCTTTGTATCAATTTGTCCTTGGCGTACATCTTCTTGTAAGTCAGCCTTAAATTCACGAGCACCAGCCGTTTTAGGCAATTGATTTGCAGCAAAGTAATCGTATGGGTCAACAGTTGTAGTAGGAAACTTTAGAATCTGTAATCGTTCAAAGATAGGTTTTGCCTGAGCATTAAATTCTTCTTTTGATGGATTTGTTTCAAATAACCTGCGTAACGTTCGTTCGTCATCAGGATTTAATGCCAGCTGGCGATCAACACGTGACTTAGCAATTCGTGGAATGCCAGCTGTTGTTACAGCCAAGTCAGGCTTCATTCTTTTTTCTTCAGGTGTAAATGGAGCTGGTTTTTCCACTGGCGCAGGACCTGCTGCAGGAGCAGGTGGAGGACTAGTAACGGCTTTATCTAATCCAGCCTTTTCCTTGTCGGTCTGCATACCCATTAATAAAGAACGAAATGATGCCATAACTTACTCCACTACTTAACGCGCAACAACCGTGGATTAGCTTTTTTCGCTTTTGCAGAAGCTTTACGTGTTGCAGATGCCAATATGGCACCAGCAGCTTTGCTACTGATGCCCTGTTTGCTCGCAATGCTATTTTGCACTGCTTTGAATCCCGGATGTGACTTGCTTTTCATTTCTTGTTTTTAATGCCAAGCATTTTGCTCATCGACGCTGGCTTGCTATTCATCATTGGTTTACGACCAGACATAAGTTCACGTGGAACACGATCTCCAGTCTTTAGTCCAATTGCACTTGCGCCAGTTGTTGGTTCAGCTGAGGATGGCTTTGAAGGCGTTTTATATTGTGGCTTAGCTTTTGGCACAGCATAACCCATTTCAGCATATGGAACTTTGTCGCCGGTCTTTAATCCAATAGCAGAAGCTCCAGTAGTTGGATCAGAAAGCTTACTGTTTTTACCTTTTTGCATAACACACCTCGTCTATTAACAATCCCATGCCCGCAATGATTTATTAATGCGACTATTAGGGTCATTTGCAGTTTTTGCAGATGTTCTTGATCTCTTCATGCCTTCCATACGGGCACAAAATGATTTACGCCTAGCAGCATCTTTATCTGTTTTAGGATTAGGAGCAGGTGGTTTAAGCTTAGAACCTGTTGTGCGATTAAAATGCGCACGTCCAGCAGCGTTTAATCCACCTTTAGGATTCTGATATTTCTTAATTACACCCATAGATGCATCATACTATAAACTATCAATACATATCATTACTTACAGTACAATGGAAATATGGCACAGCTGACAAATAGAGAAAAAGAGGTCATGATTGCTGTCGGCAATGGCATGACCTCTAAAGAGATTGCTTCGTCACTTGGATTAAGTCCAAGGACTATTCACGCTTATCTTGAAAACATATACTGGAAATTAGGAGTTTCCGGACAAGATGCTAGAAGAAAAGCGTTTGATGTCGCTACATCAAAAAATATGCTAACTTAATCATCAGCAAAAGGATCGTCGATATCGTCTGTTGTAAGTGATCCTGCTGGACGTGGATTTGGTGGAGCTGCTTGTCCTTCTTGCTCCTTACGCGAGTCAAGTAGTGTCCACTGATCAATTAGAACCTTTAATCCTTGACGCTTAACGCCTTCCTTATCCGTGTAGTTATCAATCTGGATCTTTCCAGTAATTGCAATAAGGCGACCTTTCTGTGCATACGTGCTTAATGCATCAGCAGTTTGTCCAAATGCAGTACAGCTAAAGAAGTCTGTTTCCTTCTCTCGGCCTTTGCGGTCTACTGCAATACGAATACTGCACAGTCCCTTGCCATTGCTTGATTGTTTATGCTCAGGATCTGCAACAAGACGGCCAATTAATGTAACATGATTCAACATATTGTTTTCTCCATGCGTATTATACCGTAGGTAATGCGTTTAGGATGTGCAATTGTATACTTGCGGTGGAGGTGTGTTATGTTACGACAGATGATCCAAGGAATGATGAAGGGCAAATCTAAGATGAAGCAAGGTATGTCCAAAGGCATGAAGAAGGGCAAGTCCGTTCCGCCAAAGACGAAAAAGCCTTGCCCGTATTGCAAATCCGAACCTTGTAAGTGCTAACGGCTGGAATCAATTTCCAGTGGAGTTAACTCCGTAGATAGAAGCCCAGATGCAAAATCTTGTAATTTCTGGGCTTTATATCTATCCTTAAATAATGCTGCACCTAGAAACCAAATTGCTTTTAAGATGTCATTATCGTAAGTGTTGCCCGGTTTGTCACCAGCTCGTTCAATATACTTAATGCACGAAAACTCTTCTGGAGTTAAGTCCCATTCCCATGCAACTTCAATTGCTTGAATGCGATGTTTGCCATAGTGCCTATTGTCAATCACTAATAATCACCAGTACTTCCAAATCCACCGTTACCTCTAGATGAAGAGGTTACATCTGCATCGAACAATACGCCTGTGCGTACGTCAATAGGTTCTACGATTGCCACAGGAGCCACAACGAGTTGAGCAATTGCCATTCCATTAAGGACAATAAACTCTTCCTGTGAAGCATTTTGCAGCAACACCTTGATGTTTCCTGTGTAGTCCCTATCAATGGTGCCGGGTGAGTTTAATACGAAAATGCCGTACTTGTACGCCATTCCTGAGCGCGATCTAACTTGCGCCTCATAGCCCTTGGGGATACTTACAGACCAACCTGTATCAATGAGTGCTCGTGCACCGGGCTTTATTACAACACGTTTATCAATGTAAGCTTTAAGGTCTAAACCGCTAGATAAGTCTGTTTTACGTATTGGTAATACGCCTTCATCTTTTCTTCCGTTCCAAATAAACTCAACTTGCAGCATTGTTATTAGTTACTTCCTCAAGCTTTTCCACTAATTCACCAATTACATGGTTTTGAAAATCAATAAACCACTTATTTGGAACCTTAACGCCTGAACGCATTGCGTTAGTGAGGTATGTAACTGCCCCAATGTTTTCACATTGCGTGGCAGTACCGGATTTATCGGTAATAATGTAACGCTTTGATGGCGTTAACTCAACATCAACATCGCTATCACGACCAATTCGTAGCATATACA
>JACCDP010399864.1_pt1 | contig 11550 bp, 9 predicted proteins | sample 7445841 | NCBI WGS metagenome assembly JACCDP01 (sample SAMN15323441, study PRJNA562643) | freshwater metagenome | isolation source: river surface water | place: USA:Blue River Watershed | collected 2017-08-17
AAAAAGCAAATTGAAAAAAGAATAGATATATTACCTATAGATTTAATTACTGAATCACTTAATAAAAAATCAGAAAAAAAAAATGATAATTACTCCAAATCAAATTCAAATAATTTTCCCTTTGTTGACCGTACTGAATTGAAATCAAGTAAGGATATATATTGTTCTGTTATTATATTTTTCAGCACTTTGTTAGGATTTTTACTATTTAAGCAAAGTTTAACGGGGAGAGTTTCCATTATTAACTTTTTATTAAGTAGTATATTTTGTATTCTCTCAATTGTATTAAGTATTTGGTACAAGAGAAATTTTAAAATGTCATTATTAATTAATTTTTTATTTGGCACTAGCATTTTTGTAATGCTAATGTGGATTTTTTCTTTCTTAATTTTTTTAATTTATTAGTAATGAGTATAGTTTTAAAAACGTATTCAAAGATATTCTTGAAAAAATCAAAATTGATTTTGAATCAATTTAAATGTGTTAATTAACCAATAAATGCTTCACCAACAAATTCATAATTATAAAATTATTTCCAAGCTCGGAGAAGGCGGAATGTCAATTGTTTATTTGTCTGAAAATCAATTACTTGGGAATAAAGTTGCTATGAAAATACTTAAAGACAATTTTATTAGGAATAATAACATAAAGAATAGATTTATAGCAGAAGCAAAAAGTTTGGCAAAAATAAGTCATCCCAACGTTATAAAGGTATTCGATTTCATTGAAGAAGAAAATATAATAGCTTTTGTAATGGAGTATATTTCAGGTCCTACCTTGTTTGAATTAATAGATAAAAAAGTCAAATTGAAGGATGTGGAAATCTATGAGATTTTCTCACAAATGCTGGGGGCTTTGAGTTTTATTCATCAAAAAGGATTTATTCATAGAGATATTAAACCATCTAATTTTATGGTTAAATCAGATGGCGCAATAGTGCTTTTAGACTTTGGTATTGCAAAGCACTTTGAGCAATTAAATGGCGAGTATACAGCAACTGGTACATTTCATACAATGGGTACCCCAAACTATATGAGTCTTGAACAGTTTTCAAGTTCAAAAAATGTCACTCAGTCCTCTGATATATATTGTTTAGGTTTAGTTCTATGGTTTATGACATCAGGTAAACAGCCATTTTCAAATACTACTGAATTTGATATTGTTGAACTTCTAGAAAGGAAAAAAAAGAATATCTCATCCACTAAAACTAAATGGGATTCTATTATTCAACCTATGACTCAACCTTATGAATTAAACAGATTAAAAACCTGTAATGAAGTATACAAATTATTAGCAAAACAAAAATCAATGTTAAATAAAGGAAGTTTTTTTTCAATTTTAAATAAAAGAACCACGAAAACTAACGAAAATTTAAATGAAACATTAAAAATTGTTGTGCAGAAAAGTCTTCGTTTAATAAGTGTTATTCTAATTATTGTTTTCATTCGAATTATTTTGTCCTATTTTAAGTAACATGCTCAACCAACAAATCCATAACTATAAAATAATTTCCCTTCTCGGAGAAGGAGGAATGGCATCAGTTTATCTAGCGGAACACCATTCATTGGGAAACAAAGTTGCTATTAAAATGCTTAAACCTGAATATGTTCAACATCCAAATATTCGCAAGCGATTTTTAGCGGAAGCACGAAATTTGGCGCAAATGAATCATCCGAATGTCATTAAAGTAACGGATTTAATCGATGCTGGAGACATTGTTGCCTTTGTGATGGAATACATCGATGGCCAAACACTAGAAAAATATATTGAGGATCAAGGAAAATTAAGCGATACGTTAATAGAATTGTTTTTTGATCAAATGATTGCTTCTTTAGAATACATACATTCACAAGGATTTATTCATCGCGATATCAAGCCATCTAATTTCATGATCACCAAAACCAATGAAATTAAGTTATTGGATTTCGGCATTGCCAAAAACACGAACGAAGGAGCACTTGATTACACAAAGACAGGTTTGATGCAACAGATGGGAACACCTTTGTATATGAGCCCTGAACAAATTAAAAACACATCTGAAATAACAAAAGAAACAGACTATTACAGTTTGGGTGTTGTCTTATGGGAAATGGTTATGGCAAAAAAGCCTTACGATTCCAATGTATTAACCTTACCAGAAATTCAAGTGGCCATTATGAAAGAGCCGTTGTCTTTAACAAATAGTATATGGGATAATTTGATTAAAAGTTTGACAGCTAAGTCGAAAGAAAATAGAAATGTCAGAAAACATTTGCATAATATATCTGAAAGAAAAATTGCTCATAATGAACACGTTATAATTTCAAAAAAAGAAAAGCAGATTTTTTCCAGGAAATGGTTAGTTATTTCAGGGGTTATTTTATTTTTTTTAATTGCAGTTACCATTCTAATAAGAAAATCTGTAAATAGGCCTGAAAAAATCGAATTAGCTGAAAAATCTAAAAACAACTCAGATAAATCAACGGCTCATAAAGTCAAAAAAAAACCAGTTTACAAAAAACAAGAGAAATCTGATAAGGAAAATACGACCATAGATCATGATCCGATTCCTGCAAAGTTAGAAAAACAAGAAAAAGACAATGATAACGACGGTGTATTAGACATTTATGATGATTGTCCACGTACTTATGGACCAAAAGAAAACAAAGGATGCCCTTATATTGAATTTGAAAAACCAAAGCAAATTGAAAAAAATAGAACTTATTATATTTATAATCAAAATAAATCTTCATCCTATGGTAATACCTCCATTGATAAAATTGAAATTACCGATAATTATACCATAATTTATTTCACAGAACAACTTAAAATAGCAAATTCTACTTGGGTATCAATTGATCCAAATGCATTTATTTTTGATAAGGGAAACAATACATATAAACATTTAATCGATGTTTCGGGAATAGAAAAAAGTCCTTCAAAAACATACGCTAAAAAGGATAATGATATTATAAAATTTAAATTGTATTTTCCAAGAGTTAGTGACAATTGTAGAGCTATCGATTTTGTAGAATCCTATTCAAGTGAATGGAAGTTTTACGGAATAAAACTTGAAAATTAATACACTAATTTAAAGGTAATTATCAATTCTGTATTATAATTAAATTGCTTATTTGGATTGTAAATTATTTATACAACAAGTGATAAATAAACTATGCTTGACCAACAAATCCATAACTACATAATTCAAACCATTCTCGGTGAAGGATGAATGGCCTTCATGCCAGAATACTTTTTTTTGCAACTAAAAAATGTTGGTTGGCTGATACCATGCTGACGACAAATTTCACTTACCGACATTCCAGCATCTTGAAGCCTTAAAATCGCAACGATTTGTGACTCCGTAAATCTTGAATTTTTCATATTATTTGAGTTTTAAGGACTCTAGTTATAACCGTTTCAGTTTTTAGGGAAGCTTAACAAAGTATGGATGTTAAAAATAATCAAACTTTACTTTTTAATCTTATAAACTGATTTTCCCCTTTTGTAATGCCAATCGTTGTCGTTTTTCAGAATAGGGAAGGTCTTGCCGTGATTTTCAACCTCAAAATTCCATATCGAAGGACTCTCTTTAAATAATTTTCTTGTCTCCCAAGGGAATCCAATGCCTTGGTTCCGCCCAACCACTAAATTTTGATTTGGAGCCAAATGATAAACAGAATCAGCATTACGCATGGAAAAAATATCTGGATCAGCCGAAGCAAAAATCGTTATTGTGTCCCGAGTTTTATTTTTTATTACATAGGGCAACATTAAAATCGCGTCGCATGATGCAGTAGATAGAATTAAAAAAAAGAATAAATTCTGAAGGATGTTTGTTACCTGTTTAGAAACAACTTTGTTCATTAATTTTAGATAAAAAGCTATCCAAATTTAAATTATTTGGAGAATATAATCCCTTGAACTAACTGAAATTAGTAATTATGATTAAAGATTATATTCGTATTTTTAATTAAAATAGCTGAAAAAATATACTATTTGGTGATTTAAATAACTAAAATAATAGTATATTTGGTGATTAAGAACACTAAAAATATATAATAATTGGTGATTATGATTAATAGAGTTATCAATGAACTGATTGAAAAAAGACTAAATAGGGGTAAAGCAATTGTATTACTAGGTCCAAGACAGGTGGGCAAAACTACCTTAATTAATGAATTTTTGAAGCAAAGAGAATTCTTATTTCTTAATGGAGACGATGCTGATCATCGTGAGCTGTTGGAAAATGCCGGAACCACAAAATTGAAATCGGTTATCGGAGATCATAAATTTATTTTTATTGATGAGGCACAGCGTATTAAAGGAGTAGGGATTATTGCTAAACTTATCATCGACCATTTTAAAGATGTTCAGCTTTTTATCAGTGGATCTTCGGCTTTAGAAATTAATGATCGTATGCAAGAGCCATTGACAGGAAGGAAATTCGAATATTTTTTATTTCCAATAAGTTGGGAGGAATTAGAGCGACATGTTGGTTACCTCGAATCAAATACGCAATTGGAAGAACGATTGATTTATGGAATGTATCCTGATGTCATCAATCAACGACATGATGCAAGAGAAGTCCTAAAACAGTTGACTTCAAGCTATTTATACAAAGATATTCTTTCAATTACAGGAATTAAGAAACCTGATTTATTGGATAAATTGTTAAAAGCTTTAGCTCTTCAATTAGGAAGTGAAGTTTCATACAATGAACTTTCCAGGTTGTTGGAAGTGGATAAACTTACTATTTCGAAATACATTGATTTATTAGAGAAGTTATTTATCATCTTTCGACTGAATAGTTTTAGCCGAAATCAACGAAATGAAATAAAACATAACCGAAAGATTTATTTCTATGATAACGGAATTCGAAACACCATTATTAATAATTTGAATCCAATTGAATTGCGCTCTGACAAAGGTGCGCTTTGGGAGAATTTTTTGATTTCAGAACGGATCAAATTACAACAATACCATAAACTTTATTCAAATAACTATTTCTGGCGGACCATACAGAAACAAGAAATTGATTTTATTGAAGAACGTGATGGACAGATTTATGCGTTTGAATTTAAATGGAATAAAAGACCCAAGGATAAAATTCCTAGTTCATTTATTAGGGAATATAACGCAATAGGACATATCGTCGATAAGCAAAACTTTAGAGAATTTATTTTGCCAAAAGAACTATATAATTAGCAACACATTTAGATCTTATTAATCGATTTATAGTAAGGCGTGAAACTCTCACAGTTACTCATTAACTCGTCATAATGTTCAGGAAACTGATTTCTAAGTTTGATGTAATAGCTATTCACCAATGGTTTATTATTACCGATTTCATCATCTTCATTATTCCTATTATCAAACAATAACTTGTATTTTTCACAGCGACCTGCCATTCTTAATGAAAGTGCTTTATATTGTTTACTGGTAGCAGAATTATAGGCTTCTAAATAATACTTCTTTGCGAGTCGGCACTCAAAAAACTCAAAATTGTAAACCAACGGAGATTCAAGAAAATTTTGTGACCAAGCATAGCGACGCATCATCCATGAATTACCGTATTGCGTCATGTTGAAGTAACAATTTGCAATGTGAAAAGCGGCATAAGCTTTTTTGTTCCCTGTAGATGTTTGAAAATCCGATTTAAGGTTTATTAATTTGCGTGTAATGGATTCTTTCGTGAAAACAACTGTATCCATTGGACTTTTACTGTGTTCGAGGTAAAAATTTGTATAAAACGGATTGGAATTTAAATAGGTTTTAAATGGGTAATTTTCTGATTTCCAAAGTGTATCGTTAACCATTTCGAAAGCGTTTAGTGCTGCATTCAGTTTGTCTTCACGAATAAATTTGGTTCCTAGTAAATCATAAAGACGATCAATTTCTTTTGATAATGTTTCTTTTTTCCATTGCTCAAAATCTGAATTTTGATTGTCAGGCTTTTTTATATCGCTTATTAAATCATTCATTTCGTCAGGTGAGTATGCGTCATTTAGATAAAGGAAGTAATTGTAATAATAATTCAAAAACCAGCTGCTTTGAACGCCGTTAGGCCTCCAGTAAACTTCGTTTTGTATTGGTTCGTCTTCGTAATAAGAATAATCTAAACTGTTGTTTAACTTCGAAAATAAATAGGCCGCATCCGTAGTGTTTTTCTTGAATTCCAGTTCGCGAGCAAGTGCAAAAACAAATTTATTGTGGTATCGCTTTGTTTCATTTTGAATGGTCTTTTGAACTCTTTCATTCCTCAAATTTGGATTTTCAGAAGAGTAAATATGATCCAATGAAAACAGCATTTCCTTAAATCGCGTCTCGTTTTCAGTATTAGTCTGAATTGAATTTATCGAAGTGGACAAATTTTGTTTTCCGGCGATGAAAAGTGCATAATTTTCCAATAGCTTCCATCCGGAGGATTGAAATTTGGTCTGTTTCATCCAAGAGGCAAGTTTTTCAACATAAGCTCTGTCTTTCTGCACCCGTTCATTTTGAACTTTAAAAAGAGTTTCTTCCATCCAATAACCGCTGTAGTAATTGGCGTTGCTGATTGAATTGTTGAAATTTGAATAATAAGGAGTCAATACCCAGTCTTCAATTTTATTGATTTCCCGTTCAACGAGAAAAGGCAAGATTTCCGAATCCGGATTGAGTTCGTAGATTTTTTTCAGATAATCCAACGCGAAATCTGTTTTTATCGCTGTAAAATAGGAATATACGTTAGCTTTTTCGACATTATTTGTAGAAGCATAAAGCATTTTTTCAAGCGGTATTTTTTTGTCAAAAGCTTGTTCGCAAGCGTCTCTTTTTTCTATCGAATTAATAAATACATTTGCCACATCAACGTTATTTCTTGGAGATTTTTTACTCGCAAGTGTTTTGAAATGCAATGCCCAATAGTAAATCGCGGTTTTTACTGTTGATTTTTCAAAGTGATTTTCAAAAATGCTTTGAACATGTCTTGTTTCACCGTTGTAATAGGCCATTCGAATTGCTAAATAGGCATATCGTTCTTTTAAAAATTGATTATCTGATTTTTGTGAAAGTTCAAGTGCTTTTCTTGTGGCTTTCTTCGCATTTTTGTCTGTATTTATTTCTTCCTTTTCCCATGAATTTTCAAATTGTAGCCCATTAAAGTTCTCACATTTTTTAGCAAATTTCAAGTAACGTAAAAGAGCTGAATTCTCTGTTTTATTTAATTCTCGAATAAAAACGTTTCCTGATTTCTTCTTATTCACATTTCTTTTGGATGAAAAATAAAGTCCTTCATAAATACTTTTTTTGTCTACTTTTTCATTGAGGTATTGAAACCAAAGATTTACATTTTCATCGAAGAGATATGTCTGTTCAGGGTCGATAAGTTTGGTTTCATTGCGATAATGTTGACTAAAGCGAAATTTTTGATATGGGTAACCATAAAATGAAAAGTCGGTAAATAGCGAAAATCGCACACTTTCACCTTCCGGATAATAAGGTCCACAAGCATTTAGTTTAGTTAGACTTAAAACGGCTAAAACAAGAATCAAGTTCTTCATGGCTAAAATTAGTTAGTTCGTAATCTTCAAGGTGAAATAATGCAATTGTTGGTTTCTCGTCCAAATTAACATTTTCAATAATGGATTTAATTGCTCGGTTGAGCGTTTTGAACGTTATTTTCTCAATTTTTAATTTGTCACCTTTTCGAAGGAAAATATCATTGATAACTGTGTCCATTTTTGAAAGATACCAAGTGTTATTCAATTTTTTTGTTTGACGCATGAAGGTTGAATCCTCGTTGTAAATGATTCCCGCAAAACTGTTATTTTGATACACTTGAACGGATGAATAAATTGGTAGCGCAATATCAAGTGGAATCGGATATGTATCTGCACCAACTAAATACTTATTCAGTTCGTTCAAATTTAGAATTGAATTACGATCTCCTGCTTCAAACGGTGGAATTAAATTATAACACATCAGCATGGCTCTATCAACCGGTAAAACACCCATTTTATCCGGAAATTTATAGGCATACAATCGAAGCGTAGCTGATGTTTTGACATTCTTGAAAAACAGGTTTTGAAGCATTTTCTCCTTCAGAATTGTCAGAAATAAATGGTAGTTGTCTTTTGTGCTTTCAGTCCAATCGCAGTCCATTTGAATTTCCTTTGGGATTGGATTTTCCTCGTATTGTTTTTTGAATTTCTTTTCTATCAGAAATAATAAGTTTTCCGCTAGTTGATCAATTTCTTTTCCGCTAGTTTGTTTAAACACTTCATTTCGAATGTAAATAGTTGGAACGACTTCGATTTTGGATTCTACGCTATCGTATCGAGATAAATTCAATTCGTTTTTAGCAAACGGAAAAATTCCTTGAATGTCATTTTTATCTACTTCAAAAAACTTAATATACAGTTTATTGACATTTAATGTTTTAATCGTTTGAGACTCAATATCACTTAGAAAGTATGCTTGATTTTGCCAGTAATAAAACGCTTTTATTGGATGAACTTCAAGCGTGAAAAAAGTTTTAAATAAGTAGCCAATTATCAGCAGAAGAAATAGACTGATAAAAAACAATTTACGCTTCATGGATTGTGAAAATTCAAATACAAAAATGCAAATAAAACAAGATGTTACAACTTAATTCTCAGAAATAATATTTCGCTGAAAATTCGTTCATAACTCATTGCCTAATTCTTACTTTTTGAGCACTATCTTTTTTATTTTTGAAAGTAAAATTCACAACTAGTTCAATGAAAGTTTGCATTGCCGAAAAGCCAAGTGTAGCAAGAGATTTAGCAGAGATTTTGGGTGCAAGAACTCGAAGAGATGGATACATTGAAGGGAATGGATATTGCGTAACTTGGGTGTATGGACATTTGTGCTCATTGAAAGATCCTGAGGATTATAACCCAAATTGGAAATATTGGAAATTGGAGGATTTACCAATTATCCCACAACAATTTGGAATTAAACTCCGAGGAGATGAGGGGGCAATAAAGCAATTCAAAATCATAGAGCGATTAATTTCTGAAGCCGAAGAAGTAATAAATTGTGGTGACGCCGGGCAGGAGGGAGAACTCATTCAGAGGTGGGTGTTGTTAAAGGCAAAATGTAAGGTTCCAGTTAAAAGACTTTGGATTTCTTCCTTGACCGAAGAGGCTATCAAAGAAGGGTTTAGCAAATTAAAAGATGCCAAAGAATTCGATAATCTTTTCGCTGCCGGAAATTCAAGAGCTGTTGGCGATTGGGTTTTAGGAATCAATGGAACACGTTTGTATACAAGAAAGTATGGCAAGGAAAAAATGACACTTTCGGTTGGACGGGTTCAAACGCCGACTTTAGCGATGATCGTTCAACGCCAAAAAGAAATCAACGCTTTCAAGAGCGAAGAATATTGGGAACTCAAAACAATTTATCGCGAAACTGAATTTCTTTGTCAAATAGATCGCTTAAAGTCACAAGAAAAAGCAGATAAAGGCTTAGCTTATTTGAAAGATAAACCATTCGAAGTTACTTCTTTCGAACAAAAGGAAGGTAAAGAAGGAAATCCAAGGTTGTATGATTTGACATCACTTCAGGTTGATGGAAATAAAAGATATGGATACAGTGCTGAAGAAACCCTGAATTTGACTCAAAGTTTATACGAAAAGAAATTGGTAACATATCCTCGTGTCGATACAACCTACCTTTCTGAAGATTTACATCCGAAAATTCCAGGAATACTAAATGGTTTGAGGGATTACAAACGATTTACTGAGGATTTGCTTTCAAAACCAATTCCAAAATTGAAATCTGTTTTTGATGACAAAAAAATAACCGATCACCATGCCATCATTCCAACCGGAATTGCTCCGAGTGGAATTACTCCTGATGAACAACGCATTTATGATTTGATAACCAGAAGATTTATTGCTGTTTTCTACCCAGAGTGTAAAGTTTCAAATACCACTGTACTTGGAAAAGTTGATCAATTGGTGTTCAAAGCAACAGGTAAACAAATCATTGAGAAAGGCTGGCGTTTAGTCTATGAGGATTTAAAGGCAAAAGAGGATCCGAAATCGAAAGGAAAAGAGGAAGAAGAAAAAATATTACCGATATTTCAGGAAGGTGAAAGCGGTCCTCATGAGCCAATGATTCATAAAGGTAAAACAACTCCACCGAAACCTTACACGGAAGCTACTCTATTGCGCGCGATGGAAACAGCTGGAAAAATGGTGGAAAATGAAGAGATGCGCGAAGTGATGAAGGAAAATGGAATCGGCCGCCCATCAACACGAGCAAGTATCATCGAAACGCTTTTCAAACGAAAATACATCGAAAAGAAAAAGAAAAACATTTTTGCTACCGAAACCGGTATGACATTAATTGATACAATTAAAAATGATTTGCTTAAAAGTCCAGAACTGACAGGGCAGTGGGAGCATAAATTACGTCAAATCGAACGAGGAACATATAACGCTCAACATTTCAAAGACGAGCTGTTCAAAATGGTTCGGGAAATTACCGATGAGGTGATTTTTGGGTAAATTGAAATTATAGTTTAGAGTAAAAGTATCTAAAGTCAGATGATTGGTCTATAAATTCCAAATTCTTTTTAGTTAAAACTTTGATTGTTAGCACTTTATTGAATCCTTCGCAGTTTACACGTACTCGTTCCTTGTCAACTTTTCCATCTAATGCAGGCATCCATGTCCAGCTTCCCGTAGTCGTTGTACCATTAATTATTCTTGTAAAAACTGAATCCTCATTATTTATGCTAAAAGAAATGGATTCTTCGAACTGTGATTCCAACCCTTCAGGAGTCACGTAATTATTTTGGCTCCAAGTATTGCAAATTCTTTTTTCTGGGCTTTTAAACGTAATGAAAGGCTTTTCATATTTTCCACAGGAAACCAATACAAATAAGACAAAAAGTATAGAATAAAAGATTTTCATAGTAGATTTTTTACAAATATATAAATTAATTACATTCTTTTTGGAGCTTCAATTCCGAGTAATCCCAAACATTTTTGTATCGTTTTACCAACTTCAGAGCTGATTGAAAGGCGAGCGGTTTTAATATTTTGATTCTCCTCAGTCATAATTTTAACCGACTGATAGAAATGGTTATAATTCTTAACTAATTCATAAACGAAATTCGCAATAAGCGCTGGTGAATAGGTTTCTGCTGACTCTCGAATTACCGCAGGAAAACTTTGAAGCGTTTTAATAATTTGTTTTTCTTCAGCTGAGATTGAATAGTTACTAAGAGTCTGTTCGTTATTTGCAAAACTGGCTTTTGCAAGCAAGGATTGAATTCTGGCAAACGTGTATTGAATAAACGGACCGGTATTACCATTCAGATCAATTGATTCCTCCGGATTGAACATCATACGTTTCCTTGGGTCCACTTTTAATAAATAGTATTTTAGTCCTCCCAATCCGATTTGATAAAAAAGGTTAGATTTTTCTTCTTCGGTCAAACCCTCCAAATGCCCTCGTTCACTTGTAATTTCAGTCGCCTTTTCAATAACTTCGTCCATTAAGTCATCTGCATCAACAACAGTTCCCTCACGTGATTTCATTTTACCGGTTGGT
>JACCDP010560740.1_pt1 | contig 11550 bp, 9 predicted proteins | sample 7445841 | NCBI WGS metagenome assembly JACCDP01 (sample SAMN15323441, study PRJNA562643) | freshwater metagenome | isolation source: river surface water | place: USA:Blue River Watershed | collected 2017-08-17
ACTTGACCACCGAGAACTGGAGATCCTTCCTTAAAGACATGACTTCCAAAACGATCGATCTGAGCCTGAATGGCAGTCTGGAGCTGCGTCAGTTCACGTGCCTGTACCGCATATCCTGGACGAAAGAGCACGCGAAGGTAATTCTTCGATTGATCGAAGTCGTCATAATATGGGGGAATGTCGTAGTTCTTGATTGCCATGTTAGGATTTATCTTAGAATTCTAGGATCATCTTGATGTCTTCGAGCTGTGAGGCCGAACGATTGATTGCCGCTCTGCTCTCGACGAACATCACTTCTCCTGTAAACCTTTCAACCTCTGGGTTTCCAAGGCTTCCAACTGAACCGGTTCCAGCTGTTGCGCCAGTGATGGTTTCGGATACCGAGAAAGCAGTGTATCCCGTTTTGTCGTTCTGGTGATACTTTAGAACCCCAGAGGTCGAATCGAAAGCATCCACGTATCCCTTAGCAGTACTGGTACCGCCGGTGATATAGTCTCCTACCTGGAAACCACCGGCAGAACCAACGCCCAGTGTGAGAGTTTTCAGAGCGGACAACGTCGCTCCAGTTGAAACCGTGGTCGTCCCTTGATTATACGGATTACGAACAATTCCGATCTGTCTGAATTGAGCTCCGTTCACGATGAAGTCACCTGAACCTTCAGGGCCATTCAATACAGTACGAAGACCGATATAGAATCCACCGAGTTCTGAGACCGGATCGGTTCCATGACCACCCTTCGGGGACAGAATGGCTCGAGCAGTTGCACCAGAACCACCTCCACCCGATAGTGTGACGTTGATCACGCTATATCCCGAACCTGCATTAGTCACCTCGATGCGGGTGACGATTCCGCCAGAAATGTAAGCGGTTGCTGCAGCTCCGGTACCATTTCCTGTGATGTTGACAGTTGGAGCTGTCGCGTACGTAGTTCCACCATTTGTGACAGCGATACGATATACCTTTCCTGCATCAGCCGCAGAATTGTTCTGGTAATTATATCGGGTCTGATCTTCAGGTGATAGATCGCCGATAACGCCTCCAACGGGAATGACCGCCGTCTTGACCGGCATATAGAGATTGGTCATGAATGCCGTAGCTTCGGCCGCGGTCACGGTATACATGTATTTCCAGATATATCCATCACCGGCATCAGCCGGAGCTTGAGTCGTATGCGTAGGTTCGATCTGAACCGTAGTAGCAGTATGAAGCTTGTTGATCAGCTTGTATACCTTGAACTCCGTAGTAATTACGTAGAATTGCTGAGTAAATATAGCATCCGTGGCATCATCCCATGGGACGTAGGTACTTCCTAGTGTCCAGTTATAACGCGGGACAATATGAGTCGCAAACGCGGCATCGACCTTCTTCAGAGCGATTGCATTCTGCCAAAAATCGTTGCGCTCCACAAGGGTATCGACTGGAGTAGGCGCAGAAATTTCAGCTCCACCTAGGGTAGAATTCCAATTATCGGATTTACCGATCGCGAGATAGATGCTATCGCCGGAGATCGTCTCCTTGAAGTTAGAAGCGTTCTCGAGGCGAAATCTAGAGGTGATGATGGCTGGCATGTGGAGTGTGATCGTTAAACGTAATTGACTCCGAGAGTCGTTCCGTTCCAGGTTGGTGCAGTATTTATAATGGTTTGGATGGAATAGTCATCGTACGGATAAAGCGTTTCGGCCTGTTCAATCGTCATCGCACGATAGACCTGCATTCCATTATCGTCGAAGTACTTCATCTGGAACGACGTATTCGTTCCGGTTGGAATATTGAGCGACATCTTATAGTAAGACGCCTCATAGCTCATCGTCACATTGTTAAGAGCTTGTAGAATGATGATCCGTGCTAAGTCTTCAGCTGAGATTAGGCCTGGCTGAAGTAGCGGCATCACCGATTCGCCATCTAATAGCTGAAGTAGGATCAACACTTCGCCGAAGAATATCATTCCGGCTGGGTGGACAAGCTTGTTGAACGTATCCGACCAGGTGTCAAAATTGTTTCCGGTACGAATGACGTACGAAAACTTCTGGTAAAAGTAGGAATCCTGCAACTTAATGATATCAGATACGAATCCCCTCGGCTCGTTATACGTCCCCGTAGTATATCCTAAGAAATTACCGGCAATGGTATAGCCTTGGCCGCAGTCGACGATCTTATATGATCGGATCTCTCCGGCATCAGGATCTAAAAGGTCGATGTTCGGGATGATTTTCGCCTGAGTTAACCCGGCTCCAGAATCATCCAATACCACTCCGTTCAGAGTAACCTTTGCAGCAGTATATCCAGAGCCGTATGCAGTAGGAGTTACCTGAGTGATCGCACCATTGACGATCGAAGCAGAAGCAACGGCTCCGGAACCTGTAGATCCGGTTACTGCCACGGAAGCCGTGGTATAGCCCGAACCGAAGTTGTCCATCTGAATGTGCTCAATGACTCCACCCGCGCAAAAGGCGATCGCCGTGGCACCTGTTCCGTTGCCAGTGATGTTGACGGCCGGACTGTTGTAACCAGATCCGCAGGCGGTCATCGTAACCGACGATATCGCCCCGGCTACAATTTCTGCGGTAGCCGTAGCTACGGTCGTGTTTGTACCCGTAATGACGACCGAGGCAGTAGTATAACCTGAACCTCCGTTCACCACCTTGATGGCACGGATCGATCCATTTGCCACGTATACCTTAAGCTGGGCATTGGTGCCGTCTCCGCTGATCGTTGCGGTCGGGCATGGGTAGAGTGATCCACCGTTCGAAACCGTTATGCGACGAATCGATCCATTGGATGTCGTGACTGTAGCCTTTGCACCAACCCCGTTTCCAATAATACCCAGTAGAGGCACTGCGGAATACAGCGGCCGCTGAACGTCGGCTAGCCATACTCCATCGGATGCGATGAGCATGTCCTTTCTAGGAAAGTACACCTCGGCATTGTCCTGAAAGATGATCTTGAAGAATAGCTCGATGGATTCCTTGGATCCACGGACGTTGTAGTATCGAGCTAGATTTTTATAGAGATTGACTCTGTTGGCAACAGTATTCTTAGGAATCGCGACCGCGATCTCCTTCTGTATCAGATCGAGATAAGTTGCCTTCGTGATATCAATGTCTCTGGCATCCACGAGACGATTGATTTCGTGACTAGCCTGGCCATCTTCATTGATGTGAGTATAGTAATCCTGGAGAAGCTCAATCAGCTTTACTCCAGTCTCGCGAAGCTCGCTTGGGAATAAAGCGTCTACACGGATGGATTCTTTAGTCTTCTTCCGAGTACTGGCAATTGACTCGATTGAGTGAGGCATGGTATTACTCGTGACGTGCTACCGTGGTGTAGTTGATCGCACCTGCAGGACCGGCGACGGCGATAGTATCGATCTCGCCTGTTACCGTAGAAGGTTCTAGGTCTCCTCTTCCGGAAGGAATCGATAGCGCAATATCCAGCAATTGATTCCTCTTAGGCGCCAGGTCAAATGAGTTTGGAGTAACCGTCAGGCGGATGATGTCGGTGGTATCAGGTTCCAGTCCATTGATCACAACTCTTCCCGAAGCAGCGTATATGGTTCCGAGAGTTGCGACCTTTACGTCACCGGTGCTCGATTTGCGGTATAGGTAGATATTGCGATTGACGGAATTCGTAATAGGACCGTCTTTCAGGTAATGTGTGATGCCTCCCACGGGAAATTCTGAGGATGTCAACACTGGACTTGATGAGGCCGTCTGATAGATCGGAGACGCAAATGTTAGATCGAAACTGGAAACCGTCGGAGTGATGTCCTTGAACATGTACACTCTGGCGACGGAATTCATAATAGCCTTGTCGACAGAATCGATCTCGGACAGGAGCTTTGAGTATCTAAACACTCCGTCGAATCTCTGAAGATACGTCTGAGCGTACGTTTGCAGGCGATTGCGTACAAGTCCTTCAAGCGCGATTCTCGTGTTGTCTGTCAGGTTTGGATTATATTTGAAGAATACATCCAGCTTGATATAGGTATATTCAGGATCGACGATGATCGGAGTGATAGAAACAATGTTCTTGTTCTCGAGGGCCGTGATGATATTGTTCTTCTCCGAGGCATTGAGAGCTGTTGCTCCGGAAGGCTTGATAGCGATATACACCTTTCCATAATCTGGTTCCGTATTCTTCTCTCCTCCCCAGACTGAGATGGAATCGATATTTCCAAATTCCTTTGTGATGATCGACCGATAATCGTCGGCTGTAACAGCACGATTCTGCGATAGGTATGTCAACGGTGCATTGTAACGAATAGATTCGATCGACTCGCGATCTGCTCCACCGTAAGAAGCTGTAACACCGGATGCTAATGAAGCTGAGATTTGGGTGAGAGTACCGATGCTGTCTAGCGCAGTAAAAGTACGAAGATTGTTTGCTTCTTCACCCGAGGTGTAGATGTACTCAACCTCGACTATGTTGTTATTGATCGGCTTCTTTCCGAGAACGCCGTCACCGAAGAAAACTTCAAATTTACCGCTAGCATTCTCCTGGATGAAATACACCAGGGAGGTGGAAGTAATTCCGGATAGAGAAGTGAATCGAGTATATGCCTCGTAGTCATCCGAGTCCTGATTCGTCTTTACACGAACTCTCACAGTGTTTGTGTCGACATTATCATCCGGAATCACAAACTTCTGGTTCTCGATGGAATTATCCACCAGGTACAGCATTCTCTTCAATACACCTTGCTTGGCCACTACATTCGTGAACACGTACTGGTTAGAACTGTTCTTCGGAGAAGTCATTGGATCCAGCACGACGAAGGTGTAAGGATTCGACGTTCCGCTATTGCTACGAAATCTTGTACCACGCTCCAAAGTCAATGTTGCCGGCGTAATTCCGCTTCCTGTTACTGTGACATTCAATTTTACTGTCGAAGCCTGAATTGAACGCGGGATATATCCCAGCGTCTTCGCGTGGGATACCACGTTTCCACGGATCTGCGCCGAGTCCAAGAACGATTCGTTCAGGCTGAAGTGCGCCACCATAGCATTGTAGTGCGTATTGTATGCCAGGATGTCCAGCAGGATCGAGAGATTGGATCCATCAAAGTCGAAGTCGTTGTACTTGGATTGCGACTTGAAATGATCCTTGATGGAATCCTTGATGTCCTGAAAATCGAGTTCTGTGACGTTGAATTGTGCCATGGTGGAAATTATCGTATTCTCTGGAGATATACTGTGATGTCGACCTCCTGGCTCAGAGATACAACTCTAAAGCCCAGTGTGACTTGATATCGGTTGTTGTCAGAATCGTCGATGACTTGTACCACAAGGCTATCGACTCTAGATTCATTTCTGATCAAAACATCGTAGATCGCTTTTCTGAGAACCGCGATAGTGATTCTATCGGCCGGCTCGAATAGTAATCCCTTCAAACCGGATCCCAATCGAGGTTGAAACGGCCGTTCGCCGAACACAGTCAGTATGAGATTCTTGACAGATTGCTTGACTGCCTCAATATCTTCCAGAGGACTAATATCTCCACGATCGTTTAACGATAGAGTAACGTCCAGATCTGAATATGGCTTACGCTGAGAGACGATCGCAGACTTGCGCGCCAATATATTCTGATCGTAGACTGTGAGTACTCCGGCCATGGGATCTACTATTTATAGTCAATTTTTCGGTATTTCCGGGACCGTTATTGTTTCCTTGAGGGTTTCCGCCTCACCTGGATTCGTGTTTGGAGTAGAGGACTCTTTAGCCTCCGTGACAATTGCACCTGTAGCCGGATTAAGTTTGACGTTTGGCACGTCTTTGCAGAAATCTAGCGCGTCGGCGATACCGCTAGTGGTTTTAGCGACTAAAGCATCCAATTCTGCCACTTTGCCGTTCCATTTTGCCTTGAACGCCGCTATCTGCGCCGGAGTGGCTCCGGCCAAACTTGCCAGCTCAGATTGGAACGAATCTAAGTTCGTGATTGCAGCCTTTAGTGAACCGAGCTTACTCTTCAATGCGGCTGCTTGGGAAGCCAATCCACCCAGAGCACTTTTCTTGTCAGCCAATTTAGCTTTGATGGCATCATTGATAGAATTAACCGCATCAAGAGCCGGATTTTTTCCGCAAAGTAAAGACATGGATTAACTCGGTTTAGTTGGTGATGGGGTGCTCGGCGGCGTACCATGAGTATGTGTCGTGAGGCTAACAGAAGGAGAACCTGCCGTAACCTGAGTGGTGGCGGTAAGCGTTCCGGTCACGTTAACGTCATTTTGAACATTCGTCACAGAGGCCTGAATTGTTTGATTTCCGACAACCGTGATTATCTGGGTTCCATCGGCCTTAATCATAGAATTCGCCAATGTTTCAAGCTCAAGGTTGCCACTTGATGTGACATACAGGTGTCCTCCAGCCGATGTTTCATGGTGACCTCCGGAGAATTCCTGATGCTTTCCAACGACGACCAACCCGTTGTCGCCGGCGACAGTGAGATTGTTATTACCTCCAATAATCTGCACCTTGCTTCCATCGATAGTGATCGTCGCATTGCCTCCGGTGCGGAAAATAGTATTGGATGTGACGTTCGTGGCAAGGTCTTTACCGATTTCGGATTGCTCTGATTGTCCAATTTTAGATTGCCGAGACCCCTTGATGTATTCCGTCTTATTTCCTTCTACCTCAAGATGGTAATTGCCCTTGACTAGGTGCCTGAAATCTCCCGCGACAGTAAGGTTACATGAGCCGTTGATGTAAATATTATCCGATCCTAGGACCACAGTATAGCTGTTGCCAACCACGTATACGGTCCTATCTCCAGAATTAACTACCTCGACGTATGTTCCGGAGGAGTGCTGATCCAGAGTTCTCTTGTTGTTGACGGTATCATCAACTTCCCTGACGTGACCTCCCTGAGTATGAATCGCGCTGTTGAAAGTGTATTTTGGATTGGTAGTTTCCTCTATATCCAGCGTACTCCAATCAGATCTAGTATAGTAAGAATCCGGTTCATCGACCGCGACACTGCTGACCTTGGGCGGTACCGCCTTCTCGACGTTCGTAACTCTCAACTGTTTTCTGGCCAGATAAGCCGACGATTTCGTGTATTCCGCTCTGGCCTCTCGCGGCATATCGTTCTCGTCAGGAAAAATTGGATGAGTGCCAGCGGGATCGCCGAATCCTAACTCCGAACTTGTCTTAGGTGTGGAGGATGGTATGGTTCCCATCACGATCGGATCTTGCGCAGAAGGTCCGTCTCTAAAAAACCCGATGACCCAACTTCCTTGAAGTATTCCGGTGGCAGATTGGCCGATGCCGCTCATCGAGGCCGAAGTCACCGGAAGCATTACTAGTGCCCATGGAAGATCCTCGGTAGGTATTTGGGCTTTGTCGTCGGTGTGATAACCGAAACAACGAACTCGAACCCTACCCATCTCCTGTGGATCGTAGATATCTTCTACGACTCCGGTAAACCAAGCGAAATGTTTAGAGATAAAATTGTCTTGTGCGTTCATGACGAAAATGGGTCAGCTGGTGTCGAATCTCTCTTTACCTTTACTTCGCAATAGTATTCATCGGCGAAATTATGAACTATCGCCGAGACTAGATATGAACCGGAAATATAATCGTTTAGTGTTTCCTGGTCGGTGCGCCGTAACCCATTTTTTTTCAGCGATGGATCCCAGGCCGGAGGTATCTTGAGACCGATAGTTTTGCCGCAATTGAGGTTGAAGTCTCCATTCAGCACGACAGTATGCTGAATACTGTCCAACGTTTCCAGTTGAGATTGGGCCTGGTTTATGATTCCGCCGGATGCACTAGAATGATAATTTGCAAATGGCTCAGAATACGCCTTAGAATTCAGCGGTATATAGTTTATCTTCGTCTTGTCAAACGACGAAATCTTATTTCCCTCGTCGACATTGAAATCATGATATAGGAATGGATATCCTTCTATCGTAGGAAAATCCTTGACCCGATCGGTATAACTGAATTTAGATACTGAATATGTTTTCGTGGACAGGTCGACATATTCGGTCCTTGAGGCATATGCGCCATTGGTAGCCATAACCGGCTTTGCCATACTAAGATCGGAATCGATGCTTAAGATACGAACCGCCCTCTCCTCAAAACTTTTTTCAGGATGAGTCAGTATGTCGTACTGGAAGAACTTTCCTTCCTGGTACTCGCGATAGACGCTCTGCCGCGCCAATTCGGCCTGCGACTTTAGGTGTATGACTCCATCCAGAGTCTGATACAAATAGAATGGACTACCTTCTTCGCTAAATGCTCTCCGAATTGCCCAGTGCATGGCATCGATGGGTTCTAGATTCGGAACAACGAAGACGATATTGGCTGTAGCGTCAGCAGTTATGTCTATCTTTTCGTCGGGAACACCAAGGTCGCTCTTTAATACAGCTCGGACGAAGTCGCCGATCTTTCCCCGGAAAGCTCTGGAGATCTTCTTGAACTTCGAGGTATAGGCGTGCGGTGATATCGCATTTAAGCGATACACCTGAACTCCGTTATTGAATTTAGAATAGATCGGATATTCGGTGACTCGAAAATTAAGTTTGACCTTCTGTATGACATTATCTGGAAGAGTTCTTTCAAGACTGACATCGATTACTTCATGACCGGATAGAGATACCCCTTCCATGAAACTAGAGTCGTCACGAATTGAAAGACTTAACGACAGAGTAGATCTATAGATGCTTTCTGTAATAGAGAAATCTGCTACGATTCGCTGTATATTGAATTCTCTTCCAGCGTAATTGGTAAGTACGATCTCCGAAACACGAAACGCCGAGGGTACTAAGACCCTCGAGGTGTTTAGGTCTACATTGATCTGCCTGTTGCTCATTGATTAATCAGTTTCGAGTACAGCTGTGCGAACTGAAAGATCATGTTCGGTCGAACAGCCCGCAGATTGCCTCTCTCGTCATTCAACTGAAGTTCATACTCGTAGTACGATACTGGGTTCAGATTGAACTCAGCAGCTTCTGGTCTCACACCTCCAATGGTCAGATCCTCGTCGATGAATCTTGAGCAGTATATCTCGAGACCATTCTGATCCTCGTAATGATGAGGAGCATCGCGGTGCTCATAGACTCGACTCGTAACCACTGTGCTACTGCTAGTTGATCCTTGAATCTGTTCGGAGAACCTAAAATTGCCGTTGACAGCGCCAAGAATCAATTGACTCATTGGAACGTTTTTCTCTTTCAGAAGACCGGTTGCAAGCGATGTCGCCCCGGTGATCGTTTCTCCAATCGTAAATCTTCCGGCTAACGAGTTGTCGTAACGAAGGATTGTTCCATCTGGCGTTGTGACGACCGAAGGTTCGGTATCGATAACTGTACCAGAAAATTCCAGAGTCATGTAATCCTCGAACTCCTCTGTGTTCATCGGCCAACCTGACAAACCAGTCTTTAGCTGTTCATTAATGATGAAGAATGTCCAATAGTAATCCGGAGTTCCGTACAGAATAGTCGAAACGACGTCAGGACGTTCTCCGTTTCTGACCTGATAGTACTGGTACGTCGACATGTCGTCCAGAAATACGGAATCGACTCTGACAGAACGAAAGATGTCGATGATGTTTGTGATGACACCATTCTGCTCGAAGTCGTATCCGACCTTTGGAAATTGACGAAAGAAAGCCATGGTGGATTATGATGAATTTGGTTTCTGTCCTGCCAGAGCCTTGATGTCGCCGCGGGTGAGCGCCTTGGTTTCTTGGAAAGCTATGGCGATGTCAGTTTCGACCGGACTTCCGTCCTCGTGGTAGATGTTAGTCGTGGAATTGAAAGACGTGGTAAGGCTCGTCAGATATGAGCTGTAGATCTTAGGAAGAAACGGATTGACGGTACCTTCACGATCGTTGAATTCGATGCTCCAGATCGGAGGGTACTCGAGGATGACATCCTTTCCCTCTGGATACATGTACTCGCGAAGAACCTCGACGATCCTCTTGATTGTAGCCGCTTCCGCCTTCGTTCGAGAGACCATCTTGAACGTGAACGCATATGATCTGATGTTCGAGTTTTGGAAAGTCGTATTCGTGTTAGGAGCAATGACTTGCCTTTGACTGAGATCTACGGCATCAGCAAATGTTTCAAATCCACCTCTCCTGGCTAAAATCGATGCTGCAGCTGCTGCATTCATCTGCTTAGCTTTATTGATGATCGATCCGGCCATACCTCCCACTCCGGCACCCAAGACACCGGTGATAGTATCTTGTTTTCCCATCTGCGTCAGTGTCTCAGCCATGATTGTACCGATGATTCCCAGATTGATCGTCGAATAGGACATTCCGTCACCAATAGAAAGCCCGGGAGGTACTGGCAGAGCGATAACCGGACTACTAGTTTTGCCAAATGCGGTAAATGTCACAAAGGGCAAATCCTTTGAGCGAATGTCGCCTGGAAACGCGAGTATAGGCGGTTCGCTCACGCGAAACAGCGGCATCAGCGTAACACTTTTCTCCAAATCGCGAAATGCCCGTTGCGCGGTATTTACTACGTTAGTAAGGAATTCTGGCATAAATACTGTATTTATATTGAGTTACCGAGGTAAATTTTCTCCGAAGAATCCCTCTAAATACAGAGGCGATATCACTAACATAGTGTACCGTTCGCTATGGGAACGACAGGTATTCCGCTGGCTTGATGAGCAAACTTCGGTGAAATCATGGTCCTCGGAGGAGGTTGTGGTGCCATATCGGTGCAAGACCGACGGTCAACTACATCGGTACTTCGTCGATATCAAATTCGAACTCACTGATAGTAGGGTATTCTTGATCGAGATCAAGCCTAAGAAGGAGACAAAGCCGCCTAAGAATCCTGGTAAGAAGACAAAGAAGTTCATCACTGAGGTCATGACGTACGCGAAGAACATCAGCAAATGGGAAGCGGCGAAAGAGTACGCCGAGGATCGTGGTTGGAACTTTCAGATCTGGGACGAAGACTTCCTGAGGTCGCTAGGAATTAAAATCCTCTAGAATTGTCTATAAATAGGTGACCATGGCGTCACTATTTGACACTCTAAGAACAGAAGCCACAGCCACAGGATTTGAGGCTAGGTCGCGCAAGGCTCGTGAGTGGTTCGTTGAGCGAGTTAAAGAACTCAACGGTCGGATCAACCGCCAGAAATTGCTGAACGACCCGGCAGTAAAGGTCAGACCAGAACCTCGCTGGGGTTTCATGTACATGTTCGTCTACGACGCCTTACACAAGGATACCTTACCCTACTACGACAGATTTCCTCTGGTGATCATGCTTCGACCGGCAGAGGGTGGATTCCTGGGTCTGAATCTTCACTATCTTCATCCGAAGGTCCGTGCTATATTCTTAGACAAGCTAATGGCCACGATCAATGCCGATGATGGCAAGTTGACTGAGAATACTCGAATGAAGATTCGATATCAGCTTCTGGTAAATGCTCAGAGATACCGTTACTTCAGACCATGCATCAAACACTACCTCTTTGATCAGGTCAAGAGCCGAATTGCACAGGTCTACGCCCCAGACTGGGAAACAGCCATCTTCCTACCGACGGAACACTTCAAGGGTGCGCAGAAAACGCGCGTCTGGAGAGATTCGC
>JACCDP010005217.1_pt1 | contig 11548 bp, 10 predicted proteins | sample 7445841 | NCBI WGS metagenome assembly JACCDP01 (sample SAMN15323441, study PRJNA562643) | freshwater metagenome | isolation source: river surface water | place: USA:Blue River Watershed | collected 2017-08-17
ATATCGGATACGCGCAGACCAGACTCTTTCTCAATCAGAGCGTCGGTATCTGCAAATGCTGCTGATAGACGCTGGGCAAGAGCTTTTCCAACCGATGACTTTCCCGCACCTGGTGGCCCAATTAAAACAACGAGTGGCATATTACTTAAAACGAAGATGAGCCATATAAGACTCAAAATTTCGTTTTGTCTCCGCAACGCTATCTCCACCAAATTTCTCAAGGACCGCTTCTGCAAGCACAAGAGCAGCCATTGCTTCACCGACAACGCCAGCAGCAGGAACCGCGCAAACATCTGAACGTTGATTAATAGCCTTCGCTGCTTCACCCGTTACGACGTCGATGGTGTCTAACGCCTTCGGTACAGTTGAAATAGGTTTCATGGCAATACTCACGCGCAGAATCTCACCATTGGACATTCCGCCTTCGGTACCGCCTGCACGATCACTGCGACGAACAATTGCACCGGAAGCGTTTCGTTCTATCTCATCATGAGCTTTTGATCCTCGACGTGTGGCCGTCGTGAAGCCATCCCCGATTTCAACGCCCTTAATTGCTTGAATACCCATCATCGCGCCGGCCAACCGCGCATCCAATCTTCGATCCCAATGAACGTGCGAGCCAAGTCCGGGAGGAAGGTTGTATGCCAAGATTTCACACACTCCACCCAAAGTATCTCCATCTGAGTGTGCGCGATCGATCTCTTCAATCATTTTCGCACTTGTCTCCGGATCGGCACAACGAACTGGATCAGCGTCAATACGTTCCATATCAACGTAGTCAGGAAGTGCTGCAATCTCTGGAACTCGGACTGCTCCGATTGAAATAACATGACTGAGAATGGTGATACCTACGCTCTGCTCCAAAAATGCTCGAGCGACCGCGCCTAGTGCAACACGTGCCGCTGTCTCTCTAGCGCTAGCTCTTTCAAGGATTGGTCTGGCGTCATCAAAATCATATTTCTGCATTCCAACCAAATCAGCATGACCTGGGCGAGGGCGAGTGAGAGGTGCGTTACGCGCAAGTCCTTCAATTTCACTTGGCTCGACGGGATCAGCGCTCATCACTTTTTCCCATTTAGGCCACTCAGAGTTAGCGACCTGAATACTTATCGGTCCCCCTTGAGTCTTGCCTAATCGGACGCCTCCGAGAATTGAAATTTTATCCGCTTCAAAATTTTGTCTAGCACCCCGTCCAAAACCTAAACGACGACGTGCAAGGTGATAATCAAGAAATGTCGAGTCGATTTCTACATGAGCAGGCACACCCTCGACAATCGCCGAGAGTGCTTGACCATGTGATTCTCCTGCAGTTAACCAACGCATGAGCATATTCTGGCAGATCTAGGCCAGTGATGCTCGCCTATTTCGCGAATAGAGAGATGATTGCTGCAATTGATATCGCGGGCGCTAGGGGTATCTGTAACGATCTACGAAAATCACCGCGAGAAATGCAAAGTGCAGATACCAAGGCAGCTAGACCGCCAACAACGAGGAACATCTGATAACTGGCAAGGTCCGGAGGTAGGACTAAGAACGCCAGAACTGCAAGTAGCTTCACATCACCCATTCCGAGTCCACAGAACATGGCGAGAATGAGACTTACAGCAAGAACACCAATTGAAGCCAGTGCGTGGTCAACGAATTTAAATGTAGAGAGGTCTACTGCGAAAAAGGCGATCAGTGTGAGAAGCAAAAGAATTCTATTTGAAATCAGATGTGTTCTCACATCCGCCCAAGCGATCCAACAGAGAATCGGCGCGATCAGTAATTGCATTTGCGCAGAATAATCTTAGAAAAGCTGAAAGATATCGAGATTTAGGGGAACTGTGGCTAACGCTGAGCGAGAACCTTGCGGAGATGAAGTGAGAGCGCGACGCGATCAAAATTTTGTGGGAGAACGAGTGCTAATTGGTCCAACCCTTGCCATAGCAATAACTCTTTACCGTTAACTACTCGCCCAGCTCTATCTTCCCAAGCAGATGCCAACACCGTTGGCCAAGGTTTGTAGATCACATCAAAGAGAAGTCCGCTTACCTCTGCTGGCAAATTCTCCGCGAGAATATCGGCGGCTCCTGCAGGGGTGGTATTCACAACAAGATCAAATGCGTTGATATCGGGATCATTTATCCATGGAACATAATTAAAAGACGACTTTTCAACACAACGTTCAAGAGCTTCTCGACGAGTAGATGTCCGCCCCATCACTGTAACCTCATCACAATGTCCATCAAGAGCACCTGCAACCGCCCTCGCCGTGCCCCCTGCTCCTAGGATCAAGACCTTCTTATATGAATTACTGCCTTGTGCATCAAGAGCCGATAAGAATCCAGAACCATCGGTTGATGTACCCAGCCAACTGCCATTCTTCTTATACAACGTGTTGACTGATCCAATTCGCAGAGAGAGTTCGTCACACGTAATACCAAGTGAATGCGCTTCCTCCTTAAGTGGCATTGTTAAGGAAAAATAATCAAACTGTGACTCGTTCTGAGTGAAGAATTCGACCAGGGTCCCACTAGGAACATCGATCGCTTCATAACTTCCATCGATACCAAGCTCGGAGTAAACGCTCTGATGAAGGGTTGGCGAAAGCGAGTGAGATATTGGCGAACCAAGAACTGCGCCTCTAATCATTGCCGGCCTCAAACTTTCCCGCACGTAAATTCTTTTTGTAGAGTACCTTCCACGTGTTGAATTCATCTAACGAAGTCGTAAATCGCGTATCTTGTGGCGCGACTGTAATGAAATAGAGCCAATCTCCCGGTTCGGGCGCCAGTGCCGCCTTCAGCGCACTCGCGCCAGGGTTTCCAATCGGACCAGGAGGAAGCCCATATTTTCGATATGTGTTGTATGGTGAATTGATCAGTGTTGATTTAGTACTCAAAAAGATGTCTCCGCGTTGTTCCATAACAAAGTGAACTGTCGAATCCATCTGTAACGGCATACCAATTTTCAGTCGGTTATAAATCACACGAGAAACTTTTGTGAAATCCCCGGACCCACCCTCGGCCTGAATTATCGACGCGATTGTGAGAAGTTCTCGTGGTGAGTATTTCGAAGATTCAGAGAAGAATCCAGCCTTCTCCATCTCGGTAAATCCGCGAGAAACCATCGCCGCCAAAGCTTCATCTGCCTTAGTTCCTTGCGCAAAACTGTATTGAGCAGGAAACAGCAGGCCTTCTAACTTGTTAAAGGGTTGAGGAATCTCGACACTAGCAAAGGCTGCCGTAACTTCCTTTTGCAGATATCCGGCGCGAACAAATGACTTTTTGATTTCGCTCACCCAAGCGCCATCAGAAACTGCGATGAGACCTGCGATTCTTTTGTTGTCAAGCAGTTGCTCGAGTGCTTGTTTTGCACATATTTGGATATCAATTAAGTGCACACCCGGTGCAATCAATTGAGCTTTAGGGTCTACTACTGCTAAACGAAAGAATGCCTCTGAAGATGCAATCACGTCCTTATCAAATAATTCGCGCGCAATCTCTAAACCAGTCTCTCCTGCAGAAACATCAATTGCAACTGTCTTAGGTTTCGACTGCTCAAGGCAATCAAAGTCTGCTGCCACACCTGGACCAGACTTCACGATTGACAAGGTATAGATAAAGAGAAAACTCACAGTAAGTGCAGCGATTACCCGCACGAGTGGTTTTCTACTCACGGTCTTGTGCCAATCCAGACTCAAGAATTACCACCGCAGCCTGTGAGTCGATCTTCATGCGCTGCTCCTTAGCGCTCACACCAGCTTGCGACAGTGAAGCACTAGCCGATGAAGTCGTCAGGCGCTCATCTATCAGGTCTATCGGGCACACGACTACCTTTGAAAGAAACTCGGAAAATGCCAATGCTTTCTTTGTCGCTTCTGAATGTTCTCCGGAGAGATTGAGCGGAAGTCCTAGATAGATCTTTGTGGGTTCATACTCTTCGCACAGAGAAAGAATCAAGGCTTTCAACGCTGGATCCTTTGTCGCTAGAAAATCTAGTGGTGTTGCCAGAATTCCATCGGGATCGCAGACTGCAACGCCAATGCGGACATCTCCATAATCAAAGGCGAGTCGACGACCCAGCCGAGACATTATTTACCTGCGATCGCAAGTTCGATCGCTTCAAGAGCAGCTGCGATCTTTGTTCGATCAGTACCGCCACCTTGTGCGAAGTCATCTTTTCCGCCACCGCCACCACCAAGGATGGTGCTGCCGAGTTTCACGAGTGCTCCAGCCTTAGCGCCGCTTTGTCGAGCCTCATCACTGGCGGCAACAACTAAGACAACTTTCTCATCTACGACACTTGTGAGCGCAACAACTGTGTTGGCACTTCGTGCACGAAGGTCGAGTGCAATTACGCGTAAATTATCAGCGGCGATTCCATCGGCAAGAGAGCCGAGAACAACCGACGTTCCGTTTACAACTTTGGCAGAGGCCAATAAGGCAGAGGCGCTCTCCATTGCTGAGGCAGTTCGTAGTGAAGATAACTCTTTCTCGATATCTCGCATCTTTGTCACAAGATCATTGATACGCGCAGGAAGCTCTTCTACTCGAGCTCCCTTAATTATCTGAGTAAGCGAATTGAGAAGTACGTGCTCACGAGCTAAGAAGTGATATGCGTCTGCGCCCACGAGTGCTTCAACTCTTCGCACTCCCGCACCAATTGAAGATTCCGACAACAATTTAACGACACCAAGTTGACCAGATCTGTGTACGTGGGTTCCGCCACACAATTCACGTGCCCAGTCTCCGACACTGACTACACGAACTCGATCTCCATACTTTTCACCGAAGAGCGCCATCGCTCCAAGCTTCTTTGCCTCGTCTTGAGACATTACCTCTGCTGTAACGGCTAAATCGTCGAGGAGTAGCGCATTGACTCGAGTTTCAACTTCATCGAGCACGCCATCGGAAAGAGCTCCCGTTGCTGGGAAATCAAAGCGGAACCGACCTGGTGAATTCTCAGAACCCGCCTGTGTAGCAGTCTCGCCAAGGATTTCTCGAAATGCTTTATGCACCATATGAGTTGCGGTGTGAGCTCTGGAAATTGCGTTTCGGCGTTCTTTATCAATGAGGGCAACACCTTGCTGTCCCACCTCTATCGAACCACTGAGGACGCGACCTCGATGAATGGATACTCCTGGCACTGGTGTTTGCACATCATCGATCTCAACAACCGTGCCGTCACCTAAAGTTATTGTTCCGCCATCTGCTAACTGACCGCCGCCTTCTGCATAGAACGGAGTGCGATCAAGAATGATCTCAACTTCATCGCCGGCATTGGCACTCTTGGTGCCTACTCCGTTGACCAAGATGGCATTGACCCGAGACTCACTCTCGGTATGTGTGTAACCAATGAATTCAGTTGCACCTGATGCATCTGCAATCTTCTTGTACTCGCTGAGATCAGTATGGCCACTCTTCTTTGCACGTGCATCCGCCTTAGCGCGATCACGCTGTTCTTTCATAAGTCGGGTAAACCCTGATTCATCTACTTCAAGACCAACTTCACGAGCCATCTCAAGAGTGAGATCGAATGGGAATCCATAAGTATCGTGAAGCTTGAAAACATCATCACCACTCATCTTCGTCGACTTGGTGGCCTTTACAGCACTTGCTGCTAAATCAAAGATAGCTGTACCACTCTTAAGGGTTTGCAAGAAACTTTCCTCTTCAGCAGCGCTCACAGCGAGAATTCGCGCAGAGTCATTTACTAGTTCAGGATACTGCGGACCCATCGCTCCAATCGCGGCCTGAGTTAAGGTCGCCATGCTTGGATCATTTGTACCCAGTAGGCGCATATTTCTGATGGTTCGACGCATCATTCTGCGCAATACATAACCACGTCCTTCGTTTCCAGGAGTAACACCGTCGCCAATCAACATTGCAGCAGTGCGAGCATGATCGGCAATTACGCGCAGTGAAATATCGGATTTTTCATTCTTTCCGTATTGAACACCGGAGAGTTGTGATGCAGTTGAAAGAATCTGCATCGTGGTATCAATTTCATAGATGTTCTCAACGCCCTGCAATAGGGCAGCCATGCGCTCAAGACCAAGTCCGGTGTCAATGCTCTTTGCAGGAAGCTCACCGAGAATTGGATAGCCGTCCTTACCGCCTCCGGCTCCTCGCTCGTTCTGCATGAAGACGAGGTTCCACACTTCAAGATAACGATTCTCATCTGCTATAGGACCGCCATCAACTCCATATGCTGGACCACGGTCGTAATAAATTTCGGAGCAAGGTCCACAAGGTCCAGGAACACCCATCGACCAGAAGTTATCGGCCATATCTCTGCGTTGAATTCGTTCTAGCGGAACGCCAATTTTCTTATGCCAAATATCGGCGGCTTCGTCATCATCAAGATAAACGGTTACCCACAGACGCTCTTCTGGAAATCCGTATCCCCCATCGGCAACTGACTTAGTCAACAACTCCCAGGCGAGTGCAATTGCACCTTCCTTGAAGTAATCGCCGAATGAAAAATTTCCACACATTTGAAAGAAGGATGCGTGTCGAGTTGTCTTTCCGACTTCATCAATATCTAGGGTGCGAACACACTTTTGTACTGAAGTTGCTCGCTTGTAAGGAGGTGTAACTTCTCCTAGAAAAAACGGCTTAAACGGAACCATTCCCGCATTTACAAGAAGGAGATTCGGGTCATCAGCAATCAGCGAGGCCGACGGCACAACCGTATGCTTTAAACCCTGTGAGTTTCCAGATTCAAAAAAGCGCAGCCAACGTGCGCGGATCTCTGCTGATTCCACGAACTACACTCACTCAGCCTTCTTCTTCTTTTTGGTGCGCGTCTTACTAGCCTGAGCTGCAGTGATTAATGCGCCAGCAACTTTGACCGCTGGCCCGCTTTTATCCATAAAATCTGTTGCTACTTCAGAAACTTTAGTTGTTACTTCTTCAACATTCTTCGAGATCTTTGCAAAAGATTCGAGAGGACTATTGATCAGTTCGAGAGTACGCGTCGACTCTTGTATCAAAGGTGAGGTATCTGCTGTGAGTGCTTTGAGAGACAAGCTAGCCTCATCAACTAATTTTCCGACACGAATAACCGCGTAGGCCAATGAGATTGCAATAGCTAGGAGCGCCACCGCACAGATAATCGTTGCAATTCCGCCTGGACCCATTGTTCTCACCTTTCCCTATTTCGCGCACATTCTCGCTTTGACCTAAGCCTACCCGATCGTTTATGAAGCAGGTGTATCTGGCTTAAAGTCCATTCCGCTCTCCTTGCGTTGAGCAGCAGTAATTGGTGTTGGTGCACCAGTGAGTGGATCGCCACCACTTGCAGTTTTTGGAAATGCAATTACTTCACGAATGGAATCGCTACCTGTTAATAGCGCACAGACGCGATCAAGTCCGAGGGCGATTCCTCCATGAGGTGGAGGTCCATAATTGAATGCTTCAAGTAAGAATCCGAACTTGCTGTTTGCCTCTTCATCGCTGAGGCCAATAACGCGGAACACTTCCTTCTGTATCTCTTTGTCATGGATACGAATCGACCCGCCGCCAAGTTCGGTTCCATTGAGAACAATGTCATAGGCATAGGCGAGAGCATTCGCAGGATCTTTCGCGAAACTCTTCGCAAATTCTGGCTTCGGACCTGTAAATGGATGGTGAACTGCGGTCCAGCCACCGTTTTCAGTTGGTTCGAACATCGGTGCATCGACAACCCACAAGAACTTCCACGCTCCCTCTTCAATGAGGTTACATCTCTTTCCAATTTCAAGACGAACCGCACCGAGAAGGGCTTGCGATGCCGCACGTTCTCCTGCTGCAAAGAAAATGGCGTCACCATTCTTAGCGCCAACAGCTGCAGCAATTCCTGCTTGCTCCTCAGGTGAAATGTTTTTAGAAACTGGACCACCGAGAGTGCCGTCCTCATTAAGAAGAATGTAGGCAAGTCCTTTTGCACCGCGTGCCTTGGCCCAGTCCTGCCATGCATCTAATTCACGACGAGGCGACCCCGCACCACCAGGCATAACCACGGCACCGACGTAATCCGCCTGGAATACTCGGAACGGAGTACTCGCGAAGAAATCAGTAACCTCAACTAGTTCGTTTCCAAATCGTAGATCTGGTTTATCTGAACCGAAGCGATTCATCGCATCCTTATAAGTCATGTGTGGAATTGGAGTTGGAATCGTGTAGCCAACGCTATCTTTCCAAATATCTACAAGAATCTTCTCAGCAACAGCGATAATGTCTGCCTGATCTATAAATGACATTTCAATATCGAGCTGTGTGAACTCGGGTTGACGATCGGCGCGGAAATCTTCATCTCTGAAACAACGTGCGATCTGGTAATAGCGTTCCATTCCAGCAACCATGAGCAACTGCTTAAAGAGTTGTGGTGATTGAGGCAATGCATACCAGCTACCAGGTTGTAGACGTACTGGCACGAGAAAATCACGCGCACCTTCTGGCGTAGATCGAGTGAGGTACGGTGTTTCTATCTCAAGGAAATCAAGATCATCCATCGCACGACGAATCGCAGATGTCACACGAGAACGGAGACGAAGATTTGAAGCTGGACCTTCTCTTCGAAGATCGAGATATCGATAACGAAGACGTACTTCCTCTGAAATGTCAGATTCAACACCAGTGTCTACAGGGAAAGGTAGTGGAGCGGATTCGCTCAGTACAGTAATCGAATCCCCCATGACCTCAATTGCACCAGTTGGAAGTGCGGGATTTTCGTTCCCTGATGGGCGAGCAACAACTTCTCCCGTAATTGCTAAACACCATTCTGCGCGCAAAGCACCAGCTAAAGCTTCGTCGCGTATAACAACCTGCACAGAACCTGTTGCATCGCGTAAATCAATAAAAGCAACTCCGCCATGATCTCGGCGGCGCGCAACCCAGCCCGCGAGAGTAACTGTCTGACCCGCGTGGCTGGCACGAAGGGATCCGGCATCATGGGTACGAATCATTACTTTCAACTACTTTCTATCGAAAACTTAAGCGTGCGCGGAAAGGGCTTTTCCTAGTTCGCTAATCTTAACCGAGGAAAGTTCTCCATCTTTCATTCGCTTGAGCTCGATTGAGCCAGAAGATAACTCAGCCTCCCCCAGAACAACTGCGAAAGCGCTACCTGACTTATCGGCTGCCTTCATTGCGCCTTTGAGGGCTCGATCTCCAAAGGCAATCTCCACCTTGAAGCCATCTTGTCGAAGGTCTTGCGCTAGAGAGAGCGCTCTCTCCTTTGCAATTTGTCCTAGTGGAATTATGAAGAGATCGCTCGCGAATTGATTTTCAAGCAGTACGCCTTCGGCTTCTGCTGCCAAAAGTATTCGATCTACTCCCAATCCAAAACCAATACCTGAAAGATCGGCACCACCTAAAGTTTCCATCAATCCGTCGTAACGACCCCCACCACCAATACCCGATTGAGCACCAAGATCGTCATGTATGAATTCGAATGTGGTGCCCGTGTAGTAGTCAAGGCCACGAACCATTCTAGGATTAAGTGTGTAAGTGATCCCTAGAGCATCTAGATAACTGCACACCTGAGCGAAATTCTCGCGTGAGGCAGCCGAGAGATAATCCATCAGCAAAGGTGCGGCGGCCATCTTGCTTCGCACTTCTTCACGCTTGTCATCGAAGAGTCGCAATGGATTGATCTCTGCGCGTGCTTGTGTCGCCTCATCCAAATCGAGTGTCTTCAAAAACTTCACGAGATCGACTTTATGGGCAGCCCTCGATTGTGCATCCCCCAAAGAAGTAATCTCAAGTCGATACTTTTTCAAACCAATATTCTTAAATGCCGTATCTGCGAGTGCGATTATCTCGGCATCAATTGCTGGGTCATCAAGTCCAATTGACTCAACCCCAACTTGGTAGAACTGTCGATAGCGCCCTGCCTGCGGGCGTTCGGCACGAAAGAAAGCACCGGAGTAGAAAACTTTTACCGGCAGCTGTCCGCGATCCAAAGAATGCTCGATCACTGCACGCATCACACCAGCTGTTCCCTCAGGGCGCAACGTGATTGATCTTCCACCGCGATCTTCGAAGGTGTACATCTCTTTACTTACTACATCCGTAGATTCGCCTACTCCACGTGAAAAAAGATTTGTATCTTCAAATACGGGTAACTCCATCAATTGATATCCAGCAGCTTTGGCTGGAGCAATGAGGTGATCGCGTATCCATTCAAAACTTGCAGAACGTGGCGGGACGTACTCGCTCACACCCTTCGGGGCATGCAGTTGCTCACGCTTCATGAGCGCAATTGTTTCAGATAAGGATTAGTTCTGCGTTCATATTCGATTGTGGTGTCCGGTCCATGTCCTGGAAGTACGCGTAGGTGATCCTCTAAAGGCAAGATCTTCGTGGACAATGTACGCAACATCGCATCTTGTGATCCAGACGGTAGATCAGTTCGTCCGATCGAACCTGCGAAAAGTACATCGCCACTTAGCAGAACTTCATCATTGACGGTAAACATCAATGACCCTGCTGTATGCCCAGGTGCGTGTATGGCTGTTATTTCCAGACCTACAGCTTGGAATTTCTGATTGTTTTTCAATTCGATTACTTGAGCAGGTTCACTCCATGTCACCCCACTAAGTGAGGAGATAAAATCTTTTCCGTGAACTAACTCTGGGTGCAATAAAGCTTTTCGATCTTCGCTATGTATATATGCCGGAATTCCGTAGCCATCGGCCAAAGGGATCACGGAGAAGGTGTGGTCGAGATGTCCATGAGTCAGTAGAACGGCAACTGGCTTAAGTCCTTCTTCTTCAATAATCATTTCAATCTCAGCGCTGATATCTGGCATCCCTGGATCGACGATGATGCATTCGGCTCCCTTTTGTGCAGCCAAGACCCAACAGTTCGTCGCATACATGGGGGCAGGATGAACTCGAATCAGCATCCGTAACCCCCGAGCACTCACTTCTCACGCTCAATTTTTGAGGCGGTAGTAAGACAGGGTACCTTTGACCTCCCACCATTACCTGCATTAACGAAGGCATAACTGCCGACGCGCTGAAAGGAAAACTCATGAGCGATCAGAATCCACTTCCATCACAGGTCATTCCACCTATTAGTGCCGCTTCGGCTCTCATTGGAGATCCTTCACAATTTGGTCGCGTCGCAGACGATGGAACCGTGTATGTCCGCACATCAGCAGGTGAAAAGGCAGTGGGTTCATATCCAGGCAAGAGTGCTGAAGAAGCCCTTGCATATTTTGTTCGTAAGTTTGAAGCACTTGCATCAGAAGTTGCATTGACAGCTGCTCGCATCACCTCAGGAGCAATGGTTCCAGATGACGCTTATGAAGCAGTGAAGAAGCTACGCCAGCAAGTTCGAGAACTTAATGGCGTTGGTGATCTTGATGCACTCGCAGCATCTGTAGAGCAGATTGAGCCACTTATTGAAGGTCATCGCGAAAAGTTTGAAGCCAAGAAAGAGGCAGAAGCTCTTGCAAAAGCTGCACGCCGCGAACAGGTTCTCGTTGAGAAGGAAAAGATTGTTGCAGAGTCTGAATCGCTAGCTCTTTCCGAAAATTGGAAAGCTACCGGTGAGCGTCTTAAGACTCTTCTTGA
>JACCDP010296798.1_pt1 | contig 11548 bp, 5 predicted proteins | sample 7445841 | NCBI WGS metagenome assembly JACCDP01 (sample SAMN15323441, study PRJNA562643) | freshwater metagenome | isolation source: river surface water | place: USA:Blue River Watershed | collected 2017-08-17
AAAAACTGGAGATGAGCTTTTAGGCTCAATCAAAGAAACTACAAGACTTGCAGTTCTTGGTGAAGTAGATAGACAAGAGGCTATGAAGGCAACTCTTGCAATTCAATCAGCATTTAAACAAAACACAGATCAGCTATCTGAATCTATTAACTTCCTTAACGCAGTTGAAAACCAGACATCTACAACTCTTAATGACTTAGTAGAAGCAATTCCAAAAGCTGGTCCAGTTATTCAAGGGTTGGGCGGAAGCGTACAAGATCTTGCACTTTATTTAACTGCTATGCGTGAAGGCGGAATTAATGCGTCAGAAGGAGCAAATGCTCTGAAGTCCGCACTTGCATCTTTGATTAACCCGACAGATGTTGCTGTAGGAAAATTTAAAACTCTTGGTATAGACTTACTAGGAATAGTTAATAATAATGCTGGAAATTTAACTGGAACTCTTATGGCTCTTCAAGGAGCACTGGATTCATTAGATCCATTACAAAAACAACAGGCAATCGAACAGCTATTTGGTAAATTTCAATTCTCAAGACTTAACGCATTATTTGAAAACCTAGGAAGACAGGGGAGCCAAACATTAAAGGTATTAGATTTAATGAAAGCCTCATCAGACGATCTTGCCGCTGTAGCTGGTCGAGAGTTATCTGCAGTTACAGAATCAGCATCTGGTAAATATCGTAGAGCACTAGAAAGCCTGAAGGCATCCCTTGCAGAAGTCGGAGAGCAATTTTTAACAATTAATACAACCCTTATACAAGTTATAGATAAGGTACTACAATTTGCAAATAATCTTCCTGGACCAGTAAAGCAAGTTATGGCACTACTAGGCGGAGTTACAGCAGTAATTGGTCCATTTATTATGTTAACTGGTGTTCTGGCTAACTTCTTTGGATATATTCTAAAGGGAATATTCCATATGAAAGCATTCTTTAAAGGTGGAGAAGGATGGAAATATCTAACTCCAGAAATGCTAGCTGCAGAAAAAGCTGGCAAACTTGTAGAGCAAACATTTTATAGTGACGCTAAAGCAGCGGCAGTATTACAACAAGCCCTAAGAAACCTAATTGATGAATTTGCAGTCCTTGAATCAAAAGCAAAATCTGGAGCAATTGGTGTAAGCCCAGCAGTATCTACAATGGGTGGAAATTTAATTATGGGGGCAGGCGGAAGAGTTGTAAACCCTAATCATCCTTTAGCTGGGCCATACGGATCTAGATCAAGTACACATATGGTTGCAAGAGCTGGCATGACAGAAGAGCAAAGGCTATCACAAACAATATTTGGAATGGTTCCAGGATCTGGCCCAGTAAATCAAAAGATTGGTCAAAGCCCTCAAATTTATATGAACGATCCTTTGCCAAATGTCTCTGGACTAACTAATGTTCAGGGAGTTTCAACAGGAGTTGTTGCAGGAGAGGCAGCAAGATGGCATGCTATGATGGCTACTCTTGGAATGCAATCAAAGGCGGAAATAGAACAATTAAAGAAAACTATTGTTGCAACTGGCACAGTTAATAAAGAATTTATGACTCAGTTTGATGACATTCTTCCAGTCGTATCTAAATTGACAGATAATGCTGCTAGAGAATCAGCCCTAATTGTTGCAGAACTTCGTGCAGGAAAAATTACTGTTGAGGCAGCCAGGGCTAAAATTATTGCCCTCAACCTAGAAACAGAAAGAATGATTGCTTCATCAGTACAGGCACAAGCAACTTCTATGGGAAGAACAATAAACCCAACAATGGTTCCAACATTAAATCAGCCAGTCGTTGATCCTACAGGTAAGTCTAATATGAGAGAGCTTTTCAAAAAAGGAAAGACAAGAGATTTTATAAATAGAGTAGCTGGAGTATTGGGAGTAAGAACATCTGGCGCAGGATATAATATTGAAACAACAATTCCAAAAAAGATGAACTCTGGCGGATATGTATATACAATGAACGATGGAAATATTGTTCCTGGACCTAATGTAAATGCAGATGTTGTTCCAGCAATGCTCACACCAGGAGAGTTTGTTGTAAATGCAGAGTCAACAAAACAAAACCTTCCATTACTACAAGCTATTAATGGTCAGGGTTCTTCTGGGCCTATGTATAATTTTGGCTCATCATCAGCAATTAAATCAAAATATAGTGGAAGAGAGTTGGCTCATTTAACAGATGCAATAATGTCTTCAGGTATGACAAGTCATGAAAAGGCACAAATTATGAACACCTTTGGGCTTGATCCTTCACAAGTAAATGACTCAAGAACAAAAATTTCTAGTTCATTTTTTGCTGGATACCATAAGTTCTTTAATCAAGGTACTAATAGCGGCAATTTAGATATTGATAAGGCCATAATGTATTTAGAGGGCAAGCCAGTGGCAGATCCAAAATTTGCAAGAGGCATAGTAACACATGATCCAATGATTGCATACGAAGCAATGATGACAGATATGGGTATCCCAATGGATCAAAGAATTGGATTTGCTCAATCTATTGATAAGCAAATAGTAGATAGACTACGTTTAGAAAAAGCAAAAGGCGCAAAATTTTTAGCAGATACTGCAGATGAATCTAAAGGAAAGTTAAGAGCAGCAATAATTGGTGATGAAATTGCAGATGCAGTAGTTAAGTCTGGAAATCCAGAGGCAATTGCTGGACTAAATGCATTAAAAAAACCTGGGGAGGCCAGAGTATATAATCCTAGAAGAGGCACAAGCGACAGATTCTTTCCTCAAAGAACAAATCGTGCAAGCACACTTATAGCATCAATAGTTGCTAAAAGAAAAATGCCTCAAGTCTCTAAAAAAATTCAAGGAATGTTTCCAGGAGTAAGAACTGTACTTGCTGGTGCAGCTAGAAATTTACCTATGTTGCTTCCAGCGGGAAGAGCAGCTTCTGGAGCTTTAGCAAGACTGCCTAAGAGAAATCGTGGCGGAATAATTGGAATGAATTCTGGAGGTATGGTTCCAGGATATAACCGTGGTGGTGGACCAATTACTGCTCTTAGAATGCAGGGAATGTGGCCAGGTCAAGCATCATCTCCATTAAACTATCAAGGCGGAGATTTACTTCCAGGACCAGCCCCAAGAAGAATTATGGGAACTGGAATGATTGGTGGATTAGCTGGATCAATTGGTGGCGGCGCTGTAGGTGGTGCAATTGGTGGACAAACTGGTTCTCTAATAGGGTCTATCGCTGGAGGATTCCTTCCTCAAATGATTAAGTCCGTGGTTCAGATAATTTCAAAAATGGGAGTTCTTATAAAATCTGCAGGCGGAGTATTGGGCGTTGTAAAAAATATTGGAATGTTCTTAAAATCATGGTCTATTCCAGGAGCAATATTAACAATACTTGGATTTGTAGTCAAAAAGTTTTTTGACTGGAGAAAAGAAATTGCTGAGACAAAACGTGAACAAACAAACTTATTTGGCATTACTGAAAAGGGTGCACAAGAAGCTGGAATTAAGTATAAGAGCCTAACTGATAGAATGAAGGATCTTAGGGCTGAACAAAAACTTCAAAGAGATTCTGCCAGAGCAGCGTTTGAATCGTATACCGCATCTGGAGTAACTGGTCTAACTTTAACAATAAAAGAGCTTAAAGATTTAAAGAAGCAGGCAAAGGAAACTATGCCAGAGCTTCTATCTACATTCAATAGCATTGATTCATCTGGCGTAAATGATCTTGCTACTAACCTAAAGGCACAAATGGTTGCAAGTGGGAAGAGTGTACAAGAAGCAACTAATTTAATATATGCCCTTGTAGAAGCATCTAATAAGGCTGGAATGGGCGTAGCTGCCATAACATCTAAATCATTTACAGCAGTAGTTGATCAAGGGTCAGCCGCAAATTATGTTGTAGAAAATTTTGTAAAGAATATAGATAAGGTTGGAAGCATTGCTCCAGAAGCCTTTGCATCTAACTTAGATACAGTAATATCAACTGTAGAAGCTGCGGTTCAGTCCCTTGTTGGAACTAAAAATGCTAGCGATGAAACAATTACTCAAGCAGAAGCAATGTCTATTCAGATGGAAAGACTTGCAGCATCAAAATTAAAAGATAAGCAAATTGGAGTAGAAGCATTAGAAGTACTTAAAAAACAAAGACCAGAATTTGCAGCTATCTTAAAATCAACTGATACAATTGGCGGAATGATTGCAAAGTGGAGAATACAGCTTTCTGGAGTATATGTTGATCTAACAAAAATAAACTCTGAACAGGCCTTAGCCCTTGATGCATATATATCTGCACAAGATATGGCTCAATCTCAAATTGCAAGCGGAGAAGTAACTGGAACTATCTTAGATGAAGCTGTTACTGCGTCAAATAAACTTGGCGAATCAATTAAAAATAATAATACTATTATGAAAAATGCCGATAAGGGTAGCGGTCTTTTAAGTAAGCTAGCTATTAAGGGAATTCAGGCAGAAATAAAGGCAATTAGAGAACGTGCAGAGGCTAAGAAAAAAGCTTTAAGAGAAACGTTTGACAGCGAAAATGCGGAATTAGAATTACAGCAAGCTAAACTAGAATTGCAATCAGCAATTGCTCGTGGAGACAAAGATGCCGCTGCAGCTGCACAAATTAGAATTCAACAAATTCAAAAAGAAGCTTCCCTTAAAAAAGCTGAAAATAATATAGATGCAATTGCCGCTAAAGAAGAAGCAAAGCAGCAAGCAAAACTAGATGCAGATGCTACTAAGAGAGAAAACCAGCAGGATAAAGCAGCAGCTGCTGGAAATAATAATCAAGCGCTATCAGATACTCAATCTGAAATAGATAAAAATATAGCAACTGTATTAAAAATAGCTGCTGATAAAGACACAGCTTCAAGGATTAAGGACCCAGTAAAGAGACAGGTTGAACTAGATTTAATTCAAGGTCGTTTTTACAAGTTCCTAGAAGGTTTAGAAAAAGCAAGCAATAAAGTTCAAGAGGCATTCCCTGATTTTGTAGACTCTAAAACAGACAAGGCATATAAAAAAGATATAGAAATAGAAGGCCTTGGCCGATCAGTTCCAGGAAGGGCAAATCAGGCCCTTGGACAACTATCTACACAGGTTCAAGATCAATCTAAAGCAAATTTTGATAAGCTTGGTAAAGACATAACTGGAGGAATTCCTCTTAGCAAAATATATGAAGTTTTAGGTGGCAAAGCGGCCTCTACTGTTACATTTAAAAATGACACAGAAATGAAAAAAGTAATTGCAAAAAATGCTGGAACTGAATCTGGTCAATATAAAAATCCATACGGTAGCGATACATATTTAACAGACGCAGCAAGAAAGTCTATAGTCTTTGCAAAAAAGCTAAATGCTGGAGATACATTTAAAGATCCTAATGGCGTAGAATATGTTGTAAAGAATGGCCACGACGCAAATTTTGGAGCTGGATATGCGGTAAGAAAAGCAATGGGCGGATATATAAGACGTGCTGTAACTGGAGTTACTGGAATGATGGGCTCACAGCCTTACTTGGTTGGAGAGCGTGGCCCAGAGCTATTCGTTCCTTCATCTGGAGGACAGATAATTCCTAATAATTTAATTGGACCTAGATATGATATGGGTGCTGGTGTCATAAGCTCTGTTCCTACTGGTTCAGTAAATAGTTCATATAACAATAATGTTTATAATATTGATATTGATTTAAATGGGACAAATGTAACTACAAATGATATACTTAAAGCGTTTAAGTCTGAGTTGGCTTTAATTGGAGCTAAAGAAGGAAGAGTCAGAACCTTTGGAGGTGGTGTTTAATAATGTCTATGTTTTTACCTAGAGGATCAATTCTATTAATTGAAGCAAAAGACCTATTAGCGACCCCTGCTGGAACTACTAAAATTTGGAATAAAGTAACTGAGCATAACAGACAGGCTTTAGAGTTATCCACAGAAAGAATTGAGAAGGTCGTTAGAACATCTAACGGAACGCTAAGGAAAAATCATATTGCAGATAAAAGAAGGTTTGAGCTTTCCTGGGATATGCTTCCATCTTATAGAACCCTTACTGTAGATGGAGGATGGGGCGCAGAAGACCTTAGAGCCTTCTATTATGGGGACGAAGGTAAGCAGAGCTTTAACATAAGGGTAAACCTGGCTAAAACAGGCCTAGATCAGTCTACAGCGGGTTTTGAGGCCTATACTGTGGTCATCTCATCATGTAATTTTACGGTTGTTAAAAGAGGCTTACAGCCACATTGGAACGTGTCCCTATCACTGGATGAGGTCTAATGATTCCTTTAACCTCTACAGCTAAAAATGCCCTAGAACAATCTGTATCCGCAACCTTTGACCAGTACTGTACTATTGAGTATAATATGAATTCATTGGTAGATAATGTGGTGGTAACTGGGGCGGATATTACCAAGACAGACTCCTCTGGAAATTCATACACACCTTTTAAAAAACTATTCCCTATAGACTCAATAGTAAAACCATTCAGGCCATTTGGCGCTGGAATCAAGTATGCTATATCTGGAGATATTTCTACTGGTTCATATAGAGATCCCAAGACAACAGACTACTCAAAAGACTTTAGATTATATTATCCAGGAGCGGATACCTACTACAAATATTATGTATCTGGAATTGGCTTAGGGCTAGATGTTACAATTACTTATCCAAAAACTATTTTAACAAATAAGATAGTTGCTAGATTTGAGCTATCTCACTCAACTCCTGCAACATGGACTATATTTGGAAATGGTTCCCAGCTTGCTACTGGAACAAGTTCGGATATTGTCCCATTTGCAACAGGCGGTAGCAAAAACTATAATGCTGGAACAGTAACAATTTATTATAATGGAACCTCATGGTCAACTACTCAACCATCTACAGTTGCTGCTCCAGTTAGCTTAACTAGCACAAAGATTACAACGTCTGGAGTTTCTGGAAAATATACTGGTCTAATTGAGCTTTCGCCAAGATGGTACATAGATATATCAGATAGGGTGGTTAGCTTTTCAATTGCAAAAGAGTCTTCTACGAGCACAGAAGACCTGTTGCCAGTAGGAAGAATTTCTGCAAACTCTCTATCTATGTCGTTAGTGTCATATGAGTCAGACAGGACCGTAACCACATTTGATAAAACTCAAGCATTTAATTCAAGCAAGGTTTACCTGTATAAGAAGGCACAGGTTAATCCATATATTAAACTTTACAACTCTGGCGGAGCAAAATCTGATTCTAAAGGTTCATACGATTTAATAGAACAAGGCACTTTCTTTTTAGACACATGGTCAATATCTGAGTATGGAGAAGTATCGTTAGTCGCACTTGACGGAGCCAAAGTCCTACAAGAAATTTTTAGTCCAGGCATATTGTGCGAAGGATATTCTGCAACAGCAATTATTAGAAGGCTTCTAGATGGTGTAGGGTTTACCAATTATAGGATTTATAGCAAATCATCATCGGTGCCAGATCAGTCTATATTTTCTCCACAATATTGGTGGACAGAAAATAATAAAACAGTGTGGGAAGCTCTTCAAGAAATATGCAGAGACTCTCAAATGACAGCAGTGTTTTCGTATAATAACATTTTAAATTTCTATACCAGAGAATACCTATTTGATGCGTCCGCAACATCTGATTGGGATTTTAGAAGCGAGACATCTGGATCAAATTTATCTAACGTGATATCTCTATCTAAAGAGGAGCTTGCATCAGCAAATCAAGTTAAAGTATTTTGGAATAGCGTTTCAACATCTAGTTATGACCAAAGCTCAGGAGATTTATGGAGATCAGACCCATACTTCCTTGGAGCGTTTGCTTTAGACAGAGATCTTCCAGCATCTTCTGGGGCGGGATCATATATATTTATGAGCCCATCAGTTTTAAACGTAGAAGAGCTAGGAACTACATTGTATTCATATAGTGGATATTTAGTTATAGATGCTGAAATTATAGAGTACGAAGCAATTCAGTTCCAGTATTTAGACTCAACTAATACCTGGCAGTACATTGATATTAAGGCGCAGGGAGATGAGCTTAAGTACCGTGGACTTGCAGTATCTGGTTCAGAAAACTTTAAGCCAAGTGGTAAATATAAAATTAAACAGCGAGGTGCATTTGGAACAAACGTTGTAAACCATTATGCGGCAGCAGACAGTATAGTTAATTCTTGGAATGAATGGAAGGTGGTCTGGAAACCATGAGTCCACAGTTGCCATTATGGTATGAATGGGATGGAGGGTATACTTCTCCAACAGCAGTTAATCCAGCAAGTTTACAAATTCCGTGGATGACAGTTACAACATCATCTGAAACAGAAGCTGTTTGGCTGGTGCTGCCACCAGATGCAAATCCAGGATCTTACACTGGAGCAATTGCAGACATGACAACCCTGCTATCATTACCACAATATATTCAAGCTTCAAGCGCATCTTATACCCTGTTTCCCTTTACAGACAATATTAATTTAGGAACAATTAGCGGTCTGACTCCAGGAAAAACTTATTCTTTAAGAATAAGAGCCCACACGCTTGCAAACGGCGCTGGAACTTATGGAGAGTATAAGTATTTTCCATTTACAATGCCAAAGGCAGCAAATGTAGCGTCTGTATCAGATGGCTCTAATCCAACTAATTCTCCAGATCTAGGAAATTCTGGAACTTCAGTTCCAACAGGAAGCTCGTTTGCTACCGCAGGAATTAGAACAGTTTCTAGGTCTCTACTATCAATCAGTAATCCCAATAAAGACAAGGGCTCTATATCGTTAATTGAAAAAAATACACCAATACCAAACTCTTACTCTCACTACTCTTTTGGAGGCGGATTCTTTTTTGACAGTGTTACAAAAAATCCTGTTTCTGCGGGAGGGTTTGGATTTTTTACAAGCAATCAGGGAAAGACTGGATACTTTATAGAGATTAAAACCGACTCGTCTTTTGGAGACACAAAAGATCAAGCAGTTAAGATTTTTAAATGTTTAAACGGAGATAGAAAAAAGTTACCAGATAGCCAAGAAGGAAAGGCTGGAAAGCTATACGGCGGTGTTATTCAGTCGTCGTCATACAAGCTTGACATAAAGGTTAAGAGATCTACTACTCAAACCATCATAGACGTATATATTAACGGATTTAAAATATCCGCTGTTGATCAATACTCAACTAATGTAAAAGATGGTCCAATTGAAAAAGCTATTCCTGTTACATCTAACGTTTCTTTATTTTGTTCATTGTCTAAAATAAGCTTTGACTATGTATATGCTATTCCGCTAGAAGAGTCTCAATATAATGAATTTTTAATATCAGATATTTATACTGGTCACTATGGATCAAAAACTTTAAATTTTGCATATGGAGAAAAATTAATTAATAGCTCTGGTACCCCAGCTGTAAAGAATGCATACATAGAAGAATTTGGTACAGTGGCAAGAGAGCTAAGGCGTGTTAAGGTTAACTATGCACAGACTGCAGGTATACCTAAGTATGCAACCGTAGGAGTTAATAAGTTTGCAGAGGTATTGGGGTCTAGATTAACAAACCATGGAGCAGAAATATTTGTGCTTAACAATGCTGGCACATTTATCCCATTACAATCTGGCGCACACAGCTTCTACGTAATAGGAGATTTTGTAAGCATAACTGGACAACACGAATATACAGAGTCCACAACAAATGAATTTACAAATCTTGAACCAGCCTCATTTGAGTCCACATGGATTCAAAATGAGGGGGATGCAAAATCATTATTTACATGGATAAAAAATCAATGGTCTAAGCAACAGCTATCTATTTCAATGGAGGTATTTGGAAATCCAGCACTAGAGCCTGGAGACGTAATAACAATTAATTATCCAAAGAACAACCTAGATGGAACTCAAAAATTCGTTATTACAAATGTTGACAACTCGTTTGATGGGGGGTTATCTACTACCATTTCAGCTAGATCTATTTATAGTTAACTAAATGGTATAATAAAAAAATGGCAACCATACCTAAAAAACCTAGAGTATCTAAAACTGGACTTACCTCTGGCGGAAGAATTGGATACTATTCCACTTCAAAAGAGGCATCTGACCTAGACCCATCGATAGGTCGTGAGCTTGCTGGCAACTCTTTAACGGCCTTATATCTTTCTCCGCTATATTTAGAAGACGAAGAAGTAGAGTTAGACGACCTTGTTGAGTTTACAGTAAACGATAATGATTCTAATAAAGGCGATGATGACGATAGCACAACTGCAAAAACTAAGCGTGTGCCACAACTTTCAGACATATCTATTGTCTCTAATCAAGTTGTGTATAGCGCATCAGGTGTGCCAACTGCAACCGTCGTAGTAAAAATTAAAAATTCAAGCGGAGTTAATCTAAAGGGAATGAATGCGAGGATAACCTTATCATGATAACAAAATTTGGTAAAAGATTCTTAGTTTCATATTTGGCTGGTAACGCTGACTTTACAAGCAAAGAACTGGCTTTGGGAATTGGAAACGCTGCGCCTAACTCAAAGGGTAACGATACTAAGTTGGCATTTGAATTTTATAGGGTGCCAATAACTTTAGGTAGCATAGACATTTCTCAGACTGGAACAGATGTTGACGGAGACCCAGTGTTTTCATACATCGCTATTTTCCAAGGAACTATCCCTCAAGACGTGGCGGGGGTAATATCAGAAGTGGGACTATATCCTTCAGGAAGAGCTTCTCAGGTTAAATACGATAGCAAATTTATAACGTCTTTTGAAAATAATATTTTATGGGAAGATGCAAATGGATATAATCCTGGCCTTAGAGTAAACTCAGATACGTTTACTTCAAAAATTGGCGAGAACATGGTTTTCTTTCAATCACCAGCTTCAACATCAAAAGAGTACACCGTCGCCCTAGACAACTTTGATCTATCTGGATATAGCATAAAGGATAGCTTATCTTTAGCGTATAAAAAAGAAGACAACAATGTATCTAAAATTAGAGTAAAGTTTTATAGTTCAGCAACACAATATTGTTATGTAGATTTTACGCCAGAAGCCACAGGATCTACACCAGATAAAATTCAGTCTATATCACTGGAGTCTTTGTTTTCAAATACTTCAGTAACTCCACCAGATTTTTCAAACCTAACAAAATTAGGAATAGAGATAACTGCTAATTCAAGCGGAACTACTACCGTATACTTTGATGGGCTTAGAATAAATGATGAGGATACCTTTGACCCTTCATACGGATTAATAAGTAGATCAGTTTTATCTGGAGTAGATATTATTTATAAAACTTCTGGTAGACAGGTCGATATAGAATATAAGATGCAGTTGGGCTTCTAATGTCAGATATAGTTAAATCTACAGGAGCAAATAATCCAGCAGACATTCAAGTTGTTCAACAGCCAGATTCCAATAAAGATTATTTTAATTTTAAGGCAACAAGTTTAAGAATTGATACCCCGCATTTTATTACTTTTCAATGGGTTTATGCTGATGGAACTACTAGCGATTTTTCTCCAAAGTATAGATTTACTACTGCAGATATACCAACTTTAGCTCCACCTAAATTTTTAAATACAGATCTTACTTATTTTAACGGAATATTAAACATTACTTGGAATGGATTAGATTCTGCTGGA
>JACCDP011341063.1_pt1 | contig 11548 bp, 8 predicted proteins | sample 7445841 | NCBI WGS metagenome assembly JACCDP01 (sample SAMN15323441, study PRJNA562643) | freshwater metagenome | isolation source: river surface water | place: USA:Blue River Watershed | collected 2017-08-17
CGGACGGTGCCGGTGACGATGTCGCCGACCTTGTCCTTGTACTCCTGGAAGACCTGGTCCTTCTCGATCTTACGGAAGCGCTGGTTGAGCAGCTGCTGGGTGGTCTTGGCGGCGATGCGGCCGAGGTCGGCCACGTTGATGGGCTTGCGGACTTCCTCGCCGACCTTGATGTCGGCGTCGATCAGGGAGGCGGCGACGGGGTTGATCTCCTGGAGCGGGTCGGACACGGAGTCGGTCACGCGCAGGACCACGTGGGCCTCGAGCTTGCCGGAGACGGGGTCGGCGTTGATCTCGACGTTCTGGCCGGCCATGACCGACTTCTCGACGGAGGACTTGATGGCCTCGACGATGAGGGCGCAGGCCTCTTCTTTTTTGATGTTCTTCTCCTTTTCGAGATACTGGAGGAAGGGTTTGATATCGACGCTCATGGTGATGGGTGCGGGTTTTCGGTGAAATGATTTGGGGACAAAAAAAGCGGGTCCGGCAGGACCCACCTCGGTAAAGGTGAACTGAGCCCTACCTTGGGCGCCCCCGGGGGGATGTCAAGTGCGGTAAGCCCGGCCGGCCGGAGGGTTCCGCTTGCCCCCCGGGGGTCTTCTCCGAACCTTCCCCCATGGCCGACGAAAAAGTAATCTTCACGATGACGGGGGTCACGAAGTACTTCGAAAAGAAACCCGTTTTCCGCGATATTTCCCTCTCCTACTACTATGGGGCGAAGATCGGCGTCCTGGGTCTCAATGGTTCGGGCAAATCCACGTTGCTCAAGATCATGGCCGGAGAGGACAAGGAGTTCGACGGCGCGATCAGCCAGGTGCCGGGCTACACGCTGGGCTACCTCGCCCAGGAGCCGCGCCTCGACGAACACCTGACGGTGCAGGAATGCGTGATGCAGGCCGCCGGACCGATGAAGGCCCTGCTCGAGGAATATGACGAGACCTTCGTGAAGGTCTCGGAGACCGACGACGCCAAGGAGCAGGAGCGGATCCTGGCCCGCCAAGGCGAGATCCAGACGATCCTCGATACCCGCGGCGGCTGGGACCTCGACGCCCGTATCGAGATGGCGATGGAAGCGCTGCGTTGCCCGCCCGGCGAGGCGGTGGTCTCCGCGCTCTCCGGCGGCGAGAAGCGCCGCGTGGCGCTCTGCCGCCTGCTGCTGATGGAGCCGGACATCCTCCTGCTCGACGAGCCGACCAACCACCTCGACGCCGACACGGTCGCCTGGCTCGAACGCCATCTCCAGGGGTACAAGGGCACGGTCATCGCGATCACGCACGACCGCTACTTCCTCGACAACGTCGCCGGCTGGATCCTCGAGCTCGACCGCGGCCGCGGCATCCCATGGAAGGGCAACTACTCCTCCTGGCTCCAGCAGAAGCAGCAGCGTCTCGAGATGGAGGAGAAGCAGTCCGCCGCGCGCTCCCGCTCGATGGAGCGCGAACGCGAGTGGGCCGCGGCTTCGCCCAAGGCCCGCGTGGCCAAGAACAAGGCCCGTCTCCGCGCCTACGAGCAGATGCTCACGCAGGACCAGAACCAGCAGGAGAAGGCCGCCGAGATCTGGATCCCGCCCGGCCCGCGCCTCGGCGGCGCGGTCATCGAGGCCCGCGGCCTGTCGAAGGGCTACGGCGACCGCATCCTGATGGACGGCGTCGATTTCTCGCTGCCCGCCGGCGGCATCGTCGGCGTGGTCGGCCCCAACGGCGCCGGCAAGACGACGCTTTTCCGCATGATCACCGGCCAGGAGAAGCCCGACAAGGGCACGCTTACGGTCGGCGACACGGTCAAGATCGCCTACGTCGACCAGTCGCGTGATTCGCTCCCGGCCGACGCGCCGCTCTGGTCCGCGATCTCCGACGGCCAGGAGATGGTCCACCTCGGCAAGATCATGGTCCCGGCCCGCGCCTACGCGGCGCGCTTCGGCTTCACCGGCGACGTCCAGCAGCGCAAGGTCGGCGTGATGTCCGGCGGCGAACGCAACCGTATCCACCTCGCCCGCCTGATCAAGTCCGGCGCGAACGTGCTCCTGCTCGACGAACCGACGAACGACCTCGACGTGAACACGATCCGCGCGCTCGAAGACGCCTTGGAAGGCTTCGCGGGCTGCGCGGTGATCGTGACGCATGACCGCTGGTTCCTCGACCGCGTGGCCACCCATATCCTCGCCTTCGAGGACGACAGCACGGTGGTCTGGCACGAAGGCAACTACGGCGACTACCTCGAGGATCGGCGCAAGCGCCTGGGCCTCGAATCGGATACGCCGCGTCGCCCGAAGTACCGTCGCCTTACGCGCTGAGCCGCTGCGCGGACTTCAGCCGCTGCTTCCATTCTCCGGCCATCGCCGCGAGCGTGGTCAGCTGCAGGTCGCTCATGCGCCAGCCCCAGTTGCCCTGCGGGTTGCCGGGCGTGTTGAAGCGCGCTTCGGCCCCGAGGCCGAGCAGGTCCTGGACCGGGATGAACGCCGCGACGCCGGGCGAGGCCAGCGCGGCTTCGGCGAGCGTGACGTGCGGGGCCGTCAGGGGGCCGAAGACGGCTTCGACCCGCGCGCGTTCTTCGGCGGAGGCCTGCGCGTACCAGCCGACGACGGTATCGTTGTCATGCGTGCCGGTGTAGACGACGCGGTCGGCGGTGATGTTGGCGGGGAAGTGCGGGTTGCCTTCGGGCGGACCCCCGAAGCCGAACTGCAGCACGGACATACCGGGCAGGCCGGAAGCCTGCCGGAGCACGTCGACGCCGGGCGAGAGCAGGCCGAGGTCTTCGGCCACGAGCGGCAGGCCGGCGAGCGCGCCGGTGAAGGCGAGGCCGGGGCCGTCGAACCACCGGCCCTCGCGGGCGTTGGGCGCGCCGGCCGGCACGCTCCAGAAGTCATGGATGCCGCGGAAGTGGTCGATGCGGATCGCGTCGAACAGCTCGAGGTCATGATGCACGCGCGACTTCCACCAGGCGAAGCCGTCGGCGGCGTGCCGCTCCCAGGCGTAGAGCGGATTGCCCCAGAGCTGGCCGTCCGCGGCGAAGTAGTCGGGCGGTACGCCCGCCACGGCCGTCGGCCGGCCGGCGGCGTCCAGTTGGAAGAGTTCCGGGCGCGTCTTGGCGTCGCAACCGTCCGCCGAGACATAGATGGGTTCGTCGCCGAAGAAGCGTACGCCTTTGCCGTGCGCATACTCGCGGAGCGCCCGCCACTGTTCGGCGAAGAGGAACTGCAGGACCTCGGCCTCGGCCACGAGTCCCTCGGGGGCTTCCTGGATCGTCCATTTGTCCGGGGCGGTGAAGCCGTTGGCTTCGCGTAGCGCGGAGAACCGGCACCATGCGCCGAGCCAGCCGGCCTGCTTTTCGCGGAACCGTCGGAACGCGGCGTTCTGCTTCAGGATGACGGCGCCGCGCCGGGCGGCGGCCTGCAGCGCGGGTCGAAGTTCGTTCCAGAGCCGTCCGTAGTCGGTCCGGCCGTCGCTGCCGCGGCGCAAGGAGGCGATCTCCTCGGGCGTGAGCAGCTTGCGGGCGCCGAGGTCGGCGAGGTCGAGGAGGTACGGGTTGCCGGCGAAGACGGAGAGCGCCTGATAAGGGGAGTCGCCGTAACCGGTCGGGCCGAGCGGGCAGACCTGCCACCAGGAGAAGCCGGCGGCCGCGATGATGTCCACGAAGCGGCGGGCTTCGGCGCCCAGCGAGCCGACGGGTCCTTCGCCGGGCAGGGCCGTCGGATGAAGGAGCACGCCGGCGCTACGCCGCGGAAACGCATGGCAGGCATAGGGCTTGGCGGCGGCCTGACCGGCCGCAGGGGCGCCACGGTCGGCGCTCATCTCAGCGGACTTGGACGTGGTATTTCGAACGGAGGTCATCGAGCCAGGTCTTGATGGCGATCTTCATGCCAACCTGACGGACCTTGAGTTCGATTTCCGCGACGACCTCGGGGTCGTTGACGTCGGCGAAGCCCTTGGGGCGGGTGGCGGCCGGGCTGACGATCACGTAGACCGGGGCGGCGCCGACATCGAACTTCAGGGGGTCGGAGACTTCGCCGGGTTTCAGCGTCTTGAGTTTGGCGGTGACGGTCTCGTTCAGGTCTTCCAGTTCGCGCCAGCCGGCGTCGCCGCCGTTGCGGGCGTAGTCGTCGGTGCTGACGCGGGCGGCCACGTCGGCGAAGGTCGGCGTGCCGGTGATGGGCTTGCCGACGACCTTGAAGCGTTCGAGCGTCGCGGCGATCTTCTCGGGGTGGCGGAGCGCGTCGGCCCAGGCGGCGGCGCGGGCGGCGGTCTCCTCGGGCTTCTCGGCCGCGCCCTGCGTGATGGTGATCTGGCGGAGCTTGACCTGCTCCTTGCGGGCGAAGTCGGCCTTGTTCTTCTCGTAGTACTCCAGGATCTTGCCGGGGCTGACGTCCCAGGCCGCGCGGCGGACCTGGCTGACCATGTATTCGAAGATGATGCGGTCCTCGATGACCTTGCGGTAGGCGAGGGGCGTGGTGCCCGCGGCGCGCAGCGAGGCGACGAAGCGGTTGCGGTCGCCGCCGAAGTCGCGGCGGATGGTCTCCTCGATGTCGGCGTCGATGTAGGAGGAGGGCAGGCGCGCGGCGCTGGCGCGGAACGAGGCGATCACGAGCTGGCGCTCGGCGATGGAGTTCAGGGTCTCGTCTGCGGCCGCGGCGATGGCTTTCTCGAACTCGGCGTCGGTCTTCGAGCCGGCGCGGATCTGGCCGATGATCGGATCGATCTGGCGGCGGATGTCGGAGGTCGTGATGCCGTTGCCGTCGGCTTCCGCGGCGATGCGGTCGACATGCATCTCGGACCAGCGCTTGGCGGCGGCTTCTTCCAGCGTGGGCTTCCGGACTTGGGCGGTCGCGGTGACCGCGGTCAGGAGGAGCAGGCTGGAGAGCAGGAGGGAATTCATCGGTCGTTGGGGGCGGGCAGCCTGGAGAGGAACCCGCGGATTTCCTTCAGTTTCCGCAGGGGGTCTCGCACGGTCAAGCGGGGAAACCGGTTGCCGACCAGAATGGGCTCGGGCGCGCGCCCGCCGGCGGCGGACAGGCAGCGGAGGACGGCGCCGTCCGTCGTCACCGAAACGACACTTTTCTCCTCCGCGAGGCAGCGGATCTCGGCGAGGCTGAGCAGGGCGTCCGCTTCGGGCGGCAGTTTGCCGTAGCGGTCCTTGAGCGAGGAGCGGAGCTCGCCGACTTCGGCGGCGTCCAGCGCCAACGCGATGCGACGGAAGGCCTCGATGCGCAGGCGCGTCTCGGGGATCCAGTCGGACGGCAGGGTGGCGGTCAGCAGCGGGACCTCGCCGTCGCTGCTGTTCGTCTGCTCGGTGCCGAGCGCGGCCTGGGTGTGGTCCACGAAGTCGAGCTGGACCTCGCATCGGTCGATGACGGCGCCCTTGTCGCCGCGCAGCTTGGCGACGCTCCGGCGGAGCAGCTGGCAATAGAGGTCGAAACCGACGGTGGCGACGTGCCCGCTCTGGGCCGCGCCGAGGATGTTGCCGGCGCCGCGCAGCTCGAGGTCGCGCATGGCGATGCGGAACCCGGCGCCGAGCTGGTTGTATTGGCGGATCGCCGACAGGCGGCGGTGGGCCGTGCCGACCAGCGCGGCGTGGCGGTGAAGGAAGAGGTAGGCGTAGGCCTGGCGGTTGAAGCGGCCGACGCGTCCGCGGAGCTGGTAGAGCTGCGCGAGGCCGAAGCGGTCGGCGCCCTCGATGATGAGGGTGTTGCAGTTCGGGATGTCCAAGCCGGTCTCGATGATGGTCGTGCAGACGAGCACGTCGTATTCGCCGGCGACGAAGGCGGACATGACCTCCTCCAGCTGGCCCGCCGGCATCTGGCCGTGGCCGACGATGATCCGCGCCTTGGGCACGAGCGCGGCGATGCGTTCCGCGACGGCCTGGATGGTCTCGACCCGGTTGTGGAGGTAGAAGACCTGGCCGCCGCGGGCGAGCTCGGCCTTCACGGCGTCGCGCACGAGCTTCTCGTCGTAGCTGCGGACGATGGTGCGGATGGGCAGCCGTTCGCGCGGCGGGGTCTCGATGACGCTGAGGTCGCGCGCGCCGACGAGCGCGAGGTAGAGCGTGCGGGGGATGGGCGTGGCGCTCATGGCGAGCACGTCCACCTCGGTGCGCAGCTGCTTGAGCCGTTCCTTGTGGCGCACGCCGAAGCGGTGTTCTTCGTCGATGATGACGAGCCCGAGCTTGCCGAAGCTCGTGCCGTCCGAGAGCAGGGCGTGCGTCCCCACGACGATGTCCACCGTGCCGGCGGCGGCGCGCGCCCGGACGTCGGCCTTCTGCTTGGCCGTGCGGTAGCCGCTCAGGAGTTCGACCGAGACGGGCCAGCGGGCGAGTCGTTCCTTGAAGCTCTCGAAATGCTGCTGCGCGAGCACGGTCGTGGGCGCGAGGATCGCGACCTGGCGTCCGCCGAGCACGCATTTGAAGGCGGCTCGCAGCGCGACCTCGGTCTTGCCGAAGCCGACGTCGCCGCTGACGAGGCGATCCATGGGCGCAGGGCGTTCCATGTCGGCCTTCACGTCGACGATCGCGCGCGTCTGGTCGGGCGTCTCGCGGTGCGGGAAGGAGCGCTCGAACTCGCCCATCCAGGCGTTGTCGGCGTCCTTGGGGTGGGTGATGCCGGGCTTGGTCGAGCGTGCTGCCTGCATGGCCAGCAGCTGGGCGGCGAGGTCGGCGGTCGCCTTCTCGGCGGCCTTGCGCGACTTCTCCCAGCCGCCTCCGCCGAGTTTGGAGAGCTTGGGGTGCGCGCGGCCGATGCCGATGTAGCGCGTGAGCAGGTGCGACTCCCGCACGGGGAGGTGCAGCATCGATTTCTCGGCGAACTCGAGACCGATGAAGTCCTCGGTGCGGCCGTTGTGTTCGTGGGCCTTGATGCCGCGGAAGAGGCAGACGCCCTGCGTCGCGTGCACCAGCGCGTCGCCGTCGGCGAGTTCGCCGAAGTCGAGGGCGCGTCCGACGGCGGCCCGGATGGCGGTGCGGCGGCGCGGCAGGACGGCGAGCGGCCGCTTGCGCCGTCCGAAAAGCTCGCGCTCCGTAAGCAGGAGCAAACCGTCCTTCAGCAGTCCGGGCAGTTTCCCGGGCGCGATGACCACGCCGCCGCCGAAGCGGCCGTGGATGACGCGCGGGGCGAAGCCGCGGATCTTCGCGCCGGCGACGTCGGCGTTGAGCCGGTCGACCGAGCCGTCGGTATCGCCCGCGAGCAGGCAGGGGCGCCCGTCCTTGGCGAGCGAGGCCGCGGCCTTGAGCAGGGCTGGGCGGGTCTCGGCGCTGTCGGTCGCCGAGCCGATGAGCAGCGATTCGGCCGGCGTCGACTCGAGCGCGAGCGCCGCGTGGCCGGCCGGGGCGTCGTCGGTCTCTTCGAGCACGAGTTCGTCGACCTTGGCCGCGGACAGCTCCGCGCAGAGGACGTCTTCGTGGCACCGGTCGACGGAGACGATGAGCGCGTCGGGCGGCAGGTGGCGGAAGAACGGCGCTTCGGGCGCGGAGCCGGAGTCGTCGCGCGGCGCGCAGATGACGAGGCCGTCGACTTCGCCTTCGCTGCGCTGGGTGGCCGGGTCGAACGGACGGAGCGATTCGACGGTGTCGCCGAAGAGGTCGATGCGCACGGGCATCTGCGCGTTCAGAGGATAGACGTCGAGGATGCCGCCTCGCAGGGCGTATTCGCCCGGCTGTTCGCAGAGGGCCTCGTGGGCGTAGCCGAAGTCTTCCGCGAGCCGCTGCGCGAAGTCGCGGAGGGCGAGCTTCTCGCCCTTGCGTACGACGATCTCGGCCTTGGCGGTGGCCTCGGGGGCCGGTGAGCGGCGCGTCAGCGAGCCGGGCGTGCAGGCGATGAGCAGCGGCCGTCTCGCGTCGTGGCCCCCGTGACGCAGGAGCGACAGCACGCCGAGGAGGTCGCAGTCCGCTTCGAAGGCGGGCACTGCGGCATCCGCTTCGGTCAGGGTGCGGGCCACGGGTTTCGCGTCGTTGAGCAGCGCGAGCAGCTGGGAGGTCTCTTCGGCGAAGGTCTCGGCCGCGCCGAGGTTCGAGGCCAGGAAGACGATGACGCCGCGTTCGGCGCCTTCCGAGCAGGCGCAGGCGGCCCAGGCGTGCGTGGGCACGCCGGTCAGGGCACGGCGTGGCTGAACGGACATGGGGCCTATCGAGGCGGTAAGCCCCGATGCGTCAAACCCAACCCCTTACTTCAGGACCTCTTGGGCGATTTCGTCCCAGAGTTCGTCGATCTGCGCCGGCTTCTTCGCGGGCCGGCCGGCTTCGGCGAACCAGTAGCGCGCGTTGCCGAGGTCGCCTTCGATCAGATGCAACAAGGCGTGGAGCCAGGATCCGGTCGGCGTCGCGATGTCCTGGGCGATGTCATGCGCCGACTCCCAGTCGCCGCTCTTCGTGAACCAAAGCGCCTTCGCTTCCGGAGATAGCCCGGCGGGCGGCTTGGAATCGGAAACGGCGGAGGCCTTGAGCTGCGCGGGGGTCATCGATCAGCGGCCGGGGTTCAGGCGGGAGAGCGCGTCCGCGGATTCCGAAGGGAGTTCCTTGATGAGCTTGATGGCCTGTTCCTGGCCGGCTTGGACGTCCGCGAGCTTCATCGTCTTCTCGAGGAGGCCGAGCTTGGCGACGTCCTCCGCGGTGTCCTCGATTTCGATCAGCACGAGACGCCAGGCGTAAGCCTGCTGCAGGTCTTTGGGCGCCTTGTCGCCCGACTCGTACCGGTCGGCGAGGATGCGGATCGACTTGGCGTCGCGACGCATGGCCGCGCGGGTGTAGTAGTCGACGGAAAGGCGGTAGTTCTGCGGCAGCCCGGGCTGGCCGACCTCATAGGCCTTGGCCAGTTCGCGCAGCGAGTGGCGGTCGCCGGCGTTGCCGCCGCGAAGGTATTGCTTATAGGCTTCGCCGAGGTGCGCCTCGCGCTCGGCTTGCTGCTTGGCGAAGTCCGGGGCTTCCTTGGACGGCTTGATCGCGTCGGCCTTCGCCTTGGCCAGGTCGCCCAGCACGCGGTAGCCCATCGGCTGACCTTTGTCGGCGGCCTTGGCCGCCCACTCCGCCGCCTTTGTCTCGTCCTTCGCGACGCCGAGCCCGCGGGCGTAATAGAGCGCCACCACGCTCATGGCGCGGGCATGCCGGTTTTCCGCCGCCTTGCTCATCCAGGCGAAGGCGACCAACGGGTCGCTTTTGATCTGGAGGTCGGCCGGGGCGTAGGCCGTGTGACGCAGCGCGTAGATATACTGCGCCTGGGCGTTGCCGGCTTCGGCCAGCGCGAGCAGTTCCGCCGGCTTGGCGTCGGCCTTGAGCTCGCTGACGTAACGATCATGCAGTTCGCTCGGCAGCTGGGCGATCGGCACTTCCCACTGGTTGGAGAGGTCCACGACGAGGACCGTGCCGACGAAGGCGGCGATGACGAAGGGGCGCAGCTGGGCGAGTTTTTGGCGCATGGGATTGGCCCATCCAAGCCGGGAGCAGGATGAAGGCAAGGGGAGTTCGAATGGAGGCTTACAAGAAGCGGTCGGGAGGCCTTGATTGTGTCCGGGGTTACGCCATCGTGCCTTCCTCGTCCCGCCGTATGCGTCTGCTCGCCCTCTTGCTCGGTCTTTCCGCCTTCGCCCAGGAGAAACCCGTCGTCCTCGGGCATGGCGGCCTTCGCTATGCGGTCGACCTGAAGTGGGCCAAGGCCGATCCGGCGGTGGCTCCGGTGGTCAATTCCCACGCGCTGGCCGAGGACAAGGCCGGCCGGATCTATCTCGTGACCGACCACCCGAAGAACGACTTCCTCGTCTTCGCGAAGGACGGTCGTTACGTCCGCTCGATCAGCGCGGGGCTCGGCGGCGGACATGGCCTGGAGATCTTCGAACAAGGTGGCGTCGAGTATCTCGTCCATGTCGATTCGGGCTGGCACATGGCCGCCGAGGGCTGGAATCCTTCCGCGGTCGAGGGGCGCATCACGTTGCTGACGACCGACGGCAAGGTCGTGCTTAAGTTCCCGACGCCGAAGGAGCTCGGCCTGAACGACGGCAAGTTCATGCCGTGCGACGTCGCCTGGACGCCGGCCGGCACGCTCCTTGTCGCCGACGGCTACGGCTCCAACCTCATCTACGAGTTCTCCCTCGAAGGTAAGCTGCTCAAGAAGTGGGGCGGTCCGACCAAGGACGCCGCCAATCTCAGCAACGCGCATGGCATCTCCATCGACTCCTCCGACCCGCGCGGGCCGCTCGTCTGGGTCCCGTCCCGCAGCCAGAACCAGGTCAAGGCTTTCACCTTGGACGGCAAGCATGTCGACACGCTCGACCTGCCTGGCGCTTTCGCCGGCCAGCTCTTCTTCCGGGGCGATAAGATTTACACCGCCGTCTGCTGGAGCAAGGACGCCAAGGGCAAGCGTCTCCCGCAGTCCGGCTTCCTGCTCGTGCTGGACCGCGCCACCAAGAAAGTCCTCAGCGTGCCCGGGGGCAATGAGCCGAAGTATGTCGACGGCAAGCTGCAGCCGCTCAGTCAGGCCCAGCCGATCTTCAGGCACGGCCACGACCTCTTCGTCGATTCCGCCGGCGATATCTACCTCGGCGAATGGAACGCCGAGCGTCGGTATCCGTCCAAGCTGACCCTGGTGAAGTAGCTCAGCTGATCAGCAGCAGCCTCGGTGAGCCGGGGTGGTTCTCCGGGGCGCGATGGACGCAGGGCGGCACGGGGCTGCCCGGCCAGCGCGTGGCGATCCGCCACAGCGCGAAGGTGCCGAAGGGGTAGGGCGTCGCGCCGGGCTTGGGCACGTAGTGGGAGTCGTAGCTGTTGTCGTGCAGGAACTCCGCGAAGCCAGCGTCATCCGCGCCGCCGTATTCCTTGAGCAGCGCCGCGCGGATCTCGGAGATCTCGACCTTCAGGTGGGCGTCTTCGTTGCGGAGGCCTTCGCTGCAGGCGCCATGATACGTGCAGAGCCACGTGTCGACCTCGACCGGCGCGCTGTCGACGTGGAACGAGGTCACGTCCGTCGGCACGGTGCCGGCGTCCGGGCCGCGCACGCAGTCGTAGACGCAGTTGAGCGAAGGAGCCAGGTCGTGGTCGCGCAGGAGCTGCTGATCCGTGAGCATCGCCTCGGCGGCGAGCTTGCCCGCCGGACTCAAGGCCAAGCCGCGGATGCGTTCATCCTCGAGCGCGACGATGCCTTCGCCCGGGCCGAGCTTCGCGATGACCTCGGCGTAGTCGCCGGGCAGCGCACGTTCCCAGCAGAGGGCGTTGACGCCGTCGGCGAAGCGCGTGGAGCGCAGTTCCTCGAAGGTCCGCACCCGGCGGACGCGCGGCTGGCCGGCGCCGTTCACTTCAGCGCGAAGCGCTTGGCGAACTCCTTGGCGAGCGCGTCGTAGGCGACGGCGCCCGGGGAATGGACGTCGTACTGGAAGATCGTCTGGCCGTGGCTCGGGCACTCCGACAGGCGGATGGTGCGCGGGATCATCGAGTCCATGACAAGGGCGGGGACGTCGGTCTTCACTTCCTCGACGACCTGGCGGGAGAGCTTCGTGCGCACGTCGTACATCGTCATCACGATCGCGCCGACGGTGAGCTTGTCGCTCGCGCCGGCGGCCTTGAGCTGGTCGACCACGCCGAG
>JACCDP010131904.1_pt1 | contig 11546 bp, 12 predicted proteins | sample 7445841 | NCBI WGS metagenome assembly JACCDP01 (sample SAMN15323441, study PRJNA562643) | freshwater metagenome | isolation source: river surface water | place: USA:Blue River Watershed | collected 2017-08-17
ATAGGGATTGCCCTGCTGTGCTATTTCTCCAAACTTTTGTTGACCTTCTTTTAGCACTGCATTTGCAAATGCCTGACGACGCTCAAAGTCTGTTAACTGTGCCTCTGTTTTACCAACACTGCGAGCATAGTCATCAGCTGCTTTACCAACTTTAGTAAATAAGCCAAGTTCGTCTAATAATTCTGGTTCTAGCTTTGTAATACCGCGTGTAAGTCTGCTAACAGCATCGCTCATGTTTAAACCTAATGCTTGAGCTGCACCTTTAGCTACTTTTCCTAATTCTAAAAACTGTTGCTGTGTCATGCCACTGCTCATAGCTTTTGCAGTAGCTTCTGCTGCTTCACGCAAACTAATCGCACCATCAGTAGCAGCAGCAAATTGTTTTGCCAACCCACCCATAGCTATGCCACTAGCTGCTCCCAATTGGTCTAAGCTTTTAATCATAGCTTCGGTTTGCATTGCATCACGTAATGCATTAAATGCAGCTGTTACCGCAAATATATTGGCAGCATATGTAGCATACAAGCGAACTAATCCGCCAAGTCCACGAGCTTGGTCGGCAAAATCTCTGGCGCTAGCTCCACCGGCTCCAGCTACGCCCCTGGAAACGTTATACTCGCCTACGTCTGGTCCTTGCATACCTGGCGCAATACCGGCTTGGCGAGCAGCAAAATTACCGGTCTTTGTTCCGGTACCACTCATTAATTGCTGTGAGCGCTCTAGTTGTTTGTTTAGTTCTTTAGCGTCACCAGTACGAGTTTTTAGTGTATTACTCTTGTCTTGTACGCTAAGATCTATATCTATTCGATTACCTGCCATAATAGCTCCAGGTGAATTATTTCAAGTTCTGGCATTTTTGTGCGAGATTACACCAAGTATACCACAAGGGTAATAAAATGTCAAACACAAAAATTTTGAGTAATAAAAAAGCCTGCTGTGTTTAACTAGCAGGCTTTTGTTGTTCTTGTCGCTTATTTAATTCGGCGCTTCTTGTGGTATCTATTAGTTTTATAACAGAGAGTATAAAACTACGATCACACACCTCTACTTGACTATACTCAAAAATTTCTGTTAAACCAGCATAGCTTTTACCTAAGTACATGCCATTAAAACCTTCCCATTCATCACGAAGCATCCTATAAACCATTAATGCTTGTTGTACTTCTAGTGGAAAGTCATCGAACTCTACTGGTATCTCGCTTTCAATAGGTTCGTTACCCATGAGCTCACACATCTCAAAGTAACGATCCTTTGTCATGCCAACCTGCTGATTTTGAAAATAGTTGACTATTAACTGCTCTATTTCTTGGAACTGCTGCTGGAAAAGTTTCCCAAGTCGCTGACCTGTTCACTGATAAAGCTATCAAAGTCACTAGAGTTTTTCATTAAATATAGTGCATTTTCGCTAGAATAATTTAGCTCGTCTTCTGGATTTAAGTTACTAACATCTACAGGAGCAAGCTGCTCTAGATACTTAATTTTTAATCCTGTCCAACCTTTTACAGCATTTTCTACATATAACTGTAAAAATAACTCGTCATTTAATTCTTCAACTGGTTGACGATTTTTAAAAGTTACTTTGGTAGCTTTTTTGCGAATATTAATAAGTGTTTCGCGACTTAAAAATGCCACGTCAATTTTAAAACCTGGCATGCCAGGAAATTCTACCTCAACACTTTTTGAGGGTACTAATAGGGTTTTTAAACTAAGATCGGCCATTGTTATAGTATGTTAGTGAGACCGGCACTAGCCGGTCTCGGTTGATAAAACTTATGCGTAGTAACTTACGTTTAATTCGTTTGTTTGTGCTAGATCAAATTCACTACTTGCAGAAGCCTGAGCAGTAAAGTTAATAGTTGTACTAATAACTTGTTCGGTAGCAATTGTAGGAATTGTTAGCACAGCACCAGGCATTTCAAGCTCTACACGATCTACTGCACTACTGCCGCCTATAGCTATTTTTAGATAAAAAGCTGGATCTACATCAGTTGCACTATCATCTAGTAAGTCTCCCAACAGCTGTGCGGTTTGTTTGCGACCTGTTGAGTCATTAGCTGTATCGTTGGCACCACTAGCACTACCACTACGTAAGTATGCTGTTAAACTGCCACTAATAGCACGTGTACCAGTAAAATATGTAGCAGGCTGATTAACTATACCTAGTGTAGCTGGTGTTAAGTAGCTGATATTATTACTAATTGTTAGGTTTCCACCTGTTAATGGTAGATTATAATAATTACCACTAGTACCACCAATACCTTTGCGCAGTGTTAAAACGCTTAATTTGTTAGCAATAAACGCTGCTGAAGTAATCTTATTTTTAAAATCACCTGCTAAACTACCACTCCAAGTATTGCTATCAGCAAATGTTGGGGCTGTTATTCGACGAATAGCTTTAGCTTGACCTGCCCACTGAATACTAGCAATGGCATCAATACCAAAATCAATTGTAGCTGTATTTAATACGCAGTCGTCAATAACAAAGCAAGCTGTGTCAATAATAATAATTAGTCCAAAACGTTGTAGTTGATGTGCGTTGCTATTTGTAGCTACGCAAGTTGCTGGGCTTGAGCCTGTGGCAACGTTTTTCCAAGCTGCTCCAGTAGCAAGTGTTCCAGCTGTAGTGCTAATTGCTGCTGTGCCAAATAATGCGTTCCACAGCACACTTTCTTCTGCTGTAACAATAGTACCATCGTCTACAGGACGAATATATGTAGTCATGTTAAAATCAACTGGATCTAGCTGTGTATTAAAACTACGTTGACCACGAACTGGGCTAGCACCTGTTTCATTTAGTGTAACGGTTTCACTAGTGGTATTCTGACTAAAGCCAAAACCATCTAATACTTGAATTTCTCTGGTATTGTCAGCTGTAAAACCAGTAGCAGCTACAACACCCAAAGTTGATCCACTAGCACCTACATTTGTAGTAAAGAATACTCTACTATTACGAAGTAAATTAAAACTCATCTTTGTATCCTCATTAGAGGTGTTCGATCAGCCGTGACTAGACTATTATCTGTGCTAGGCTTTAGAACACGGTTGCTTACATGATCTGATAGCGAACTTGTAAGTTAATCTCGCCAACTGCATAGGGAGCTAAGAGGCCCTCGTCCGTAGTTATCGAGTCTATTAGTATTTCTGTTGTTTCATAATTTTTATCTACATCATAGACAAGTTGCCTGTTTAGGTCTATACAGCGCTCTAGGTCTTCTAGTAAGGCTTCAAGCTGTTCTTGTGCGCTGTCTTCGCTTTTACAGTATACTTTTACACATACACCAAGCATGCCCCAGGCAAAATCTGCTGGATGGTATTCACGCAGTTCAGTGCCAGGGCTTAAATATACGCTGGGAAAGTCGTTGACTTCATCCCAGAACTTTAGCTTGGCAAAACATTGATCTTGTAAGTTAGTTGTATATGGAGGTGTACCATCTATGGTTTTTAGTCGTTCGGCAAGGGCCTTGACTATACTAGTTCTTCTGCTCATACTAATACGGCCCTTAATCTTGTTATCTTGGCCTGTGCTGCTACTTCGCGTATACTTTTGCTGATTAGCAGTTTAGGGTCTCTACTACGCGGCGACTCTTGTTTACCACCGGCACTAAATGTTGCATAAGGATAGCGCATGTAATCATAGTATGCAGTAATCATACCGGCTCTACCCTCTGTTAGTCGCTGTACACCTACACTTTCAGCAAATCTACCGCTGCGCAGGTTAAGTATGTCACGGCGACTGCCAGTGCCCATATTCTGTTTAACAGTTTGTACTAGGTTAGCGTCTAACAAGTTTTGTAGTGCTAGTAATTTATTTTCTTGCGATACTACGCCAGATAATAGTGGCGCAGATTTTTCTGCTAATTTAGCTGGGCGTTTAAGTTTTTTAACACCACTAGTAAATCCACTAATTACAGGAACTTGTTTGGCTATTTTAGTTTTGTTAGATTTACTAACTGCTGTTTTAACTTGTGAGATCTTTTGGCCACGTATGGCTGCCATAATACTATTTGTTATGTGGTCTAGCACACTAGGAGAACTGCGTCCTCTAAGTAAGTAGCCTTTTACGCTTTGTGCAATACTACCACCTACACTGCCTATTAGGGTAGCTAATTTTTGTAGTGTTTTGGTATTTGACAGTGTGTTAATATTGCGCTCTAGTATACTGCCGCGTCGTTGATTAACTACACTATTTTCAAATCTAACTATATTGCCACCAATACTAACAAAAACTTTTACAAAGCCTTCGCTAAACTCTTTTTCTATGGTTATGTATTCTTCTATTTGACCGGTTTGCTGTATAAAATTTACACTGGCTTGTTGTGCTGCTGCTAGACCCTGGGTACTACCACTAGTATCACTTATAACATCAAATATAATGTTTATAACTTTGGGGCTGTTAAACTGCAGCTTGATACTATTTTCACTGTCTTGATAGCCTACGGCAGTATGTCCATAGTCTAGTAATTGACTTATACTTTGTACACCTTTTACTGGGTTAAGGCTGATTACTTTATTAAGTTCTCTGGTAAACCCTCTGGTTAACAGTTCAAAATTGCTGTACAAGAATACGTCTCTGTTAGGCCCGCTGGCATCGCTAAGATATAGTACGTCAACAAACAGTTCATTTAATCCCTGCAGTACTGTATTATATTCCTTGTCATAGTTTACAATAGTATTTATTTGTCGCAACAAATTTCGCTGTGTTACACGCAGTGATTTTTCTGCATAATTTTTAGCAGCATCGCGAATTATTTTAACTATTAAGTCTACTTCTTTGTCGCTGAGCTTGTTTTGACTGTAATCTTTTTCCAGTTTAGGGTCGTAGCGATCGCCTAGTGTTTCTTTTAGCGATTTGGTAACGTCATTATACTTTTTTAATTCTTTGGCTATATTGTTATAGTCAAGAATCAACATTGTAGGAAATACATTATCTACAATTGTTCTAAATTCAAGATTTTTTCGCTCAAACAACCTAGTGTCTGTGTACTCGTTATCTTGTTTAGTGTATTTTCCTATTGTGTTTAATAATTCTTTTGGTAAATCGCCTATAAATTCTACATCAGCAGTTTGTGTAGATTTTAGCATTATAGATAATCCGCCATATACTGATCTAGTACGCGCTTAATATGTGCTGGAAAGTTTGTAGTAGCTACATATTGTATTTGCGTTACATTCGGCGTTACATCGCGGTTTACATGTACTGCACTATTATTCTTTGAGTAGTACTCGACAAGATCAAGCACAGCTAGTTTAAGATCTTCTGGTACGGTTTCATAACCTGCTGTGTAAGTTACACGATAACCACGTAGGTATTCTAAGAACCAACCACCGTTGCTAATAGCTCTAACTGTGTCACCATCAGGTACCCAGTCTGTAAACTTTACAAGTTTAGTATAAGTTTGACCATAGTCTACGCTTTTACTAACTTCTGCTACATTAACAACAGGTGTTTCTTTTAATATAAGTTTGTCAAATCCGCCATCAAAATATTCTGTTTTACTTTCATCATAGTAGTCAGTAAAATTTCTGCGGCAGTAGGTTTTTACTAACTGACTAACTTTAGGAATTAATAAGTCAATTTCTTGATCTTTATTTGTAGTAGTAATTCCTAGATAGTTTTTATACTCCGTTCTAGTAATTAGGTCAGCCATAAATCCTCCTGTGTCTCTAAAGACTAGCATGCTAGGCTTTAGAGACAGGGCTCCAAAGAACCCTGCCTAAGTTTAATTAAACGTAACGAACTGCAACAACACCGCTGCCTTCATTGCTTGTTAAGCGGCTCATAGCGATACGCATACTAGCAACGATAACACGGCGCTGGTTGATGACTTCGTCATCTGTGTCGATACGCATTGCACGATGGTTACCAACAACGAAGTTGCGTGGGTTAACCATAACGGCTAGTGCATCGTTAGCAGCTGTACCAGTCATTTGTGCGCTAACAACAACTGGAGTTTGAGCGATTAAGCCAACTTGACCAGTAATTAATGTGTTGCGTGACTCACTGATCTTGTCTGTGCTCTGGAAAGTAGCATCTTCTAGTAAGTCATAGTAGGCGGCCTGGCTAACAAACATGATTAGCTCGCTGGGCTCTAGACCCCAAACACCTAGTGCACGACGTGCAGCTTGGAATTGTGTAAATGTTAGTTTACCACCAACTGCAACTGTAGGACTTGCACTAGCAGCACCATCATAATATGCTAGACCATTGATACCAGCTGCATATGTTGTAGCACCAACGTCATTACCTAGTAGCATAGACTTGTCTAGTGTCTTAGCCATACGACGTGTGATTGCATCACGGATGATAGGTACTAGGGCGATAAGACCATCTTCCTCTTCTTCAAAGGCGATGTACTCTTTGGTAGCTAACTTAGCGCTGCTGATTTCAATGTCTTTTAGCGCATGTGTACGAGCTGTACCACTGCTAGCTGCAGCACCAAAATCACTGTTTGCTACCCAGGTTGCATCTGCACCAGCATCTGGATTGATAGGCAGCTTCATGAAAGGCTGTGGCATAGCGATCTGACGGATTGTACCAGCAACAACTAGCTGACGACGAATCTCGTTTTCCATGTTGGTGCTAACTTCTAGTTCCCAAGTTTGACCTGGTAAGCGAACTGCACCACCTGCTCCACCGCCGCTACCTGCAGCACCAGCTGTACCACCACTAGCGTACTTTTGTACTAGGCTCTTGGCATACTTGGTTTCTTCGATAGGCTTTTTAGTGATCTTGCTGATAAATACAGCAGCTTCTTTTTCTGCGTATGTAACACCACCGTCGCTGCTCTTAACATCTGTAAACTGCATACGGCTCTTTTGAATAGCCTCTAGCTCAGCAGCTTTTTCACGTAGTGCACTCTCTAGACCTTCTAGGGCGCTCTTGTGGCTTTCAGCTTGCTCGGCTAGGCGCTTTTCAACTTCAGCTAATAGCTTTTCTGCACCTGTGTCAACTGTTTGAACTGCGCTAACAGCAGCTTTGATCTTAGCTTGTAGCTGTGCTTCTTCATCAGCTTTACGCTGGGCTTCTTCAGCAGCTTTAGTTTGAGCCTCTACAACAGCACGTGCTGTTTCAGCAGCAGCCTTAGCAGCAGCGTCGGCCAATAATTTTTCTAACTCTTTTGGATCCATGTTCCATTCCTTTTTGGTTTCGCTATTTGCGTTTGTAGAGGACTCTAGCCCTTTAGCTGATTCGCTAACATCGGCAAATTGCTGTTTAAATAACTCGAACTCTTGGGCACTATCAAATGCCTTGGCTAAACTAAATAGTGTGTTTTGATTTGCAGGTACACTAACTACACTAATTTCGTGCAGTTCTAGGTCTTTAATCATAAAGGTTTCACTGGCCTGCTCATACTCAGCATCTTTGACCCTAAACCCAATACTAAATGCGCTTAATATACCCTTTTTGATCAACTTGTAAATATCGCCAACTTCACTAGGAATCTGTGCTTTAATCCACAGTCCATGCTCATCAGCTTTATAATCAACCATTTTGCCAATTGGCATTGTGTGATTATGATATGCTAAGATGATTGGATTCTTCAGGTAGTTTACCATACCTGACTTCCAAACTCCTGCTGGCACTACATCGCCTTGACGATCACGATCATTAGTAGAAGCATAACCTTCAATCATGATACTGTCATCGTCCTCGCCGGCAGCCTTGGCAGTAAACTTGCTGTCAAAATAGAGTACTTTGTTTTTTATATCCATCTTACTCCTCTTAGTTGCTAGGCCTACCACCCTCTGATGGATTGGCTGCTGAACCTGCAATGTTAGCAGGTATTCTTAGGGTATCATTTCCAGCTATGGTTGGATACCGTAATTCTATTCTGGCTTCGTTAGGAGTTATAACGCCGCCGTTAACTAGTGTGCTATGATAAGCTGCTACGTCTTTTAATTCTGGCTGTAGTGCCGATACGTTATTGGTTACTTCTGCCACGTCATATCCAAAATATCTTTCCACTGCGGAAACATATAACCTAACGATTGGCAGTACAGTTTCCAGGTAAAATAGTTTAAGATTAGGGGCAATGTTAGCATTGTTACCACCACTCAATAATATAGGCGGTACACCTATGGTTGTCATTACGCGTTCGCTGTGACGTGCAATAGCCTTATCAAAGTCTAGGTCTTGAAAGTCATTGTCCTGCAGTTTAACAGGCTTCAATCCACTATCCAAGATAATTGGACGCCGCCCACCACTGCGCGGATTATATCGCTGTGCCCAGTACTGATAAGTTTTTTCCTTAGCAGCTTGCGATAGTGTATTTTCTGTGGTTAGTGCCATGCCAAAGATAGCACCATTTTTAAAGAAGTTTTGCTGAAACTCGTGCATGTTCCATAGTGTATCTATACTTTGTCGTGCAGCCGACAGCCTACTCTGCCCGCGATAGATACTCTCCGAATTCACATCACGAAAGTAGAATACTTCACTCTCGCGAAATAAGATTTCGCCATTATACTTATAGCCACTAATAAACGTTTTGCTATCAGTTAATATTTCTACATTTTCTGCTGGCAGGTGGTACATAAACGTACCATCAAAATGCACAAAGGCATTGCCATCCAACAAGAAATCTGTGAACAGGCTGCGGCGAAACTCCTGTGCCGACTGATAGGGATTTGGCCTAAAGTTAAGTAGTGTGTTTAGGGTCTTTTGACGTAGTCCAGCTACCACACCTTCATGTTGTTTGTCTTTTATATCGTAGTCAAGGCTAGCGCAAGCGGCAACTACCTTGTTAACACTAGTGTTTACACAGTCTATATCACGAAAGTAGAATCTATAGCTGATGGGCTGTGTACTGCCTACACTACTACCTTCCGCCTCACTAATGCGTTGTTGAGCGGGATTTAGTTTTTCAACTACCCACTCACGTAATCTTTCCATTCTGCTCATACCCACTCCTAGGTAAAACGGCTAAAGAATCCCTCCCTCTTCTCTACCACCGCACCAGCTACTTTAGCTTTCTGCGTTTCAATCCAACTACGCTGTTTAGGTACACTGCTGATAGTAGGTATTTTACCATAAACACTATGCAGCATTACATGATGGCGATTACAGAGTGTGTAAACCAGTTCATATAACTCATGATAGTGCTCGCTGATAAAATCATCACGAACAGCTAAGATACCCTCATCCGTATCAATACTATAACCATGTTGATCTGCCCAGCTATACAGTAAATTGGTTATACTGTGTAAGTGATGCAGCTCTAGGTCATTGGTACTGCCGCAGATGTAGCAACTAGATTGTTTTTGGTAGGCAGCCTTGGCTTTGTCCCTAACCCATTTAACAGCAATACGGTTGTTTGTATTTTTTGCCATGTTAATTGTGTAATTATATCCCAAAGGGTAGCACCAATGCAACCCTAAATTTTAACTGCTATACTATATAACTGTACAGCGCATATCTAACAGCATCAGCCATGTGACTATACTTGTTGTGCTTGGGCCGCTCACGACTTAAGCCCTCACGATCGTCCCACTGATACTGATCTAGCATAGCTAAGACGTGATGACAATCCTTATGTACCTTAAATCTACCCTGCTGCACTAGGGTTTGCACATAGGCAATGCCTGGTAGTACATCTTTTTTAGCTCGTGTGGTAGCAATATCATAGTTATAGGCTAGGTCAGCGGCAAACTGTGCTGCTGCACTATCAATAAATACGCTTTCTACACTATAATTGTCAATAAAACGCCTAAAATGTTCTGCATGCTCCCTAGTAGTACGCTCCGATTCACAATAATCCTGTATGGCATAGAAACAATCGGTATTATAGTCATAGGTAATGGTTACCCAGGCTGTTTCGTCTTTATAACCAGGGTCTAGGCCAGCAATTGTTTCGCCACGTAGGTCTGGTAGTTGGTCTAAGATATACTCCTGCTTAAAACCTTCATAGATTTGACCTAAATAGCTAGTAAAACTAGCCATATATTCCTGCTCAAACTCTGCTTTGCTCATCGATCTACGTGCTTCCTCCACATCCGACTGTGCCATGCGGCTATTCTCCGAATAATCTGCTTGTAGGCTTACCCACTCTGGAAATTGTGGGTCAAATCCACGCTGCCAAAACTGGCTAAACCAGTTGTTTTTACCACGTGGTGTACTAATAAATATGGCTTTTGCGGACGGTTTGTCTAGTGTTGGACGTAGTGCTATGTTAAATGCTTGCTCACCGTGCTCCGACAGTGCAGCCTCGTCGAAAATTATTAGGTCATAGCTGCGACCTACAGTACTATCCACTGTGCCAATAGATCCCATACGTATAGTACTACCATTCGACAGCTCAATAATCTTGTCCTTTAAGTTATCACGGGTTACTTCCAGGTCAAAATGCTTGATCAATCTACGCTGTAGCTCAAATGAGATTGCACTAAGGTTATAGTTAGGGCTAATAATAAGCACATTGCAGTTTGGTACTAGTGTAACCAGTTGACCTATAACATTGGCTATATATGTTTTGCCTAATCGTCTAGCAAGTGCAGCACATATAAACCTGTATTTAGGGTCATTGACTGCGTTGATTAGTGCTATTTGTGGGCGATTGATGGTATCGTAGAGGTTTAAGAGTCTAAGATAGTTGTCGATGGGCAGTTTGATAAAACGCCGGCTAGGATCAAACTCTACTATATGTTCCGTTTCTACATCAGGTCTGCTTACTACGAGCATGGGCTAGTTCCGCTAGTGCTATTGTTATTAATATGCTAAGGCCAATGGCGCTTAGGGTAAACCATAGTGGGCTCATATTCCATCTCCACTTACCAGCTTGTGTATAAGCTGACTATACTTGCTGCCATCATCGTTGATTTGAACATTTACCTGCTTTTGTGGACCTGGTGTGCCCTGACGCAGCTTTTCCAGCTGTAGCTGCTTGTCTAATAAGTCCATTGACATTTTATGCGACATTTGTAGGAGGTCTGCAATATCCTTACTCGACCCAACACCAGCCTCCTCTAACTCCTGAAACTTTTGCTTGATTAGTGCGTCCATTGCCTGACGCATTAAGAAGCGATTGTTGTAACCCATGTCAAAGAATACACTATCAATATACTGCTTAACCTCACGGCGACCCAAGATTTGTGAGACCTGATCTGGTTGTAGGTCGAGCTCGTGGGCAACCTGTTTAACATCATTAAGCTGAAGATAGCAGTTGGCTACCTCAAGTGCTTCTGGTGAGATCTGTAGGGTTTCGGCTGGTAGGTGTGTAGTCATGGTTGCTCCAATTTTTATGATTATAGCACGTGGTTCAGTTTAGGGTCAAGTGTAGATTTTGGCACCTTAGCCTTTTTGAAAAAATTTCTGAAATAGGCCGTGAGCGGGGGCCCCGCTGCTATAATTTACATAACGTCTAATAACCGCCCCTAGTATACTATAGACCTAGCAGTTAGTCAACTACCACTCGTCGGCTGATAGACGGCACTTGCCACTGCTGCTCGATTGGCCTATACTAGAGTTTCTTTCAACCACTACGGAGTAGCGAAAATGGCAACAGCCAAAGCCCCGAACTATACCCCTGAGCAGACTGCTCAGATTGTGGCCG
>JACCDP010166442.1_pt1 | contig 11546 bp, 11 predicted proteins | sample 7445841 | NCBI WGS metagenome assembly JACCDP01 (sample SAMN15323441, study PRJNA562643) | freshwater metagenome | isolation source: river surface water | place: USA:Blue River Watershed | collected 2017-08-17
CTTTTTTGTATATATTTATAAACAACTTGATTTATTATAATAATGAGCATAAAAAATAAAGATGGTAGTGTATATCGACTACGAGGACCAAATCCAATTATGAAATCCCAAGATGTCTGGGCTAACTTCGAAATTCATAATATGAATTTTGAAAGTATGGTTGAGAACAACTCTATTCCACAAACTAATAAGACCAATAAGATCAATTTGGGCAAGGTGAGCGTTGCTTCTACAAATCAATTGCCAGAAACCATCAAACTCGATATCCCTATACACAATGATGAGCCTGCAATTATAAATGAACCTGCACCAGTTGATGAAAAAGAAGTGGTAGAAGTATCTGTGGTTCCTCCCCCTCCACCACCAAACCCATTCAAGTTGATAAAAGATGAAGAAAATATTATTAGACCAACTCGAATTAATGAAAAGCTTCTGCAATACAGAAAAACCATTCTGCATTGCCTGCCAGCAAAAGTAAAAAGCGTAGTTGATGATCTGTACATGGACAGATCATTCAAGGTAAGTTATGGACAAAAATTTACTTTTGAGGTAATAATTGTAGACGAAAGTGATTTGACTATAGTTTTTTGGACTCATCTAGAAAATATTGAAAGATTTTCTATAATTTACCCACAAAATAATGAAAAACGCTGGTGGAAGGTTGACAGTGTTAAACCTGCTCCTGAAGGTTTTTTCCTTCGTTGTTTGCCAAGCGACGATCAGCCAGCTTTCGTTCTTCGCTAAGGTTTGCTGTTAAACCCAATTTAGCCAAAGCAGACTTATGAGCTTCGACTGATTTGTAAAAACCAGATTCATACATCGAATTCAGCAAACTAATAAAAGCATTTACTTCATTGTCATTTGATAAAACATAACTCATTTTGTAAATCAAAGGATCAAAATATTTTGCCTTATCGGGCATCAATCTTTTGATGTGTTCCATTAGCGTTTGCGATTTTATATGTGCTGAATATTCTTTTGCCATTTCATGCCTTTCTCGTTCTCATAGCTCTTGTAAGAATAAAATTGAATCCTTTTATTCTTCTTATTATTTCTCTGTGCATGTTTTCATCACTTGCAAGTTTAACTGTTTTGTTAATTGCATCTTGAAGTTTTTTCTTACTCTCTAAGTCAAGTGATGTTAATTTTTCATTTATTTGTGGAGACTTGAATAAAGTCATAAGTTCTTTATATGCGAACTCTCCCTCTGCAACTTTATCAAGTATTGCTTGTATCTCAGTATTTACAATTTTTTGTTCTTTTGTTTTTTGACGGCGTAAAGGTTGAACCGCTGCCTTGAATTGTTTAGCCAAAACTGGATTGCCCAGAGACAAAGATAATCTGTTGATCAGAGCGTTATCGTCCATATTTGGATCAGCTGTAATAGCATCTTTGTACTGCTGAACAGCATTATCGACCACGCTTATAGGTGAAATTTCCGGTTTTTGGGCTTGAGGAATGGGAGAAGCTAACTCGGCACTACGAACTTCCCTCTGTTTATCAATAAAGTCTCGTAATTGTCGTAATCTGTGTGACTGTATAAATTCAGCATATTTAGCTAATAGCGGTTTTTTCTTTCTTTTGTTTATTTCCGTAATTAGTTGTGCTACGACTTCGTTACAGGCTTGAATAAAAAGCTCTCTATTTGCCAACGGCGCATTAGATATGAATTGATCAACATATTCATCTGCTGCCTGTTGATTACTTGTAAGATCTTCGTAAAGATTTCTTATAGTGTCAACAACATCATACAAAGCATTAATTTCGGCAGTCATTTTAGTTCTTAATTCTTTAAGATTGTGTGGTACTGACGGCTTAGATTTTGCCACTGCTATGCTGTCTATGTAATCTTCGAGAATGGTGCTCACATCATAGTTCAGACCGCATTCGCCTGAGCTTCGCTTCCTGCATAAGTTTTTTTCTCTTTTTGCAGCCTGCCGTGCGGCTCTTTTTCTCCTCGTTCCACGACCAAGATCTTGTGTCAGAATTCTATTTAACTCACGCTCCATCATTTGCGACAAGACTTCAGGATCTACACCATTTCTGCCGTACAAATACATGTTATCGAGATTTTTAAGCACTTTTATTTCAATCATGCTTTTTAAATCATTTCTGTACAAACTCATTATTGTTTTTTCGTGACATAGATCTTTGTTATCCATGCATGATGTCATTCTGAGCCAATCGTCTAAAACACGATCAGCAAATGCAGAAAAACTGAATTCCGGATTATTCAATATCGTATCAATTGCAACGGAATGTCTCGGATCTGTCTTGGACAAAAATTCAACGCCGACAGAATTTTGATTTGGCTTTAATCCGCCAGCATGCTTAATATTCTGTCCTTCTTTGCTTCTCATCAATTCATCTTGTGTTAATCGCCTGAATATTTGAGCATGCATAGGATCGTTGCTGCCTTTTGCCCTAATATTATAAAATTCTCTACCTACAAGCAAATCTTTGTAAGCATCTCTTTCTTCCTGCGATTTTACCGCTTTAAATGGCAAACCGGGTAATAGCACAGGTATTTCTTTTTCAACACCATTCTGAATTACTTTTTTGTGTGGCAACATCAACACACTGACTGGCACCGATTGTCTGACACCATCAATAGTCATCATCATCATGTCATCATCGCTTTGCAAAGATACAGTCTTTTTACTACCCCCTGCTGATGCACTGGCCTCATCGTCTGCTTGTCTTTCGACAATTTTGGGGCCATACATTTTATTTCCGTTAGCATATGTCAATCTGCCTAATTCCACATTTTTAACAAATTGCTCCAAAGCTCTATCGTATGCCTCACGCTTCTTAACATTTGTTTTCACATTTTGCCTAGCATCCATATTTTCGAATTGCTGTGCATAATCATCTATAATATATCTCTTGCTAAAAGTGTCTTTAATCCAACCCGTGCCCTTAACTGGCTTGAATTTAGCACGATTACCGGCGCTATAGTGATTTGTTTCTTGAGGTGTAGTTGGCGGGACAATTCCATTAGCCAAATAGTTGTAATGCTTGATAAGCATTTTTTCTATTGTAGATTTTTTGGGGAAGTTAAAACCATCTGTGACACGCATATCTCCTTCCATGCGTGGATTAAATAGGTCATAGCCATTGTTTATGCCGGGAGTTCCTTCAAGTATCGCTATAAGTCCCATAGGTCCATTAAAATACGAATAAGCAGGCACTCTGATTTTTTTTCCTCCACCAATACTTAATTCATAAATTTCTTTTTCTTCATCTTTGGTATCTCTGAGCGATATTTTGCTAGCAACTATTTGTTTTGCTCTGTCATAAGCATGATGCTTCGCCATATGTGCTCTTGCAAAAACAGAAATATCTGCATATCTCGGATCTGCATTAATTTCTCTCTGTTCTTCAGGCAGATACTTATTGAACAATTTTTTTAGCTCTGATTTTCTTGCATCGTTCAATTCTATTAGCTTATTGAAAAGTTTATTGTATCTTTCGGCTAATGCGGCAGACCAATATGGAGGATCAAACTGATCAAGAAACATAATGTCATTTCTGTTCAATACTAGCGGAACTTTATAAACAGAACCATATACAGCCTCGTTTAGCAAATCATCACCAAACAAGAAATCATAGTTGTCATCAACTTCATTGATCAGTTGATCGTTTTTATAAAACTGAAGAAATTTTTCACGCAAGGAAAATTGATCTGACATGTTTACACCTTTTATATATTTAATAGTTTTTTGTTGATTTTTAATAAATAAGTTCATGGCAACTTATAGCGACACTTTATTACTCAGGAAACCGACAGTAGATGTAACCAACTGCGGAACTGGATATAATCTCGGACCTACGGATCCTTTGGATATATCCAAGCTTGGCCCAAGACCTAATCGAGGCAAAATCAGAGGTCAACTAAAAGATTATGTCCTTCTAATGCTGGGTGCGCCTGTAGTTCAAATAGAACTTGATGAACAGCAATTAGATCTTGCAGTTGATCACGCTCTCCAGATATTAGAAGAATGGGCACCAACAGAATTTTTCAGATATTATGTTTTTAACACCATTCCCGGAAAATCAATATACGAAATGCCTGTAGATGTTGGTTATATTAAAAATGTATTTTACAAAGAGACAGGAACATTTGCATTTCAATCAAGTGATTTAGGCGGTGCAATTCCAGTAGAATATTTTTATCCGGGTGGGGCGTATGCGAGCATCCAAGGAGGCATGATCGATCCAATACAGCCTATATGGGGCAGGGCTGGAGAGTGGCAGCTGTACAAAGGATATGAACAAATGTATTCAAGAATGGCCTCTAATATTGGTGGTTGGGAGTTTTATGGTGGTTATAGTCATGTAAAGCTTTATCCAATTCCATATAGAGTTCATCGTGTAGTTGTGAACTATGTGCAGAAAAACATGGATTGGCCAAGAGTACAACAAGTAATGCAAGAAGGAGCTTTGTGTTTTGCCAAGATTATGCTTGGCAGAATCCGTTCTAAAATTAAAAATCCTCCCGGTCCTAATGGTGGAGTGCAACTCGATGGAGATACACTTCTGCAAGAAGGCTTGCAAGAAAAGAAAGATTGGGAAGAGCGTTTAATTTATCGTTATGGCTCACTTCTTGGACCAACTTTAGATTAATTGAATGCACATATGTGAAATGAGGGGTTTTTGATGCAGTCTTTTTTTGAATATCTTGAAAACATGCCTGAAATAGATACAGACTTGTTGGAAGAAGCCAAGAAACGCAAGAAAAAATGGATTCAAAAAGCTGTCAAACACCCCGGCAGATGTGCGGACATGGGTGGTGCTGACTGCCCAGAAGGCAGTCCCCAGTACAACTTGGCTCTTAGATTCAAGAGTGGCGAATTCAAGAATAAGAGTAAGAAAAAGAATTAATATTAAGATTTTGTCATTTCAACATACAAACTCAAATCTGGGAGAAAATCCATAGTTTCTTCCAATATCTGTTTGTTTCCATGATTGAATTTTTGTTTTTCAACTTTGAAACCGGCTGCTTCTCCAATCGATTTTATACCTTCAAAATCATATGCGATAGAATGGCCTTCAAACAAAAGACTCCATAGCTTTCCAGACTCGAATACAGCCCTTTCGCAGCCTTCATTAATCTCATTAAATACAGAAAGTTTTTTGTCTTTGTAAAGATTTATCAATGTTTCTGCGTCCGGTACAATAAATCTGGCGACTCCACCTGACTTCATAACCCTATTGCATTCTACTAGAAAATTGAATCCATCTGATTGATTTAAATGTTCCAATAAATGACTACAAACTATGTAATCAACTGAATTATCTTCAAAAGGCATTCTTGTTTTTGCATCGTATTGAATAAATTTGTATTGATGTTTGCTTGCAAAATCTGTCAGAGGAGCGATGTCCATATTAATCCACCCATGATGGAACATCACGGTAAAACTTCCGATATTCAATTTAAGTTTTCCATCTCCTGAAGGACTTGCAAGCGATAAGCTGCCTTGTTCGAGTTCCTCTTTATCAGTTGGAACTTGGGTGTTGGGCAATCTTTCAAGCCACCATTCTTTAGTTCTCAGAGTGCAGTGTGTCTTGTCAAATCCATCATCATTTTCACCGAAATCAATACCATGAATTCCACGGGATGAAACTCTTTCCATTTCTTTGACTATGGCAGGCAGAAACTCTTCTGGAATGTGTTCCATTACAGCTACGCTATAGCAAAGATCAAATTCTTTGTCTTTGAAAGGCCAAGGAGTTTGACAAATATCAAATTCCAATACTGAATCTGTAACTCTTGTCAGATGACAGTGTTTTGAAATTTCAACGCCTTTAGCTGGTATGCCAGCAGACTCAAATCGTTTGACTAAATATCCTCTGGCAGCGCCTATTTCTAGAACTGATTTGGGATTATGTTCCATCAGTTTTTCAAATGTGATCCAATGAACCGGATAATCCCAATATCCTTCATAAGCGTAACCACCGACCTTTCCGCCGCCGTTGAAATAATGCTTGTCAAATAGTTCTTTGCGATTTTCTGTGCTCATTTTTTTACTCTCTGGTTTTGTAACTTCAATAATCATGTCGGTAGCCAAGTCACCATGTGGAACAACAATCACATTTTCAAATCCTGTTTCTGTGCATAATTTTATTGCATACTTGGGATTTAAACTATTTCTATGAGTATTGTCTGCGTAATCTTGGTCTCCAAAAATAATACAAGAACAATCATCGTCCCATTCATCATGGTCTAAAACCCATTTCATTTGAGATTCTGTATTTGCAGTAATGAAAACTGCTTTGCCACCGGGTTTTAAAATCCTGAAAACTTCTTTTAAAAATGGTTTTACTTTTCTCCAAGATATATGTTCTATGCAATAAGAGCTAAAAACGCCTTCATATTCGTTATCTTCAATAGGCAGTGGCTCATTAAAATCTGCAACAATATCTACATTTTCTGCCTGTCGTACATCAAGGTTGGGCCGAAAATATGGTTTAGTTCCGCCTCCTAGTTCTATAATTTTTGCATTTTGAGTGAACGGAAGAAAATAACTCATGACAGAACTTCGCTCCATAGTTTAACATATTCTTGTTGAACTTTTTCCCATGTGTATTTTGATGCTTGAATCTGGCATGCTTGTCGAAGGTCTTCTTGTTTTGTTTTCATTTCTTCAATTGCTTGCATAATTTGTCTGACATCTCTTTTTGCAACCACTTTTCCACAAGAACCTACACACTCGGATGCGCCAGCACCGTCTGATGCTATTACTGGCCTGCCTGCTGCCAAGGATTCAAGAATTTCTATACCAAATCCTTCTGTAACACTTGGCTGTACATAAACCGAAATACTGTTGTAAAAATCATGAAGATTCTTTACATAACCCATAATGTTATAATTGCCATTTTTGAAATGCCTTATGATTGGCAGCAAATTAATTGATTGGTTTCCTGCAATATTAAAGACTGCATCTTTGTAATTTAAAAGTGACCAAGCTTCGATCAAATACATAAGTCCTTTGTCTGGCCCAATTTGTCCAAGATACCCTATGGCAAATGTTTTTGGATATTTGTTTGCTGGCATAATATGGCATCCATGTGGTATAACAACTACATTTTTGCATCCAAATTTTTCCATTACTTCTTTGCTATGGTTTGACGGACATATAACCATATCGGCCATTAAATAACATTGAAGATATTTGTTAAATAAGTTTTTATCGGTAATGTGAGGGAAATCGTATGGAATACCAAGTTTTTCGAATTCTTGCCTGCTTAAATCTGTGTCGTGTGCGGCAGCTGTGTATGTTACTTTAACTCCTTTTGATTTAAGATATTTTACTGTATCTGGAAATGTCCCAGAGTAAAAATGTGCCAATTTAAGATCGGGAATTTGATTGTGTATTATTTTTTTTTCAGTATCAAATGGATTTGAATTTGGCTCAGGATTATAAAGTATAGTTTCGTCGATGGATGTTAATGCTTCCAATTCATTTTTTGTAACTATGCCTCCACCTGTAGTTATTCCTATCCTGTCTGCTGTAAAGTAACCTATCATCACCATCCACCAGTATCGTGTGCTTCGTAAGCCAATTCGTTATATCTGTCGATCATTTTTTGGTAGGAAAATTGCCTTGCCCATTCTATGCAATCTTTTGATTTGATTGATTTTACAGCATCTTCTTTTACTAGAATTTCCATTTCTTCCTGTGATTTTACAATAAATCCAGTCTCTCCATGTTTGACTGTTTCTCTCATAGCTCCATTATCCCAAGCAATCACTGGCATACCACAAAGCTGTGCTTCTACTGGGGCAAGACCAAACGGTTCCTTGAAATGTTGATTAGGATGTAATAAAGCCTTGTTAGTATTAAACCAAGTCACACATTCACTTCTAGATTGAGGACCAACATATCTAAGCCTTGGAGAAATAGAACATTGTTGCTTTATTCTGTTTACCAAGTCAGGTTCACCAGTCAATTTATCATCTCCAACCATGTCAAGTCCTATTTGACAACGATTTGCGACATCAACAGCAATGTGTGGGCCTTTGATTGTGCTGATTCTTGCCAAGAAAAGGTATCGTTCATTTCTTTTCTTGTTGCTAGTTTGATAGAAGTTTGTATCCACGCCGTTGTAACAAGTTCTTGCGGCGCATTTTAAATGAGCCGTAATTGCTTCTGTTTGATCTTTGCTTATTCCTACAAGGCAAGGAAAAGGAACAGGAGGTGCAGACATGTACATGGTGTGTATCGGAGCATGACAAACACCCAAAATAGGTTTATCTAATTTGCCTTCCATTTTTAAAATATACGACCACTTCTCCCAGCTGTGATCAATAATAACATCGTAATCTTTAAGTCTTTCCCAATAGCCGCTGTACGCTTGTTGTTCGGATTCGCCAAGCGTGGTCTCATGGATTTCAGCTTTAGATGAAGAGCCTTTTGGAGCAATCAAAAGAACTTCGTGACCTTTTTCCACCAATCCATTAGCCAACTGCCATGTAATCATTTCCAATCCGGCATAACCCGGAGGAGGACAAGGAATGACAGTTGTTGAAACAACACATATTTTTAATTTTGGAGATCCATCTGGGGACAGATTTCGCATTCTCATGTTTTAAGCTCCAAGGGTTTGTATCCTGTCGGGTTGCTATCTCCCCAGCCAATATGCCTGCATTGAAGACTAGTATCTACATAAATCTTGTATCCATGTGCCTTGGCATGTTTGCAAAATGTAAAGTCTTCGCTGGTTTTATCAATATCTTTCAAGTCTGTTCTATCGCATCGCCACTCAAACCATCTGCAACGATTGCTCAACGGAGGAAGCTTTTCCAGCACACTTCTGTGAATCAGCATGCATCCAGAACCTACTAGATCTACCTCCAACACATCGCCATATGTGAATTGTGTTACCCATTCTACTTTTGTTTTATCAGCGTTTTCACGCAACATAACGGGAACTAGAGGCAAACATCTTCTAAAATATAATCCACTTACTATAGGTTTGTTATGAGCCATTAATTTGTATATTACATCGGGAGGCGGTATTACATCGTCATCCAAGAAGAACAACCATTCCCATCCTAGTTCTAGAAGTTTAAGACAAGCTGTGTTTCTTGCGTGGTCAAAAGGCATGCCAGACAAAAAAGTGTATGTTCCGGGGATTTGAAGATTTCTGAATCCCATAGCCCAAGCTGATGTGACAGACTCTCTAGTAAGAATGGCTGTCAATACTCGGTTTTGATTAATTAGTTCCCATGATCCTGCCATAAACATAAAACAGTAATCATTATTATTTTATTTTTATGGAAAATAAAATCACCGCAGTATTTCCTGTTATGAACCGAAATGATCATGTTGTTCAAACTATACCTTCATGGTTAGCTTGCGAAGAAATTCATGAAGTGGTTATAGTTGACTGGTCTAGCAAAATACCTTTGCACCTTGATGATAGATGCACAAATATTATCAATAATGATAAAGTTAAAATAATTAGAATAGAAGATGAACAATATTTTTTGAATCCTGCACTTGCCCTTAATATAGGCATCGACATGTCAAAATACGACAACATCATTAAAGCTGACATAGATCATAAACTTATAAATAAAAATTTTATAAAAATACTTATCAGAAATTCAGATCCCGGCCACTTTTTTTGCGGTACTATACCAACTAAAGATTGCAATTGTTACTGGGGTTTTTCCTATTTTCATAGACAAGATTACGAAAAGACTGGCGGTTTCAATGAAAATCTCAGAGGCTGGGGTGGTGAAGATGTTGACTTCTACGATAGATTAGAAGAATTAAATGTTGAAAGAACTGTTGTTTTAAACATTCAAGATTTTATTTTTCATATCGATCACGGAGACAATTTGAGGATTGCAAATCATGAAATAAAAGACATGCAAAAAAGCAACAATAACAACGGATTTATAAGCAGAACACAAAAATCATTCAATAAATCAAAATACAATCTTTTGAGTATTGAAAATAATATTATTTCCATGAAGAGGTGCAAGCCTACTGCTACTAAAAGTGCCTAATTGTTAATGCTGACATACCTGTTTGCTTCCTCGTAAGTAGAAAAAGGACCGGCTGTGTAGGAAACTGTCGGTGTGCTGTCTAAGCACACAATTACTGATTTGCCCGATTTCAAGGGTATTACATAATAAAGATTTTTTACATCTTGAAATCCACTGGTGAACTCTAGAACAGCTGGAGTTGCATTAGGAGCAGGAGCGGAACCGCAGCCGGAAGCTTCACATGCAGCTAAAGATGCGTAAGAGCCAGAACCGGGGGTAACCTCTTGGCAAGTACCATAATCACCGGGACTGCCACTCTGAACACAAGTCCAATCCAAGCTAGCAGAGGGAGTAGCAGGAGGTGGCGATGGGGTAGTTGGGGTTGTAGGTGTGGTTGGCGTTGTCGGTGTGACTGGAGGAGGTGTCGGAGTAGCAGGAGGAGGCGAAGGGGTAGTTGGGGTTGTCGGTGTGACCGGAGGTGGTGTTGGCGTAACCGGAGGTGGTGTAGGTGTAATGGGAGGTGGTGTAGGTGTAATGGGAGTTGTAGGTGTAACGGGTGGTGGTGTAGGTGTAACCGGAGGTGGTGTAGGTGTAATGGGAGTTGTAGGTGTAACGGGTGGTGGTGTAGGTGTAACCGGAGGAGGTGTTGGCGTAACCGGCGGTGGTGTTGGAGTAACTGGAGGAGGAGTCGGCGTGGGAGTGCTTTTTGGAGGCAGATATATCATTACCCTTCTCATGCAGAAATATCTCCAAAAAGCATCCAAGTATCTGTTGCTATTTTTATTATAGATGCTCCAGCGTACTGTGCTCTAAGTTTATTTCCCGGTGTATAATTAAGAGTTACTCCAACTGCGCCATTAATTGTAACCTGTCCAGCACCTAATTGTGCAAAATCAATATGACTTCCTGTTGCAAATGCTACGGAGGAATTTAAAGGTATGGTTACTGTAATTGCTGCTCCATTATTTAAAGTTACTAATTTCCCAGCATCAGACAGTTGCAAGGTATATGTTGTCCCTGTTTGAGTGTTTATTGTTTGTATATCACCTTCTATAGTTTTATTTGATATAGTCGATGTAAGATGATTATTGCCTACTTGCCCAGATGCAATTGCTCCACTTGTAACTATTCCAGATGCTAAAAGCCCCCAAAACTCACCGGACGCATTAATCCTAGCAATTACGCTATTGGAATTAAGCTGCCATTCTGTTAAGTTTGCTGTTTGTGATGCATGGCTTTTTATTATTGTGTTAATCATCGCACCAGATGTGCTTATGACACTCAAAGTTCCAGATGGAGTTGTAGTGCCTATACCTACCTGACCCGCAAGAGGTTGGATGGAAACAACACCTATGTTGCCGCTAAAACCAGTGGATGGGTATCCCGCTCCTCCTTGTAAAAATAATCTACCGCCAATCTTGCCAGCACTATTATCAGACGCTCCACCCATTAGCATGATATCTCTGCCGTTGCCTTGACCAAGATCATTGGGACTTTGACTGCCTGCTCCAGTTGGTGCTAAAACAATTCTGCCAGTGTAATAATC
>JACCDP010405301.1_pt1 | contig 11545 bp, 10 predicted proteins | sample 7445841 | NCBI WGS metagenome assembly JACCDP01 (sample SAMN15323441, study PRJNA562643) | freshwater metagenome | isolation source: river surface water | place: USA:Blue River Watershed | collected 2017-08-17
CCACCCGCAGGCAGAGACGCGCCAGGAGGAGTGGTTTTGTACGGGTGACCCTGCGGCAGATTGCCGTCTAGGTTGTACTTGTGTGCAAGGTAGCCTTCAACCTTTTGGCGGTCGCCGTCTGATAGTGCGCCTTGGTACGCGAGAATTTCAGCAATCTCTCCGTCGAATGCTCCCACAAAACTAGATCGCCTAACTCCGACCATCAAGTTTCCAGTGGCTATAGAAGTTGCTGGCACTCCAACAGACTCTTGGGTTGCCAACGACACGCCATCCAAAAACAGAGACATTGGTCCGGAACTTCCGCTACCAACAGAATATGTGTGGGAAATAAGTCTCCACTCACCTGTTGCTCCAAAGTTTCCTTGAACGGTAACAGATGCGCTTGCGGTTCTATTGAAAGCAACGAGTTTAGGTTGATTTCCGCCACCAGTGAATCCAATCACTATCCCATGCGAAGATGACCAAGAACTCGCACCGTTGTCACAAAGCACAAAAGCACCAGGATTGTCTGTGGCTGCTATTGCTCCCATAGGAGTAGCAGAAACTCTACCCGGTTTCACAACTGCAAAATAAGAACGCGCTGCACTCAATCCAAGTGCGCCCACAGTCGGACCACTGAATCCCAAATTTCTTGCGGTTGTCCACGGCGCGCCTGTTGGTGTTCGAGCCGCAAACCTGTAGTTGACTGGCATGAAATCCACCGAGAAGTGGGTGTTTACTGCTTCTCGTTTGGCGTTTGGAGTCAACCAGTAATTGGTGTTTGGTAAATCAGCCCAATGACTGAAGGTGTGTCCACCCACTAGACTCCTCCAATGCCGTATCCCAAAAAACACATCACCCCAATTTTCAGGAGAAATGAATTCTCCGGTTTCCAAGTCGTATGTCTTTTCTCTGATGTAGTATGCCCAGTCAGCAGTCATTCCATCAGTTGTGTTGCCTGCAATGTTGTACCCACTCAACCACACCTGAAGAGTCGCGCCCTTTACTTGGTTGGGCAAGAAGTACCCGCCGCGCAGGTCATTGAATGTGCGAAGTGCGTAGGGGGTGTATCGACCCACAACTGGCGATTCAAATCTAGTAAACTGTGTGGACGTACTGATAGTGTTGTTCACATCGGTTTTCACCAAAACCGATCCAAACATACGCATACCAACAGGGTGAACCAACTGACGCAGTACATCAAAGTACTGGTCGATTCCAACTCGTCCCTTCAATTCATAAGAAAACTCTTGGTAATAGTGTCCGTCTTGTATTTTCTTGTTGGACGAAATCTTGCCACTGTTTCCCTTAAAGTATCCAGGATACCGAGTGATTGCTTTACGCAATGCGTACACAACTGCTTTCTTTTTACCAGTGGGCGAAAAGATGTCCACAATGATATCGGCTCCGTAATTCAACCCTGAGTTGATGATTGATATACGTTTGATGTTTCCAGAAAATCCTACTTGTTCTACACGAGCAGAGAAACCAATACCGCCCAATATCACAGACTGAACATTCTCTGTGACTCCCGCTGATCCTTGAAATTGACTGCCTTCTCCCGTTTCTCCGTCTTCTGCTGGGTCGGTTTGAATGTTGTCTACTAACGCTTCTGCGGGTATTGCTGTAACAGAAATTATGTCACCTATTCGGTAACCTTCTCCTGGAACCTCAATGAAAAAGTCTCCCAACACACTAAACGCAGTTTCTCGGTACTCTGTTCCCGTGGTTGTGGTTGCCCGAATTTCTACTCCAGGAAAGAAGTCTCCTACCAAGTTCTGCAAGAAAAATTCGGTCACTTGAATACCGTTTTGAGTGTATTGAATGACGTTGTCGATATCGGCAGTAGAAATGCTTTCGCCATTTCCGTTTATCTGTCGTATCTGACCACCTTTCAAATCAAAGAGTGCAGTTCCGTTCAAGGAAGAAACCTTAATCGAAACAGGCTCTATCCATTGTCCATCTGATGTTTTCAGTAGATCGTTCTTCGGGTAATACAGATCCAAGTCACTGTCGTAAAGAAGACGAAACAGGAACTTGTAAGAACTCTCCGTTCCTTTGTTTCCGTAGAAGTCCCGTATCTTCTTCAACAGGGTTTTCTTGTTTGGCTTGTTGCCTGAAGTATTTGTACCAAGTAGTTCAGGAAACCCTTCCAAATACACGTTCTTGAAGTGAGAGTAAAACTCCTCCAAGTTTTTATCTGCATCGTAAATGGATTCAAGGTGTCCGGTTACATACCCAGGATTTCCCTGCGTATTCATCCACTCGTAATACGATTTGATAAACAGCACCAGTTTTCGATAGTCGCTCCTAATGAAAGTAGGAAACTGCTCCTCTATAAAGGGAGTAATACTTTTCTCTAAAGCATCGTCTGTGCTGTTTAGTATTATGTTCTTGATATCTGCCATATCAACCTCGTATCACATTCTTTCTGGCGGTTTGAGTTGTGAGAGAAACAGTAACCGAGTCAAAATAGCCACGAGAAACACGAAGAATCTTGTTCTCAAACACAAACAAGTCTTGATTCTTCGGCTTTACTGTCACACTAAACAAGTTGTTGTTTGTCATAGGCATAAACTTACCCGACAAAGTAACTACCCCAGATGCATAATCCACTGTTCCAATCTTATGCATGACTACTCGTCTCATGTTTTCCTCATCGAATGTAACTAAGTCTATGTTTCCTTCGCCGTCGTCTGCAATCATCACATTTGATACGACGTTTCCGTCCATGTTCTTGTGAGAAAATGTAGTTGATGTTACTACAGATTCACTGGTGTCGGTGGGATCGAATTCAGGAGTGTGACCCAAGTGTGGGTTGTACAGTGGATTCTTAAAGTCTATCTGAAGACCCCTAAATGCTGCAATCGTGGCAACGGGAACACTCTTTCTCATTCTGATCGAAGTTTGGTTGCCCAAAATTGATGTATCTAGTGCATTGATTCCCTGCATAATTTTAGACAAGTACAAACTAGAACCAAAGGACTCCAAACTGGTAGAGGAGTAATTGAAAATGTAAGACACCACCAATGCCTTTAGTGTTCCTGGTTGAAGAGTGGTGCGAGCAGGATCATAAGTAACCAAAGAATCTACGATAACGTCAATGTAATCAGGATCTACTATCACGGGACTTATAGTCACAACACTAGATGTCTCTTTGAGTGTTCGGACAAGAGAAGTCTTTTCATCAGTACTGAGAACATTTCCCGAAGTAGGTTTTATCGCTATGAACACTTTGCCGTATTGGGCTGGCGTAACAGTTTCGCCTCCATAGACAATCACCGAATCTGTGTTGGGATACTCCCTGTATACCTTTGCTATGTAATCGTTTTCTGTCACTGCACGAGACTGTGATTGGTAGAATTTTGGTGCTAGAAATTTGATACGAGAAATACTCTCCGGTTCAGCACCACCCGAAGACTGCCCGACCACTGTAATTGTTTGTAGACCAGTTACGGATGTAGTGAATGAAGTAATTCCGTTTGCCGCTGTGCCGTTCGTCTCAAGGTACTCGACAACAACCAAACTACCATCCGCTGGTTTTGATCCCAAGAAGTTGTCTCCAAAGAAAACTTCGTAAACTCCTTGTTCTCGCTCTTGTAAGAAAAACACCTTGGAGGTGGGAGTTAGATCAATGTAATTCGTGGCATAGGACCAAACATCACCCGATCCAGATGTATCAGATGGCGAGGATTGAACTCTAACCTTGATGGTCGAAACATCTGTCTTGTTGTTTGGAATCGTCAATAAAAAACCCGACTTGCGAGACGAGTCGTAAACATACGACATTCTACGAAGAGTTCCTTCGTAAACCTTTACACTCTCAAACTTTTGCGTGGTTCCGTTGGCAAACACCGTATCCAATAGGACAAAACGATACTGCGTTCCTTCAGAATTGGTCCCGATGAATTCTGTTCCTCTGCTTAAATAAGTGTTTGAACTCGCTCCCACAGCATCAATAGTAAGGGTAGCACTAGCAGAACGAATACTATTCGGAACGTAGCCCAACGATTTTGCATGAGAAACCACAGAACCACGAAGCGTTGCACTGTCCAAAAATGCTTCGTTTGCAACCATATTGGAATAAAATGCCTGATAGTGAGTATTGTACGCGAGCACGTCAAGAATAGTGCTCAGAACGGACCCATCAAAGTTGTAGTCCTTTAGAGTGGACTGAGACGACAAAAACTGCTTTAGCGACTGCTTTGTCTGCTCAAAGTCCAAACCAAGGACATTGAAACTGTTGGTGTTTGTTGCCATTCGTCAGCGCACCCTTTCCAAAACCGTGGTTATTGTTTGACGATCATTTGATCCTCGCACACCGTATTCCACGTTTACAGTGTAACTATTGTTGTTTGGATCAGATGCCACATCAACAAACAACATTCCCACTCTAGGTTCGTGTCTTCGTATCGTTTGAAGCAAACGGTCACGAATTTCAAGAGTGGTAATTTCATCTATCGGCTCAAAGAGCAGATGACGCAGTGAACCACCTAATCGAGGTTGAAACAATCGTTCGCCAAATGATGTTTGAATAAGTGATCGCAAAGCCTGCTTTACCGACGAACTATTGGTAACCGTCAGCAAATCGCCAGTCTTGGGATTGCGTGCAAACCCAATCTCCAAATCACAGTACTGTGGAGTTGTAGTGTTGCTGCTTATGAGGCGAACTGCCATCCGTCATCTCTCCTGCTGCGCAGTAAGGTGCGCGTTTATGGTTCTGCTGTTGCTCTCTATGACCTGTTCCACCGAGTGTTCCGAAATGCCGTCCTTCTCAATTTCATCCAAACCTTCTCGGGAACACCAGTGGCAGCACACGAATCCCAAAGGCGTGATCCCGTCCATGCACTTGAGCGGGCTAACCGTGAAGTACAGCACGTTATTTATCTCAAAACTGGAACGGAATGCCGACTCGGGCAGGGTGTCAACTGCAATAATTCTGTCGGGTGAGGTGTCCAGTATACGGACAAGATCCATGTAACGGTTGAGCATGACATCCTGCGACTCAATCATCATGCTTTTCACTCCACTGCCACATGACTCGTGAGTAACAGAAACCCGTTTAATGGAACTGCCGTCCGCAAACTTTCCACCGTTGTGAAACTGAAACACCAAGCACCTAGACGCACGAACCGTTACACGCAGTTCTGTGAGGTGTTCGTGGACTCGGGTATGAACCATTACTTGGTGACTGTCTTGTATGACCTGCTTCTTCTCGTCTTCTTTTGCCTGTTTTTCCGTTTTCTTGCGTCTACGAATCACACCTGCTATTCCAATTCCAATTCCCATGATAAGCACACCCAAAAACTCACCCCCCATTAGAGCAAAGTCCGTCGCGGTTCGGAGTATTTGGGTGATGTCGCTCATCTGAAACTGGTGGCTCCTGTGCTGGTGAGTGCGCTACGAACGGTATTTGTAAATTGCGGATCTACCACATTAACTGTTGCGTCCACGCTCAATTGGTTGCATGGATCATCGCTTTCAGAAATGATGTTGCTCATTAGATTTATAGAGGTTACCTTGTCGATAAACGAAAGAGCCTCCGCTAATTTTGCAGTTGCTGCGTCCACTGCGCCGTTCACCGCGGCGTTGGCAGCGTCTATTTTTTCAAACACGCCCGCGACCCCCGATTGAAAGGAGTTTATGGCGTTTTGGAGGTTTCCTGCCAAATCGGTTCCTGCACCAGGATCTATTTGATTCAACAGTGCTTCCAAGTCCACTTGAGCCGCGATCATGGCGTTTATGGACTGCTTTCCGTCCTGTTGAATCATATTCAACCCCACACCAATATCCAGTCCCTCAATGCCCAAAGCACACTGAAACTGCCCATACAGGTTCAGACTGCTGATCATTCGCGCCAACTGCTTGGGGTCTTTGTACTTTGCGCACTCCGCATCAAACTTCGACAGTGCTGATTGAGCAGCCGTAAATCTAGCCTGTGCTGATTGCAGTGAAGGCAGAAGACTGTACAGTGCGCCTTGTGTTCCCTGACTGTTTATCCCTGTTATGAGTCCAGCAACTCTACCAGAATTTGAACCCAAGACTTTTCCTGCTGCTGCAATAGCAGTCTCGTTGGGTTTGGTCAACAGGTTTTGGAAATCGTTCAGTCCAAAGGTAAGGATGCTCTTTTCGCCGTCTGTTAGTTTTTGCTTGCACGGACACGTCATGGTTTACCCCACAAATAGAGTTGAAGAAGTGCTGGGTGTGTGACCGCAACTGGCTTGACTGGCACCAGTACACACAGGAATACCGCCTATTACAAAACTAGGATTGCCTTGAATCATAACTGCACTGTCGTGTTCGTTGTTGCCGTGGTCTTCCACGGGGTTGCCTTCCACAGACACAGGGAACCCGTCAAGAAACACCGTTGCGTTTCCGACCAAGATCAGCCCACCTGCCACGTCAATGTTTGCTCGACACACTCCGAATCCTGGCATTAGTACGACCCTCCGTTGATGATATCGTTGGGAGACGGATCCACGGTCAAAGACATGAGTGTAAATCCAGACCCTATGTCTTCAGGAATATACCCGCTTGTGGTTTCAGTGTCACACACATAGAACTTTGTGTCGCGCTTCACAACGTCTCCGTAGTGATACACCACATACTCCGAAGAGCCTTCGGCGTACTTGCGATGTAGTCCTCTGTAAACCATTCCGCCTGTCATGGGTTACCTCAAATCCACCCGCTTGGGTTTCACGACAGGCTCACCTGAGTTTACTTCAATACGCTTGCCCTGCTGCATCACCATGACCGCAGAGTCTGTCATAAAGGAAATGGTTCGTCCAGAGAAGCCAATGTCTCCGTCTGTGTAGAACTCCATTGTCTTTGCAGAAGCCTTGAACTCGCCTTCAACTTGTAAGTTTACATTGGCGTTCGCAAGAATGTCTGCATTCCCGTTCACCTGGAGATTCACTGCTCCTGATACTGTGATATTCATTCCACCCGCGATCACCAAGTCCACGCCTTGACTGCCCGCAATGTAGATTTTCTTGTTGCCGTGTACAATCTCGTAGTCGTCCCCCACGATTCGTTGCACACGAGTTCCGTCTGGATTGTCTTGCCACCCGTTACCCACTTCGGTGAATGTTCCTGACTGGTGGTAATCGTGAAGTCGCTCTGCCCCAGGAGTGTCGTCCACTTCACGAACGTGACCGCTCTGGCTGAAACTCACGTGATTGCGTGGGTACTGTGCTGCATACGGAGTCACTGGTTCAGACCAAGTACTCTTTGCCTTCATGTCGGGGTTGTTCTGTATATTCTGTTTCACGGTGGAAGCCTTTGCTCCAACCACCGTCTGCTGCGTCTGTGCAGGATCGCTGTTTCTTGCCAAGCGGTTGGTGTCCGCTTCTCCTACCACCGAAACACCCACAGGATAACCATTTGATGTTGAAGGAGGATACTTGCCACTAGGATCCTCGAATCCCACATTGGAATTTGCTGATGTTTGGGGAATTCCTCCAAAGGTTCCCATCATAACTGGGTCTTGTGCTTCCTCTCCGTCACGGAAAAACCCAAACACATGAGATCCCAATATCAGTCCGGTAGGAGATGATCCTATTCCAGAAACCGCAGCGGACGTGATTGGTTGCATAGGATATGCCCACGGAAGATCAATAGTGGGCAACTGAACTTTGTTGTCTACATGGAATCCAAATATACGAACGCGGCATCTCCCTAGTTGTAGTGGATCGTTTACGTCTTCCACTACACCGTGCCACCAAACAAATCCTTCTTTTCCTAGAAAGCCTTTCATCACACCCCCATGCAGGTTTTAGATAGTTCAAACTTACAAGTATAAGTGGTATTGAACTGGTGGCGTATAGAAGTAATCACATAGTCGCCACCTAAATTCTTGTCGTTTGAAAGTGGATCTAAAAAACTATCTGATTGTATTTTAGATATGTTTAGTCGGACAACGTCTCCAACACGCCGTCTTGAATCACCCGAAACCAAGACGTTGATTTTATGTGATAGAAGACTGTTCAGGTGGTGTTTCTTTTTTAGAAACAAACTTTCGTAGCCAAAGTTGTCTACAATTCGACTTGCTTCGCTATACACAGTGTAAGGTGTGCTGGGACCATAGAAAAATGATGCACCCCTATCGAGTATTTCTGATGCTTCCGTGGTTTCTTTTTTAAAGTGAACTTCTGTTCCTAGTTTAGGCTTGGCATCGAATACATCTCGCTCAAAAAATTGTTGTACTCTTTGTTGCTTACGGATCAGATCATGCACTAACAATTTTGAGGATATAACCCCCGTGGCTATACCATTCGCCATATCGAATCTACTGACATCTTCCATCATTTGAATCTTGTGATATCGGGGAGGAAGAACAGAGGCAAACGGAACGGAGTCGGGTTGACTATCAGGAACATTCAAATTAGGGGGCATATAGGTGTACTGCTGTACCCCCTTTGCTCCATCTGCAATTATTCTATTCAGGCTTTTGAAAGAGTAGCCATCCACAGTCTCATAGAAAAAATACGGGGAATAGCCCTTACCGTGTTCGTTTGACGCTTTAGAAGTTAGCCAGTTTATTGCTTTGAATGGGGTATATCCGCCAGACAAAACAAACGAGTAGTTATCTGATGTAGGCTCTACAAACAAACGGTCTTTCCAAACAGATGAAGGAAAGTGTTTGCTGAAGATGGTTTCTACCATAGTAGAGGTTTTGCCTTTGACAGAATACCCACAGTACTGAGAGTAGTTCAAGTAGCCACCCATACTAATCAAATGGAGAGTGTATGTTTGGCTCTTGCCGTTTTCTCCTAACTGCTGATTGTCTAACTTGTAGACTCTAAACTTGAGATTCACAAACTTGAAGGAGTCTATGTCCGATTTGAAACCAATCTCTACAATCTCTTGCCCTGATATAGGAATTCGCTCAGGAAGATTTAAAGTGTCTTCCACATACAACTTTGCAGTTAGATACGGAGAAAAGATGTCCTCAAAGACTTCAAACTGTACAACAACACCTCTAAGATCAACGCTGTTTCCGTTTACTGCTGATCTCAAGGTAAACTTGTCTACCTTATAGTCGCCAGCCTTTAGGATTCCTGATCCGTGTGTACTGTTGTTAGCCACTTATCAAATTCCTAGTAAAGACTCTAACTCTTTCACAGCAAGGCTCTTGAACCTTGGGTGAAGAATTTTGATGGTTCGTTTCTGTTCGTTTTGTTCCATTTCATACAGTTGATTTGCTTGTGCGTAGGTTGTGACAGGACTACCACTGATTCCCATGTATTTACCAACATATGTTTCCCACAGAGAAACTGTTCCCGATCCGGTATAGCCCACTCCATCAGTGTCCAAAATAGGATACTCGTTTTCTTTGTTGCTCAGGTATCCTCCAACATAGTCATAACTGGATGTCTGTTGCGACAATGGGTCTACTGTGACTGTTTCTACTGCTCCATTACTACCCGAAGGTCGGGTTATTTGAAAGTGATGAGCAGATACCGCTGATTGCTCTACTTTGTGAATGTAAACAGGACTTTGGGTTCCGTCACTAAAGGTAAAAGTCGCTCCTCCGTTTTGGAAAGAAAATTCGGTGGTAACTTTACACATAGTGGGATAGTACTCTTTCACCGAATGACGATTAGACCCCTGAGACAAACTACTACCGGACATCAGTTTAGTGCTGTAAAAGAATCCGTGCGTAGAACCAGCAGTGGCACTTGTAAAGTACACAGAATATCCACTGTACTTACCGTAAATGTATTCCTGCAAAACTGATGACGACTTATACCATCCAAAGTAAGGATCAATTATATCATTTGTCAGCATCACTAACCAGTGATAGTCTGCTTCTCCGTAAACTTTTTCTGCTATGTGCTCGGGACGCTCGCCGTCCTTTATATCGTACTCTATGAAAACACCAGGACCACCTTTGATTTCGTCCGAGAGTTTAACTCTACGCATGATGTTACGAACAAAAGCAGTCTTGAAAGAACTTCCGTTCTTAATTGTGTAGTCAATGTATGGAAACTTGGAAAAGTACATGATCAGTATCCTAGATCGACGGTTTCTCGGGTAATAGTTGTGACTTCGCTCATTGAAATGGTCAGGGTAACCGAAGTGGGGGAGTTGTTTTTGAAAGAAGAGAACACAGCATTAGGAGTGTAATCGACAGAAATAGAAGAGATTACGCAACGACCTATTTTAGGCAAAAACGGATTCTCTTTAAACTCTGATCCTCGTTCGTTTGATTCGTAAGACAAAAATCTCACTTCAAACTCTGCGGGAACACGCAACATGATTTGAGTGTTTGATGTCTGTTCTCCTTCTTGCATATTCACTTCTTCTGCCTTTGCTGGATGCGCGTGGTATCTAAACGATTCAACCACGTCTCGTATGGTTCTAACCTCGTCTTCGTTTCTGGCGTACAGTTCCCAAGAGAAGGTAAAATTTCTGAAGTCCTTTTGCTTGAATAACTTTTCAAGTCTAGGATTGAGTACTCTGCCAGTAGTAGATGCGATTGCGTCTCCAAACTGTCCTGCGACTTGTTGTGCGCCCGCATCCAAAACTTGAGATCCTGCGTCCAACATACTTCCTGATGCGCTAAACAAATCAGCAAATCCCTTTGCTTTAGCCTGCGAACTGTCTTCAAACACAAAACTGTCTTCGTTGTTGACTTTGGTGCAGAATGGAAGATAGATCGAAACCATTTGATCGTAGACAGGTTGGTTTTGTGCAAACTGCGCGCCTAATACAGCACCACCTCCAGCCAAAGCACCGCTGCCCAATCCAATTGCTGCTCCCTTTGCGCCACCAGTAAAATATCCCAAAACTCCCGCTGCTATACCTGCTGCAACACCACTCTCAACAGCAGACAAATTTTCTACTGCGTTCGTAAGACGATCCTGTACTTGCAATCGTTCGTCGTTGTCCAAAGACACCTTACCAAAGGTGTTTAACTCCTCAAGAGATGTCTGTTCACTCTTGATTCTCTGTTCTAGTAGTTCTTTAGCCTGCTTGGGATTCCTTGATAATTCAGCGTACAGTTGTGGATCAAAATTATTCACAAAGTCCCTGTGAATAGACAATACATCTGAAAGGCTCTTTTCGTTACCAGATGAAGCCAAGATAGACTCAACCTCTTTCAAAGTCGTCAACTTAGACTCGGTGTCTCTTCTTGCTTGATTTAAAGGCTCTAAATCCTTTCGTTCCCATCTCCAAAAAACACGAAACTGCATCAAGTGCGGAAACTCCCCGCTGCTTATGTTAGACGGGAATCTCATTATAGAAGGTCGGCTGTATGACCCTCTCTTGAAGTCAGGAGCGTTTTCCAGTGCTTGTATAACTGGATCAGTGGAAAGTGGACTAGTTCTACGTGGATCAAATTGATCGCTTAGTCTGTTTGTGGAAACAGGAACTGGAGGTAATGGATTAGTGTCGTTCGTTGGTTGGAGTTGTGCCATTTTTGGTTCCTGAATACATAAGTATCTATATGGCGTATCGCGGTATTTTCAAACCCACCAATCCCTCCAAGTACATGGGCAACCCCATGAAGATTTGCTATCGGAGTATGTGGGAACGCAAGTTTATGAAGTACTGCGACACC
>JACCDP010091976.1_pt1 | contig 11543 bp, 9 predicted proteins | sample 7445841 | NCBI WGS metagenome assembly JACCDP01 (sample SAMN15323441, study PRJNA562643) | freshwater metagenome | isolation source: river surface water | place: USA:Blue River Watershed | collected 2017-08-17
CTCAAAAAACAAACTCTGGATGCTTTTGAGGAGGGAATAAAGAACTTTCAAACAGGCCAATGGGCACAGGCAAAACTTTTCTTTGCCGAAGTCCTCACTCAAAATCCCGATGATCTTGCTGCAAAAACATACTTGGAGGCTTGTGCTCGCCATATACAAAATGGCTTTAAGGGAGAGGGCGTACTGGTGCTTCTGCAGAAGTAGACTCTCAGTGAGCGCAAAAAAGAGACCCCCAGGCAAATGAATCCCTGAGGGTCTTTTAAGGGGGCACACTCGATCAAATTTTAATTTGAGAATGTCACCGGGCAGATTTTTTAAGATCAGGTACCGGCTCTTGTTAGCTGCAGCAGCTGATGGATGGACAATAATCGAGCAGCTGTAATTTAGCTACAAAAAAACGTTCGCAAATCGATTTTTTTTTGATTTTTGTCGTAAATATACCTCGCAAAGATATTGTCGTTTTGACACCAAAAATCCTTGACCTATCCAAACCACAAGTGTTCGCTCAAAAACATACCTAATGGCGCAGAAATGGTGTCAAGATGATATAAATTTCCTCTAAAATTTTATTTTAGCCATTTGGCCAATAGACTTCTTGCAATCTGCCTGTCACTGAGTTACAAAATTAGTGGCCCGTGGCGAGATGCCTTGCCACGGTTGAAGTCTTGTATACCTTTCGAGGTGTTTGAGAGTTCGCCATTTATCCTTCAATAAAAGATGCTGGGTCATATGACGCGGCATCTTTTTTTTTGAGTAGAAAAGCAAAAACCGCTTCAGACTTTTGATCTGAAGCGGTTTTTTTATGGAAAAGAGTCACACAAGAGCGACTCTGTTACGAGCGAAACAGTTCGCCCATCTTCTTACCAAGTATGAGCGAAGCTCCCATGATACAAATGGTAAGAATCAACATTCCGATAATCCCAAGCGCACTCGCCACTAGTTCACCCGTTCCTTGTTCTAGGAACAGAACATAAATTGCTTTAGTCAAAGGATAGAAGCGTTCTTTCATCGCTAGAATCAAGCTATCGCTGACGTCAAGCATCGCATAAGAGAAGCAGAGAAGACCCCCGGCAATAAGATTCGCCATGACGAGGGGAACCGTGATCTTACGCAGCGTGTAAAAGCGAGAAGCTCCGAAGGTTGTCGATGCTTCCTCGAGCGACAGACTCATCTGCTGCAAGCCTGCTGTCGCCGACCGCACCATGTAAGGCAAGCGCCTTATAGCATATGCGATCACCAGCAATGGAACTGGATTGTGCAAAGGATCGAGAAAGGTATCGCTGTAAGTAACAACGTAACCAAACGCGAGGACGATACCTGGTAAAGCCAGAGGAATCATGACAAGACCGTCAAGCAGGCCCGGGAAGGGGATAAGCTTACGTACGATCACATAAGCAATCAAAAGACCAAGAATGAGGTCCGCCAAGGTCGAAAGGCCCGCAAATAGAAAGCTGTTCTTAATGCCAATCACCGACAATTCTGTGCTGAAAACCTGCTCAAAGTGTTCCAACGTGTACTGTTCAGGGAGTACAGTCATAAACCATTTATCACTAAACGCTGTAATAACGACAGCTAGGTGAGGCACCAGAGCGGCAAAAGCAACACCACCGACCAGTAGGTAAACCAATACGGTTCCAAGCGCGGAGGCACGCTTTTGCCCAGAACTGACGTGGCCCTTGGCCATCATCTCGTATTTTTTGCCTCCCAGAGCAAGCTTTGAGATCAAGAAGAAAGTGATTGTCAACACGATGACGAGACACACCAGAGCATAACCTACTGGGTTTTCATTGACGTCCGTAATCATGTTAAAAATCTGCACGGGAACAGTGCTGTGATATCCCACAAGTAGCGGCGTCCCAAGGTCCGTGAGGGCCCAAATAAAGACGATGATAGCACCCGCAAAGTAGCCTGGACGTGCCAAGGGCCATACAATGTCGAGGTACTGACGCCACTTAGGAACTCCAAGGGTGGTCGCCATTTCTTCGACGCTTGGATCTACGTTGGCGAGCGCAGCGGAAAGATTCAGGTACATGATGGGATAGAGGTGCAAGACTTCCAGCACGATCACAGCCCAGAACATATTTTGTGGTCCAAGCCAATCGATGGGTCTATCGATCCATCCTAAGTCCATCAGCCCGAGGTTCACAGATCCGCGTCTGGCAAAAAACCGCAAAATACCAATCGCACCAACGAAGGGTGGCATCACCATGGGGACAAGGAGGAGACCAGAGAGAAGAGCCTTACCTCTATAGTCAAGCTTGGTGTTGATGAGAGCGAGAGGAAAACTCACGATAGTTGTAATCAGCGTAGTTACGAGCCCGATCCAAAGACTGTTACCAATTGACTCCATCAAGAGTTCGTTTTGGAACAGCAGTGGAAAATAGCTGAGAGTAAACGAGCCGTCTTTGAGAAAAGCTCGACTGACAATGACCGAAACGGGCATGACCAAGAAGAAAAATAAGACGGCGATAGTGAGACCAACCGTTCCGTATCCAACGAAATCGGAAAACCTTCGCTGCCAAGTAGAAGTAGATTCCTTTTGAGCTGCCATCAGGTTCCTGGCCCCATTTCAAGCTGTGGAGGAAGCACTAAAACGTCTGCTGCTGCCACCTGGCAACCTAGTGCATCTCCGTCTTTCAAAGAGTGCTCGGGAGCGTGGTAAAAATTAACCTTAAGGGACGTCTTGCCTACTTTCAGCAAAAACTGCTCAGACTCGCCCAGGTAAGTCAGATGCTCGATCTGGGTCTGGAAGTAGTTTTCGCCTGTCCCTTTTCTATCCCAATCGATTGCGACAGCCTCTGGTCTCAGCGATACACTCACGCGATCGCCGTTCTGAAAACCTGGGCTGAAATGAGTTGAGCGAAGGGTACCGATCGGAGTTTGAACCAGAAGCTGACCGTTGGTCGCGCTTTGCACGGTGCCATCGAGTAGGTTGGTTTCACCGATAAATCCCGCAATAAAGGCCGTCTTAGGATTGTTGTAAAGAATCCGAGGCACATCAGTCTGAATCAGATGACCCGCATGCATAACGGACACCTTGCTACCCATAGACAGAGCCTCGCGCTGGTCATGAGTCACGTAAACCGTAGTAATACCTGTTTGCTTATGAATACGGAGGATATTCTCCCGCATCTCAGTTCGCAGCTTAGCATCCAAGTTTGAAAGAGGCTCGTCGAGTAAGAGAACATTGGGACGAATCGCTAGGGCACGGGCTAGAGCAACCCTCTGCTGCTGACCACCAGAGAGCTGACCAGGCAATCGGTCTGCATATTGCGTCAGTCGCGTAATATCCATAACTTCATCGATACGTTTTTTGATCTCACTCGCAGTGAGCTTTCGTAACTTCAATCCGTATTCGATATTTTTTAATACGGTCATATGAGGCCAGAGAGCGTAGTTCTGAAACACCATCCCGATCCCACGATCGACAGCCGGCTGCTTCGTCACGTCTTTGCCGTTAAAAAACAATCGTCCTTCCGTCACAGACTCGAGACCTGCCAACATCCGAAGAGTAGTAGTTTTTCCGCAACCTGACGGGCCCAGGAGAAAGTGGAGCGCCCCATCTTCGATCTTCAGGTTGAGATCATGCACAGCGGTGGTCTTGCCGTAGCGTTTGTAGACGCCTTCAAATACGACTTCCATAGGTCTCTCGAAAGAACGGCCTTCTCGACGAAGAAGACCGGGGTTGACGGATGTTTTGGCAAAGATCAGGCTCACCTCAAGTAGCAAGCCGCGTAAGCCTTGGTTACTTGGCCGAAGTATACTTCTGTCGAGCGAAGCTTACCCAATTCTTTATCGTGTTATTCCGAAATACTTCGTCGTCCCACTTATCGACCAGAGCGTTGAACTCTGCCTCTGTGAGTGGGGCTTTTCCAAGTGCAGCTAGCTTAGCAGGGTCAACTTTTTGACCTTTGGAAATCTTAGCCCAGCCCTTTTTGAGATCTTCGTGAGTATCGATGAGCAAAGCACCCACGAGGTCATTGAACACCCTCTGCATCTTGGTGGCTTGTACGAGATCCAATTTGAGGAGACCTTGCTGTTTGAAGGGATTGAAGGATTTGTCGATGCGTTTACCTTCGGTCGCATCGTAAGCCTTCACATTAGCAGCCATGCGACCCAAAGATGCCTTGACCGGACCACCTTCAGATCCTTTAGGGAGGAGCAAAATTTTCTGCCCATCGACCGACAGAACGTATTCCATAAAGCGCTCAGCTACTTTTCTGTTAGGTGCGCCTTTAAGGATAGCAATCGGATCGGGATCAAGTACAGTTTGGCCTTGTGGTAGTGCGAATCCTAGATTGTCTGGACCTAAATCACCGATCTTCGCCAAAGCGTAGAAATCGATCGCCAAAGCCATAGCCACATCACCAGCAACCACAGCTTTTATGGGATCCGTGCTGCTGTGCGTAAACGAGCGGCCATTGCCAGCAATTGCTGTCAAAAGCTCCCAACCCTTTTCCCATCCAAGACTTTGGATGATAATTACGTTCATGGTATTAGCCGAACCGGAACGACGAGGATCCGTAAGGCTGATGTTGTCGCGGTATTCAGGCTTCCCAAGATCCTGCCAAGTCTTTGGCTCCGGTAGTCCGTCCATCTTCATAATTTTCTTATTGAAGAAAACGCCGAAAGAAGACATTGCCGACGCATACCAGGTCTGGGTTTTGTCGTAGAGAGGAATACCGGCAGCCTTCTCCGGGATCTGAGCTTTGAGCTCGGCCGAAAGCTTGTAGGGAGCTAAAAAGTCTTCTTGTTGCAGTTCGATGAAAGCGGCTGTACCACCGCCCCAGAAAATATCAACGCCAGAACTCTTTGGGTTGCTTCCGAACTTGGCTCGCAAAAAGCGGACATCATCCGACGTACCGCCTTGGTCTAACCATTCCACCTGGACTTCGGTGTTATATTTCTTTTTGTAGAACTCAGTAAAACGAGGAACGTACTCTTCCTGGATAGACTTACGATGGGGCGAAAGAATCACGAGAGTATCTTTCGCCAAAGCGGTTAGAGGACTGCAGAGAAGTGAGGTTGCTAAGAGCCAAAACTTCATGAGCGATTCCTTCTTACGGGTTGACCCGAACATCAAAGCTACGGACTTCGGGACGGGAACGTAGCTGTTTTTTGAATCAGCTGACAAGGGACATCTAGGTAGAATCAATACGCAAAAAAAGCAAGCGAATTATAGCGTCAAGGCAGACCCTACTCTGCAATTTCCGAGGTTTGCCGGGATACCCCCTCGGAAATATAGGCTCTGACAGCAGAGGCCGCATGCTCAGCCAAATCGCCTTGCAAACAGGCGTGCAAAGCCTTCAGTTCGGCGCGTTGCAAATCGTGCAAAGAACCCCCTGGTAAAAGCTCAAGTAACTTGGCTGCCAAAGCTTCCGCAGCAAAATCCTGGATAAATTCAGGAACAACTCCTTTTCCTGCCACGAGATTGGCGAGGCTGATATGAGGCAATTTCACGAAGCGTTTGGCTAATTGCCAGCTTAGAGATGCCATGACATAGGCGACCGCCATCGGAGTTTCGACCAAGGCACATTCTAAAGTAGCCGTACCAGACGTCACCAAAGCAGCGTCGACGCTCTTCATCAGGTGGATGCTTTCACCACGCACGAAGACGGTATCTCCGAGCCGATAGACCGAGCGTCCTTCATCCTGTATTTCAGGCGTCCCTAGAGATTCGCCCAGAAACTTTTCAAAAAGCTCGACAGGCAAGTGTGGGGCCATGGAAATCGAAAACTGAAGATCCTTGCGCATAGTGCGCAGAACCTGGCGAGCCTCTAGCATTCGAGGTAAGAGCCTCGCTATCTCACCAGGCCTGCTTCCAGGAAAAAAGCCTAAGGTCGCTGCCTCGCCTAGTCCGTAGCGCAGACGATCACGTTGCGCTCCGCGAGCTCGATCCACCTGAGGTGTTCCCACGTAAGTGTAAGCAACCTGCCGCTGCCTAAAAAATTCTTCCTCGAAGGGCATTATTCCGAGGACCTGATCCGTCACAGCCCTTAAGGTCTTGGTTCGCTTTTCACCCCAAGCCCAGAGCTGCGGCGCAACGTATTGAAACACATAGATGCCCCTCTGCTTGAGAGACTCTGCCAAACGCAGATGAAAACCAGGATAATCGATCAGTATTGCGCAGCGCACATCACGGGCTTCGATGGCATTCAGCAGGCTAAATTCGAGACGTTTAAGATCGGGAAGATGCTTGAGCACCTCGACAAAGCCCATCACAGAGAGGTCCTCTATCCCAAACAGGGCCTCGGCTCCCGCTTGCCTCATCTTTGGCCCGCAGATACCAAAGGCTTGGAAATCTGGTAGCTGCCGCTTGAGAGCCTCTAGCAACTCCCCCCCCAGCAAATCGCCAGAGGGTTCACCTGCAGAAATAAAGATTTCGGGACGTGACATGAATCCCTCGACTTAGGCGTTTGGGATGACGATCCGCTCAAAGCGCTGAGAGGCGAGCTGCCCCTCTGCCATCGTGGGGACAGGCAGACGGGCAAATTTTTGAGCCTCGGCTAAGAGAACGATGGACTCGATCAATTCGTCACCAGCTGCAAGCTGATGGCCTTGACCCTGAAGCATTGCGTAGACTTGATCAAGCTGGGTTTTAAGACTTTCTCGTATCGTTATCGGTAAACTGATCTTTTGAAGTCCTTGAGCGTCCGATACACAGATACCTCCGAGCTCTCGCAGAGCTTTCTGATCGGACAGGCTGTGCCCTACGACTTCCAGTGTCTGTGCGAGGTAATCGACATGCGCTACAGCCTGAGTACCCGTGACACGAATGTTGCGAATTCTCTGCGGGGTATGCCAGTTGACATGAATACTCGCTGACACGCCCGTGTGTGAAACCAGACTTATTTCTGCCGTATCGACGATCTCACTTTCTCGCACACTATGACCGACACTGTGGATGACGGCCAAAGGTCCGAGCAGCAAGCGGAACACATCAAGCTCGTGAACGGCAAGATCGACAATGACGTTATTTCCAGGCTTTACTGCACGCGGCCAAGCACCGGCCCGCGTAGCACTCACATGAATCAGCCGTCCGAGAACACCTGATTGTAATAGCTTTTGCAAGCTCACGACGACCGGATTGCATCTTTCTACATGACCGACAGCGAGATGGAGTCCCTTGCTATTGGCAATAGTCACAAGCTCTAGGGCTTTTTCAGGAGTCGATGCCGCAGGCTTTTCAACAAAGACGTGCCGCCCTTGTTCGCGCGCTTCTGCAACCAGAACATCATGCCATTCCGTAGGAGCAGCAATGAGAGCCAAATCGTAATCGAGGTCAGCAACCTGGGCTAAGTTGCGCAAAAGAGGGATAGCCCCCGCACCTTCGGGGAGTTGGGCTAGCACAGGGTCCACGACAGCAACGAGAGCAAAGCGAGAATCCTCTCGCAAAACACGAAAATGAAAGGCACCCATATGCCCTAAACCGACCAAAACCACACGAATTTGTTTCATAAACCGCCCTCTCTCGGGAAACGTACTACCGCGCCACCTTACCTAAAAATCTGTGGAATGGAAAGCACTCTCGCTCGCCTTAGAGCTTGGCATCTAAAATGTCTCGTGGGGTAAGGGGAATCCGCCCGGCAGCTCTTTCGCCATAGGCTTCCTGATTAATCAGGGTGAGCAGAGCATTGATCAGGTCGAGATTGAGGACAGCATCACCAGGCAGATTGGGGAGGCTGCCATCCGTGAAATTTAGGGGGCACACATCCCGCTGCACTTCATCCGCTTCATCACGGAACTGTAATGGCAAACCATGGCTCCGACAGATCAATGGCCTCACTTCGTAGATGGAGCATGCTCCATCTGCCAAAAGAAAAGCGCAGCGTTCGCCATGAAAGGGATCGTCTACCTGAAGGGCGAGCAGCTCTTGAGCTTTTTGCCCTTCTTGCAAAAAGTTTTGGATGGCCTTGGCCTCGACCGGAAAAACTGTGAGCTTAGGCTGACAACAAGCGTGACAGCCCCTACCACAAGCTATAGCTTTCTGATGGCGAAGCTCGAGTTCTTGAGCCTTGTTATCGAGTTTCGTTCGCAGACTTACATATCGATCTATGCTCATAGTCTTTTCTCATTTCTCTTCAACAGTGCCCAGTACATTGTATCGGCGTCCTCATAAGGTGCTCCACACAACTCTTGACTCTGTAATTCAAAATCTGGGGAATCCTGAAGAAAGCTACGTACCTGTTCCTCGTTCTCGTCAACGAGCCAACTGCAGGTCGCATAACACAGCCATCCCCCGACCCTAACTTTTTCTGAAGCACGCTTCAAAAGCCTCGCTTGCAAATGAAGGAGTTCACGAAGCTCACCCAACTCAAAACGCAGCCGTGCATCAGGACTACGCCGCCAGGTTCCTGTCGAGCTGCACGGCGCATCCACTAGAACTGCATCGAATCCACCTTGTTGCAAGACACCGCTGGGAAATTGTGGAAAAGACTCACCGTCCCACCACAGGGTTTGAATCTGAGAGTAGGAGTTCCGCAAGGCACGCTCTTCCAGATCTCTGAGTTTATGTGCGCGAATGTCAGAAGCGATGATCTTGGCTTTGCTCCCCGCCATTCGAGAGGCTAGCTGAAGAGACTTTCCTCCCCCACCTGCACATGCATCCCAAACCCATCGAGCTTGATTGAGAGGCAAAGCAGCCCCTATGCACTGCGAAGCCCAGTCTTGGAGTTCGGCGTGCTTGAGAATTTCAGGCACACGACTATCTGCAGGCAAGCCGATGGCACCCTCTTTTCGCAGCACTGTCTCCGCATCGGTGTCTGAAAGACTTTGGACATAGGAGGAAATTTCCCTTTCCTCACTGCGTAACCACACCCGCGCTCGTCGATTTTGTAAGTGAAGAAAGGTCTCGGTTTCCTTAGAACTCCAATGAGATTCCGTAATTCTTCGCTCGAGTGAGTCCTGCCAAAGTTCCGAAAGTCCAGCCCGCAGACGAGATTCTGCCTGCGCTTCGACCGTCTCAAGACGTGAACGCAGCCAAGGTCCTTCGGCCTGCATTAGACACCAAGGATGTTCTGGAAATTCCATGAGGGAGATCCAGAGAAAAAGTCGCTCTCCGCTTAGGGAACGCAAAATCGCCCACTGCTGGGCATTGGCAGCTATGCTTGCACTCGCTTCCGTGTCTTGAAGCCATTCCGCTTCTCTCTGATAGGCCCAAAGACCAAAGCGCATTGCCGCAAATAGAGCGTCGCTGTACCACAGACGATCCTTTTTTCCTAAGCGTCGATCAGCTCGAAACTTTTGAGCTAGCCAGCGATCGAGCTGAGGGAGCTTTGTTTCTGTGCGCAGGTCGTTCCAGAACTGAAGCAAAAATCTGCTTCGGGGCGAGGCAAGGTAAGGAGCTGAGCTCAGCGGAGCTTGTGCCATTTCTAGCCTCCCTGGCGATCAGTGAGTCGTTCGTGATGTTAAGGAAAGCTCTGCTCTGGTCGCAACGCGATCAGCTGCTTTTTTCCGAGCCACGCACCAAAAGGATCGCGCAGCAAAACTTTCGTTGCGAAGACTAAGGTGGTCCAAACACCTCTGCGGTAGCGTAGTGTTAGCGCCCCAGATCTGCCCCTCGCTCTCAAGACCAGGTCCAATCGTTCGTAGGGCTTCCAAGCTCCAGCCGACATTTTGCCAAGCAAAAGTCTGACCGGGCTCTACCGTGTAGCGCAGGATGCGAAGGTCTGGAGTAGAAAAAATGAGTTCACCAGCTTCTTGGGCTTCCGGCAAGACTTCGCCTCGATAGCGAAAGACTTTGAGCGAGGGTAAAGCGAGTCCCGGTAGCGCTTCGGGCTTACTGAGTTCGAGGCTAGCAGCTTCGACTTCTGCGCGACGTGTATCGAGGGGAGACGGGGCCAAAACAAAACGCATCAGTGCCTCGGCAGCCGTTTCGAGCAAACCAAATTTGCTCTGCTGCAAGAGAAACTGCAACTCACCTGCAAGGGTGGCATAATCTACACTCAGGGAGAGGTCTGCGCGCTCTGCAGCGGCGCGCGTGTCCAGAAAGAGCCGCAGCTGAACATTCACGACCTGGGTGCGCAAGGCTTCGGCAGGATATATTCCAATGACACAGGGCACCTGCATCTCACGCAAGCGGATTTCATCAAGCGAACGACCTGTGGCAGACGATACTAGGTGCATATGGGCTCTCCTCGCGAACTCCTTGTAATACCTCAAGACCGTCTTGTCCACGAATCCTTGTAAGTGAGCTCAGGACATTGTTGCGCCCAATCCTTGCCAGTGTGACGAGCTTTGTGCTAGCTTGCCCGGGTTTTGGAGGAGTCGTTATGGAAAGCCCAAGCCCAGTTGAAATCCATCTCAATAGTGCTAGCGACAAACTTTTTGCAAGTGGACGTTATCCCAAGCCTTTTTGCTTCAACGAAGAGGTTGCACAGGTATTCGATGACATGGTCAGTCGTTCTGTCCCCCTCTACATAGACGTGACCCGCTTTACTGGCGATTGGATTCAGCACTTCTACCAGCCCGAAACCGCGATTGTGGACATAGGCTGTTCGACGGGTACCACGACACACTGGATCGCCAGGGTTCTCGATACTCCCGCCCACTTCCTGGCAATTGACAACTCACCTGCTATGATTGAAAAAGCGCGCGAGAAGTTAAATCAATTTCCTGAACAACATACGCTAGAGCTGCGTTGTGAAAACGTGATGAAAGTCCGTCTGCCACCTTCCTCTGCAGTCGTCATCAATTACACGCTACAATTTCTCCCAGTTGCCGAGCGTCGTAAACTCCTCGAAAGAATTTACGAAGCCCTGGTTCCCGGTGGAATTCTTTTGATTAGCGAAAAACTGCGCTCCCCATCGCCCGTGGTGCAAGAGCTGACAACTTTCCTCTACGAGCGTTTTAAGATGGAGCAGGGCTATTCGCGTACCGAGATCGAACTTAAGAAAGAAGCTCTCGATCAAGTCCTAGTACCTTTTACCGAAGACGAACATCGCCATCATTTGAAAGAAGTTGGCTTCGAGCATGTTGAATCCTTGATGAAGTGGAACAACTTCATCACTCTTTTGGCTCTGAAAGGGCGTCAGGTATGCTAGAGCGAGCTTGGCTGTCTGAACTTTCGCCCAAAGCGGATCAAAAAGCTTTGCGCGAGCTTTTAACTGCCGCCGACCTACGCCTTGAGGACCAACGCTGGCAAAAGCATCGTGAGGCTCTGGCTGGGATTCAAGATCTGAAGGCGGATCGCATCCTCTACCATCAAGATGAGATTAGTTTTGAGCGCGATCAAGCTCTCTCTTCAGCAGAGCGTGAACGTCTGATCCAGACCTTGCGCTATTTTATGCCGTGGAAAAAAGGGCCTTTTCGTATCCTGGGTGAGTCAATCGATGCCGAATGGCGTTCGGATGTGAAGTGGAATCGACTAGCCCCCTCCGTTGGATCACTCGACGGGCAAATGGTAGCGGATATCGGCTGCCACAATGGGTATTTTATGTACCGCATGCTCGCGCACGGGGCGCGCCGTGTTATCGGATTTGAGCCCTTTGCCCAACTTGCATTTCCCTTTCAGATCTTTCAAAATCTCTATCGCGAAGACAGGC
>JACCDP011446061.1_pt1 | contig 11543 bp, 12 predicted proteins | sample 7445841 | NCBI WGS metagenome assembly JACCDP01 (sample SAMN15323441, study PRJNA562643) | freshwater metagenome | isolation source: river surface water | place: USA:Blue River Watershed | collected 2017-08-17
ACATTTGGAACATCGGTGCCGAAGGGCAGTTCATCGTTGGTGCAATTGCGGCAACCGGCATCGCACTGTTTGTGCCGCCTATTCCAGGGGTAAGTCTGGTTCTGATGGTCTGCGCTGGAGCGTTGGGGGGAATCGCCTGGGCGGCGATTCCGGCCTGGCTTCGGACACGGTTTAATACGAGCGAGATTCTTGTCTCACTCATGCTGGTGTACGTCGCGGAGCTCGTTGTTTCATGGCTTGTGTTCGGGCCATGGAAAGACCCCATGGGGTTTAACTTTCCGCAGACCAAGATGTTTGATGCAGCGGCGCTGCTGCCGACGCTCTGGGAAGGCTATCGGTTGAACCTGAGTCTTGGCTTTGCGTTGGTTCTTCTTACGGCTGGCTATGTGATGTTGGCGCGGACCCATCTTGGATTTCAGATGCGTGTGGCCGGTGAGTCTCCGAGTGCTGCTCGCTATGCTGGAATATCGGCAAAGGCGATGGTCTGGGTAGGCCTTGGTGTCGGGGGTGCCTGTGCGGGTATTGCAGGAATGTCCGAGGTCGCGGGTCCGATGGGGCAGCTGACCGATAAGGTCGGTAGTGGCTATGGATTTGCCGCGATTATTGTTGCCTTCGTGGGACGTCTAAATCCTTTTGGTATCGGAATGGCTGCGCTTCTGATGGCACTGTTCTATATCGGTGGGGAACAGGCGCAACAGTACATGGGATTGCCGGGTTCGATCTCGAAGACATTCCAAGGGCTACTGCTGTTTTATCTGCTGGCGGCGGATGTCTTGATTCACTATCGCGTTCGGTGGGCGGGTCAGATCGCCCATTCGCTGGAGAGCCCGCGGTGACGACAGAGCTGATCACTGCGGTTTTGTTTGCGACGATTGTTGCAGGGACGCCGCTTGTGCTGGTCGCACTGGGTGAGCTGATCTGTGAGAAGTCGGGAATGCTCAATCTTGGTGCAGAGGGCCTGATGTCGATTGGGGCGGTCTTTGCATTTGTGGTGGCCTTTGAATCGGGTTCCACCTGGCTAGGAGTTGGGGCGGGGATTGTCGCTGGAATGCTGCTCTCGCTCATTTTTGGTTTTCTCACAATTCAGCTGATTGCAAATCAGGTGGCGACTGGCCTTGCGGTTGCGATTTTTGGTGTGGGTCTTGCCGCCTTTTTAGGGAAGTCTTATGAGTCGCGTGTGATTGAGCCGATCGCTCCGATCGTGATCCCGGTTCTGTCAGAGTTCCCCGTTCTGGGGAAAGTACTCTTTCAGCAACAGTCGTTGGTCTATCTGACCTGGATCATTTTTGCGTTTGTCTTGTGGTTCTTGACCCGCAGTCGTGCGGGGCTGATTCTGCGGGCTGTGGGGGAGTCGCCGAAGGCTGCCCACGCGACCGGCATCTCGGTAAATCGTGTCCGAATGATGGCCGTCTTATTCGGCGGCGCTATGGCGGGCCTTGGGGGAGGGTTTCTTTCTCTGTTCTACACCCCTATGTGGACCGAAGGCATGATCGCCGGGAAAGGGTGGATCGCCCTGGCGCTGGTGGTGTTTGCGACCTGGCGTCCTTGGCGGGTCCTGATGGGCGCCTATCTGTTTGGCGGTGTGCTGATGACCCAGCTCTTTGTACAATCCTCTGGTCTTACGATTCAGATTCCAGCGCAGTTGTTGTCAGCATTGCCGTATCTGGCAACGATTGTGGTCCTTGTGATCATCTCGCGGAATGCGAAGATGATTCGTCTTAATTCACCGGCTTCATTGGGGCAGCCATTTCAAAAGGAGAGTTCATGAATTCACGTCGTCAGTTTGTGACTGCCAGTGCCGCACTTGCTGGAACCGCGGCCTTAGGGTCCTCACGTCTTGCCTTCGCGCAGGCCCCGATGAAGGTCGGCTTTGTCTATGTAAGCCCCATTGGTGAGGCAGGTTGGACGCATCAGCATGATCTTGGCCGCCGAGAGATGGAAAAGGCTTTGGCGGGAAAGGTCACTACAAGCTATGTCGAGAAAGTTGCGGAAGGCGCCGACGCTGAGCGTGTCATTCGCGAGATGGCATCAAGCGGCCATCAGCTGGTCTTTGCAACAAGCTTTGGTTTTATGAACTATGCAGAGCGGGTCGCCAAGCAGTTTCCAAAGGTGACGTTTATGCACGCAACCGGCTATAAGACAGCCCCCAATATGGGCACCTATAACGCGCGTTTTTATGAGGCGCGCTATCTGACGGGCGTGATCGCAGGACGGATGACCAAATCAAATATCCTGGGCTATGTTGCCGCCTTCCCAATTCCGGAAGTGCTCCAGGGCATCAACGCCTTTACGCGTGGTGCGCGAAGCGTCAATCCAAAAGCGGAAGTTCGTGTTATCTGGGTCAACAGCTGGTACGACCCGGGCAAGGAGCGTGAGGCCGCCAATACGCTGGTTGCGCAGAAGGCTGACATGCTGACCCATCACACCGATTCGACTGCTGTCGTTCAGGCGGCAGAAGAAAAAGGCGTCTTTGCATTTGGGTACCACTCTGACATGTCGAAGTTCGGGAAGCGTGCGCATCTGACGGCAGCCACCCACCACTGGGGAGCCTATTACACCCAGGTCGTACAGGACGTCATGGGAGGTCGTTGGAAGTCAGGGTCGGTATGGGGTGGCACCAAGGAAGGATTTATCAAGCTTGCGCCGATGAGTTCTTCTGTTCCGAAGGACACACAGGCACAGGTTTCAAAGATTGAGGCGGATATTCGTGCCGGTAAATTCCATCCCTTCTCTGGATCGGTCTTGGATCAGGACGGTAAGGAGCGTCTTGGTGCTGGTAAGACGATGACTGATCAGGATCTTGGGGCGATGAACTACTACGTTCAGGGGGTGAGTTCACGCCTGCCGAAGTCGTAATTCAGATGCACCAGACGGAGAGAGTGCGTTGACGACGGTTGATCTGAGCGAGGTGCAGCGTGCTCGTGACGAGGCAGATTGTGTTCTATCTGCCTCGGCGATTGAGCAGGCCGTGGCCAGGGTGGCTGCAGAAGTGACCCAACGACTGGGTCGTAAAAATCCGTTGATCTATTGTGTGATGAACGGAGGCCTGATGTTCTGTGGGCAGTTGTTGCGGCATTTAGATTTCCCGCTCGAAGCTGCCTATCTGCACGCGACGCGGTACGGACATTCGCTTACCGGAACGTTTCTGGATTGGCGTGTTCGACCGACGCAGGATCTGCGCGGACGCTCTGTCTTGGTGATCGATGATATTTTGGATGAGGGCCACACGTTAGAGGCGATCGTGGCCCATCTACGCGAAGAGGGAGCGGCAGAGGTCTTGACCGCTGTGCTCGTGGATAAGCGCCATGACCGCAAAGTGCGTCCCGGGATTCGAGCTGACTTTACCGGTGCAGAGATTGGCGACCGTTATCTCTTTGGTTGTGGCATGGACTATAAGGGGTATTGGCGCAACCTACCCGCGATCTATGCCTTGAAAGGATCCTAACGAATTTCGTTACGAGACTTCTTTTGCCCAGGCGGTGACGGATTCCGAAAGCTTGCGCATGAGTCGTTCCGTTCGATCTGTTGTTTTGACGATTCGGCGTCGTGTATCGGTCGGATCGACCTTGACGCTGATCAGTCCGTGCTCTTCCAGAATTGCTAGGCCTTTATGAATTGTGGCAGGTGAGGCTACTTCTGACTTCATCACAATCGTCTGCACGTAGAGCACTTCGCCCTGCGAGACCTGACGATAGATCCACTCCAGTAGACGCTGGTTAATGCTGTCGATCGCCTTGTAATCGGAAGTGGACTCTAGCTGCTCCAGAAGCTGCTGGAGCGAGAGCCATGTTTTGGCGACTTCTGAACTCATTGTTGTCCCTTTACCCTGGATCTTTGGTCGACATGATTGACGACTGAGATCCGTACAAGTTGGGAAGTTTAGACGCCAAACGATGTTTTAATTTTATTTTTCTTGTCTCAAAAAATGGACAATATCTTGTGCGGAGACAAGTCCTTTATCGCCAACAAAAGATTGGTTTAAAGTCTTATATAGTTTTTCTATAGGCAATATGGTGGTACGTTTACATATCAAATTCCGAGACATATAAACCAACATTTCATAATGCGAGAAAACAGGCTATCACCTTCTTCTCTGGACAAGGGGCGTTGGCTGAGGGAGCAAGACAAAGAGTTTTCGCCCTTCAGCCCTGGCGCTGAATCAGAGTCGCCATCTGGGCGTTTGTTTGCGGTACTTGATCTCACCGCAGACATGGGCATGGTCTCTGCAGCCGACATCGTCCACGTCATGGGGGTACCGCGTCCGAGCGCGCATCGTCTGATTTCAACGCTCGAGTCGCTAGGCTATCTTCAGCGGACCCCGATTCGCGGGAAGTACGCGGCCTCCTCTCGGCTACTGCGATTGTCGAACCGCCTGATGGCCTCAACAGCGGTCTATGCACCGATTAAGGCGCTATTAGCGTCGCTGTCACAGCGCACTGGAGAGGCACACCAGATTGCGGTGATGTCGCGTGGCGAGGTGGAATATTTCGATGTGATGGAGCGCTCTACCGTGACGCTGCATCTTCAGCCCGGGCAACGGGCGCCGTTATATTGCACCGTCAGTGGTGCAGTCTTTCTTGCGGCGATGGACGATCCGTTGCTGGAGGACTATCTCTCGACGGGCCCGTGGCCAGCCGTAACACCGTACTCCATTACGGAGCCATCTGCACTGAGAAGTCGGGTGCAGCAGGTCAGGGCGCGCGGCTACGCATTAACGGAGTCTGAGTTTGTGCTTGGTGTCATCGCGGGCGCTGTCCCCGTACGAAACGCTGACGGTCGCGTCGTTGCATCGCTCGGGCTGCGCTCGTCAAATGCGCGAAAAACAATCGAAGAGGTCGCGGAACTCGTGCCCGTGATGCTGACTTACGCGAGTCGCATCGGTAAGTTGCTCTGACAACTCAGAGGACCAGGCGTTGTGGTAAGAGTGGCTTCTCGCGGACGCCATCGTCTGTGAGATCAACGCGCCAGCCACGACCTGTGGCGCTCGTGCTAACGACGCGAGCGAGTCTCTGATCGATGAAGTGAAGGCCCACGCCGTCATCGGCAGCCACTCCCGCGGACACTTTTCCTTTTGAGATCATCTTTTGAAATGTGGGGCGGCGGTCTACCTCGCCGTCATAGTGCGGGCAGTTGCTTCCGTTCAGAAAACCAAGGCAGTGCATTGCTGTCAGCGGCCCCGCGATGGAGTCAGTGATGCCTTGCTCAAACCAGCAAATGGAGCCTGCGCTCCAGCCACTGAGGACAACGCCCTCGCGCCATGCGGTATTCAGGATCTTGTCGAGCCCCCAGTCGCGCCAGACAGCAAGCATGCTACGGGTGTTCCCCCCGCCAACGAAGATGGCGTCTTGTTCCAAAATAAAGGACTTCAGGTCGCGAGGCGTCCGCTGAAACAATGGCAGGTGCGTGGGCTGGCAGTCCAACTGGCTTGCGGATGCGTAGTAGCGCAGTCGAATTGTCTCGGCGTCGCCATGGGCGGTCCCGATGAAACAGACCTTCGGTTTTTTCTTCTTGGTCTGTTTCAAAATGTAGTTCAGCATTGCTGGTGGAGTAGCATCCAGCGGTAGTGCCGCACCACCAATTGCGATGATCTGTTTTTTCATGATGGATCCGTAAGGTCGGTAAGAATAAGGTGAAGGGCCTGGGTCATGGTCTCTCGGGTCATGGACGGAACGGGCCCCGTTTTCCAGTGACTTGCTTGTTCGGGTAACACGGGTAGGTGGATAAACCCCGATCGGACTGACGTACCCTGGAATTGGTGCTGCAGGTGATAAAAGATATGGTTACAGACGAAGGTTCCAGCCGATAGCGATAACGATGCGGGAATCCCTGAAGCGCTGAGGCGTTCTGCTAGTCGCTGAATCGGAAGCGTCGTCGTGTAGGCGGTCGGGCCCGCCGCCACGATCATCTGTTCCTGCGGTTGATTGCCTTTGTTGTCTGCGATTCTTGCGTGATCAAGATTCACTGCGAAACGTTCAAACGAGATATCGGATCGACCCTCTGCCTGCCCCATCGAAATCACGATCGCTGGATCCAGTGCGCTAATGGCACGGTCAATCACCTGAAGCGATTCGTGAAAGACGCACGGCAGTTCAAGTGCGTGTACCTGCCAGGATCCAAAGCGTCGCTGATCAAACACCTGTGCAACCTGCCACGATGGATTAATGGATTCCCCTGCAAAGGGCTCGAATCCGGTCAGAAGGATGTTCATTCTTGAGGGTTGCTCGACGTTAAAGTTGTATGGCAGTTGTTAGAGCGAAGGGTCGCGCCTATTATAAGGATCGATAACAGGAGGGACGATGAACAACACAGTGCTCACAGAAGCGAGCCAGGCATCACAACTGGTGGCGGCAGATACGGATCTCGTCGAGCATTACTTTGAACGAGGTTTTACAGATGGGCTCCCTGTGGTGCCGCCAACGGCGGAGAAGGTCGCTGCAATCGTCCAGGCGCTTGGTGGCGATCCCCAGTTCGTCGAAGCGCGAATTGCCCCGAGGTGGGGGGAACTGACGCGCGAAGTCTTGGCGATCAATATGGTGATGGCCGGCTGTCTTCCCGATTACGCACCCGTCGTCCTCGCTGCGGTGAAAGCATTGACGGATCCAGCGTTTAACCTCAATGGCGTTCAGGCGACGACCCATGTCGCAGCCCCGTTGCTCGTGGTGAATGGTCCGATTGCAAAGACCATAGGCATGAATGGTGGCTGTAATGCCTTTGGTTCGGGTAATCGTGCGAATGCCACGATTGGCCGTGCAATTCGTCTCATCATGCTCAATGTGGGCGGGGGATGGCCGGGAGATCTCGATAAAAGCACGCTGGGTCACCCCGGAAAATATACCTATGCGGTCTGTGAGAACGAATCCGAGAGCCCCTTGGCGCCGTATCACGTCGAGCATGGCTATAAGCCAGATGAATCGACCGTTTTTGTAATGGCCGCCGAGGCCCCGCATAGTGTCACCAACCATATCTCGAATGACCCCGAAGGAATTCTCGATACGATGTGCTCGGCGATGAGCACGATCGCCTCGAATAGTGCGGTGCTGGGTGGGCACATTGCCGTTGTACTGGGGCTTGAACATACCAATACGATTGCCAAGCATGGCTGGTCACGGTCGGATATCCGGCACTATCTTTTCCATAACCATGGCAACCGATTTATCGATCTAGCCTATGGTCATCGGTACGGCAAGGTCTACAACCGCAACCTTCCAAAGTATTACAAGCGTGAGGATGACACCCGTATCCCGATCATCCACAGTCCCGACAACATCCATCTTTTTGTGATGGGGGGGCAGGCAGGACGGTTCTCGGTGCTGATTCCCGGATGGGGGCACATGAGTACGCCCGTACATCGCCCGATCGATTCTGCGTCAGCGCCAGGTCAGGCGGATTGTGTCGGCGGCGCCTGTGCGCTTTGACTATCTCTACGACAAGGAACAGTGATGAAACAAGATCAATTGGTGACAGTCTATGACCCCCGCGGCGTGATTCGGTCGGTGAATGAGCCGATTGCAAAGCGGGTTTCTCAGTTATCGGGTCTGCGGCTTGGCGTGTTGGATAACTCGAAGTGGAATGCGAACAAGCTGCTTCGCGGTGCCTCGGAGCTGCTGGCCAAGGAGCTAGGCTTTTCTGCGGTGAACTATTACGTTAAGCACAGCTTTTCAAAGGACGCCGCGCCTGAGCTAATTGAAAAAATCGCCCAGGAAAACGACCTGGTGCTGACCGCGATTGGTGACTGCGGCTCTTGCTGTTCTGCCTGCGTCCGTGATTCAATCACACTTGAAAAGCTTGGCATTCCTTCGGCGGTGATCATTACGACAGAGTTTGTTCGAGAGACGATTCTTACTCGGCAGGCACTTGGGATGCGCGGACTCGAGCCGGTGGTCATTGATCATCCGGTCAGTTCGATTACCGCAGAGGAGGTCATGCAGCGTGTTGCCCAGATTCGGGCGCAATCAGAGCGTGTCTGGAAGGGTACACAAATCCCCCTTCCTGAGACGGTCCAGATCCAGTGATGAATCTTTCGAAGGAGTTTTATGCAGATCGTGCCAGATCGTCGGGCTATGGTTGCCCTTGTCTTTGGATTGTTAGCGCTCCTTTCTGGGGCCCCCGCAATGGCTGTCTCTGAACCGGCATTTTCTGTGGTTCACTCGGAGGGCCGGATAGAGCTTCGTAACTACCCAGGATTTATCGTCGCCGAGACCGAGGTCTCAGGCGACTTTGATGCCGCAGGCCGCACAGGATTTCGGCGAGTGGCAGGCTACATCTTTGGGGGCAATAAAAAGCCTGACGGTTCAAGCGAGAAGATTGCGATGACGGCGCCCGTCACCTTGGAGCCGAAGGGCGATCAATGGCGTGTGCACTTTGTGATGCCGGAGGGTTATCAGATGGATTCCCTGCCGCGTCCTGTCGATCCCAATGTTCGGCTTCGTGAAATCCCTGCGCACAAGGTTGCCGCTATTCGCTTTTCAGGGTTCACCACAGACACCAGTATTCGTGAGAATACTGACGCTTTAAGGGCCTGGATAGCGAAAGAACAACTCACCGAGATCAGCCCCCCGCAGGTCGCACGGTACAACGACCCATTCACCTTGCCTTGGAATCGTCGTAACGAAATTCTGATCGAAATCCGTTAAGCCGCAATGGTCATGGGGGTGGACATACGCAAATCCCTTCTGTGGGGCGGACCTATCGACGCGGCTGCTCGATAGGTTCAATCCGATAGAGACTTCCTTCGGGATGATCTGTTAAGAAATAAATGAGTCCATCGGGTCCGACACGGACATCGCGGATTCTGCCAACAGCGCCCTGCAGCAGGCGCTCTTCTCGCGTGACACGGTTGCCGTCGAGTTCAAGGCGCACCAGCATCGATCCACGCAGTGCCCCAACGAATAGATTGCCTTGCCATTGTGGAAATGCGTTACCCCGATAGAAGGTCATTCCAGAGACCGCAATCGAGGGTGTCCACTGATACAACGGCTGTTCCATCCCGGGCTTTTCAATGCCTTCACCGATTTTGGTTCCCACCACATAGTTCACGCCATAAGTAATCACAGGCCAGCCGTAGTTTTTTCCTGCGCGGGAGATGTTGATCTCGTCTCCGCCTTGCGGACCATGCTCATGTGTCCAGAGTTCGCCGGTCTGCGGATGCAGAGCAGCACCCTGAATGTTGCGATGTCCATAGGAGAAGATTTCCGAACGGGCGGTCTTTTGACCGACAAAGGGATTGTCTTTCGGTGTCGTGCCGTCGTCGTGTAGGCGGATCACAGATCCCGCGTGGTCATTGAGTTGCTGTGCTCGGTCTTTGGCACCGCGATCTCCTAGCGTCAGATAGACCATTCCCTGTTCCGTCAGAACGATCTTGCCGCCAAAGTGGTGACCGGAATTCGTCTTGGGCTCGAGCCCAAAGAGCCGCTCCTGACTGACCAGTCGATTTCCATCAAGCTTGCCACGGATCAGTGCCGTGCTCGATCCACCACTGCCAGGCTCTGCAAATGAAAGATAGATCCATCCGTTTTGCCGGTAGTTCGGGTGGACCGCAACATCAAAAAGCCCCCCTTGGCTTGCTACCCGGATTTCAGGTAATCCGGCAATCGGTTTAGGATCTAGTTGAAAATCTTTTGATGCAATTCGTAGCGCGCCCGACCGTTCGGTGATCAGCATCCGACCATCGGGCAGCCAGGCGATCGACCATGGGTGTTTCAGCGAACGGATGAGTTCAACGACCCGAAAACTGTGCTTTTCGGATTGGGTGGTGGTAGAGGCCTCGGCAGGGGCAGACAGGGCAACGGGAAATAGGCCGATGAGGGCAAGGGAAACGCTAATTTTTTTCATGCGCCGTAGTGTACCGAGTCGGACTTTCGTTGTGCTACTGACCACGCTTGTCTCGGGGTTGCTCTGGGCCGCGACTGCGACTGCGGCGGTGGAGAAATCGGATCCGCTTCTTCAACTGAATCAGTCCATTGTTGGGATTATTAGTCAGGCGGTTGAAGGCGCAAGAAGTACGGCCACGCTTGGCAAAACCCGCGTGGGCTCCGGTGCCGTGATTGATCGTGATGGCCACATTCTGACGATTGGTTACCTGGTGATTGAATCTGAACAGTTAGACATTCGGCTGCATGATGGAAAGACTTATCCTGCTCGGGTGGTGGCCTATGACCACGCGACAGGCCTGGCACTGATCAAGCCAATTCTTCCGCTATCGCTTACGCCGCTCACACTTGGCGACTCACGTCGTCTCAAGGTCGATGATCTTTTGATTGCCTTGCCGTTTTCAGGATTCGGGCCGGGGTTACCAACGCAGCTGGTGTCACGCAGGCTTTTTACGGGTCCCTGGGAGTATCTGTTAGAGGCGCCGCTTTACACATTTCCTCCCCATCCGGCTTGGGCGGGTGCTCCGCTTTTAGATGAGCAAGGTGCCTTAGTGGGTGTTGGGTCATTGTTTCTGCAAGACGCTCGGGGGGATCAGTCTGTACCAGGAAACATGTTTGTGCCGATTGAGATCCTGATGCCCATACTCGATCAGCTTCGACAAGGGGGGCGACCCGTCGCGCAGCTTCGTCCTTGGCTTGGAGTATCCACGGATGATGGCTCTGGTTATGTCGCGGTCACGCGTATCAGTCAGGGCGGACCTGCAGAAGCCGCCGGCATTCGTCCAGGCGATTTCATCGTCGCAGTCGATGGGCGTGCGGTTAGGTCTGTCGCGGAGTTTTATCGTGCGGTCTGGGGGCTGGGCGCCGCGGGAGTTGTGGTGCCCCTGATACTGGAGCGCTCTGGGAAGTTAATCGCGGTCACGGTTCGCTCGATCGATCGCGTTGATTCGTTTGCACGACCCATCGGGTTTTAGGGGTGAGATGAATAATCCTCGTGTGGTGGGGATCTTGGCCGTTGTACTCTCAGCCGTTGGGTTTGGCGCGATGGCGATCTTTGCGCGCTTTGCCTATCTGAGTGGGGCCGAGGTTATTTCGGTCTTGTTTCTTAGGTTTCTGCTGGCGGGGCTTCTGCTGGTTGCGCTCATGCTCGTCTCGAAACGTACCTGGCCGAAGCGGCGCGGCGTGCTAGTACTGATGGCGATGGGGGGGATCGGCTACGTCGCTCAGTCGTATTCCTTTTTCGCTGCGCTTCAGCATGCGTCCGCAGGATTGGTTTCGTTGTTGTTGTATCTCTATCCGGTGTTGGTCGCCGTGCTTGGCGCCGTGTTTTTAAAAGAGCCGCTTGGGTCGCGTCGATTTGCAGCAGTCTGCATCGCCTTTATCGGAACTGTCTTGACGCTGTGGGGGGCCTGGACGGCTGCCCCGCTGGGGATTGCGCTTGGCGTGCTGTCGGCCTTGCTCTATTCGGTTTATATCTTGGTCGGAAGTCGAGTGCTGGCAAAAGAAGATCCCATTGGGTCCGGAACGGTGGTCATTCTGTCGGCTGCTGCCGTTTTCGGGCTTTTAGTCTTGTTGAGTCAGCCTGTGTTTCCCAGTGGGGTACTTGCCTGGGCCTCGGTCGTCGCGATCTCGGTTTTCTCGACTGTGGTGGGAATGGTGGGGTTCTTTATTGGC
>JACCDP011519253.1_pt1 | contig 11541 bp, 10 predicted proteins | sample 7445841 | NCBI WGS metagenome assembly JACCDP01 (sample SAMN15323441, study PRJNA562643) | freshwater metagenome | isolation source: river surface water | place: USA:Blue River Watershed | collected 2017-08-17
AACGCTGGGAGTACGTGGAGTTTGAGGATTCCTGCATCTCTATCCAGAGACCTTTGGCGCTTTTGCGTGTTTTGAAGAATCCAAAGGTCTGCCAATTGTCCAAAAGTGACAGTTGACAGGCGCAAGTCTGTCCAGGCTCCTCGTTGCATGGAGTTGTTCTGGGATGTTTCGTAGGACTTTGCTTCATTCCTGGTTTTAAATGTCTTTGAATATTGTCTGCCATTCGGGTCACGAAGTTTGACCTGATAGCGAGTTCCAGTTTTTCCATTGATTTTGTGAATGCTCATGATGATGCCTTTCTATTAGAAGGGTGTTTGTAGGTTTCGTGCCACTTTTTGAGAACCAAATAGCAATAGATGCATGGCTCGTGCCGCTTTTGTGCCACTTCGTGCCAGGGGCTGATAGTTGCTACTTGCCCACTTCTACGATGGAGATGACGTTGCATGATTTACTCAATGCCCGTATTCATTGGGTTTTGTAGAAAATAGGTCTATATGAGACGTTGGGCCTGCTCGTTGGGATGCAACATCAGGGTTTTCAGTGTTTTTGTAACTCAAATAGTTACTACTTGACTTCATCCGAAGAGGTCCTGAATTCGTTTATGTGGCCACTTTGTCTGAAACCTGCGGTATTTTCGCCACTGATGCGGAGTCATTGCAAGTTTGCGTCCCTTCTCCTCTAAGAATTCATATCCAGCCGAATAGACGAGGACGTTTTTGTCTTCCTTGGATGCGACGATTTCATCAATCCAGGTCTTTGGAGTACTCACACAGAGGTCAATGAAGGGTTGGGCACGCTTATTGAAGACGTTGCGTGCCTTCTCTTCAGAGGTGTCAGCGATGCAGTTTAAACCCATCTCACGAAGGTCGTCCCGTTTTGCCTGTACTTCAAAGCGGAACGTTTTGGAATTGTTGTTTTCTTTCTTTGACTTGTCGTAGCAAATTACGCATGATGTTGATTTAGTCGCATGAGTAACTGACTGTTTTTCACCTGTTCTTGGGTGTTGCCTAATTGCTGGTGCAACTGCTCTGAAAGGTGATGCTTTAGTTGCTAAGTCCAAGAGGTATTGCATGTCTGCAACTGGGGCGAAATCCACTGTTAAATCAAGACGATGAATGGCGAATTCAGTCAGGTCGGCATGAATTTCGTAGAGGTCTCTGGTCTGCTCCAACACATCAACAAACACTTCTACTGAGCGTGTAAGGCCGATGAGTTTGGCATCTTCGTTCACGATTTTGGAAGGGTTGAATTCCACCCAACCAAGTTGACCGTTCTTGGTGCTGATGCCAGTGGAGAAGCCGTGGTGTCCAAGTGGTACCCACTGCTGTCCGACTACTGCATTCGGCCGAAGGCCGCCCCTTTCCTCTTTACAGGAAGCCCAGTCTTCGCTTCCAGCGAGAATCCTTGTCAGTGGGAAACAGACCTTGAGTTTGTCTACTCCTAACACCAAGAGAGGGTCGCTAAGCATCTCTCCTACTTCTACGTGGGTTAAGGGTGTGTCTTCTGGATTGTTATTGAGGGTGTATTTGTTATAGGGGGTCATGGTGGATTTATGCCTTTCGTGAGTTGATGTAGTTGTCAATATCGCTCTTTAGAAATGTTGTGCGACCAGGGACGGGATTGATTGGTGTGATGAATTGTTTCTTGACGAGATTATGAATGCTGGTCCTTCCAACTTTTAAGTAGGTGCAAGTTTCATCAATGTCAAAAAGTGGACTCTCTATTGGTTTTTTTGGGGTATTTTCTTGCATTTGTTTCTCCTAAGAATTTGCAATAGTGCAACTAGTTCCTCACAGTAGAACTGCAGTTACGTTCTGTCAACAGGTAAGAAGTTTTTTGTTGATAAATATTTTCATATCAAGAACTTTGCTGTTACACATAATTTGTTTAATCATTTTGATTGTTCGTAAAAGCAAAAGTTCCACAATTGATAATTAAAAACTGACAGTTTCATAAACATGTTTGATTGCAATGACAAGAAACAGAGTAAAAATAGGAGTAGAAAAACTAAACAAATAATGCAATTTGTCAGTTTCAATACCTACGATGTCTCATAGGTAATCACTATGGAAAAACCAACTAAACCCACACTTGCTGAAACGATTCCAGAGTTGGCAGCACAAGCAGATGGTTGGGATCCATCAACTGTGGCGCCATTCTCGGGTAAGAAATTGTCATGGATATGCAGTGAGAATCATCGTTGGGTGGCACGTGTTGCAGATAGATCTCAAGGGACCGGCTGTCCATATTGCGCTGGACAGAAAGTATTGATTGGTTTCAATGATCTATTAACTGTTGAACCACAAATTGCTTTAGAAGCGGATGGATGGGACCCTCGTACCGTTACACGGAGTACGAGTCGTAAATTATCCTGGAGATGCCCACAAGGTCATCAGTATGACGCTGCTGTTTCAATGCGCTCTTCTGGCACTGGATGCCCAATTTGCAATGGCAAAAAAGTGCTCACAGGATTTAATGACTTACAAACAACCGATCCTGAAATTGCTCTCCAAGCATTTGAATGGGATCCAAAATCTGTAACTAGATCTAGTGGCCATAAAATGAAATGGAAATGCAGTCAGGGTCATATAACAACGACCGTGATTGCTTCAAAGACTTCAGGCAAATCAGGTTGTGCAATTTGCTCTGGACACGAAACTCTTTTGGGTTTTAATGATTTGAAGACGACCCATCCAGATCTAGCAGCGCAAGCCGTTGGTTGGGACCCCACAACAGTTACCAGAGGGTCGCATTCAATGCGTATCTGGAAATGTGAACTTCAGCATGAATGGAAAGCGACAGTTAAAGACAGAGTCGCTGGCTATGGATGCCCTTACTGTACAAATAAGAAAGTTCTAGTTGGCTTCAATGATTTAGCCACCATAAAGCCAGATCTAGCAGCGCAAGCCGTTGGTTGGGACCCCACAACCGTGACTACAAATTCGGGGTTCCGCAAGAAGTGGCAATGCGATCAAGGGCATGTCTGGTCTGCGCTCATAAGTAGCCGTGCAATTTCTGGTTGCCCATCGTGCGCACAAACTGGTTTTGATCCAAATCAACCTGGTTTTCTATATCTGATTGATCACATAGATCTAAACATGTTTCAAATAGGAATAAGCAATTTTCCAAAAAAGCGTCTAAGCAGCCATAAGAGGCGTGGCTGGGACGTCATTGAACTTAGAGGACCGATGGATGGTCACCTTACTCAGCAACTTGAAACAAATTGCTTGCACGCATTAGAGAAGCGTGGCGCAATTCTTGGGCATAAAGCAGGAATAGACAAGTTTGATGGCTATTCCGAAGCATGGACTAAAGAATCACTTAACGTGTCATCAATCAAGCAAATACTTGATTGGGTGTATGAAGATGAGGGGACTTCAAATTCCAGGAATGAGGAAGGTAGCCAGGGATAATGTTTAATGTGGATACTTCATCTATGCCTGAATTTATTGACTCACAAAACCTGTATCTGGAGTCGTGGAAACTCAAACTAGATTCAGTTCAACCAGCAGTATGTGACTCGTGCGGTGGAGAACGCCGTTGGGGTATAGGAATAGGAAGGTATCACTTTTGTGACAAGCACAATTCGTGGAGAAATTACCTTTCGCTTTGTTTATGGGGTTGCCCGACCTGATCTCAAAGGGGTCTTCACTATGGGGAACGGATGGAACTAGAAAGAAGTTGAATCCTGCGCCAGAAGAACTAAACGAATTAAGCAAAGTCTGTTTTCCAATCAGCAGATGTTAAGCGAAGATAGATCAACCACTACCCAAAGGACTATATGAAACCCGTCAAGTATCTAAGCATCCTTATAGTGACGTTTTCGCTAATTGGCGTCTCAAATGAAGCTTCAGCAGTATCTAATTATTGCTCTAATGATTCACAAGGTAACGAGACTTGCGTTGTATATTCCACGTTCAACAAGAATCAAATGAATTTCTTGGTGACTACAAAATATATGGTCCCTGTCAAAAACTTTGGAGCGATTCGTGGAATAGCTCCGGTCAAGAGCAGCTCTTATAGTGCGAGTTTTTCCTGTTCGCCTCCCAAGACCACGGTTAATCAGGTAAAACTTAAGGATGCTTATGGAAGACCGAATCAACTGAAGACTGGAACTTACTCAAATCTAAAGTTCACGTTTAAAAGTTCAGCCGAGATCATCGCTCGTGCAATTTGTAAAAAATTAGCAAATGGATGATCCGAAACATGACCGAACATAAAGTTCCAATAGGAACGCACTTCAATACCCGCATTGAAGTGCGAGAAGCGGGTCTCCATGCCCCTCCAATGGCAGGAATTTATCCTGCTGGTGAAGGTGCACGTGCTGAGTCAATTGTTATCTCTGGCGGATACTCGGATGATCGTGACTATGGCGATGTCATCATCTACACGGGAGCAGGCGGTCAAAGTGCACCTGGTAGTGGCATACAAATCACTGATCAGAAAATAGAAGGCGCAAACAAGGCCCTTGTTCGGGCCCAACACGAAGGAACTCCAATCCGTGTAATTCGTGGCTCTGGCGGAGATCCGCAGTTCAGTCCAGCAAGTGGATACCGATATGACGGTTTGTTTGAAATACGAAACCATTGGTTCAAACGTTCGGTTGATGGGCCACTTATTGTCCAGTTTGAATTGGTAGCAATTGACTATGGGGTTCAGTCCATTGCGAAAACACCACAAGGCATAACCGCTCCACCATCAGGAAATGCAAGCCCTGACCGTAGAGAGCGTCGTTCACGTTCTCTTGTAAGAGACCAAGCAAACGTTGACTGGATTAAAAACCTTTATGACAACACATGCCAGGTTTGCAGAATTCAACTAATGACCGATGCAGGAGCAATCTCTATCGGCGCCCACATACAAGGATTGGGCAAACCAGACAATGGTCCAGACGTCGTAGACAACATGCTTTGTCTTTGCCATAACTGCCATGCCATCTTTGACTCTGGTTCGTTCTTTATCAATGATGACTGCAAGACAATTACTTGGTTGCACGAATCAAATGGTGGAGGATCATTGGCACATTCCACAGAACTATTTTGCAAGTCTGAGCATCGCATCGGATTGGCATACGTCCAGCACCACCGACTAAACACTGCTGGGATTACTGAATAGGTCTATCCAGCCCAATCCCTGCCAATGGCTTGTATTCCCTCCAGTACCTCTATTGGTAATAGATGGTTTAAGGGTGGGGCATTGATCATTGGAGGCGACGCCGGGAATCAAAATCCACGAAAACAGTCACCCACAATCCCGTCAGTCTTTAAACAGCCATTTCATCACTCGAGTTCAGCGTCCAACGTCCCGTCTATTCCCCGTTTTCCCAATGAGCGTTCACGGGGTCGTACCAAATCCGTACCAAATTGCGGTCAAAGTCGGGATGGATCCTGACGTATAAACGAATATTTCCTATCTACTTTGCAAACATATAGATAGGGAATAATCACTTTTTCTTGTTTTCTTAAGAATTGCCTTCCAGATTTGAAACCCCAACTAAACGCGATTCCATTCTGAATAAATCTTTAAAGTATCGAAAGCCAAACACATATGAAGTGATTAACAGAATGGAAGCAAGTGCAACCACAATTGCGTAACCATTGATCGAGTTTAAATAGTCTGCCCAGTCATCAGGATTCGCTATCTCATCCAACATTGGGTTTTTCAATCGACTAATCACTAGATAGCCGATAAAACTAAACCACCAGTAATTTCGATTCTTGCTTATCCGGCCACCACTATTTTCACCAGAGCTAGATTCTTGATTTGCAATAAGAAATCTTTCAAGTTCCGATAAGCGGCGACGAGGGAGGAATAGAAATCCAAATGGTATGAACCAGCTCCACACGGCACTAGTTCTTGATTTTTCTATCAATAGTTTGAAGTCTGGGATTCTTCGCTCAGCATTCCGATACAGAATGTATGTTGCGATGGAGTAAGTGACATAAACAGCGATCAGAGTTAAAGTCACTAGCAATGTTCCAATATCCGTGCTATCCAGAGCAGGCAGCAAACTGTCGATACCAGCCTCGCTATACACCGACCCTGCGGAGTCTGTAGCAAGAAAAACTCCCATCGCTGTCCAGATCTGATAAGCGCATGCCGATATGCCGACAACGAAACCAATGCGTTGAATCTTCTCAATCATCTCGTTAGTTCCCTTCTAACAATCAAGTATCACTTCGCATAATACAGACGTACCAATAGCAACGTTGCTTACACCGTCTTCTGTACTAGCCCAGCCGAGTGAATTAGTGCCAATGACTTCCCCACGGCTATTCAAAAGAGGGCCTCCAGAATTACCTGGGTTTATAATCGCCGTCGTAAAGTTGTAGTAATCATCCTCAACCGCAACTAAGTTGCCAATAGTTACAGCATTGACGAGAAGATCGTTGACACCAAGAGGACTTCCAAGAGTCATCGTCCACTGACCGGGCATCGCCATCGATTCGGAAACCCTCAACGGCGGTATAGCAACTTTGACATCCAAAAGAGCCATGTCATTATCCACGTCATAGTTGTATATCGCGGCTTCATGCGATTTGAGCCCACTTGAGTCAGAGGTTTGATACTGCACGCTTAGCAATTCCGGATTTTCAATGCAGTCTTCAATCACATGGTGGTTGGTAATTACCGTCCCCATATACCCAGGAGTTAGTTCAAGATCATACGACCACCCACTGCCTGATGATTCGCCACAAACAACCACAACAACAGATTTAGCTACAGATTCAATAAACAAGTCAAGTTCAAGCGGTTGATTGTAAAGCGATGCTGTTGAAGACTCATGAAAGTAACCCTGATTGTCAAATTCACTTTTTCCGCTTTGCTTTGCTAAATCTCGGGCATCAATCGCAAATCGCAATCCAATCAAAGCGACAATTAAAGCAACCACTCCTAACAAAAGTGTGAAGTTTCTAACCAGAGATCCCTCAACATTTATCGCTTGATCAAATGAACCACCGATCTCTTGATTCGACATTCTTACAACCTTTCAATTTTCATGAGTTGTTTATGGCAACTTCTAAAGCCTGCAAGCAGCGACGAACTTCAAGTTCGGGATCTCTAAACCAGTCTGTTGACCATATTCGGTGAAACTTCCAGCCACGGCTCTCCAGGAGCTCTTGACGAAGTCGGTCGCGCTCTCGAGCTGTAGGTTGACTGTGATACGAAGCTCCATCGCATTCAATCGCAAGCGCGAATACGGACGGGTCGATTGGGTTGCGCACGGCGAAATCAATGAGATATTTGCCAACTCCGTATTGTGGTTCTAGAAGCAGTCCTGCTCGCTCGAGTCTGTCTTGTATCGACCGTTCGAATGCGTTGATTTCAGGCCGAACAATCATGGTGTCACCGAAGTTTGTTCCTCCGCTTCGCACGTAATCCACATAGTCCCTCATGAATGACAAACCGCCGCTTGAACATTGCTTTTTATCGAGGTCATACTCGGTGAATGTTGTTACGAGGGTCATACGCTGCTTCGCACGTGTTGTGGCGACGTTTAATCGGCGTTCACCGTGTTTACCGTTGATGGGGCCGAAGTTATATCGCATTTCGCCCTTTTCATTACGTCCATACCCTGCCGTCAAGATGATTGCGTCGCGTTCATCTCCTTGAACTCTTTCGAGATTCTTGATGAAGAAACGTTCATCTGGGTGGAGCTCCATAAATTCGTCCAATTCATGGTTGAGATCACGTTCAGCATTCAGAGCAGTTTCGATCGCATTCGCGTGTGGTGTTCCTAAAGCAATTACTCCCAGTGATTCGTTTGGTCGATTCTTAGCATGTTCATTCACGAGTTCAACAACTTTTCTTACCTCAGCCTTGTTTGTTGCACCCTTACTTATTGCTTCTGGGCCTGAGCCGGCATTGACGAAGTTGAGAGTACCTATTTGGTCTGAGTTCGGGAACGTGGTCAGCGACTTGTAGATCCGTTCGTTAGAGAAGGCAATAAGTCTTTCGTCGCGGCTTCTGTAATGCCACTGAAGTTGCCGTGGCTTCGTGACTATTGATTTCATCAAGGCGAGAATTGACTCATAGTTTCCAACTTGAATGTCATCGGTATATTCAGTCTCTTCAGCAAATTCTTCATCTTTAGGATCACCTGACGCGAAGAATGACGTAGGAGGAAGCTGCCTGTCGTCACCCGCTACGACAACCTGTTTTCCAGCCTTGATCGCTGTTATTGCGTCAGCTGGGAGAATTTGGCTGGCTTCATCGAATATGACTACATCAAACCATTCACATGGAGGGCGAAGCATGCTGACTGACAGCGGACTCATTACCCAGCATGGCTTTATGGCTGTTACACAATTTTTGGATTGCTTAAACAACTGAGTAATTGGCGGAAGTTTTCGTTTCCGGTTTAGAGCATTGAGCAACGCTCCTTGTTCCTTTGGGTACCTGTATGCCATTTCAATGGCGTTACTTGCCCAAATAGCCTTGATGCGATCTGGTGTTTCATTGATGTGCCACTTATCGAGTTCTTTGAACCGATCCGCAGTTCTCTGGAACGCAACCGAGGAATGCTCGTTCAAGCCCAGTGAGCTAGATCCCAAGCGTTCGATCAATGTTTGCGACCACGAATACCAAAGTCGCTGGATAATTGTTTGCAAGTCGAGATTATTAGATCTTGCTTCAAGAATGAGTCTCTCAACACCAATTGTTGCTAGTTCGCGCTCGATTGAGTTCGACTGCCAAACCCCGCTTGCAATATGTCGGTCCGAGAGCAGTTCATTAATCATCTGTTTTGTTTTGTCTAGATCATTTGAAAGGGCTTCAATCAAGTCTGAAAACGCATGCAAACTCAGGGAGATATCAGTTAGCGATTTACTGGCCGTATCTGCTTGCTCAACTTTAGAGTTCTGAGAAATGTCCGGAAATTTGAGTTGTTGTTGCAGGTCGTTTTTCCAGATATCCGATACATCTTTTGCTTTGACAACTGTTTGAAGAGCCGTCGAACCTTTTGCCTTCTTAGCGGTTAATCGCCTGAAGTCCTTCAGCCCCGATCGGTAATCGCTTTTGAAAACTGCTGCAAGGAGTCTCGTTATTGGATTCTGTGCCGGCTTCAATTGCTCTGAAAGCTTCGAAAGGTCACAGTTGAGGATTTCATTGCCCCATGAAATTTGAATCGGTTTAGCGTTCGAGGCTGCTTCTACGAGATTTCGGAGGCCATCTATTTTTAGATTGATTGCACCCATTGAGTTTGCAAGTTCATTAAGAGAACCTTCAATGTCTGCGATCTTCCAGCCTGAGGCATCAGAAAGTACGTCAATGAGCCGTTCAGCCTGTCCATCCGCATTTATTTTGGCTTCTCTCCATCGCTGTGCCCCAGGGGTAGTTACGAATCCTCCAAGGTTCCACATCCTCGTGATCAGTGACTCAAGGTGCTCAACGTTCTCTGGCCTAAACGATTCGAGATTTGACGAATGAAACCGAAAAGTTGTTTCGCTACCTTTTTCGTACTTTCCACGAATAGACAGCAGGTCGTAGATGGACAATCCCCACGGCTCACGCTTTTTATGAAGTTCTTTAGACTGATCGACTAATTTGTCTCGCTCTTTCCTGAATTCTTGTTCGGTTCCGCTCGAACGTCTCGTTACGCCGGCTTGGATCACGTTGTGTGCGGTACGCAAATTTTCGATTATGTCTTTTTTCTTTTTTGTTGTCCCGTGGTAATCCATTACAAGATCAGTTAGTCCAACGTTTTCCAATCGCTTCATCACGGCATCAATAGCTGCACGTTTTTCCGCGACAAACAAGACCTTCTTTTTGTCCGCTATCAGGGCCGCAATTGCATTAGCGATTGTTTGGCTTTTCCCTGTTCCTGGAGGACCGTCAAATGCAAATGACTGACCTTTGAGCAATGCGTTGATCACCATGTTCTGACTTGAATCGGCATCAAGGATCAAAAACTCATTCTCAGGTGGAATGCTGTTTGGCTGATCAAGTGGAGGGTCGATCATGTTCCCACGTATCGCTGTAAGAGCTTCTTGATTGTCTGCGATAGCAAGAATCAATTGATGCGTCGTCATAGCGCCAATACCTTCATCAAGGTCCTGCACCATGGCCAATTTCGCATACGAAAAATTGCTCAGCTGTGCACCAGATTTCACTGAACCCTTGGGTGCACTTTCCATGAGCGGAGTTAGATGTTTGATCTTCTCAGACAGATTCAACTCTGGTTGATCTTCACCTGACTCAGGCAATACAAGATTAATTCCATGATCTTTTTTAAGTACATATTGAAGTACTGGGTTGATTTCGGCTTCGCTCGGATCTATTGAAAGATTGAAATCGCCCTTCCGTTGGCCACGCTTTACTTCTGCTGGAACCAACAAGAGCGGCGCGCGAGGCACTTTGCTTTCCAACGCGCTTGCAGCAGTGCCAGCAACTTTCGTTCCTTCAAAATCCCATGAGCACTCACCCACCCCTACAGACAAGGTATCTAAGGAACGTTCTTCGTAATTTTCTGTTGCCTTCGCAAACACTGATTTCAGCCGTCTCTTCGCCTCATCGGCATCAGAAGACGGTCCACCCGGAGTCGTGAACAACTTGTCTACAGAAACGCTTTCGCCGTTAAGAAGTTTGCTCAACTCGCTCTGATTTGCCTTTGAAAGGTCTAAATGCTGGGTTTTTGTCTCACGAAAAAACAATAGGTTGTTCCTTCGAGACAAGTCCATGAGCTGCTCTTTCCACTGAGCGACACGACCCTCAATAAGCGTTCTAAATCGCTCGTCTACACTTCGAATCGGCTCTAAAGGTTGTACGTCTTCTTGTGGCAACAGCTTTACTCGCTTCTTAGTCGGCTTAGGTGACACGCTACTTGCAGCACTATCACCAGTTTTGACAGTCTTGACTTCACCCTTGATTCCCTGCACCCCTCGGCAACGAGGAAAACTGGAACAGCCCCAAAAGGCACGACCAGAATTCGCTCCTTGCCGTGCAACCCTCCGCACCATCTGTGAACCACACTTAGGACAGGAAGGATTCATACAAATGAAAGCCTATTTGTGATTATCGCAACCCCCATTTCTCAATTTGGCCTAGTTGATGGGTGGTTAACCATTTAATGTGTGGCTATAGACGGTCTTGACTGGTTGTACGCGCAGATGGAACTTGTCGGTCTTGCTTCGCTTCAGGAGGCCGCTGAAGCCTGCGGCATAGACAAAGCTGCCTTGTGGAGGTACTTCAATGGTGTTAATCGACCATCGATTGATCGCCTGCCGAGCCTGTGCCGAGGTCTGCAGGTTTCACTTGACGAACTACTGGTCGCTCTTAACGTGCACATTGAATAGTTTGGCTATCTGCAGATAGTTGCTGGGGAACAATTGCGGAACATGCGTACCTGTTCGTGCTCGTTTGGGTTGGTTTAGACTTAGATAAAGACCATATAAAGATTGTGCAAACGCCCGTACAGGTTCGTACTCGTTCAAATAGAACGCACTCGTAATGCGTAGGTCGTGAGTTCGATTCTCATCTTGGGCTCGAGATTCTTGGTTTTACTAAGTTTCGGTAGAGTTACTATGTGCAAATGTTTCCCAG
>JACCDP011563972.1_pt1 | contig 11540 bp, 11 predicted proteins | sample 7445841 | NCBI WGS metagenome assembly JACCDP01 (sample SAMN15323441, study PRJNA562643) | freshwater metagenome | isolation source: river surface water | place: USA:Blue River Watershed | collected 2017-08-17
AAGCAATTTGTTTAGGCCTAAAAACGACAATGACTTCTCAAGATATTAAATCGATCCCAAGTGATGCGTATCCAACTGTAGCCAAACGCCCTATGAATTCTAGACTTAACACCATAAAAATTAAAAATACCTTCATGCTTGAATTGCCGCACTGGAAAACAGAAGTATCATCCTTGCTTAAAAAATATTATGATTAATATCTAAACGCATTTAAAAGAAAACATTATTTAAATATGAAAGTGACACCTTTAAGTATTCCGGATGTACTTTTAATCGAACCTCATGTATTTGAAGATTCACGAGGCTTTTTTTTTGAAAGCTTTAGAGAGGATATTTTTAAAAAAGAAACTTCATTAAATGTTTCATTTGTGCAAGACAATCATTCAAAGTCATCTCAAGGGGTATTAAGAGGCCTTCATTACCAACTACCTCCTCATGCGCAAGGTAAATTAGTGCGAGTGATTCAGGGCGAGGTATTGGATATTGCTGTCGATATAAGAGAGTCATCAGCTACATTCGGGCAATATGTTGCAGAAATTTTATCAAATGATAACAAGAAGCAACTTTACATTCCCGAAGGGTTTGCACATGGTTTTTTAACGCTATCCAAAACTTCAGAATATCTTTATAAAACAACGGATTTTTATCATCCTCAAAGCGAAAGATGCATTTTATGGAATGATGTTGTTTTGAATATAGAGTGGCCTAAGAATTTAGACATACATCTTTCTTCCAAAGATCTGAATGGAGCTATTTTTAGCTCTAGTAAAATATTCCCATAAGCGATTATTTTAATAGTTGTTTTTTTTTAATTTAGGTTTATTATTGTTCATTAATGAACAATAACGAGAAAATTTTTTGAAAAAACCCTTAAAAAAGATCGATTCAGACCTTCATTTTCGAATACTTCATTTGCTTGAAGATAATCCTGATATTTCACAAAGGGATATCGCTCAGAAATTAGGTATTAGTCTCGGTGGAGTTAATTATTGCCTAAAAGCACTGATTGATATTGGTCATATTAAGATCCATAACTTTAATAAAAACCCTAAAAAAATAGGTTACTTTTATTTATTAACTCCAAAAGGCATCTCTGAAAAAATACATCTCACTTCTGGTTTTTTAAAGCGGAAAATGGCTGAATATCATGCACTAAAAGAAGAAATCGACTCGCTTCAATCAAGATTGAAAGTTTAATTTCGAGATAATTACTAACCATTATGTTTAATAAAGTTATATAGAGTGCATTCAAGAAAGAGATTTGATTGAATATCCTCCTTACCGGTGGGATGGGGTATATCGGCAGCCATGCTGCAGTGAGCTTAATCGAGATGGGGCATGATGTTGTCCTATACGACAATTTATCCACTAGTAAACCATCTGTCCTTGGTCGATTAGAAAAAATTATAGATAAAAAAATTATATTTGTTGAAGGTGATACTCGGGACACTAAACTTTTATCAGCCACTTTATCGCAACATAAAATTGATGCCGTCATGCATTTTGCGGGTCTTAAGTCAGTGGGTGAATCTGATCAAGATCCACTTTACTATTACGATAATAATGTGGGGGGTTCCATCAGCGTCATTTGCGCCATGCAACAAAATAAGGTTAAAAAAATCGTTTTTAGTTCAAGCGCCACAGTTTATGGAGAGCCTCATTATCTTCCCTATGATGAAGATCATCCCACGAACCCGATTAATCCCTATGGACGCAGCAAGCTTTATATCGAAGAAATATTACGCGATGTTGCTGCCTCAGATTTAGAGTGGTCGATTGCAGTATTGCGTTACTTTAATCCCGCAGGTGCTCATGATTCAGGCTTGATCGGTGAATGCCCCAGGGGTGTCCCTAATAATCTTATGCCCTATATAGTAAAAGTCGCCTCGGGTGAGTTAGAAAGTTTAAAGATTTTTGGGGGTGATTATAAGACGCGCGATGGCACAGGTGAGCGTGACTACATTCACGTGATGGACTTAGCTGAAGGTCACTTGGCTGCATTAAAATTTTTAGAAGAGCATAAGGGCTGGCATGCAATTAATTTAGGGAGCGGGAAATCAACTACCGTTTTTGAATTGCTGAACGCTTTTGAAAAAATTAACAATAAAAAAATTCCTTACAAGATAGTAACAAGAAGAGCGGGTGATTTGCCTGCCTATTATGCAAAACCTAATCTTGCCAATACATTAATGGGCTGGAAAACTAAACGTACGATTGAATTGATGTGCCAGAGTGCATGGAACTTTCAAGAAAGTTATGCCGTATGAGCTTAATTAACATCACACCCGTCATCTTATGTGGGGGCGCTGGTTCACGCCTCTGGCCACTTTCAAGATCTGCATTTCCAAAACAATTTTTAGTGTTATCAGGTAAAACAACGCTTTTTCAAGAAGCGGTTGATCGTCTGCAGAATCTTCAATCGACAAATATAAAACTTAATGAGACCTTAATCGTCACTAATGAAGAGCATCGTTTCGTAGTTCTTGATCAATTACGCGAGATGAAGGGTATAAAAGCCCAGTTACTATTAGAACCGGTCGGTCGCAACACCGCACCAGCGTTAACCTTGGCCGCGCTTCAGGCAGTCGAAAAAAAAGAAGATCCTATTTTGGTGGTGACACCAGCGGATCAGACCATGAAAGATCAAGCTAATTTCACGAAAAGTTTGCATGACGCCATTGAAGTTGCAGATAAGGGTTCGATTGTGATCTTAGGTATCAAACCCACCAAGCCCGATACAGGATTTGGTTATATCAAAAAAGATATATCAGAAAACGAACATCAAGCATTCACAGTTTTAAATTTTACAGAGAAGCCTAATTTTAAAATCGCAGAAAGTTATTTAAAGTCAGATGACTACTTTTGGAATAGCGGGATATTTGTGCTAAAGGCGAGCGTTTGGTTGAAAGCGATCCAACATTTTAGTTCTGATATTTATAAGGCAACTTTAAAAGCCTTCAACCAAAAAACTCAAGATGCCCTATTTATTCGCCCCGGTGAGGACTCATTCAAGGCGATTCCTTCTAACTCCATAGACTTCGCAGTCATTGAAAAGTGCTCTCAGTCGCATTTTGAGATCAAGATGGTTGAGCTAGACGCAGGATGGAATGACTTAGGCTCTTGGGATGCAGTATGGCAAGTAGGCAACAAAGATAAAAAACAGAATGTGACCTTCGGCGACACCCTATTAGAAAACACAAAAAATTCTCTTGTTTATGCTGACTCTAAATTGGTAAGTGTTCTAGGTTTAGATAATATCGTAGTGATTGAAACATCAGACGCTATTCTTGTGACTGATCGCAATCAAAGCCAAGAAGTAAGAATGATTGTGAATAAGCTCAGCACTGAAAAGCGAGAAGAAAAGAATTTACACCGAAAGGTTTCAAGGCCCTGGGGTTGGTATGACTGCATTGATGAAGGTGAGAATTTTAAAGTGAAGCGTATCCAAGTGAATCCAGGTGCATCATTAAGCTTACAAAAGCATGCAAAAAGGGCAGAACATTGGGTTGTGGTGAAGGGTATTGCAGAAGTAATATGTAATGATAAAAAAATCACTTTAAAAGAAAATGAATCAACTTACATTCCATTAGGTCAAGTTCACCGACTTTCAAATTCAGGCAAGGGTATATTAGAGATTATTGAAGTCCAATCTGGCAAATATTTTGGTGAGGATGATATCGAGCGATTTGATGATTCATACGGACGCTTAAAAAAATAAATGAACGATTTAAATCAAAAAATTTACGTCGCAGGCCATCAAGGAATGGTGGGTTCTGCAATTGTGCGCAGATTAAAACAAATAGGATATTCTAATATAGTTGGTCGTACACATGAGGAATTAGATTTAACTAATCAGGCGGCTGTGCATCAGTTTTTTGAAGTAGTAAAACCTGATCAAGTTTATTTGACTGCTGCTAAAGTAGGCGGCATTTATGCAAACCAGAAATATCCCGCAAATTTTATTTATAATAATCTTATGATTGAGACGAATGTGATACATGAAGCTTATAAATCAGGTGTTAAAAAACTACTTTTTTTAGGTTCAAGTTGTATCTACCCTAAATTAGCTAATCAGCCAATGAGCGAAGAGGCCTTGTTGTCAGGGTATTTAGAAGCTACTAATGAGCCTTATGCTGTTGCCAAGATTGCAGGTATTAAATTATGTGAAAGTTATAATCGTCAATATGGCGTTGACTATCGCAGTGTAATGCCGACAAATTTATATGGACCGGGGGACAATTACCATCCTGAAAATGCTCATGTAATTCCAGCTTTGATAAGGCGTTTTCATGAAGCTAAATTAAATGGAGATGATTCGGTAATAATTTGGGGAAGTGGTAAACAACGGCGTGAGTTTTTATATGTGGACGATATGGCTGAAGCTTCAGTTATTGTAATGGATTTAGATAAAAAAAAATATGAATCACAAACAGAATCTATGCGAAGTTATCTGAATATAGGGTTTGGAAGTGACATCACAGTTTATGAATTGGCAGTGGCAGTTAAGAAGATAATAAGATTTGAAGGTGAGATTGAATTTGATTTGAAAAAACCAGATGGCTCACCTCAAAAATTAATAGACAGTTTTCGCTTAAATCAATTGGGTTGGCGCCCTAAGATTGATCTTGAGTTGGGCTTAAATAAAGCATATCAAAATTTTTTATTGCATCACGGATAATTAAAAAGGAAATAAAAAACATGAACCAACTAAAAGTTGCCTTAATTACTGGTGTCACAGGTCAAGACGGTTCTTATTTGGCCGAATTTTTACTCGACAAAGGTTATGTCGTGCATGGTATTAAGCGACGTTCGAGTTCATTTAATACTGGTCGTATTGATCATATTTATGAAGATCCTCATATTACGAATGCGCATTTCAAATTACATTTCGGTGATTTAACGGACACTAGCAATCTAATCCGTATTATTCAAGAGACCCAGCCAGACGAAATTTACAACTTAGGTGCACAAAGTCATGTCGCTGTTTCATTTGAAATTCCAGAATATACAGCCGATGTCGATGCGATAGGTACGTTAAGAATTCTTGAGGCTATTCGTATTTTAGGATTAGAAAAAAAGACGCGTTTCTATCAAGCATCTTCATCGGAACTTTATGGTTTAGTTCAAGAAATTCCGCAAAAAGAAACAACACCTTTTTACCCTAGAAGTCCTTATGCAATCGCTAAATTATTTGCGTACTGGACTGTTGTAAATTACCGCGAAGCTTATGGTATCTATGCTTGCAATGGTATTTTATTTAATCATGAAAGCCCAAGACGTGGTGAAACTTTTGTGACGCGCAAAATTACACGAGGGCTATGCAATATTGCACAAGGTTTAGAAGCTTGTCTTTATTTAGGTAATTTGAATGCTTTGCGTGACTGGGGGCATGCAAAAGATTATGTGCGCATGCAATGGATGATGCTGCAACAAGATAAACCAGAAGATTTTGTGATTGCAACAGGGGAGCAATTAAGTGTAAGAGATTTTTTGATTATGAGCGCTAAGGAATTAGGTATAACGCTCAAATTTGAAGGAGTAGGTATTAAAGAGGTGGGAATTGTAGAAAAAAAAGAAGGTGATTTGGCGCCTTACGTTAAAAAAGGAAATGTAATAATCCAAGTTGATTCTCGCTACTTTAGGCCAGCAGAGGTAGAAACTTTATTGGGGGACCCAGCAAAAGCCAAAAAAAAATTAGGCTGGATACCAAAAATTACTGCGCAAGATATATGTAAAGAAATGATCAATGCGGATTTAATTAGAGCCAAACAGCATGCTCTGCTTAAATTTCAATGATTTCATATCGATTTGGCCCTAATAGACCTTGACCTAGTAATAAAATTTATTTTATAAGCTTAAGTAGTATGAGCTCACTTTGCCAACAGCAAAAATATATTATTTTTATTGGGCAGGTTAGTTTGGAATCTTAAATGCTACATTTTTCTCTATGAACCATAAGTAAAAATAGTTAAGCCTTAAATACAAAATAAGCAAAAGGAAAGTGATGGTTAATATGACAGATAAACATAAAAAAAATATTGGCTACTATTTAAAAAACTGGTTAAAGAGCTTTCCTATCTTGGTTGAGCTTAAACGAAAGCTTTGGTCATTATTTGATCCTAAAGTTGGAACAACGAGACTTAATATAATTCAAGCATTCCCTTTATATCTCCCCAATAGTGCTGGCTGCTACCAAGATAAAGCGCGATTGACATTGGAAACAATAAATAGAGTTTTTCCATCCCTTAACTCATTTGTTCAGTTCGTCCAAAATAAAATATCTGTAGTTAAAAATATCGAGGAATTTAGCTTGAGTTCCCGGAGCAAGTCCTCCGCTATATTATTAAAGCAATTGCTTGATAAGTATGGAAGCGACAAAGCAAATCGCCATAATTATCATCACTTATATGGAGGTATTTTGCGTGACCCTCAGAGTATTCAGAATATTTTTGAAATTGGTCTTGGAACCAATAATACAGATGTCGTTTCCAATATGGGCCCATATGGACGGCCTGGTGCATCATTAAGAGCATTTCGAGATTATTGTCCAAATGCTTTCGTCTATGGTGCTGATGTTGATAAAGGGGTGCTATTCCACGATGAGCGAATAAAAACTTTTTTTGTTGATCAGACAAATCCGTCAACATTTGATGATTTGCTTTCAAAGCTACCGAATAAATTTGATTTAGTTATAGATGATGGCCTTCACTCTCCAGACGCTAATATTTCATCACTTGAGTTTGGATTAAAAATAGTCAAGATAGGTGGATGGGTAGTTATAGAGGATATTGGAAGCGAGGCAATTACTTTTTGGCAGGTTGTTTCTGCGCTCTTGCCGAACAATTATGAGCCATATATCTTTTCTGCAGATGGCGCGATTGTATTTGCTGTCAAAAGACTTGGTTAAATTTAATGAATAATTTACGACAATATTATACGGATATTCGAGAGCTCCTTTCTTTCTTTAATGAAAGGCTTGGGGTGCAAAATTATATCGTCTTCTCTCTTCATCTTATTAGCACATTATTAGAGTCTTTCGGATTGTTACTTATAGTACCTATGCTCGTACTTGGAGTAAAAAAAAACTTGCCCGGCGGCTCCTCCATAATAATAAATCAAGACTCAACCGGGCTAATAGCTAACTTTATATCCTCTTTTACGAATCTTTCTGGATTTTCATTATTGTTAATTCTATGTGCACTATTTTTGGGAAAAGCTGTTTTTTTGTTTTTGTCGATGAGCATAAGTGGCTTTTACCGTGCAAAGTTATATGCTGATTTAAAACATGATATTTTTAAGAGCATAAAATTTACTAAGACTGATTTTTTAAATACAAAAAACTCAGGCCATCTTGTAAATTTATTTAATGAGCAAATTCTTCGGGCTCAATCTGCTTATAGTGGTTTTGTAAGTTTCTTAACTGGATTTGTTTCATTTATTGTTTACTTCGGCTTGCTATGGCTGAGTTCATGGACTTTTGCATTTTGCGCAATTGCAATCTTCTTTACTCTACATTTTTTATTTTTTGCACCACAAGCTTTTGTAAAAAAAATGTCAAGAGAGCTGGTTGAAGGTGAAAGCGAATTTAATAAAAAGCTTTTTGTAGTAATTCATAGCATTAAGTATTTTAAGGCGACTAATAGATTTTTTGATTTTTTAAATGTCATAGCTTTTGCGATTGAAAGTCTTAGAGCTACACAATTTAAAATGGGCGTTGCTTATTCTCTTACCTACTCTGTTAGAGAGCCCATCATTTTATTCTTTTTGATAATCAGTGTGTATTTTGAATTAGCAATATTAGGTCATGCACCTGAATCTTTACTTACATCAATCTTGCTTTTATACCGTTGCGCATCATCAGCGATGAGCCTTCAAGGAAAATGGCAAGGCATTTTAGAGGCAAAAGGGGGTATTGAAGTGTTACAAAAAGAAATCTCCGAAATGCATTTCCATGCGGAGAATTTTGAAGGTTTAGCTGTCCCAAATCATTTGGATATTACCTTTAAAAACGTTTCATTTTCTCATCAAGCTCGCAACACACCATTATTGAGAAACCTAAATTTTGTGATACCACATAACTCAATGATTGCATTTGTCGGAGATTCAGGGTCGGGTAAGACCACCGTGCTCGATTTGATATGTATGATTTATGAGCCAACGGCTGGAAAAGTTTTATTTAATGGGATTGATTCAAGGAAGGTTAATAAATTTGATTTTCGAAATAAAATTGGGTATGTAACTCAGGATAACAGTATTTTTGATGGAACTATTGCTGAAAATGTAGCTTTCGGTTTAACAAAGCAAGAACTTGAAAATCCTGAAGTTTATGCGCGCATTAATAATGCAATAACTTCGGCTAACCTTGATGAATTTGTCGCAAGTCTAGCTAACGGCCTAGAGACAGATGTAGGTGATAAAGGCATTTCTCTTTCAGGGGGGCAGCGCCAAAGATTGTTTATAGCTCGTGAGTTATTTAGAGAACCCCAGCTGTTGATTTTAGATGAAGCAACTAGCGCTCAAGATGCAGAGTCAGAGAACTCTATTCAGCAACGATTTAGCCAACTTAAGGGTAAATTTACCACAGTAGTGGTATCGCATAGGATCGCCTCCGTTAAGAATGCAGACATGATTTATGTTTTAGAAAATGGGAAAGTTGCGGAAAGAGGGAGCTTTAATGATTTAATTGGATTGCCTTCAGGCATTTTTGCAGCAATGGTAATGAAACAAAAAATTTAAAACATATACACATATGCGAGAAATAAAAAACCTTGGTAAAGTTGCGCTCGTTACTTTTCTGGACTTGCCAACCGATACATCTTCAAAAGAATATTTTCAACTTAAGACGTCTTTAGAATTATTTTTGGAGCTAGCTAAAGAGTCTTTTAGTTATATAAAAATATATGACAAGAAAAAAATGCAAGAGGCATATCCAGGAGATAGAACTTTAACATACGACTATCGTTCACATTACAAGAGATTGTTAGAGAAAAAAAAGATACGATTTCCTCAATCTTGGCTGGAGATGGGCCTGATGAGATGGAAGCCCTACCTGGTGGTTGATGCATTAAAAGAATTTAATTCTAAAGTTGACTATGTTTTTTATCATGATATAAATCTCCTAAAGTACCCTAGCTACAAATTGAATATATCGCAAAAAGAAGAAGACTATCTTAATCTGTTCAGCGGTTCAGATTTTTTAATCTTTGAAACAGAATATAAACCATTGTTAAAAGATTGTAAGCGTATTCTTATAGATGAATTTATTGGGCGCAGTGAATTTTGCAAATACAAACAGGGTTATTGGGCTGGTGCTCTTGCTGTAAGAACTAATAATACTGGGCTCGCTATGGCTATTCGATGGTGTGAATTGGCTACTGTAGATAATTGTGCGCCATTACCTGATAGTGATGATAGATTTGATGGGTTTAAATGGCACTCTCAGGAACAGGCTGTACTTTCATTATTGACATATGAATGGAAAAAATCAAAAATAAAATTTCGCGTTATTACTGCGCCCAGCAGATCTATATTTAAGAGATTCAAGCTTTTATATAAGGTTGCGATAAAATTCAAGATCTTCCTCTGTGAATCATTTTTGCCCTTGTTTAAATGATTTACATGGACTTTTAATTAAGGATGCCTGAATGTTTGGTGAAAAAAGACTAAATTTTAGTGAGTTATTGAATTTAACTGGGAGAGGACAGTATATAGGGGTTAGGAATACTGCAGGCTTTGCAAATCAAACGCGTTGCGTTCTTGGTGTACTTGCGACAGGAAATATACCGGTTTTGGTTAGGGATGACGTTTATCTTTCAGATATTAATAAATCTCATAAGTGTGATTTATCAAAAATATACAAAGGACTTGAGGTTGCTGATAGCAAGAAAAATCTTTTTATATATTCGGACATCACTCTGCCACCTCCAGAATTTTCAGAACATAAAGACCATTTATTCAATTTGCTGAATATGTGGGGGATGATTAACTCCTCTTCATTTGCTTTTTATAAAAATGAATTAAGCTGTTACCGAAAATATTTTTTAAGCCTAGAGCCTGTGTTGAAATTGAATGAAATAACCCCTTGCGAAATTTCAGAGTGCGTAGTTATGCATATTAGAGATTTTGCGGAGGAGACGGGAGGTTGGCAATTTGACTCTAGTATGTTTAAAGAAATAAAAACGACCCCTTTTAGGCATATTCAAAAAGTTGATAAGTGGCCATTTGCTCGAGAGGAACATCTCATCTTTAGCATAAAAAATTTGGCTTCTCATGAAATTAAAGAAGTGCAGATAGTGGCGAGTAATATAAGCATAGATCTGCTTAATAGAATTAGAACTCGCTTTCATAGTGATAAGATAGCTTCAAGCCTAAGGCAATCTTCTTCCGCATATCCTGAACTTGAGGACGTATTAATTATGAGCAATTCGAAATATCTTGTGTTAACAAGTTTGTCGACATTCGGACATCTAGGTGCGCTGTTAAATGAAAAATTACTCGCTTGCATTACAATTTAGAAGAATTTAAAAGGATGCAGAAATGATAATGGCAAGACTAAAGATGGCGGCTGACTTAATTAATGAGTCTGTGAGTAATTATAGATTGTTGGATGTGGGATGTCGCACAATGGATTTGAAGCCATTGTTAAAGAGCTGCAGGCATTATGTGGGCGGAGATTTAATTCCAGGGCCTGGAGTTATTCAATGTAATTTAGAAAAAAAATTGCCATTCTCTAAAAATTCGTATGATGTTATAACGGCACTGGATGTCTTAGAGCATCTGGATAACCCTCATGCTGCTCTTAAGGAGCTATTAAGAGTTGGTCGTAAGTGTGTAGTAATTTCACTTCCTAATATGCATTATTTTTCCTTTAGATTTAGTTTTCTTGTTGGTAATGGAATTTCAGGTAAATATAGATTTACTCCATATCCACTTACTGACAGACATCGCTGGATTCTTTCTTACTCAGAAGCTAAATCATTTATCGAAACAAACACGATTGGTTACAAAGTTTCCTATAAAATGATTTTACCTGAACGAGGTCGAACAAAATGGCTGTCCGTTCCTCTGCAAAAGCTTTTAGCAAAACTCTGGCCAAACTTCTTTGTTTATGGGTTAATTGTTCGAATTAACATTTAATTCGACCATGTTTAAATGCCATCAATTTTCATAACATATTGCTATCAGAATCCATCTGCAAAATTATTGCATTAATTATGAATATCTCCTTTTTCACGCTCAATAGAGGTGCTTTTCTATCGACCTATTTTGTGGTTAATTGTTAATAATATTGCGCGAAGAAGCTCCGCCAATTAAGAACTTGAATCTTATTTAAAGGCAACGGATGCAACGAAAATATAATAAAAAAGAATCTGCACCAAGAAAAGTTCATAAAAAAAAAGATCAAGCACTATCTGTGGCTTTATATTTTTATAGCCTGAGTGGCTGTGGCGGTGCGGAACGAATGATCTGTAAGCTTGCAGGGGCTCTTGTAAAGCGAGGTTTTGATGTTCGTATGGTCTCTTGGGACAAGTCAGGCGCTC
>JACCDP010784837.1_pt1 | contig 11539 bp, 11 predicted proteins | sample 7445841 | NCBI WGS metagenome assembly JACCDP01 (sample SAMN15323441, study PRJNA562643) | freshwater metagenome | isolation source: river surface water | place: USA:Blue River Watershed | collected 2017-08-17
ACGCGCTCGTGCTGCGCACCGGCGCCGCAAAGAAGGCGCTCGTGCGCGCCTGGCGCTCCTGCGGCTACCTTTACCAGATCCCCCGCAGTCTCCTCGGCCGCATCTGAGCGCCGGCGAGCATCCCCAACGCGCGGCTTTACCCGGCGATCCAGGGGCTCCACCGTCCGCGCATCAGTACCTCCCCACAGTCTCCGGTCCGACCGCCGCTCTCCGTGGTGATCGTCGCCCGCAACGAGGAGCGCAACCTGCCACGCTGCCTCGCGAGCGTGCGCGGGTTGTCCGAAGACGTCGTCGTGGCGCTGAACGGCACCACCGACGGCAGCGAGGCAGCCGCGCGCGCCGCCGGCGCGGCCGTGCACCACCTGGAGTGGCGCGGCTACCGCGACACCAAGAACGCCGCGCTCGCGCTGGCGCGACACTATTGGGTGCTATCGCTCGACGCCGACGAGGAAGTGTCACCCGCCCTGCGTGCGGACATCCTGACTTTCCTCGCCCGACCGGACCTCGCGACGTTCGCCGGCGCGCAGTTCCCGCGGAAGGTCTGGTTCATCGACCGCTGGATCACTCACGGCGACTGGTACCCGGACCTGAGCCTGCGCTTTTTCCACCGCGACCGCGCGCGTTGGGGCGGCGACGCGATCGTGCATGAGAAGGCCGAATGCGACGGTCCGGTGGCTACGCTGCGGGGCGACCTGCACCATTACTCGTTCCCCGACGTCTCGGCGCACGTCGCCAAGATCAACCCCTTCGCCGACCTCTTCCTCCGGCAACGTCGCGAGTCGGGCAGCGGCTTCTCCGCGGCCGCCGCGGTCGGCCGGCCCCTGTGGCGCTTCCTGCGCGCCTACGTACTGCGCCGCGGTTTCCTCGATGGTTACCCCGGGCTGTATATCGCCGTCGCCACCGCCTTCGGCGTGTTCGTCCGCCACACGCGGCTCTACGAGTCGGAAAACGCCCGCCAGCCGGAAAAGCCCGGATGAGCACCAAGGCAAAAGCCACGCCGCCGGGCGCGCCGCACGAGTTCGGCCGCACCGCCGCCGACCTCATCGCCTCGCTGCGCGGACTGGAGCCGGAGGAGCCCCGTCGCTCCCGGGTGCGTCCGTCACGCCCCCTCGCCGAACTTGTCGAGTCGATCCTGCAGGAGAACCGCATCGGCCGCGATGCCCCCGAACACACCATCCGCGAGCACTGGCGGGAGGTCGTCGGCCCGGCGAGCGCCGCCTACTCCCATCCCTCGCGGCTCGAACGCAACCTGCTCACCGTCCTCACCGCGCACGCCGTGGTCCGCAACGAGCTCTTTCACCACCGCGAGGAGATCGTCGCACGCATCCGCCGCCTACCGGGCTGCGGCTCCGTCAAGGCCCTGCGCCTCGTGAGCGGTTGATTCCCACCGGGACCGGAGTCTACCGCGCCGACCGCCAACCGATTCCTGCCCGCACCCCTGGTTTCTTCCTCGAAGCACCCCCAAATTTGCTCTTGCGGCCCCACGATCAGCCTTTGCACCTTCATTCCTTGCGTCAGTGGAAACCCGCCGGTTGCGGGTGGCCACCATGATTGGTCCCGCCTCCGGGCGGGATTGGAACGGTGACGCCGGCCAAGCCCGATTGCCATTCGGGAGGGGCGGGTGCCACGGAGCCCGCGAGGGTTCCCTACAGTCGTGACCCTCAACCACATAAACATGTCAACCAGCGTAGTTAAGCCAGAGATCATCGCCCAGTATAAGTCGCACGACAAGGATACCGGTTCTTCCGAGGTCCAGGTCGCTCTCCTCACCGCCCGGATCAATCACTTGACCGAGCACTTGAGGACCCACCGCAAGGACTTCCACTCGCGCCGCGGGCTCCTCCAGATGGCGTCCCGCCGTCGCAAGCTCCTCGATTACCTGAAGCGGACCGATCTGCCGAAGTACAACGAGTTGCTGCAGAAGCTGAGCCTCCGCCGCTAATCCCCTTTGCCAGACGGGCGACCCGATCCGCGGGTCGCCCGTTGTCTTTACGACACTCGAACTTGGACCGGGACATTTCCGCCTGCCGCCCCCGTAGAAACGGGCGCCAAACGGAAATCTCTCGCGTCTAAGCGGGCTGAAAAGGTCGGGATCGGAAGAACGGAATCCCCCAACCGCGCGCGGCCCCAACGGCCGCCGCCGCCTCCGCCCAGCGGAGGCCGAACGGACCTGACCCGGCCGCGTGGCGCGGGACGGTCCGACCCAACCGACGCCACGCGAACCGAAACGACAGAACAACATGCAACAGAAACACAACGTCACCGTGCCCGGCCTCGGGATCACGTTCTCCACCGGCACCTACGCCGGCCTCGCCAACGGCGCGGTCAATGTCTGCGTCGGCGAAACCAACGTGTTCGTCACCGCCTGCATCGCCCAGACCACCAAGCCCGGCCAGGATTGGTTCCCGCTCACCGTCGACTACCGCGAGAAGTACGCCGCCGCCGGCCGCTTCCCCGGCGGTTATTTCAAGCGCGAAGGCCGGCCCTCCGAGAAGGAGATCCTCACCTCCCGCCTCTGCGACCGTCCGTGCCGCCCACTCTTCCCCGAGGGCCTGCTCAATGAGGTCCAGATCATCGGCCAGCTGCTCTCGGCCGACCAGATCAACGAGTCCGACATCCCGATGGTCAACGGCGCCAGCGCCGCGCTCGCCATCTCCGACATCCCGTGGGGCGGCCCCATCGGCTGCGTGCGCGTCGCGCTGATCGACGGCCAGTTCGTCGCCAACCCCACCATCGAGCAGATGTACACGTCGTCGCTCGACCTCATCTATGTCGGCACGAAGAAGGACATGCTCATGATCGAGGGCAGTGCCGACCAGCTGCCCGAGGAGGAGTTCATCAAGGCCCTCGAGTTCGGCCACCAGTCGATCCAGCCGATCATCAGCGCCATCGAGGAACTGCAGCGCCTCGCCGGCAAGGCGAAGGGCGTCTTCCCGCTCGTCGGCGCCACGCCGCAGGCCCGCGCCATCATCGAGCGCGTCGTCCCCACCGAGCGCCTCGTCGCCGCCATCTTCGGCAAGGAGAAGGCCGCCCGCTCCGCCGGCGTGAAGGCCCTCAAGGAGGAGGCCAAGGCCGCCCTCGTCGCGGAACTCGGCGCCGACAAGTTCACCGACGTCGACCTGAACGTCGTCTTCGAGGACCTCCAGTACAAGGCCTACCGCAAGAACGTCCTCGAGAAGGGCGTCCGCGCTGACGGTCGCGGCCAGAAGGACCTCCGTCCCCTCAGCGCCGCGGTCGGCGTGCTCCCCCGCGTGCACGGGTCCGCCACGTTCCAGCGCGGCGACACCCAGAACATCGCCATCACCACCCTCGGGCCCACCAAGGAAGCCCAGGAGATGGACGGCCTGACCGGCGGCGCGAAGTCCAAGTCGTTCATCCTCCACTACAACTTCCCGCCGTTCTCGGTCGGTGAGACCGGCCGCTTCGGCGCCCCGGGCCGCCGCGAAGTCGGCCACGGCGCCCTCGCCGAACGCTCCCTCGTGCCGGTCCTCCCGCCCGAGGACGCGTTCCCCTACTCCATCCGCGTCGTCAGTGAGATCATGTCCTCCAACGGCTCGACGTCCATGGCGTCGATCTGCGGCGGCTGCCTCGCGCTGATGGACGCCGGCGTGCCGATCACCGCTCCCGTCGCCGGCATCTCCTGCGGACTCATGACGCAGAACTCGGCCGACGGCTCGATCGAGAAGTGGGTCACCATCACCGACATCCTCGGCGAGGAAGACCACTTCGGCGACATGGACTTCAAGCTCGCCGGCACGACCAAGGGCATCACGGGCTTCCAGCTGGACCTTAAGATCAACGGCCTGCCGTTCGAGATCGCCAAGACCGCCATCCTGCAGGCGCGCGACGCCCGCATTGAGATCCTGAAGGTCATGCTCGGCTCGCTCCCCGCGCCGCGCGCCGACCTCAGCAAGTTCGCCCCGCGCATCCAGACGATCCAGATCGATCCCGAGAAGATCGGCCTGCTCATCGGGCCCGGCGGCAAGACCATCCGCCGCATCACCGAGACGACGGGCGCGCAGATCGACATCGCCGAGGACGACTCCGGCAAGGTGTTCATCTACTCGAACAACGGCGAGGCAATGGCCCGCGCGATCGCCGAGATCGACGGCCTTTGCGGCGGCGGCGCCGGCGGCGGCGGTGCCCCAATCGAGGTCGGCAAGCTCTACAACGGCCGCGTCACCGGCATCAAAGACTTCGGCTGCTTCGTCGAGTGCACGCCCGGCAAGGAGGGTCTCTGCCACATCAGCGAGCTCGCCGACTTCCGCGTGCGCCGTACCGAGGACGTCGTGAAGATGGGCGAGATGATCTGGGTGAAGTGCGTCGGCATCGACGAGCGCTCCGGCAAGGTGCGCCTGTCGCGCAAGGCCGCGATGAAGGAGATGGAAGCCCAGAAGCAGGCCCAGCCCGCCGGCGAGGCTCCCGCCGCCCCGGCCGCGCCCGCCAACTGAGCGCCCCACGGCCTTTAATCAAAGCCGCGTCCCGCCCGGGCCGCGGCTTTTTCATGCCCCACTGCTCCGCGCTTGTCTCCGGCGAACGGCCCCGTCGGGCTCGGGAACCCACCATGCACCGCGCCACCCTGCTCGGACTCCTCGCCCGCTACCGGCCGGCGGACGCCGCCGACGCCGCCTGCCTCGCGCGCTACACGGAGTTCGTCCGCACCCAGCCGCGCTGCTTCGAGCGCTCGCTGGCGATCGGGCACGTCACGGGCTCAGCCTGGATCACGGATCGCGCCGGAGTGCGCGTGCTCCTCACGCACCACCGCAAGCTCGGCATCTGGGTGCAGCCCGGCGGGCACGCGGACGGTGATCCGGACCTCGCCGCGGTGGCCGCCCGCGAGGCGTGGGAGGAAACGGGACTTCCCGGACTCGAGCCCTGCGGCGACGGGATCCTCGACCTCGACATTCATCCCATCCCGGCGCGCGGCGCCGAACCCGCGCACGAACATTTCGACGCGCGTTTCGCTTTCCACGCGACGACGACCGAAGACTTTGTCGTAAGCGCGGAGTCACACGCGCTAGCCTGGGTGGAACTCGACCGCCTCGAGACCGTGACCCGCGAACCCTCGCTGCTGCGGATGCGGGAGAAATGGCGGCAGCTCCGCGCCGGAGCTTCGTCCTGAAGCCACCCGCGCGACCGCGCGGGTGAACCACCGGAAATCGCTTTGCCCGCCGCGGGCTTTGCTGGCCGCATGCGGCGATGCGTTTCCTGGTCACGAACGACGACGGCATCGAATGCGTGTTCCTGCACGAGCTGGTGCGGGCCCTGCTGGCCGCCGGACATGACGTGCGCGTGGCCGCGCCGCGGCACGAGCAGAGCTGGGTGGGCGCGGCGAAGTCCCGCAGCCGTCCGGTGCATGCCACCGCGGCCGATCGCGGGCTGGGTTGCCCGACCTGGGTGGTCGACGGCACCCCCTGCGACGCGGTGAACATCGCCATCGGGCACCTGTTGCCGTCCGGACTGCACCTCGACGCCGTGCTCAGCGGCATCAACACCGGCCTGAACGCCTCGCTCGGCTTCATCATCGCGAGCGGCACGATCGCGGGCGCGTGGGAAGGCGCGCTCCACGGATTGCCGGGGATCGCGTTCTCGCAGGACATGAGCCGCGAAACCTACGACCGGCTGAAGGCCTCGGGGGACCGGCCGGATGCCGACCTGCTGACGACCCTGCGTGCATCAGCGGCGCACGCGGCCCGACTGGCGCCGGAGCTGACGGCGGCGACGCCTCATCGGAGCTTCATCGTGCACAACGTGAACTTCCCCCTCCCCTGCGGACCCGCGACACAGGTGCGCCGTACCGTTCCGGCGCAGGTCGTGGTCCCGGGACTGTTCACGCCGGCACAAGACGACGGCACGCACCGCCTGGTGTTCCGGCTCGGCGACGATCTTTCACCCGCCGAACCACTGACCGATCGCGCCGCGCTGGCAGCGGGGAAAATCAGTCACACCGTGCTGGATTACCGGCGCCTCGGGGGTGGATGAGCGACCCGAAGGCGGGGGACGCTCCAAAGAAAAAGCCGGACCGTTAGGTCCGGCTTTTTGAGACGAAATAAAAGCGATCAGCGTCAGAACCCGCTCACGTTGAGCCGGCCACCAGTGACGGTCTTGCCACTGAGGGACGAAGTCGGAGTCGCCGAGTTGAGGATAGCCGCCTTGATCTGCGTTGCCGTAGTACCCGTGTAGATGGAAGCATAGAGCGCGCAGGCGCCGGTCACGTGCGGCGTGGCCATCGAAGTGCCGTTGTACGAAGCGTAGCTTGAGGAATTGTTGCGGCCAGGGACCGTCGACCAGATGCCGGAGCCCGGCGCACCGATGTCGACCTGGGTCGCGCCGTAATTGGAGAAACTGGAGAGGGCACCGGTCGAAGTGATCGACGCGACCGCGATGATGTTCGGTTGGCTATAATTCGAAGGGTAATTGGCTACCGCGTCGTTATTCGACGAGGCATTGCCGGCGGCGGCGACGAAGAGGATTCCGGCGGTGTTGGCCGCACCAATGGCGGCGTCGAGGGCAGCCGAATACCCTCCACCGCCCCAGGAGTTGTTGCTCGCGACGAGGTTGATGCCTTGCCGCGACTTGAGGTCGGTCAGGTAGTTCACGGCCTTGATGGCGTTGGCGGTCGTACCGCCGTTGCGACCGAGGAACTTAACGGGGATCATCTTCACGTTCCAGCAGACTCCCGCCACGCCGAGACCATTACCTCCCACGCCGCCAATCGTGCCCGCGACGTGCGTACCGTGGTCGTCGGAAGTTCCGTCGTAGACAGAGTTGTTGTTACCGTCGAAATCCCAGCCGTTCACGTCATCGATGAAACCATTTCCATCATCATCGATCTTGTTTCCGGCAATTTCGCGCGAGTTAACCCAAATGTTCGCCTTGAGATCAGAGTGGCCGATAAAAACGCCCTCGTCGATGATGCCGACGTACACGGTGGAGGAACCAACCTTGTTATTTGTCCACGCGGTCGTCGCACCGACACCGAAACCTGAGCCCATCCCCCAAAGGCTGCCATTCGTGAAGTAGGGATCGTTCGACGTCGCCGTGTGCTGATAGATCCAATTCGGCTCGGCGAATACGACCGCGGGGTCGACCTGAAGCCCGCGCACGCCGGCGGCGACGTTCAGGCCGGGGGGCAGGCGCACAAGGTCGACGTCACCGCCGCCGTCGCGGCGCCAGGCGCCGTTCACGACGTTGGAGTCACGCGCGCCGGAAATGCGGGCGAGCGCGGCGGCCTTCTGGGCCTCGGTCGTACCGGCGCGGTACTGCACGATCACCTCATTCGGGACGTGCGCAGCGGTCGCCAGATGGGAGAGCGCGAGCTCAGATTTTCCTTGGGCGAGGGCCGCGGCGGAGACGGCGGCCACGGTCACGAGGGAACGGAGGAACTGAATCATTTTTCGTGCGAGCATGAGAGTTGCCCGTAGGGAATAACCCCTAGGCCGGGAATCAAACGGAAACTCGTTTCCTTCGCGGTATGGATCGGAAGGCGCAGGTTGTCAGCCCGCGGCCAACGGCCGACCGGATCGGGTCACGGCGCGTCGGCGCGGACGACCGTTCCGTTGCGGAAGACGACCTCGCGCACGTCGGGCGGTGTGGGCCGGGTGACGATCGGGCCGCCGATGCCGCCCATTCCGCCGACGCCCCCGATGCCTACTCCGGTGCCACCGATCCCGATTCCGCCGGAACCGATGCCGATCCCCACGCCGCCAGTGGATCCGATGACGGTGCCGCCGCGACCGGTACTGATGCCGATGCCCGGGCTGCCCATGCCGATGCCGACACCGCCCATCCCGACCGTACCCATGCCGGCCGACCCCGGGTACATGACCGACCCCGGATCGCCGCCCTTGGTGTAAACCCAGATCTCATCACCGGCGGGTGAAACACTCACCTCGCTCGGCTCGCCCCAGGCGACGCGGACCATGTCAGCGTTCATGCCCGGCTCGACCTTGCCGTCGAGCACGGCCTGCCGCACCTCAATCGGCCAGGTCTCGTAGATGTCGCGATTGCGGTCGATGCGGCTCATCTGGGAAGACGCACAGCCCGCCCCGAGCAGGAGGGCGAGAACAGCAACGGCGCCTGAACCGAACCGCTTCATCGGGGCCGACGATACACGACCCGGGCGTTCCGTAAAGTCCCCGCAACCGGCCCACGCCACCCGAGCTTTGGGTTGCCACCGCGCCGCTGCCGCCGCTCGACTCGAACTCCGCCATGACTCAACCGACGTTCCCCGCGCGCACCACCACCGCCGAGATCGAGCTTGGGACCACGCTGCAGCCGAAGTTCGGCGCCGACGGCCTGATCCCCTGCATCACGCAGGACGTGCACAGCGGGGAGGTGCTGATGTTCGCCTTCATGAACGCGGAGGCGCTGGCGCACACGCTGCGCACGCGCAAGGCCACCTATTGGAGCCGTTCGCGCAACAAACTCTGGGTGAAGGGTGAGGAGTCGGGCAACGTGCAGCTCGTGCGCGAACTGCGCACCGACTGCGACCAGGACGTGCTCCTCATCAAGGTCGAGCAATCGGGTCCGGCCAACGCCAGCTGCCACAACGGCTTCAAGTCCTGCTTCTACCGCCGTCTGTCCGACCTCGAGGGTGCGGAGGCCTCGGGCTACCGGCTGGTCACGACCACCTCGCGGCTGTTCGACCCCGCCACCGTCTATAAGAAGAAGTGACCCGCGGCGGCCTCACCGGCTGCCCGGAGCCAGCCCGCGGGTACTCGCGCCGGCGAACGCCAGGAACCGGGTGAACTCGGCGCTCGCAGCGTCGGCGTGGGAAGCAAGGCGCTCGAGGGCCTGGGTGCGGTTGAGGCCGGCGCGGTAGAGGACCTTGTGCAGTTGCTTCACGCGATCGAGCTGCGCGGCGGTGAAGCCGTTGCGCTCGAGGCCGACCTGGTTAATCGCGCGCACCTTGGCGGGCGTGCCGTCGGCGATGAAGAAAGGCGGCAGGTCGTGCACGAGCTTCGCGGTGGCCGAGAGCATCGCGTAGGCGCCGAGCCGGCAGAATTGATGCACGCCGCCGTAGCCGCCGATGACCACGTGATCCTCGACGACGACGTGGCCGGCCAGGACCGCGCCGTTGCTCATGATGATGTGGTCGCCCAACACGCAATCGTGTGCGACGTGGCAGCCCACGAGCAGGGTGTTGTCCGACCCGATGCGCGTGAAGGCGCCGTCCTCGGTCGCGCAGTGCAGGGTGACGTGCTCGCGGAACACGTTGCGGTCGCCAATGCGCAGACCGGGGTCGCCCCCGCGGAACTTGAGGTCCTGGGTCTTGCCGCCGATGCAGGCGTAGGGGAACACCTCGCAACCCGCGCCGAGCACGGTGTTGCCCTCCACCGAAGCGTGGTGGTGGAGCCGGGTGCCGGCGCCGAGCTCGACCCGGGGGCCGACGTAGGCGTAGGCGCCGACCTCGACGCCCGCGCCGAGGCGGGCGCCGGTCTCGACGATCGCGGTGGGATGAACCGCCGCCATGCGCCTAGGCCTCGCCCTCCTCGACCAGGCCGAACATCAGCTCGGCCGAAGACACCACCTGGCCGCCGACGGTGCAATTGCACTCAGCCACCGCGAGCTTGTCGCCGCGGGCCTTGGTGATCTTGGCATTGATGATCAACTGGTCACCCGGCCGCACGGGGCGGCGGAACTTCACCTTGTCGGCGCTCATGAAGAACGCCGTCTTCCCCGCGCCGGCCGTCCTCCGCATCATGACGATCCCGGCCGCCTGCGCCATCGCCTCGAGTTGGAGGACGCCGGGCATCACGGGGTTATCCGGGAAGTGCCCCATGAAGTACGGCTCGTTGATGGTGACGTTCTTCACGGCGACAAGTTCGTCGTTGCCGATGAACTCGAGCACGCGGTCAACCATCACGAACGGGTAGCGGTGTGGCAGGGTCTCGAGCACGCGCCGGATGTCGAGGGACGTCTCCGTGGGCAGCACCGCGGCGGGCCGGGCCGCCTTCTCGCGGGGCTTGGGGGCCTTGCGCCGCTCCTCCAGACGCGTGAACAGGGCCTTGGTAAGCTCGGCGTTGATCGCGTGCCCGGGCCGAGTGGCGACGATGTGCGCCTTGAGCGGGAGGCCGAGGAGCATCACGTCGCCGATGATGTCCAGGATCTTGTGCCGCACGAACTCGTCGGCGAAGCGCAGCGGCTCCTTGGAGAGGATCTTGTCGCCGCGGATCACGACCGCGCAGTCGAGCGAGCCGCCCTTGATCTTCCCGAGCTTCAGCAGCTCCTCGATGTCCTCGTAGATCGCGAACGTCCGCGCGGCCGCGATCTGGGCCATGTAGACGTCGGGGTCGATCGTGAGCGAAAGGTGCTGGGTGTGGATGCCCCGGTCGTCGGCCGAAGTGCACGAGATCTTCAGCTGGTCGCAGGGCAGCGCGATGACGGATGAGTTGCCGCGGGAGACCGAAATCGGGGCATCCAGCTCGAAGTACTCCCGGTCGGCCTCCTGCTCGACGGGTTCGCCTTGGAGGATGAGGTTCACGTACGGCCGCGCCGAGCCGTCGAGGATCGGGGGCTCGGAGGCGTTCATCTCGACCACGACGTTGTCGATCCCGCAGCCGTGCAACGCGCTCAGGACGTGCTCGACGGTGTGGATCTTGGCGTGGCCCGACTGGATGGTCGTCGCCCGCACGAGGTCGGTCACGAGGTCGACCCGCGGTTTGATCTCGGGGGATCCGCTGAGGTCGACCCGCCGGAAGACGATGCCTGAGCCGGCCGGGGCGGGCTTCAACCGGAGGGTCACCTTTTCGCCGGTGTGGAGCGCCGCGCCTTCCGTCGAGACCTCGCGCGCGAGCGTGCGTTGCTTCATGGACCGCGAGTGTCGGAAGGAGCGCGGAAACAGGGCAAGCGCGGAGATTGGCGGCCACCGGCACACGAGCCCGGACCGGCGCGGACAACCGCGGGCCTTGACACTCCCTGCGCGCGCCGCTCGGCTGATCATCTTTCTCCTCTCAAACACCGCCCGTCAGCACCCTCCCGCCATGCCCGCAGCCAACGACATCCGCAAAGGTCAGGTCATCAAGTTCAACGGCGAGCCGCACCTCGTCATGGAGACGCAGCACCGCACCCCCGGTAACCTGCGGGCCTTCGTGCAGATCAAGATGCGCAACCTTCGCTACGGCAAGGCGCTGGACCAGCGCTTCGCGTCCACCGACACCGTCGAGGTGCTGCCGACCGACCGCAAGACCCTCGAGTTCAGCTACGCCGACCGCGAAACCTACGCGTTCATGGATCCCGAGACGTTCGAGCAGATCGAGCTCACGGAAGCACAATTGGGCGACGTGAAGAACTACCTCGCCCCGGGCGGCAAGGTCGACGTCCTCTGGGTCGACGAGCGTCCGCTTTCGGTCGACCTTCCCTCCACGGTCTCGCTCAAGGTCGTCGAGTCCGCCGACGGCGTGAAGGGCGACACTGCGAGCAACGTGCAGAAGCCCGCGAAGCTCGAGACCGGCCTCGTTGTGCAGGTGCCACTCTTCATCAAGGAAGGTGAAGTCATCCGCGTCAGCACGGTCGACGGCACCTACCTGGGCCGCGT
>JACCDP010842016.1_pt1 | contig 11539 bp, 12 predicted proteins | sample 7445841 | NCBI WGS metagenome assembly JACCDP01 (sample SAMN15323441, study PRJNA562643) | freshwater metagenome | isolation source: river surface water | place: USA:Blue River Watershed | collected 2017-08-17
ATGACCGACCGCGCACTAAAATCCACACGTTTTCCCATTAAATTGCCACGAATACGACCGTTTTTAGAGTTTAATCTGTCAGTAATACATTGCAAGGGGCGTCCAGAACGTTGTGCCATAGGCACAGCCCCCTTCACCTTATTATTTGCAATCATTGCAACAAAATACTGTAAAACCTTTGTTAAGTTGTCAATTACATGAGGAGCCGCGTTTTTCTGTATACGGTCTTCCAAATCCTTATTTGTTTTAATAATGTGTCCATAAATATGTGTCAAATCGTCTTCACTGCGCTGATTTGCATCCTGCGTAACAGAGGGTCGCACAGAGGGTGGTGCCACAGGTAATACCTGACAGACCATCCAATCTGGGCGAGACCAAAGGGGACTAAACCCCATAAAGTTTACGTCCTCATCTGATATGCGCTTAAAGATTTTCAACACAAGTTCTGGAGTAAATCGCATAGAATAATTGTTTTTTCCTTCAGGAGCAGCCGCTGCCACTGCATCGCCATTATCATCCGACAATGCCTCCCAAAATGCAATAATAGTGGCCATCTCCTCTAATTTTATTTTATCAGGCTGTTTGCATCCACAGCCATTTTCGGTTGCCTCGCCGCATCGCTTAATGCCTGCACACCGCTTGCTCACATAATCCCAACGACTGGCCGCAGCCATATTTGTAATATGACGATGCTCATCTTTGCTTATAAGCAATTTGCTGCATTTAAAACAAACACATTTCAAGATACTCATAATATCTTTAATATGTTGGATAAAGAACACAGGACGAGCAAGTTCAATATAACCAAAATAGCCGGGAGTATTGATATAGGTAAGCCCATCGGTAGGACAAACAGACCCATGACCAAGGACGCCCATGCGAGGGTCAAACAACCCACCAGGAACTTCCTTGTTATTGATGTAGGTGTCCTTTGAGACAATTTCAACAACGCCCTTTCTAATCTCTTCTGGACTCATCATACCAAATTGGATACCGATGATGCGAGAAGGATTTTTGAAACTGACACTGGATGAATTGGACATGTTAAAAGTTGCTATAAATAATGTAAAGGTGTTTTTATATAGGTTTTGTAAATCAATCGGTAACCAAAAGTGCGAAATCAATTTTTTGAAACCTGTATCGTCGTAAACCATTTACAAAGAGGCTAATATGATTGCCAGCCAGAACCAAAAATGCCTATTAAACTCCGCCCTCGTAAAAATAAACCCGACAGTGATAGCAGCGACAGTAGTGATAGTGACTGTAGCAGCAATGTATCTAAACAAGACTTTAATGAACTAATAACAGAATTGTTTCCATCTAAATACATCAAGCACAAACAAAGGTCGCCAAAAAAACCTGTGAAAAAGTCAAAAAAACAAGAAGAAGTGTCATCTACCGATGATACTACGTTATCATCAGATGATGAAACATATTATAGTGATGAAGACAGCGATAATTATGAAACAGTGGATGAGGATGAAGATGATGAGGATGAGGATGAGGATGAGGAAGAGGATGAAACAACCACTTCAAAAAAGAAAAACAAAAATCCCCTTCAAATTACACTTACCATTGGTGGAAACAAACATGACGATTATTATGAAGAAGAAGCTGACGACAATTATTCCACAGAGGATGAAAAAACCTTTATGCGTGAGGCATATGAACCTATGCCAAAAACCACATCTTCACAATCATTAAACACTCTTACGTCACCCACAAAAAAATCCAAAAAAACAACTGTGGATAAAGACAGTTTTTTAACAGTGGATATTGAAGAAAAATACAGAGAAATCAAGGATTTGAAAAAGGTTCTCTATGACAAATATAAAAGCAATCCCAAAAACAAGATTGTAAAGAAAGCCATAGAGCAATGTGACCAAAAAATCCAAAAGCTTATTAAACATGCCCGCAATAAAAATGCACGCACTTTTGAGGAATTGTTGGACAAATCCGATATGCAAGAAAACACCGATGAATTGGGTTATTTTAAGCGCAAATTGTCAAATAAAGAACAGCTCTCTATTATGCGAGATTTGCGTGAGCTTAATGACAAAGTTTATGTGGACAAGCCTTACCGATTGGCGCTAATTCAATCATCGCTGCCACCCAATTTAAAAGCCATTGCATTTCAGCGTTTAAATCAACTTGCCTCTATGGAACCAGGTGACAATGAATATTATAAATTGAAAAATTGGGTAGATGGGTTTATGAAAATCCCCTTTGGAATATATAAAAACATCTCAGTCAATATTAATGATGGCATAGACATTTGCAGTGATTTTGTCATAGATGCTAAAAAACAATTAGATAATTGTGTTTATGGATTGGACGATGCCAAAATGCAAATTATGCAAATGATTGGACAATGGATTTCAAACCCCAAGTCACTTGGCACTGCAATTGCTGTGAAGGGCGCTGCCGGGACTGGCAAAACGACACTTATTAAAGACGGCATCAGTAAAATTTTGGGACGCGAGTTCGCATTTATTGCATTAGGTGGTTGTGGTGACAGCAGTTTTTTGGAGGGGCACAGTTACACATATGAAGGCAGCACCTATGGAAAAATAGTTCAAATTTTAATAGAGAGTAAATGTATGAACCCAGTTATTTACTTTGACGAATTAGACAAAGTATCGGACACGGCGCGTGGGCAAGAAATCATCAGTTTGCTTACGCATTTGACAGACACGTCACAAAACAACCAATTTCGCGACAAATATTTCGCGGAGGTGGATTTTGATTTGAGCAAGTGTCTTTTTATATTCAGTTATAATGATGAAAACTTGGTCAACCCCATTTTGAAAGACCGAATGTATAGAATACAGACAAAGGGCTACGACCTTAAAGAAAAACAGATAATTGCCAAAAATTATTTGTTGCCGAAAATTCGCGAGCAAGTGGGGTTTGCGGAGGGTCAAATCATAATACCCGACGACGTTTTGTCACACATAATTTCTAATCAGGCAAAGGGGGAACAAGGAGTAAGAAATTTAAAGCGGTGTTTAGAAATCGTGCATACAAAGTTAAATCTTTATCGGTTAGTAAAAACAGATACATCAATGTTTGAGAAAGAAATGGGACTGAGGGTAAGTTTTCCATATACACTCACAAAGAGAGACGTGGATATTCTTGTAAAAACCGATGAAACAATGAGTCAAAGTGTGTTGTGTTCAATGTATGTGTAAAAAGCGTATGCGTAATCCTAAACCACATAGGTATTTGTTTTTATCTAAAATTTTAAACTTTAATTTAATTAAAATTTTAGAATAATTTAAAACCCAAATAAAATTATATAATATTATATATTGATGGCAATAAAAAAACAGACACTTAAAAAGCGAAAACTACGAGGCTCTGGTGCGGCTTCATCGGCTATGGGTCGTAGACACATATTACGCACTCGTTCTGCTCCTGCAATTTTACAATCTAACTACTATAGAGCGTTTAAAACCAGAAAAGAATTAGAATTAGCTGTTTACAATTATTTTAAAGACCCTACAAAACGTGATGAAGTAACTGCTGAATATGGAGATATTACAAATTGGAATACAATTAAAATAACTGATATGTATGGAGTTTTTAGAGACATTCCACAAATATCTAATGAACCGATTACATTAAATTGGAATACGCGTAATGTAACTCTTATGAATAATATGTTTCGCGGGTGCAAACAAGATTTTAAACTAAATTTTGATACAGGTAATGTTATTTCTATGAATGGTATGTTTGTGGATGCAATTAATTTCAACCAACCACTTCCCGAAACGTTTAATACAAGTAAAGTTATAAGTATGGGTAGTATGTTTAATAATGCAATCAAATATAATCAACCATTACCAAAATCATTTATTACAAGCAATGTCAAGTATATAGATGGTATGTTTAGTCGCGCAACTAGTTTTAATCAACCAGTAAAATTTGACACATCAAATGTAATTGATATGTCTCATATGTTTTATGCAGCAACAAATTTTAACCAACCAGTAGAATTTGACACATCAAATGTTCAAGTTATAAAAAGTATGTTTATGAATGCAACTAGTTTTAATCAGCCAGTCTCGTTTAATTTGCCAAATATTATTTCTTATTTAGATATTGAACATATATTTGAAAATACTATAGATTTAAATAGCTCTATTTGTATTCGTCTTAACCCAGATTATAATGGCATTATTAAACCGGAATACTTATTCAAAGGTTCAAAAATAATGACAAAGGGTCTTGATATGATTAAAATAAAAAAAAATAAAATTAGATATTTATGTAGTGAAGCACATATTATTGCATATAGTATGACTGAAGCAGATAAAATACAATCAGAATTAACAGGAAAACATCGCCAATATCCAACGCACTTAATTGATTTAGATTTATTTAATGAGTATTTGAGTAAATAGGGATGCTATGTGTGTATGTTATTTCGGTTTTGTGTTTAATGTTAATTGCTGAATTTGTCTTTGATCAATGACAAATTCAGTGGTTATAACTTTACTTATTATATATATGGCATTAGACCTGTTTGATTTAACACTATTTGGACTTGGCAATGTGGTCGGAGCAGGCATTTTTGTCATCATCAGTAAATCAATCAAATATGGAGGGTCAAACACGCTGTATGCACTGCTAACAGTAGCATCTATTTCCATTTTAATGGGCTTTGTCTATATTGAAATATACAGTAGACATACTTCCAGTGTAACCGAATATTTGGCTGTTAAAGAAACCATGGGTGAAAACGCGGGCACAATTATGTTATATGCGGTTTATTTTTTCGCATTACTTAGTGGCGTTACTATATTGACAGGTCTAAGCAAATATATTTGCAACAGTAATTTATTTTCTATCGCGGACACCAATAAACACTGTATAGAAACCACATTTATTGTAGCAACCTTAGCAATTGTAGCAGGCATCAGTTGGTTTGGAATAGAGACATCCAAACTTGTAGCAAACACAATTTCAATTGCAATGTTATTAATATTAGGCGGTATAGTAGTGCTCAGTTTGCCCTACTTAAATAGAGAGAAAATATTTGGGCTAAAAACATCGTACGTACCGTCTACAAACATTATGTTGTCAGCGGTGTTGTCATTATTTTTATATAATGGATACGATTTCTTGGTAAAAATAAGCGACGAAACAGAAAACAAAGAAGATAATAAAACCGCATTAATAGCGACATTACTCATAACAACAGTAATATATGTATTTATAATTATGGCTGCGGTTTGTGTATTAAGTTATGGACAGGCATCCAATACACATAATATGATAAGTGACTTATATAGTGCATTAACAAATAACCAGCTGACAACCGCGGTATTTGTTGCAGGGGCATTTATCATGTTTAATACAGGGTTTTTAAGCACTATGTCCGCAGCAAAATTCGCACAAGGTTTGGGAAAAAACAAGCAAATATTTATGCCAGAATTTTGGTCTGAGGTAAATGATTATGGTGCGCCGAAAAACGCAATTATAGTTACCTTCATATTAGGATTGATTTTCGCCATTTTTAATAATGATACATTAATGGCAGTGTTTTCAAATTTTACAGGAGTGGCTACATTGATATTAATATCGGTTGCATTATTAATAATGCGTTGGCGCGAACGCGCCGACAAAGACGCACAAAAAAAACATAATCATATTGGATTAAATGTGCATAATATGCCGATATTAGTGATAATAAATACAGCAGTATTGGCAGGTATTTTATTTAAGATGGTAAAACACAAGTTTTGGTGGTAAACGGATTTCAATCTTTATTCCCAAAACGGGAATAAAGCCACACTTTAAGTACCAGTTTTGTCCTTACCCGAAGGGAAGGCCAAAATCGGCAATTAACATTAAACCTTTGCATTATGAACGGATTCGTAACCCATGGCATATATAAAATCATCATTATTTGCAACTTTTTTATCTGTGTTTTTATGTAATACGTGTTCGCTGAAATTATTACAACACACCCCACAGTTATCTTCATTTGCATATTTGACTTTCAACGATGTTTCTTTGGAATCATGTATAGTCCATCGCCCTAATACAGGTTTTACGGACTGTAAGGTTTTGCCGTTTATAAACCGTAAAGACAACGATGAAAATAAAAATTTTTTTAAAGAGGTTTTACTAATCATTTTATTCTATTATTTGCAGTTGGTTTTGTTGTCTTAAAACAAAATCAATTTTTTAGACACGTATATATACATTATGGGTAAATAAATTATTTTTTTGTGCGTTTTTGAGATATTTTTTTAGATTTTCTAATTGTTTTTTTAGATTTTACAATAGTTTTTTTACCTCCTTTTGCATATTGATAAAGATCCATAGAAAATGGATTGTCAGAAATATTGCGTTGTTGTTCGTCGCGAGATATAGTTGAGGTCATAATTTTAAAATTTTCATCACCTTTTAGTAATAAATCTTTTAATTCGTTATCGCCTTCTACAATGAACAACGGTGAAAATGGTATTCTTCTTAGATGGTGTGGTTCAATGTCTTTAAAATTTATATCTGCTCCATATGTTAAAAGAAGGTTGATAATTTTGAGAAACAAATTACGTTTTTCTGTCAAAAAACTAGTTTTTTTCGCTATTTGTACTGCTATGTATAAAGGTGTTATTTTATCAGTCCAACCATTATCATTTTTTTTGACTGGTTCATCAACTTCTGCGTTGTTTTCAAGAAGAAGTTTAATAATTTGAAAATCTACATCTCCAACTTTATTATCTCTAGTTATAGCCACAAATAAAGGCGTTATTAATCTTACATCTATCAAATTCGTACCATTAGAAAATTTTCTATAATAATGTCCATAAGTTGTAATATTTGGATTAGCTCCTTGTTCAAGAAGACATTTGACAGTTTCAAGTTCTCCAAATTCTGTTGCTAGCCATAATGCAGTCATACCATCATCATCTTGCCAATTTATGTCAGCGTTATGTTGAACAAGTAGTTTAATAATATTACAATGTCCAGCATATGCCGCAACGAATAAAGGAGTTGGAGGTTTTTTATTATCCTCCTCTGAATTCCATTCCCAAGACGAATAATCAACTCTATCTATAGTGGTGTTTTTAAAAACCGATTTTACGTTACGTGAATCGTTGATGTTATATCTAAGTTTAAGACGTGGAACAATTTCTTCATGTTTGTCAAGAAGAACTTTAACAATATCTTCATGTCCGTTCATTGCAGCCACAAATAAAGGTGTTACAAAATACTCATATTCATTCGTTTTGCCTCTATACTTTCCCCACTTGAATTTCACACTTTCAGTTATATCGCTCCCTTTAGATAACAGCAGAACAACGATGTTATAATACCCGTGTTTTGCTGCTATAAATAGAGGGGTTGGGCGTACCTGTGGTATTCTCTGTAACCCACGATTCACAGCCATATTTAATACCTCTGTATCTGTAATGTTGTTTAAAATTGATTGAACCTCTGTATACTTGTCTGCTTCTGTTGACATTTTATTTGTCAAACATGTGATAATATTATCGTAGATGGTTCGTCCCTCAACAGTTTTTTCAGGTTTGCCTTCAAATATTCTTTTCCTTACTATTTCTCTTTCTTCATCAGTCAAGTCTCTATCTTCATCTTCCTCATCATATTCCTCATCATCATCTAAGTCTTCATTAACTTCATACATGCTCATTTAATTTATATATATATAATGTTTATGTGATTTACACTTCTAAACGTTGTATCAAAATAATACGTAAGGTTTTTAGAAACTGGTCTGATAAATATATATAAAAGAAAAAACAAAACAGATAAATAATAGCAACGTATAATATAGCCATAGTATGACTGATATACAAAAATTTGTACAAAGCAGGGGAAACATTTCCCAAATGAAAAAAATGCTTGACAGCGGAATAATCAAAAACATAGATATCATATTTGACAATGGGTTGAGTCAAAACACCGCATTAATGTTTGAAAGCGTATATGGAACAGTAGATGGAATGAAATTTCTTTTGTCTAGAAATGCAAATCCAAACATTCAAGATAAAAACGGCTTTACGGCACTTCATAAAATAGTAAATTTAGAGGAATCTAGCAGAGAGGCAAAGGCAATTCAAATGCAAAAAATTCGTCTTTTATTGGAATATGGTGCGGACAAAACACTTAGAACAAAAAATGGCAAAACCGCGTTTGAGTTATCAAAGTGTTTGACTTGTTGCAATAGCTGCGGTAATATTATTCAAACATATAGAAACACCAAGGGTCGCAAACGAAAAACACAGAGAAGACGCAAATAAGGTGAAAAATTGATTAAATTTGTATCTACATTAATGCAGACACAAAACAACAGAAACAATGACAAATTACGACAATATTTTAAAGGCTCTAATTGATTTTGGTTTGAAGATACAATCACCAAACGAATTTTGTATGCATGGTGAATATGAACAGAAGGCTTATAATGGCAAAAATTATTTATGCAAAATTCATAAATGTGGCGTATTTCAACAAGCAATTGGAAAAATGTCATTTTATGCAATAAAAACAAAAGTGAATAATAACGCGGATGTAATAAATTATTTATTACGCCATGCATCCACAGTAAATTATTTGAATACTATGTATAGAACAACATCGGTGGATAATTCAACAGAATTAGCAATGCATATTATAAATAATGTATTTATTCAGTTATATGATGAAACGCAAGCATTAAAAGAACAAAAGGCGCCTGAACAAAAGGCAATAACAACCGCCGATAAAAAACCCAAGAAAAAGACAATTTCCCAACTTATGAAACGCCGTGTATGGGCAAAACACATTGGCGAAGAAATTGGAAAACACAAATGTTTATGTTGTAATATGACAGACATAACACAATTAACATTTAACTGCGGACATATTGTAGCAGAGGCAAATGGCGGTACACTGTCTGTGGACAATTTATTGCCAATTTGTCAATCGTGTAATTCATCCATGGGGACACAAAACTTGTATACATATAAACTGGCACATGGGTTATAAAACTAAATATATAAATAAAAATTTTTTTTCTCTATTATTATTATATATAAAATGGATTTGGATAAACAATTATTAATGGCAATTAATGACGGGGATAATATTAATGTTATTCAAAACTTAATATCTCAAGGCGCAAATGTAAATGCAATAAACAATAGAGAAACACCATTATATGCTGCGTTAAAAAATGCGTCCTATACTGGAAAAACATATTTAATAAATGTGTTATTGGATAATGGCGCAGACCCAAATTTATTAATACCCCCCTATAATAAACCTGTATTGGCATTTGAAGTTGGTGAAAGATTCGCAAAAGTGTTATTAGAACATGGCGCTGACCCAAACGTAATAGGATATATGGATAAATATACACTTTTAGAAAATAACTTCAGAATGCGAAATGTTGAGAGGTTTAAATTATATTTAAAATATGGTGCTGTAGTCACACCTTTTATATTAACTGCAATGAATACGTCTATGTCATTTCCAACCAATCTACCAATAAATACACCAAATCTTTTACTAAATTCACGTAATGAAATATTAAATGCACAAAATGCTGTAAATAATGCAAAAATGAATGAAATGTTTAACGCCATTAGAGCCGCACAAATAAAACAAGAAATGCAAGGCATACAAACCGGTATGCGTGAACAGGCCACTAGAACAAAATCCATAAAACAATCTATTCATAGATTGGGTCAACCGCCGTTTGTTTCTGATTTAATTTCTGAATATGATGATGTTAAACCGGCATACAAATCAATGGCATCACCTCGCACAAGGTCTATAATAGATAAAAAATGGGCATTAAATAAAAAAGGCGGAAAACTAAGACAAAAATCTAAAAAATCTAATAAAACCAAAAAATAAATATGGAGGTTAATGTTAATTTCCAGGTTTTATAATCTTCAGTTACGACCAGTATTTATTTCAAAACCAGGAATAAATATTAATTTACTAAATATATTTTATATAACACATGCGTTTATTTATAGACAATAAATATTTTGTATTAATAATTTGTTTTTTATTTATTGGATATTTTATTTTTAGTAAAGACAAACTTGAAAACAAAACACCAAAATCAAAAAACTGTATATCAACGTGGGTTTATGGATTTATTTTATTTTTCTTTATTTATATGTTTATAGAAAAACAAACTGTGAACGTATTTAATAATTATTATGCAGTTAGATTATATGTAATAGCAATGATTATTTTTGCAATGAATATATGTGGTAAATAATTATTTCAATCGTTTTATGTTTTTTATTTTATTATATTAATTATAAACATTACGTTAGTTAGTTGAGTTTTATTAAAAATTGAACCCTTTTTTTAACACAAAATAATAAACACAAATTACGAACAACATTAATACTAACTAAATCGCAAACTATTTAACTTAGAATGAGCTTCTCTGAAATTGCATTTGCTATTACATATTACTTTGACGAACTTAAAAGAGATGTTATTTATGCACTTCAAAACAAAGGCATTTTGTAAACCTACGGTTCATAAAGAAAAAATAAAACGGTTCATAAAGAAAAAATAAAACGGTTCATAAAGAAAAAATAAAACGGTTCATAAAGAAAAATAAAAGATAAAATTTTTAAGACCTGTATTCTCCGAGCGAACACTTGTGTTCGCGAGGTATTAAGGAAGGTTCCAAAGGGAACGTAGTTCCCTTTAAAATTGAACTTGTTTTTTCACAAAACCCAATAAAACAAAAACAACAACAACGAAACAACAATGCAAGTATTTAAGACCGTAGACACAAACGAAACAACATTAGTTTATGACAGGGACATACCTTCCTCTCATAAACTGTGGTTTATGAAAGCCCCAAATAACCAGGTTTGGGAAGAGCGCACATATCAAGGAGATGCCATTTTCGGGGGTAAAAGTTATTTTGCTTTATTGGCTGAATTAAATATGTCACCATCCAAGCTTGCCAAATGTGGATATACACCCGACGAATTAGGACGTAGAATATATGATGGACGCGTAAAACTGTTGAGAGTAAAGGCTGGTAAAACAAGCGCATTAGAAGTAGTTTGGCCAGAGGTGTGTGCCGACGACGAACGCCCCTGGAAAAATCGTTGTCCTCGCTTTGAAACTGTAGACACATTGGAATATGAAGTATTAGATGAAGAGTGCGAATGTGATTGGTGTTGCAGGGAATGTGAATAAATGTCTTATGTTTTTTTATACACAGCTTAATGGCAACGAAGGAACGATGTCCAAAAGGAACCAAACGGTATGCACCGGTTGGCCCCGATTGTTATACACAGGCGTTTATTGATGACTGGCAAACGCAGTACCGAGAAACGAAGCGAGCGGAGCGAGCGAAGTACCAACAAACGCTGCACCGAGAAACGAAGCGAGCAAGTAAAACAAAGAAAATAGATAAAAATGTTGAAAAACCTCTATCAACGCCTTCAAACAAACCTCTATCATCGCCTGTAAAAACCCCTGAATTAACACCTTTAAACAAACCTTTATCAAAGATGGCACCCGTAGGGTTACCGTC
>JACCDP010769295.1_pt1 | contig 11532 bp, 15 predicted proteins | sample 7445841 | NCBI WGS metagenome assembly JACCDP01 (sample SAMN15323441, study PRJNA562643) | freshwater metagenome | isolation source: river surface water | place: USA:Blue River Watershed | collected 2017-08-17
CTGAGTTACTTGCTCGGCAGATTGTGGGAGTGGCTTCCGGACGAGCCGAGTTTGGTCCCCGCGCACTGGGAAACCGTAGCCTCTTGGCAGACCCTAGAGGTAGCACGATTAAGGAACGAGTCAATGAGATCAAACGTCGCCAACAGTTCCGACCATTCGCTCCTGTGATCTTAGAAGAATGTGTCAACGATTACTTTGAAATGCCCGAAGGATACTCAATCAGTCCTTATATGCAAGTGGTAGCACGTTGCCGACATCCAGATCATTTTCCGGCTATCATACATGTAGATGGAACTAGTCGTGTGCAGACTGTGAGTCGAGATTGTGGTTCAGGTATCCGACAACTGCTGGAAGCATGGTATGTAGAAACAGGGTGTCCTATGTTGTTGAACACCAGCTTGAACATACGAGGAGAACCCATGGTCAACGATCGAGCTGATGCTGATCGTTTTGAGAAACTCTACGGTGTGAAAGTCTGTAGTTAGTTCCAGTGCCTGATCACACCTGCTATGATAAAAGCATTGGTGATGAGATAGCTTAAGAAAATCATAGTACGGATCAGGGCCACTCGATCTGCTTCTTGTTTTGTGGCGCCAGATTTTTCTCCCAACGCTTTGGCCCAAAATCTCCAAGCACGTCTCATCATAGATAAGTTTCTAATCCGCCACGGCGGCGAATATCTTGTGTGCAACAACTTATCCCACCATCCCAAAAATAACTGTGACGTAGTTCTGCAATGATTGGTTCTATACGATGTTTTTTGCAGAAATCAAAAACGTCTTTATTGTACGCGGAGAATATTACATGACTTTCATCTAGCACCAAACAGTTGACGTCAAATACTGTCTCACTTACAAAACCAGTCCACTTGTTCAAATACGTGTCTACAAACTGCGTAAACTCTGCTGTAGGAGTCTGTCCTTGTACATACCAAGCACCATTGAAGTTTTCTTCCTTGAACTTGCCAACTTCCATGGCAGCCCAGATTGAACTGTCCCAGATCTTGCAAACGTCCCAGCCAGGAAAGTCTCCAGCAAGATCTAGATTAACATCGTGCTTGCTTGATAGTATCACGCCAGGCTTTAATATAGCAAATACAGCATCCCCGTGCCCATCTGTGATGGCTTCGTGTACTCTATATTCCGATCCTAATAAATTATCCACGATCCAACGAGTTTGTTCAGGCTTCAAGAAGTCAGAGTTATCAAAAAACACATCACGTCCCACACGCACGATGCAACTAGCTGAAGCACCATTGAGTACACAGTCGGGATCCCATGTACCATTATGTGGATCTACGACTTGACTTCCGTAGAGAGAACAAATATCATTGAGCTCGGCCACAGGTAACACACGCAACAGTCGATCGCCCAACGTGATCTGCCAGTCTCTTGGAGTAAGAGGTGGGAGAGGTGCTCCTTCTCCAGACGTTTGCCAAGTCTGGAACTGATCTCGGTTGGGCAAGTTTGGGCGGCGCACAACAGCACCATAGGTTTCTATGATACGTTGTAGATTGTTTAGATCCTCTGCTGTTTCTGCCAGGATCTGTTGTAGTTGATTTCGTACTTGAGCATTGTCGATGAAATCAAAATAATCTGGATCGTAGGCCCTGCCTACTATGACTTCTTCGAGAGGTTGCCAACTGGTATAACTGTTTACGATATTATTCATTGTGTGGTGAGTTCTGTGATCAAACTATTTAAACGATCCTGTTTGTTGCTTAAAAATAATCTCTGATTGTGTAACAGGTCATCGCGGCAGTCGATATAGAGTTGATGCAAATCTACTTGTGTTAGCAATCGCTCTATTTCTGTGCAGGCCATGTCCCAGCGCCGAGTGTTGTTGGTTTCCTGATCATAACCGTGATCAATCACATGATCAAATGTCCTATAGCCCATGTACTTTAACTGTGCAATACTGCCAACAGGACCTATCAACAAAAAAGGTTGACAGTTTTTGATAGGCTTGAATGTTTTTTCGGTCAGGAATGTGCCCCCACTTTGGTCGGCATCCAAATGTGTTTCGAGTATGACATTGAGATAGCTGTCATTGAAGTGTTGATGCACTGTAGTGGCGTAAAGATTATGAGCAGCCGAATCTAGTTCATCGGCATGAAACGGACCATCAGCTAGGAATCGATGTGTATCAGCGCGGAGCCCATCAAATAGATCGACTTCTATGGGATTGTCGATGTGCTCGTCGTCGTTGATCAATTCTTGCGTGTTATAGGAGAAGTATCCGGATTCATGTAGCCCTTGGCGCCAGAGTCGAGCCATGGTTGTGGCTCTCCACCATTTGTGTGTTCTAACCAATGCAGTGTATTTCTTTGTTCTTTTGATGTTGTGGTCAAACGCTATGGGCGGTTCTCGATTACGCAGTTGATACAAACACTCGTCATCAACAAAATGTGTAAAGTTTTTAATGTGTTTTGCTGAAGAGTTTGCACTGGTGAATTTGATACGATCAGGATCAATATCTTGATTAGCAAACTGTGCTAAAATATGTTCCTGTATACGCTGTGGGTTGTCCCCTTCGCTGTAGAAGAACCACAGTGTTAGACTTTTAGTCCTGAGTTTTTCTCTAATAAATGTTGGCAATAACTCACACCAGTTGATGCTAAAATCAAAATAACTGAGACTGATAGGATACAGCGTTTCTTTGGTGGCCTGCGTCCATGAAACCAGTTGATATTCAATACCGTGGCGGTCAAGATAATCTAAAAAATGCACAGGTTCACTGTAAGGCCACTGTCTGCTGAACTGCCACCATTCGGGTGTGTAAGGTTGTGCTTCCCATCTAGCGAGATTAGGATAAGGTTTGTTGTTTACAATCCGGTCAACGCAGAAAGTTACCATTGTTTGATCATGCCAGTGAGTTCTTGCCATAACAAATGTTCGAACTCTCGAGAGTAAAACCATCGAAAGTTATGTTCTACCACAGATGCCAGGTGTTGTTGTAGTTGGGATTTTTCTTTAACGCTCAATGATTCAAGATCTGCTAGGAGTTTACCTATGCGTGATATTCTTAGATCATCATCTTTGTCGTCATAGTCTTCGTTCCAGAAATCGCCAAATGTCTTAAAACCATAACGACGCAAGTATTCTAGACTGCCTTGACAGGATACCAGCACAAATGGTTGTTGCATGACGATAGGACGAAACGTTTTTTCTGTTAGGTGTTGTCTTTTTCCGTGGTACACTGTTTCTGTGACTACATTGAGCAAACTTCGATTGGCCAAGTTCCACATGTCTATACGATGACTGCTACCAGCATGGTTGGCACCGTGATCAATGATCAAAGGTAAGTCAACATGTCCCAATGGAATGTCATATTCTTGACATAATTCAGCTACGGTTTTATTTTCATAAGGACAGCGTTCAGGAAAACTAATGAAGTTTGAATCAATGAGTTCTCGATCGACTAACTCGTTTAACAACGCCACTCTATGATATCGTTTACCACCAATAATATTATTAGGACACAGAAAAGTTCGTTCAATCTTTCTCTCTAGAAATGGTTGCGATAAAAACGTACGATCATAACCTCGGTACCAATCTAGCGCGGCCCAGGCATGAAAGAAGTAATAGGACTGTTTGAGCCCATAAGTATCACAGGCCCAAGCAACACTCTCGCTGTTGTACTCAGATGTGACAATGATTGTTTCTGGCGATTGGTAATGTGTTGAGAAATCTGCAAAGAATGCTTGTACTCGATCCTGATGCAAGGGTTCTTGGTCCCAGAATATAATACGTTTCTCAGTCAACCCGTTAACTTTAGGAAAACTACAAACATCAGCAAATGCAGTGGAACCAAAAGGATCAAACCAATGCAATCCCACAAGTGGTCGGTGTTGCAGAGCCGACACAAATGTGTTATAATATATTTCATCGATACGAATCATGTTTGACGTCTTTTATCTAACCACTCCAACTTATCGTTGGCCTCACGAGCGCCAAGCGAATAGTATTGAACACGCTTGTGAACTCAGCAGGACAAGATACTTATGGATAGTTGATGGGCTGAATGACTATTCTAACTTTGATTGGTTATGGGAACCTGTGCCTTGGGAAGCCCATCAAACTCATGTATGGCCTAGCCAACATCAGGAAAACGGTGGAACATATCTTGTACCTAAAACAGGCGTCAGCGAAATAAACAGAAAGCATTGTCCTGTGCCGCGTATTGGATCGGTGCCACGTATTGGAATAGATCACGGCAACGGGCTAGGCATAATGTGCAAGGAAAAATCTCGTTATATCTCTGACTACCTTGGCACCATGCGACGAGTTCTCAGCAAATGCAAACATGAGTATGTGTGGATAGTCAGCAGTGTGTGTGACTACAGCACTTTTGATTTTACATGGCACCCCAGCGAGTGGCAACAAGATATGCTACATGTATTTGCCAGTAACGAACAACAGTTCGGAGATACATTCTACGTACACGTTCCTAGCTTCCTTGCCAAAACAGAAAGTCTAGCCATACTAGAATGGTTTGAGACACTGAACTTTATCACTGATCGACCTGTGCCTAGGCTTCCAGTTCCTGTGTATCGCCATGGTCACGACAGTCAAGTTCCTGCCGTGTGGGAATATAACTTCCAGGACCCAGTGGTACTGTTTGTCAACAACGAATCTACTCCGGTAAACAATATTCCTACTATGAGTCTTTGGAGAGAAAAAACCAAAACTATAGTACCATTAACACCGGGCGCCAGCTCTGTGCTAGTTCCCAGAGAAGCCAAGAACCATCTCAAGAAGCAGTTATACGATTATCCTCATATTGATAAAACACACAAAGATCTTGGAGAAGATCGTCCGTTGGATATAGTGTTTATTAGCAACGGAGAGCCCAATGCCGAACGCAACTGGACTACTCTATTAGAGGCCACTTACATGAAACCAAACAATGTGGTTCGCAGTGACGGAGTAAATGGTCGGGCGGCTGCCTATCATGCCGCGGCCCAAGCATCAACCACTGATTGGTTTTTTGCGGTATTTGCCAAGCTCAGAGTCAATAGTGATTTTGATTGGTCGTGGCAGCCTGACCGCATGCAACAGGCCAAACACTACATCTTTCATGCAAAAAATCCTGTAAATGGACTGATTTACGGACACCAGGCCATGATTGCTTACAACAAAAGATTGGTGTTGGCCAATCCAGGGCGCGGTCTAGACTTTACATTGGATGATGAACATGAAGTTGTTCCTGTTGTTTCTGGCACAGCAGAGTATGCTCATTCCAAATGGTCAGCATGGCGTACAGCATTCCGGGAATGTTTGAAACTCAAAGGTCAGGAAGATGTAGAAAGTAAGTATCGCTTGAACAAGTGGTTGAACTTTGACAACACTGATCAACACATAGTTAACGAAGATTGGAGCCGATGGGGTGCAGAGGATGCTGTAGCTTATTATGAAGAAGTAGACGGCAACTTTGATGCTCTCAAGAAGAGCTATGAATGGTCCTGGTTGGCCAGCTATGCCTTGCTCAAGCGCAATCTAACACCTGATCAATGACATACTCAACTTCAAGATCTGTTAGTTCAGGGTACAACGGCAGCGTCAACACACGGCGGCTCAACGCCGACGCACAACTCAAAATGTCTGGACCTTGATATTGTCGAAAGGTACCAATCTCGTGCAGAGGTTGTGTGTAGTGTATTTTGGTTTCAATCTTGCGTATGGCAAGGTTTTTTTGTAGTATGTCTCTGTTGTTGACATCTATTACAAACTTGTGGTAAGCGTGATCGTGTCGGTTGTCTTGATCAATCAAACAACGGATATCTGATTGTTTTAATCGTTCAATCCAATAGCCAGCAATCTTTTGTCTACGTGTTTGCCATGCGTCAATGTATCGAGTCTTGATCAACATGTGGGCACAATCAAGTTCACTCATACGACTGTTGGTTCCTGTTTCGTTGTGCGTGGTTTTACCATTGTCTCTCCAAGTTCGTACGAAATCAAATATATCACGCTCGTTGGTCACAACAGCACCCCCGTTGCCATAGCAGGGTAGATTTTTCATAGGATCAAAGCTGAGTGCGGCTGCCTTGCCAATACGCTGACAATCCGCGGCCAGCCAATGTTGAGCCGCATCTTCAATGACAATCTTATCGTTGAGAGTCCATTGTCTCCAAGTGCTGACATCGCCCATGTGTGTGATACTGGCGCCGTACAGTCCGATCAGGACCACAGCTTGATAGCTGACATCGGGAATCTTTTTTATGTCGATCACACCATTGTGGTCAGTGTCAATGAAATGTACATTCCATCCTGCACGAATGAAAGCATTGGCAGTGGCCGCATAAGTCAAACTAGGGATTAAAACTGTGGGAGGGCTGGGAGCTAGAGTATCTGCGGCATAGTATTCAGCGATGGCTTCTAGTGCAGAAGTACCTGAGTGTACGCACACCGCATACTTTGCATGATTTTTTTTAGCTAGCCATGCTTCGAACTCAGTGGTGTTATTACCGTTCATCAAGCTACCACTGCGAAGAACTTCGTCAGTGGCATCCAATATCTCCTGCCGGAGATTGTTATACTGTTTTTTTAGACCAGTAAACGGAATTGTTAAGCCACTCATAATACCTTTGGAAACCTTCTTCAATGTCCACTTGGGGATCGTAACCAAAATCTCTTCGGGCGGCATCAATGTTGAGAGCACCACGACTAGGGAAATCTGCATCTTTGTCGCGCACTTCTACAGTGCCACGACCTACTATTTTCACAGCAAGGTTGGCTGCATCCAGTAAACTCCAACTATGACTCTTGGTTATGTTATAAGTTTTGTTATTGGCAGTAGAGCTCAAGGCGGCGGCAACAATGCCATTGGCAGCATCGCCCACGTAGGTAAAGTCTAGTGTTTCACCGGCACCGTTGACTTTGAGTGTTCCTCCGCGCATGGCAGTCAGCAAAAACTTTGAAATAACACGATCTTCAACGTCGAGTTCTCCGTATACAGCGGAAGGACGAATAACGACATGATCAAAAAAACCACGCCTACTATAATCTCTGACAAGCCATTCTCCTGCAAGTTTCATGATACCGTACTGTCCTTGTGGACGACACTGGGCATCTTCGGTGACATCATCGGTGAAATCACCGTAGACCATACTGCTACTAATATATATGAACTTGCATACATGATTGTTCTTTGAGGCTTCCAATAGGTTCAATAACCCTTCGCTCATGGCCCGTGACCCTGTCATGGGATTTACATTGACTACTTTTTGTCTGGGGAAACTGGCCATATGTATGATGGTATCAGGCTGGTAGTGTTTGATTAGCCAATCTATACCAGATTGATCTGCTATGTCTATACGGTGTGTGCGTAGATCCATTTCAGGAATCTTTGCACAGCGTTCAGACATGAGATAGTCTAGCTCGTCTTGCGGAACTAACCCATAGTTAGTTCGTGTGTCTGTTATTGATACTTCGTGTCCAAGGTCAAGTAATCTGCGCACTACATTGTGTCCAATGAGACCCAAACCACCTGTGACTAGGATTTTTCTTTTTACTTCCATTTTAAAAAATACTCCGTTGCTTTGATGTCTTCTAACTCGCCGCGTATTGTAACTCTGTGTCCAAAGGTATTGTGGTCAGCGTGTGTGTAATACTTAAGGTCAGAGGCATGGGCCATGACCCATTTTCCCTGTTCGGTTTGTTGCCATTCATAGATAGGCTGGGCCGCATAGATATCAACATCATCTACGTCGCCCATGGTAAAAGAGTGGAATATAACTTTCACACTCACAGTATAACAGATATCTTAGGATTCTACAACTAGATCAGCAGCCATTGGAAATATTTCAGCAATGACTTTGGCGCAGGCGTGTGCAATCTGCATGTGTTCTTTTTGTGTGCCATTGCCGCCACGCAGTTCAATAAAATGTACCCAGCTACGCAAGGTACCATTCATGTACATACGGCTCACAGTGAGCCCTTCGGGTAGCACAGCACGAGCTTGCTCTTTGGCAATACCGTTTTTGATAGCCCAGGCGTATTCTTGTTTTACAGAAAACAGAACACGTTTTTGAGCACGTTCCCATTCAATGGCCAGCAGTCGTTGAACTTCATCAGATTGATCAATCTCTACACTGTTTTGTCGATTCTTTGAGTCCTGGAATCTTGCCTCACGTAACACAAACGCTTCGTTAAGCTCAGCTGTAGGATCAGCATATCGCTGGGAGAACTCTTGAAAGGAGAAACTTCTGTGACGTAAAATCTGTCGGGCAATGTCTCGGGTTGTCGTGATCTCACAGCAGGCTGAGACCATCTCAAGTGGTGACCAGTGCTTGTGTTTGACAAGGTATCTGATGAGTCGTTCGGATGTTTCTGTGTTGAACTGATTGGCTGGATTGGAGACACGGGCGCAATACGCAATAAGTTCTTGCGCATCGTCGACACCCATGCCCCTAAACTCGCCAGTGGGCTGGGAGTAAGAGACAAGTTTAACATTCATAGTTTACTTAAGATTTTATCCGTGAAAGGTTGGATATGCTGGGCAACAGTTTTAACATCTATGACAAAGTCTACATTGATGATGTCACGACCACGTTCGGCCATGGCTCGTGCTACCACACCTTCAATGTCTTCAACGTCAAGACCATTGCGTCTCAGCGTTTCTAAGTTGATGGTCTTTTGTCGACCACCACGCAATTTTAGCGTGACTTTTTTGACACAGTCAATGGGAATATGTTCTTTGTCTACAGAACTTACAACATCTTCCCATTTCTCTAGATCATCAACTTTGAGTTGCATCCGCCACCTTCGCTTTCGCTGGACGACCGCGCTTGGGCGCAGTGGTGGTTTCTGGAGTGACTCCTTCAAGAGCCGCGGCTTCTTTGGCTAATCTGGCACTCTCGGCCAGCAAGCCTTTTGCCTCAGCTTCCATCTTGGCAGCCTGCTGACGGAAGTTTGCGGCCAACGCACCGTCATCAAGAGCTTGATTGCTACCCATGAGATTTGAACGAGCTTGTGGTGGTGGACGCAGTTCGCGACCAAAGTCATCGCGTACTTTGGCCTTGCCAGTGATACCAGAGTTGGCATCTAGTTCGGCTAGTTTACTGATGGCCTGTTGTCCTTCTTTCATTTGACGAAGGATTGAGTTGAGTTCGCTGAGTTTGACAGAAGCACTGGGTGTAGGTGTAACTACAACAGTTTCTGTTTGCACTTTTTTCAGCATGCCTTCTGAGTGCAAGGCAACCAACATTGGACGACCGTCTGGAAACATCTTGCTGTTGATGGCCATTGCTAAGTCTTCTGCTTGCTGTGCCTCGGGCGTTTCAATGGCCTTCATCAGGGCATCGTGCATATGAGTTGGAAGTACGTCAGGATAAACGACCAAACACATATGGTCCTCTCCGGGCACTTCTCTGAATACTATGGCTACCCTACGGTCGCCTTGTTTACCTACGTGTTTAATGAACATGGTCATTCTCCTTTTGGTTCTTCGGGTTGTTGTGGTGTTTCTTGTGCCGCTTGCATCTGTGCTAGCCAAGCTGATAGTCGATCGTAACATTGACCAATCTGGCTCATTTCTTCTGCGCGAAAAGCACCGCGTTCACAGGCCACTTGTACTACGCTTTGGAGCATAATAAGATCTGATACTGCTAGGTTTACGGGTTGGTTTTCCATACATCTATTTAATGGCAAAAAAGAAATAGACGTAGTTTATGCCACAAAAAAACCGCCTTAGCGGCGGTTGTAGAAAAGGTTTTTGATCAGTTTAACCTTTTTGATACTTATTTCACGAGTTTTTGCCGTGTTCTGCTATCAAGGCCTTCATCACATTGAATTTGTCGTACAAGTCTCGCAAACCAGGATGTTTTTCCATCATCATTTCGAGCTCTTCTTCTTCCTTCATTTTCCGGTATGCCCAGTCTAATGTAGCTTGTGCTTCAGGGCTGAGTCCAACATCAGCTGATCCACTCAGGGCTAACCATGCGTTGCCGTCATAGACTTCTAGGTTTTGTGAGTTGGAGTTATAACGCACCATCCCGGCACTCATGGATCCTGGGCTGATGTAAGGACTCTGCGATGGACTGTACACAGACATCCATCTCGGACTTTGAGTAGTGATACCTTTGATCATCCTGACTGCTTCATTGATTCTAGCGTGATCATCTTACCCAGTTCTTTTTCAAACTCTTGATCGTCTGTGATGATGTAGTGACGTTCGTTGTTGCGATCTGACTTGCGATCATAACTGCGGAAGCTCACGATGAATCCACCAATCACTTTCTTGACATTGATGCGCAGACCGTCTTCCCAACTGGTCGAGTCTTCTGCCACCGATAGTTGCATTTTTGCTCCTCGTATTTTGTTGACATAGATGTCTTGTTCATCGAGCATGTCTTTGTTTTCCCATGCCCACTTGCACTTACGAGCAAACCATAAATCAAACCACTTCATTACTGCCTCCAACGTGTTTCTCGGATCTCACGGATGATTTTAGGAATAATGTCAGCAACAGCTGGTCCTAGGAACCAGCCCAGCCAACATCCGACTGCAAAGTAAAGGAAGTTGACAAAGGTCATTTGTCCTCCTCATACAGTGCAAAAGTACCAAACGGTGGGTTGGGATTCTTGTCACCATGGATGATCCATACTGTATCACAGTAGTTGGGATCACCCCAGCTACCGCAAGGATAACCGTCTGTGAACACCACCAAGCGTTTGGGTTCGATCTGCTCGTCTTTCAAGTGTTTAAAGATACAGTCGAAGTCTGTGCCACCACCTCCGGCCAACTGATAATCATCGATAGTATCAAGATTGTCTGAGTTGTACTGTTGTAGATTGTACACTTCTGTATCAAAGCAAGCAATATGGATCTTGTAAGATTCAAAGGCTTCCATGATACCCTTGACTTCGCTGAGGAAGTCCTTGCCTTGCTTTTCAGAAATACTGCCAGACATATCAATGTACACAGCGATGTCAATGGCATCAGTACGGCTCATACCAGGCAGTACAGCATCCATGTCCCATCCACGACGGCTAGGACGCATCCAGGTGTAATCACTCTTGATAGTGCTCTCCAACTGCATGCGGAGCAGTTCGCGCCAGTTCATCTGCGGATCAGTGAGATCGCTGATCAGGCGTTTGACACCTGCCGGAATGCTACCTGCGTCAGATGCTTGAGCGGCCGCCAACATGGCTTCTTTGATCTCATCTTTGATCTTTTGACGCTCTTCGGCACTGAGCTTGGGACGACCTTTGCCGGGCTTGTCGCCGTCTTGGCTGTCACCGTCACCATCGCCTTCACCATCCAAGTGATCGTCCAGGAGCCTGTCAATGAGATCACTGAGACTGATCTTTTCAGCATTTTCGTAGAGATAATCGTAGATCTCCTCAGACGATTTACCCTCAAACTTAGAATCATAGAGACAAGGCACTGAAGTGATAAACTCACCTACACGATGCTTCTTTAAGTCTGCATTGACAGCAAAGTCGTTGGCCACATTGAACAGCTGAGGATCACGATCGCCACGGCGACCAAAGTGATCATACACACAATGCAACACTTCGTGTCCGAA
>JACCDP010822650.1_pt1 | contig 11532 bp, 12 predicted proteins | sample 7445841 | NCBI WGS metagenome assembly JACCDP01 (sample SAMN15323441, study PRJNA562643) | freshwater metagenome | isolation source: river surface water | place: USA:Blue River Watershed | collected 2017-08-17
TCCAGAACATACTGTGGAGCACTATAAATTCCTGCTTGGACAAATTAGGCAACTCAACCTTTTGTCCGATCAGAACCAACTTCAACAAACCATGGCCATGCCTGACCGCCTGACCGAAACTGACAAAAAACTTTGGCGCTTGATCAATCGACAAGAAACGCCACCCACCTAAAGTACTTCATTTATGGCATGGCGCGCAGATCTCAAACTTGATTACACCTTCGAGTCAAAGCGCACCGTTGCCAGATATCTGCACCAAGGCCCCTTGCGAATTCTGCAAAGCCTTTACCCCGAAGGCAATCAAATTTGTCACAACGTGCTGGTGCATCCGCCAGGCGGCTTGGTTGGGGGCGACACGCTGGATATTCAAGTGAACGTGGCGGAAGGCGCGCATGCATTGGTCAGTACACCCAGTGCAACGCGCTTTTACAAATCGGGCGGGCAAGCGGCGCTGCAGCAAGTGACAGCCACGTTAGCGCCTGGTGCACGGCTCGAATGGCTGCCACTCGAGGCCATTGCCTACAACGATTGCGAGGCCACGAACCGCGCTATTTTCAATTTGGCACCCACCGCAGAATTGATGGCTTGGGATGTGACCGCGCTGGGGTTGCCTTCCTCCGACATGGCCTTCACGAAAGGCCACTTTCAGCAGCACCTTGAAATTCCAGGCGTGTGGTTAGAACGTGGCAATCTAAGGGGCGATGACACACGCTGGCTCAATTCTCCTTTGGGTCTGGCCGGTCAAAAATGCTTGGCCAGCTTGGTGTTTGCGTCGGGCAACAACATTGAACCCCAACGAGTTGCGCAAGCCCTTGAGGCCGCTCGAGAAGTGCTGGAAGCGCATCCACTTCGTCTACAGGCAGGCATCACATGCGCTCATCCACAGGTCATTGTGCTGAGGGTCATGTCACCCTTGGTTGAGCCAAGCATGGACCTGCTCAAACATGTTTGGGCGGCATGGCGTCACACACTCTGGGCCTTGCCAAGCACGCCCCCCAGAATTTGGAGCGTTTAGATCGATACCAGCTGCCTGATGCCTTTGGCCTGCATTTCACTGCTGGGGCCTTGGGCGATGACTTCGCCACGCTCCATCACCATGTAGTTGTCTGCCAGTTCTTCGGCAAAATCATAGTACTGCTCACACAACAAAACAGCCATGCGCTGGCCTTGCATGCCCACGTCGGCCAAGCGCCGAATGACTCGGCCAATGTCTTTGATGATGCTGGGCTGAATACCTTCTGTGGGCTCGTCCAAGATGAGCAATTTGGGTTTGGCCGCCAAAGCGCGCGCAATGGCCAATTGCTGCTGCTGCCCACCCGACAAATCGCCGCCCCGTCTGTGCAGCATTTGCTTGAGCACTGGAAACAGCTCGAACAACTCCGGTGGTATGGGCGTGCTGCCTGGTTGTGTGGCCAAGCCCATTTGCAAATTCTCTTCGACCGTTAAGCGCGCAAAAATTTCTCGGCCTTGCGGTACATAACCCACACCAGCGCGAGCACGCTCATAGGGCGTCGCGCGGGTGAGATCTAGAGTGCCTAAGACAACCGATCCACTTTGGATGGGCACCACACCCATCAATGATTTCAAGAGGGTGGTTTTGCCCACACCATTGCGACCCAACAAAACCGTCACTTCGCCTTGCTTGGCTTGCAAACTCACATCGCGCAAGATGTGCGAGCCGCCGTAATATTGCTGAATATTTTGGACTGTTAAATTCATATCAATACCTCTCAACGGCCCAAATAAACTTCAATCACTCGCTCATCGGCTTGAACTTGGTCTAAGGTGCCTTGCGCCAACACCGAGCCATCGCACAACACGGTGACGATGTCAGAGATGGTTTTGACAAAACCCATGTCGTGCTCCACCACCATCAAGGAGTGCTTGCCCTTCAGGCTAAGAAACAATTCTGCGGTGCGCTCTGTTTCGTGGTCTGTCATGCCAGCCACCGGCTCGTCCAACAGCAGGAGCTTTGGATCTTGCATCAACAGCATGCCAATCTCTAACCATTGCTTTTGGCCATGGCTCAAGTTGCCAGCCTGAGCGAGTACGCTGTCGGCCAAGTGAATGGTGTGAAGCACTTCCGCCAAACGATCGGACTGCGCTGAATCGAGCTTGAAAAACAGGGAGGCCTTCACACCTTTGGGTGTTTTCAAAGCCAACTCCAAGTTTTCAAACACCGAAAGGTGCTCAAAAACGGTTGGCTTTTGAAACTTGCGGCCAATGCCCAGTTGGGCAATCTCGGGTTCATTGTGGCGCAGCAAATCGATGGTACTGCCAAAGAACACTTGGCCCTCATCGGGGCGTGTCTTGCCCGTGATGATGTCCATCATGGTAGTTTTGCCCGCGCCATTGGGGCCAATGATGCAGCGCAATTCGCCCGGGGCAATGTCCAATGAAAGTTGATTGATGGCCTTGAAGCCATCAAAGCTCACACTCACATCTTCCAAATACAAAATACGGCCGTGCGACACATCCACCTCACCCGGTGTACTAACGCGACCATAACTGGCATCACGTCCACCCGATTCGGTATCGGTATGGGTCTTGGCCCTCTCAAGGCGCTCAGCCACCCGCTCTGCGCCTTGCTTTAACAAATCGGGCGTCATGAACGATCCCCCTTCAAGCGCTGCACCAAGCCCACCACACCCTTGGGCAAGAACAAGGTTACGGCAATGAACAAGGCCCCCAAGAAGTACAACCAAAACTCGGGTGCTGTCACAGTCAGCCAGCTCTTGGCACCATTGACCAAGAAGGCACCCACCACAGGACCAATGAGGCTACCGCGACCGCCCACGGCCGCCCACACCGCAATTTCAATGGAGTTGGCAGGGCTCATTTCACCCGGGTTGATGATGCCCACTTGAGGCACGTACAACGCACCTGCCACACCGCACATGACGGCGGAGATCACCCATATGCTGAGCTTATAAGGCAAAGGAGAATAGCCCGAGAACATGACGCGCGATTCGGCATCGCGAATGGCCTGCAATACTCGACCAAATTTGCTGCGCACAAGCCACCGAGCCATGAGGAAAAATCCGAGCAAGCACAGTCCGGTGAGGACAAACAAAATCATGCGCATGTTGGGCGTGGCCAATGGCAAATCTAGAATGCGCTTGAAGTCTGTGAAGCCGTTGTTGCCACCAAAACCTGTTTCGTTTCGAAAGAAAAGCAGCATGGCCGCAAAGGTCATGGCCTGCGTGATGATGGAGAAGTAAACACCTTTAATGCGTGAGCGAAAGGCAAAGTAGCCAAATACACCCGACACCACAGCTGGCACCAGCACAATCAACAACAGTGTGGCCACAAAGCTGTCTGACAACGCCCAATGCCAAGGCAGTTCTTTCCAATCGAGAAATACCATGAAGTCGGGCAAGTTGCTTTTGTAATTGCCGTCTGTGCCAATTTGTCGCATGAGGTACATGCCCATGGCATAACCGCCTATGGCAAAGAACAAACCATGCCCCAAAGACAAAATACCGGTGTAGCCCCAAATCAAATCCATGGCCAAGGCGCAAATGGCGTAGCACATGATTTTGCCAACCAAGCTCACCGCGTAATCGCTGAAGTGCAGCCAGTGGCCTTCGGGTACCCACAAATTCAGGAGCGGCACCAAACAGCACACCAACAAGAGAGCAAGCAGAAAAGCCGTCCAACCACGACGTGAAAACAAAGGCTCACGGCCGGGCAATTCAATTTTAGGAAGTTGCAAGTGATTCATCTCAAGCCTCCGCGCTCCGACCCTTCATGGCAAAAATACCTTGTGGGCGTTTTTGAATGAAGATGATGATGAAGACCAATACGCAAATTTTGGCAAGCACGGCACCGGTCACGCCTTCCAACAATTTGTTCACCAGACCAAGGCCGAGTGCGGCATACACAGTGCCTGCCAACTGCCCCACCCCGCCCAGCACAACCACCATGAACGCATCCACAATGTAGCTCTGGCCTAAGTCGGGCCCCACGTTGCCCACTTGACTCAGGGCGCAACCAGCCAAGCCCGCAATGCCAGAGCCCAAAGCAAACGCATAGGTGTCAATGCGCGCAGTGTTCACACCCAGGCACGACGCCATGGGCCTGTTTTGCGTGACGCCGCGCACGAAGAGGCCCAATCGAGTTTTGCCAATGACCAAGGTCATGGCCAACAGCACCGCCACCGCAAAGCCAATGATGACCAAGCGGTTGTAGGGCAAGCTTAAATTGGAGAGAACCTGAACACCGCCACTCATCCAAGCCGGGTTTTCAACGCCCACATTTTGCGCACCAAACAAAGAGCGAACAGCTTGCATCAAAATGAGGCTGATTCCCCAAGTAGCCAACAAAGATTCAAGCGGCCGGCCATACAAGTGCCTGAGCACTGTTCTTTCTAAAACCGCACCCACCAATGCAGAGGCCAAGAAAGACAAAGGGACAGCCAACAACAAATAGGCATCAAAATAAGAAGGCAGGTATTGACGGAACAAGACCTGAACCACATAAGTGGCATAAGCACCAATCATCATGAGCTCGCCGTGCGCCATGTTGATCACACCCATCAAGCCATAGGTAATGGCCAATCCCAGTGCCACCAACAGCAAAATAGAGCCCAAACTCACACCCGTAAACAGGGTACCCAAGCGTTCGCCAGTTTTCAACGCAGCCTCAATGGCGGTGAGCGATTTGCGAAGTTGGGCTTTCACTTGCGGATCCGTTTCTTGCGCAAGACGTTCATTCAAGAGGAGCTGTGTTTCGGGGGTTTGACTTTCCGCCAAACGCTGCGCGGCTTCTAAGCGGACGGCCACATCGGTATCGCCCAGCAAAGCCGCAGCCTTGGCCAGTTGCAGCAGGTTTTGAATTGGCGTGTCTTGCTCTTGCGCCAGCGCTTTGTTCAAGATGGGCAGCTTGCTGGCGTCGGGTTCTTTGAGCAAGGCTTTGGCGGCTTGGAGCCGGGTTCGACGGTCGCTGCTGAACAATTTCAGAGCTGCCAAGGCTGTTTCAATTTCACTGCGAAAACGGTTGTTGCTCACCACGTCTTGAGTGTCTGCTGGCAAATCTTGCTTCTGTCCAGTCAGGGGGTCTAGCGCTTTGCCTGCGCCAAAACTATCCCTCACGATCCAAATTTTGTCGCCTGCAACTTTCACGGCATCGTCGGCCAGAGCTTGCAAAAACACCAAGGTGTTTTCATCACCCTGCGCGACCACACGATTCAGGGTTTCAATTCTTTGGTCGGTATCGCCCTCCACCAAGCCCTTCATTTCTGCAAGACTCATCGCCTTGGCAGGGCTGGCTAAAAATGCCATTGCCATCAAGCAAACACATAAAAAAACCAAAGGCCAAGTTCTCATTCGAATCATGTTTTGTCTTTGCGATAGACCCAAAAAAAAGAGGAAGGACGACACCGTCCTTCCCCTAGGACGCGCTACAGAAAATTACTTCTTAGCAGGTTCATCAGGCTTCTTGTCGTTGCCAGGGATGTAAGGGCTCCATGGCTTGGCTTTGACCGGGCCAGGTGTTTTCCAAACCACATTGAACTGGCCGTCAGCTTTGATCTCGCCAATGAACACCGACTTGTGCAAGTGGTGATTTTTTTCATCCATCTTGGAGGTGATGCCGCTTGGTGCTGTGAAGGTTTGACCCGCCATGGCGGCAATCACTTTGTCCACGTCAGTGGTTTTGGCTTTCTCAACGGCTTGCTTCCACATGTTGATACCAATGTATGTGGCTTCCATCGGATCGTTGGTCAAAGGCTTGTCTTTGTGACCTGCAATGTTCTTCGCCTTGGCGTATGCAGCCCACTTTTTAGTGAACTCGTCGTTTGCGGGGTTCTTGATGCTCATGAAGTAGTTCCATGCAGCCAAGTGACCCACCAAAGGCTTGGTGTCCACGCCGCGCAGTTCTTCTTCACCCACGGAGAACGCCACCACGGGCACGTCTTTCGCCTTCAAGCCTGCATTGCCCAATTCTTTGTAGAAAGGCACATTGGAGTCGCCGTTGATGGTGGACACCACGGCTGTTTTTCCGCCCGTTGAGAACTTCTTGATGTCAGCTACGATGGTTTGATAATCGGAGTGACCGAAGGGTGTGTACTTCTCGTCGATGTCTGAATCTTTCACGCCTTTGCTTTTGAGGTAAGCGCGCAAAATTTTGTTGGTGGTGCGGGGATACACATAGTCGGTACCCAGCAAGACCCAACGCTTGGCAGAGCCGCCGTCTTTGCTCATCAAATAGTCAACTGCTGGAATGGCTTGTTGATTTGGCGCAGCACCGGTGTAGAACACATTTTTTGACAACTCTTCGCCTTCGTACTGCACGGGGTAGAACAGTAAGCCGTTCATTTCTTCAACCACGGGCAACACCGACTTGCGAGACACGGAAGTCCAGCAACCGAAGATCACAGAAACCTTGTCTTGACCCAAAAGTTGTTTTGTTTTTTCTGCAAACAAAGGCCAGTTGGATGCGGGGTCGACCACCACAGGCTCGAGCTTCTTGCCCAACACACCGCCCTTGGCATTGATTTCATCGATGGCCATGAGCACGGTGTCTTTCAACACGGTTTCAGAGATGGCCATGGTGCCAGACAGGCTGTGCAAGATACCTACTTTGATGGTGTTAGAAGTTTGGGCTTGTACTGAGAAAGACAAGCTACCGGCTACCAGGGCAGAAGCAAGGGCCAAGGCTTTGAGATTGCCACGACGATTCAACATAAGAGCACTCCAATCGAATTAAGGAAGGTTGGTAAACAAGCGAAGAACTGCAACGCTGAAACACCTTCTGCAAGGGCTGTGCCAACCCTCGGGTTTTCCTTGATCTACAGAGCGGAAACGTCTTTACATTGAGTTCGAATTGGAATTGCCTCTGAACTCACCTGCACTCAGCCGCTTCAAAAATGAACCAAATTTGTGCGTCTTGGTGGCTTAAGCACCCAAATAGCGCCGCACTTTTGCGGTGCAGCATAGAGAATTGCGTCAAGCTGTGAGGCATGCATGTTGCTTGAGGTAAGCTTGAATCTGAACTTCACCAGAGTGCACCATGGAACTCACCCCACGCGAAAAAGACAAACTTCTGATATTCACTGCCGGGCTCTTGGCCGAAAGAAGAAAAGCCCGAGGCCTTAAGCTCAACTACCCCGAAGCGGTTGCCTTTATCAGCGCAGCGGTCATGGAAGGTGCGCGCGACGGTAAAACCGTAGCCCAACTCATGAGCGAAGGCCGCAGCCTGCTCACCCGCGCCGACGTGATGGATGGCATTGCCGACATGATTCCCGATATTCAAGTCGAGGCCACCTTTCCAGACGGCACCAAGCTGGTCACGGTTCACCAACCCATTGTTTAATGCCATCTATCTCTCTTTTGCCCTTTCAATTTAGGAGTGCCTCATGCAAACAAGAACAAACCAAATCCTCAAACTGATTGCCCTCTCATTGGCCTTTGGCGGCGCAAGCTTGGCCATGGCCCATTCTGGCCATGGCGAACCCCACGGGCTGGGCGCGCATGCCTCCGACTTCATGAGCTACGCCATTGGTTTCATTGCCGCCGTTGCATTTGTCAACTTTGGTGGCATGGGCATTGCGCAATACATCAAAGGCAATTTAAGCCAAGCGCGTGCTTTGGTTTTGGGCTCCCTTTGCACAGCCTGCGTCTTTGCTTTTCTATATTGGTTCACTCAAGTTTGAAAGTCAGTGCATGACACCCGGCGAACTCCTCATCGACGAAGGTCAACACCCGCTCAATGTGGGCAGACGCACTTGCACCCTGGTGGTTCAAAACACCAGCGATCGCCCCATTCAAGTGGGCTCGCACTATCACTTTGCAGAAACCAATGCGGGCCTAAGCTTTGACAGGGCTGCCGCACACGGCATGCGCCTGAACCTGGCATCGGGTACCGCTGTTCGATTTGAGCCCGGCCAACAACGCACTGTTGAGTTGGTTGACTACGCTGGCGACCGGGTGATCTATGGCTTTAGAGCACTGACCAACGGCCCGCTGGACGCCATGACCACGACTGCAGCCACTACCCAGAAAGCCTCTTAACATGGCCCACATCAACAAACGCGCGTATGCAGAAATGTTTGGCCCCACTGTGGGTGACCGTGTTCGCTTGGCCGACACCGACTTGATTGTTGAGGTGGAAAAAGATTTCACCTTGCAAGCGGGTGGCTACGGCGAGGAAGTGAAGTTCGGTGGCGGCAAAACCATTCGAGATGGCATGTCGCAGTCGCAGCGCACCAACGCACAAGGCGCTATGGATTGCGTGCTCACCAATGCCCTCATCATTGACCATTGGGGCATTGTGAAGGCCGACATCGGCCTCAAAGGCAATCGCATTGCAGCCATCGGCAAAGCTGGCAACCCAGACACCCAACCCGGCGTAGACATCATCATTGGCCCCGGCACTGAAATCATCAGTTGCGAAGGCATGATCGTGACGGCTGGCGGCATTGACACCCACATTCACTTCATTGCGCCTCAGCAAATTGAGGAAGCATTGTCGAGCGGCATCACCACCATGCTGGGGGGTGGTACAGGCCCAGCCACAGGCACCTTTGCCACCACCTGCACGCCAGGCTCGCACAACATTGAGCGCATGATGCAAGCGGCCGATGCGTTCCCCATGAACCTGGGATTTTTGGGCAAAGGCAATGCAGCTTTGCCTGATGCCCTGCACGAACAAATCAATGCTGGTGTGATTGGGCTCAAACTTCACGAAGACTGGGGCACCACGCCCGCCGTCATCGACAACTCTTTGAGCGTTGCCGAAGAAACCGATATTCAAATTGCCATCCACACCGACACCTTGAACGAATCGGGTTTTGTGGAAGACACCGTGGCAGCTTTCAAAGGCCGCACCATTCACACCTTCCACACTGAAGGCGCTGGCGGCGGCCATGCACCCGATATTTTGAAAGTAGTGGGTGAGGCCAATGTACTGCCCTCCTCCACCAACCCCACACGGCCGTACACCATCAATACGCTTGACGAACACGTCGACATGCTGATGGTGTGTCACCACCTTGATCCGTCTATTGCAGAAGATTTGGCATTTGCAGAAAGCCGCATTCGCAAAGAAACCATTGCTGCGGAAGACATCTTGCACGACCTGGGCGCCATCAGCATGTTCAGCTCAGACAGCCAAGCCATGGGCCGGGTAGGTGAGGTCATTTTGCGCTGCTGGCAAACCGCACACAAAATGAAAGTACAACGCGGCAAGCTGCCAGGCGACACAGACCGTCACGACAACGCACGTGTGAAGCGCTACATGGCCAAACTCGCCATCAACCCAGCCATTGCGCACGGCATCAGCCACGAAGTAGGCAGCATTGAAGCGGGCAAATGGGCCGACTTGGTCATTTGGAAACCAGCCTTCTTTGGCGTCAAGCCCGCCATCATCATGAAAGGCGGCTTCATTGCCATGGCCGCCATGGGCGATCCCAACGCCTCCATTCCCACCCCTCAGCCCGTTCACTACCGTCCCATGTTTGGCAGCTATGGCGGCGCATTGGCGCGCGGCTCGCTCACCTTCACCTCACAAGCTGGCATGGCGGCAGGCATTGGCCAAAAGTACGGTTTGCAAAAAACCTTGTCGGCGGTCAAAGGCATTCGCGGTGTTGGCAAACGCCACATGATTCTGAACGACTATTTGCCCAAGATGGAAATTGATGCCCAAACTTATGAGGTGCGTGCCGACGGTATGTTGCTCACCTGCGAGCCCGCTGTGAGTTTGCCCATGACGCAGCGCTACTTCTTGTTCTGATCGATTGAATGCTCACTTGCTCTAAATTAATTTCTGGCGGCCAAAGCCTGGCACAGGCACTGATCAAACGTGCGCCCACAGTTTCACTTGACTGGGATATTCGACAAAAAAGCCGCTTCCAAGTTGAAGACTCAACGGGCCGGGTGCTGTCAGTGTTTTTGCAGCGCGGTCATGTGGTGCGTGGTGGCGATGTTTTGGTAGCCGATGATGGCAGCTTGATCAAAGTAGAAGCTGCCCCGCAAACTTTGTTGCGCATAACTATCTGCTCACAACACGGTTCGCCTTTTGACCTCACGCGTGCGGCCTATCACTTGGGCAATCGGCATGTACCCATTGAACTCAAACCAGATCACCTCAAAATTGAACCCGATTCAGTTTTGGCACAAATGCTGCGCTCAATGCACTTGATTGTGAACACCGTGGAAGAAGCCTTTGAGCCAGAAGGCGGCGCCTATGGCTCGCACCATGGAGGCTCGGGGCACAGTCATGATCATGATCATGATCATGAACATGAACACGGTCAGGACCATGATCACAGCCATGACAACCACGACGGTCACCACCACGGCCATGGCCACTGAACTTCTGCAACTCATTTGGTTGGCCTCACCCGCATTGCCGGTGGGTGGCTTCTCCTATTCTGAAGCGCTAGAAGCGGCCATCGATCACCAACACGTTCATGATGAAGCCTCTTGCGCTGAATGGTTGGCCGATCAATTGCATTTGTCGCAAGCCCGCGGCGATATGGCCCTCATGGCCCAAGCCATTCCTGCTTGGCAAACCATGAACACGGCCAGACTTCAACAGTTGAGCGCATGGGTTCACGCCTCGCGAGAAACCCAAGAGATGCGTTTGCAAACAGAACAAATGGGGCGATCTCTCCTGGATTGGCTGCGCATTCAAAACAAAGCCACAGAAACTGCGCTACAACTTTGTAGCGAGCTTCGCCCCACCTACCCCATGACCATGTCTTTGGCTTTGTCGCTGGCTCATGCTCCGCTGGAGCAAGCTCTTCAAGCCTACGCATTTGGTTGGGCCGAGAACATGACCCAAGCTGCCCTTAAAGCGGCTCCCCTAGGCCAAGTGTCTGGCCAAAAAATATTGGCCAGACTGGCTCAAGAAATTCCCGAAGCGGTGCAACACGCCATGGCCTTGAGCGATGACGCACGCCAAGCTTTTTGTCCCATGCTGGCCGTCATGTCTGCCAGGCACGAAACCCAATACTCCAGACTGTTTAGATCATGACCGCACTGCACCACATTCCCCATCGCACCAAAAAACTGCCTCCCCTTCGCGTGGGCATCGGCGGCCCTGTGGGCTCCGGCAAAACCACCCTGCTTGAAATGCTTTGCAAAAGCATGCGCCACAAATGGGACTTGGTGGCCATCACCAACGACATCTACACCAAAGAAGACCAACGCCTTCTCACCGTTAGTGGCGCGCTCGAGGCCGACCGTATCATGGGCGTAGAAACCGGCGGTTGCCCCCACACCGCCATTCGGGAAGATGCCTCCATCAACCTCGAAGCCATCGACCGCATGTTGGAAAAGTTTCCCAATGCCGATGTGGTGTTTGTCGAAAGCGGCGGCGACAACCTGGCCGCCACCTTCAGCCCCGAACTGTCCGACCTCACCATTTACGTGATTGACGTGGCTGCCGGCGAAAAAATCCCCCGCAAAGGTGGCCCCGGTATTACCAAGAGCGACCTCTTCGTCATCAACAAAACCGACCTGGCCCCCTACGTCGGCGCCGACCTCGACGTGATGCACGCCGACACCACCCGCATGCGCACCACCGCCA
>JACCDP010868946.1_pt1 | contig 11530 bp, 10 predicted proteins | sample 7445841 | NCBI WGS metagenome assembly JACCDP01 (sample SAMN15323441, study PRJNA562643) | freshwater metagenome | isolation source: river surface water | place: USA:Blue River Watershed | collected 2017-08-17
GCATGAAAGAGTGAGGCGGCATTTCGAAGTGGGAAGTAAACCTCTGGTGCCAAAATCAAAACTGCCAGTGAATGGCCAAAAGAGATGTGGTCCTCAACTAGTCGAAGTCCGATTGCTACTGCGATTAGGGCAACTGAGATAGTTGCACATAACTCAAGTGCTAAGGCAGATAAAAAAGAAATCTTCAGCACTTTCATTGTTTCATCCGTGTAGCGATCCCCCATCTCTTTAATCCGAACGCTCTGACTGCTATGTCGACCAAAGATCTTTAGGGTTACAAAGCCGCGTAATGAGTCTTCGAAGTATTTGGAGAGGGATCCGAGGGTCTGCCATTTCTTTGCGACGGAGTCGGCCGTGTATTTACCAATGAGTGCACCAAAAACTGGAATTAATGGCAGGGTCACAATTGCAATAAAGCCTGATAAAGGATCCAAAATCAATATAGTTGTTATAACAACTACAGGTGTGATGGAGGCAAAAAACATCTGCGGCACAAAGCGCCCTAGATAGATATCCAAAGAATTCAGACCCTTAACCAATAAGACACTTATATGTGAAGCTGAGACATTTGAATAAGCATCCAATGAACTTGTCACTTCACTGCGCAGCTCCTGCTTAATGCGTACAGCCTGCCTGCTACACCAGTACTCAAAGCTGGATTGAAAGATCGCTCGAAAGCCCCATGCAGCTGCAAGATAAATCAAAAGGTTAGGCACAGAGCCTTCACCCTTGATGATGTCAGTAATAAGTGAACTTAAAATCAGTGCACTAACAACTATTGCCGCAGACCAAAGCAACGCGGCAGCAATAGCCACAAACAGAACTCTGCGGCTACCGCCCCTCGAGAGCAATAGCCGCAGATCGGAAGATTTCACTTATGCAGGATATGACTTACTGCATCGAGTGAGCCATGTTCTGGGTTCATAATCTGAGATGCACTCACGCGCTTTCTAAACACCCAATACGTCCAGCCCTGATAAATCAGGACTAATGGAGTCATAACCACTGCAACCACCGTCATCACCTTGAGTGTGTAATCGGTGCTAGAGGCATTTGTGATTGTGAGATCAAATTGTGAGCCGAGTGAACTTGGCATCACACGTGGATATAGAGCATAGAAAAGCGTTGAAACAAACACTGCGATAGTTCCAGCTGAGAAAATAAATGCCCAACCTTCACGGCCCATGAGGTTCGCCGCCATGCCTGCCACCCATAGAAGTGCAACGATGACGGATAGCGTTAACACACGTGCGTTAATCTCTGGCAACATCAGATTTGTCCAGGCTAAGAATCCAACTGCAGCAACTGCTGCAACTAGACCTGAAATCTTCGCTATCCCTTGGGCACGAACCCGGATTTCCCCCGCTGTTTTCAGAGAGAGAAAGACTGCGCCATGGGTGAGGAAGACCGTAAGAGTCACAATGCCGCCCAGAAGTGCATATGGGTTAAGCAAATTGAAGAATCCACCTGTGTACTCAAGTGAGCCACTGGCAGCTTTTTCAATCGGTACTCCACGAACGATATTTGCAAAGGCAACGCCCCATAGAAGTGCTGGAATTGCGCTACCAATAAAAATGGCCACATCCCAACGCTGACGCCATTGAGCTTTGCCATACTTACTGCGATATTCAAAAGCCACACCGCGAATAATGAGTGAAACCAAAATCAGAAATAGCGGTAGGTAAAAACCGCTAAACAATGTTGCATACCACTCAGGGAAAGCCGCGAAAGTTGCTCCACCTGCGACGAGTAACCAAACTTCATTCCCGTCCCAAACTGGTCCAAGAGTTGTTAAAACTGCTCTGCGATCAGCTTCGTTTTTCGAAACTGCTCGAACTAGCATTCCAACACCAAAGTCAAAGCCTTCAAGAATGAAGTATCCGACCCATAAAACTGCGATTAACAAAAACCATACTGTTTGAAATGTCATCTCCATACCCCTTTCTTAATAGGCCATCACTAGTTGTTTGTCTTCACTTCCACCAAGTTGTGGATCTGCATAGTCAAGCTCTTCTGCAGGACCCATTTTGATTACTCGTAAAGTAAGTCCGACCTCAATAAATGCAAGGACTCCATACAAGAGTGTGAAGACAATCATTGTGAATAAAACTGCTCCGGCTGACACAACTGCACTAACGCCATCTGCAGTTTTGATGAGTCCAAATACTGCCCATGGTTGACGTGCTGTTTCAGTAAAGATCCAACCAAATGAATTTGCAGCTAGCGGGATAAATGGAAGTGAAACCATCGCTGGATAGAACCACTTACCTTTAGGAGTTCGGCCTTTTCGCATCTGCCATAGGCCAAGAAGAGCAAAGAAAGTTCCGATAAAGCCAAATCCCATCATTAATCTAAATGACCAATAGGCAAGCGGAATATTCGGTGTGTAGTTACCAGCACCATATTGCTTGTCATAGGCAGCTTCTAAGTCATTAACGCCCTCTACGACTCCGTTGAAATTACCTGTAGACATGAAGGATAGAACTGAAGGCAGGCCAATCTGGAATACAGATTTTGAGCCATCCAGAGTTCCTAGAGTAAATAATGAGAATGGGGCATTTGCAGTTGAGTCATAAAGAGCCTCGGCTGCAGCCATTTTCATAGGCTGTTGATCAGTCATCACTCGAGCTGTTAAGTCTCCTGAGATACCAACAAGAATGAAACTAAGCACCATTGTGATTGCGCCTAGTTTAAAGGTGCCTCGAGACATTTGAAGATCTTTGCCTTTGATAATTAAGAATGCAGATATACCGGCAACAAATGCACCTGCAGTAAATGCTGCAGAAGGAATTGTGTGGAAGAAGGTTACCAACGCAGTTTTTTGTGTAAGAACTTCAATTATGTTTGTTAACTCTGCACGATTCTTGGCTGCATTATAAGTGTAGGCAACTGGATGCTGCATCCAAGAGTTTGCTGCCAAAATGAAATAGGCAGAGAGTAAGGTTCCTGTCGCTGCAATCCAGATAGTTGCAAGGTGCAATTTCTTAGACAGGCGATCCCATCCAAAAATCCAAAGACCTAGGAATGTCGATTCCATAAAGAAGGCTAAGAGTCCTTCCATTGCGAGCGGTGCACCAAAGATGTCACCCACAAAGCGACTGTAAGAAGACCAGTTCATTCCAAATTGGAACTCTTGAACTATTCCTGTTACAACTCCAATTGCAAAGTTGATGAGAAATAATTTGCCAAAAAATTTAGTGGCGCGCAGATATTGCAGCTTGCCAGTGCGATACCAAGCAGTCTGTAGGCCTGCGACCATAAAGCCCATACCTATAGTGATTGGTACGAATAAGAAGTGATAAACCGTTGTAATGGCGAATTGCCATCTAGCTAGATCTAAGGAGTTCATGAAACCCTTTTCCCCGATTCTGAACCGCTTTTGCCGGCTCAGAGGTAATCCTCCGCTTGAAAAGTTGTGGGCACATTAAAGAAACCATGGGCTAGCCCTCATGTTGCCTAACTCACGCCCAGGCTCAGTCCACGCTCAGCGCTAATTGGCTTCCTCCCCCGCCTACGAGGTACCCTTACGCTCTGTTCCCACTGGAACGACATACAGAGAAGTTAAAAGGAGTACCGCTGTGGCATCAACATGCGATATCTGTGGCAAAGGGCCCAGCTTTGGCAATAACGTTTCACACTCTCAGGTAAAGACACGTCGCCGCTGGAATCCAAATATTCAGCGCATCCGTACCTTGGTAAACGGAAACACAAAGCGTCAAAACGTCTGTACTTCATGCCTTAAGGCTGGAAAAGTTACACGCTAACTAATTTTGCTTAACTGAAATGGCGCCAGGTATCTGGCGCTTTTTTCATTTCTAAACCAATTACCCCACTACCGGCCTTAACGGCACCCACGCATAGCCCAGGCAAATCCTTACCTGTGGCAAGGAAGACATGATCTTCTCCCCCTGCAAAAATCCATTGCCAAACATCTACTCCACTAGCTTCTGCTAGTTCAGATAACTGTGCAAACTCTTCACTTGCTTTAAAGGCTTCGGCATCAAAAACTAACTGCACATCAGATGCTTGAGCTAACTGCTCGGCCTGAATAACTAACGCATCACTCACATCACACATCGCATGAGCACCTTTATGTGCAAAGGCAACTGCCATTGAATAATCAAGAGTTGGGGAACAGAACTCTTCCACCGCATAGCTCTCTAAATCACTTAACTCGCTTTTCTCAATACAAGAAAGTCCAGCTGCAGACCAACCTGGAAGTGAAGACACATAGATTGAGTCACCCACTTGTGCACCAGAGCGCGTAACTGCCTTTTCGACTTCACCGAGCGCCGTCATTGAGATTACTTTTATTGCCCCGCGCGCTAAATCTCCGCCCACCACAACTGTCCCACAAGAACTAGCCTCATGTTTTATTCCTTGCGCCAATTCCGAAATCCACTCCATACTCTCTTCACCGCTCAAAGTAACTGCTACAACGAGATATGTGGGAGTAGCGCCCATGGCATAGACATCTGCAAGGTTTGCAGCCGTTATCTTTCGACCGATCTCAAAAGCACCTGACCACTGGCAATTAAAGTGCGTTCCCTCAACTGCCATGTCGGTTGTAATCACTGTGTGTTCACCTGTAGCAACAACTGCAGCGTCATCGCCGATTCCAACCTGAACGCCTCGATGGTTACTGCCAAAAATCTCGGCAAGTGCGCCGATTATCTGGGCTTCATTCAAGGTCATAGTGAGAAGAGTAATCGACTAGCCATCTGCCACATCTCTGAAGTAGCCTGTACCCACCAACGAAAGGAAACTCTTATGTCAGTACAGGCCTACATTTTGATTCAAACCGAGGTCGGCAAAGCGTCATCCGTAGCAAAGGCTGTTTCAGCTATCGCTGGTGTAACTCTGGCTGAGGGTGTTACTGGTCCTTACGATGTCATCATGCGTGCAGAAGCACCCAGCATGGAAGATTTCGGTCGTTTAATTCTCTCTAAGGTCCAAGGTGTTGCAGGCATTACTCGCACACTGACCTGCCCAGTTACTTACCAATAAAAATCTTTCTCATATGAGCACGCTTTATACAAACGCGCGCTTTTGGTCCTCTGGCAAAGAAATCTTTCACGACTTACTAGTTAAAGACTCCCTCATCCTTGCCGTGGGTGAAAATGTTAAGAATTTCACTGCAGAGACAATAATTGATTTAGATGATGCCTTTGTCATCCCAGCATTTCTAGAAGGCCATGCACATCCTATTTTTGCAGGACGTGAAGCTGCAGGGCCAAAAATTAATGGCATCACCAGTATTGAAGAGATCAAAGAGCAAGTGAAAGCTTTCGCAGACGCAAACCCTTCCATAACCTGGATTATTGGCGGTGCTTATGAGGCTGCCACTGTTGAAGGCGGAGACTTTGATGCAAAGTGGCTGGATGAAGTTGTAAGCGATCGCCCAGTTGTATTACACGCCGTTGATCACCACACCATCTGGGTTAATTCCAAAGCACTTGAATTAGCTGGAATCACTAGTGCAACGAAGGATCCCCAAGGTGGAACTATCGCCCGCAATAGCGATGGAAGTGCAAAGGGAACCCTGCGCGAGCCATCTGCTATGGCCTTAGTTCTAGATCACGCCCCTGCCAACACCCTTGAAAGTGATATTGCTGCAATCAAGTATGCCTGCAAGGAATACAGAAAAGTCGGTGTTATCGCTGCTATTGATTCATGGTGTGAGAAAGATATGGCGCGGGCATATATCGCTGCGGCGCAAACTAGAGAGTCAACAATTGCTTTCAATCTTTCGCTACTTGCAACTCCCACCACTTGGTCTGGCGACATTGATGATTTCAATGAGATTCGTGAACAGTGTTTAGAGCTTGATAATCCATCACAACTTCAAGCCAATAGCATCAAGTTTTTACTCGATGGCGCATTATCTGCTGGAACCGCCCATTTAATGCAGCCATATGTGGATGATCCAACTTCACGTGGAATTGTCATTTGGCGCGATGAAGAACTTCTCAATGCCCTCGTTGCATACGATGCGTTGCAATACCAAGTTCATTTACATGCCATTGGAGATGCTGCTGTGAAGCAGGCATTAGATGCACTAGAGGCCATGCAAAGCATCAATCCCACATGGGATCGACGCCCAGTAATCGTTCATGCCCAATTAATTCGCGATGAAGATTTTCCCCGTTTTGCTCAACTTGGAGTTATCGCAAACATCCAACCGCTCTGGTGCTACTTAGATCCCATGAATAAGGAACTTATTGCACCGCGCATTGGGAATGAGCGAAATGATCAGCAGTACCGCCTTCGCTCAATGCTAAATGCTGGTGCCATGATTGCCTTTGGAAGTGATTGGCCCGTTACAAGTCATGTGCCAATGCAAGCTATTGGTGTGCCAGTTACTCGCTCAAACCCGGCCGATGGTGTTACTCAAGCGTGGGTAATTGAAGAAGCACTCACCATGGATGAATCGCTCACCTTCTATACAAAAAACGCTGCCTACCAACTCTTTCGTGAAAATGAGTATGGTGTTTTAGAAGTTGGTAAAAGGGCCGCGTTCTTAGTTTTGGACTCAGATCCTGCGCAAAACCCCGCAGCAAAGATTATTGAACTAGTTTCCTAAAACTCCGTTTGTTCGAAGTAAAGCGGTCTCGATCAAAGCTGTAATCAGGTTTGTGTAATCAACCCCAGTGGCAGCCCAGAGTTTTGGATACATAGAAGTCCCCGTGAAGCCTGGCATCGTGTTTATTTCATTAATTATGATTTCGCCCTTATCGGTATAGAAGAAATCGCACCGAGCCAGTCCACTGCATCCCAACGCCTTAAATGCCTGCACTGCCTTTTCACGAATTTCCTCAGCTGCAGCTGCTGGAATATCGGCAGGAATCTTTACAGTCGTAGCGCCATCTAAGTACTTGGCTTCAAAATCATAAAACTCAAACTTGCTATCAATAACAATCTCACCAACAACTGATGCCTTTGCCACACCATGAGATTCAAGTACTGCGCACTCAATCTCGCGACCCACTACTGCCTGCTCGATCATTACTTTGTGGTCATATAGAAATGCATCTTTGAGCGCAGTATTTAGCGCATCAACAGATTTAACTTTATGTGTGCCGCGGCTTGAGCCTCCGCGAGCAGGCTTAACAAAGACTGGGTAAGCTAAATCATCAATTGAAACTTGCTTGTCTTTGCTCGTTACAACAATTCCATCAGCAACCTTCATGCCAGCTGCAGCAAAAATTGGCTTGGCAAAAGACTTATCCATCGCTACTGCTGATGCTAAAACCCCACTACCAACATAGGCAAGATTTGCAATTTCAAACAGGCCTTGAATCGTTCCATCTTCACCATAAGGTCCATGCAATACAGGAAAGACAACATCGATCTGTAGCGCTTTGCCCGCAACCGAAAAACCATGCACATCAGCCACAACTGCCGGTGCACTCTCATCAACCGTAGGGAGCCTTCCACCAACGATTTCTAGCGGATAGTCATTTGGCAATAAAACCCAATTGCCCGCTTTTGTAATTCCAATAAGGATTAGATTGTATTTACTTGAATCTAAACCTTTAAGAACTCCCCCAGCAGAAACGCAAGAGATCTCATGTTCACTACTGATTCCACCGCAAATAACTGCAACGTTAATCATCGTGACCTTTTTTTCTTGAAATTTCCGGTTCGAGGCAAATCTGAGTTGTGTGGATCGAATATCTCAACTGGGCGTTTCTCACCCCGTAATTCTTCCAGTAAATCAGTAATTGCCCGCATTACAAAAGCCGTGGCTTCAGTCAGTGCTGCTGGGTCATTTTCCTTGCCATACCAGCGTGATAAATCCAAAGGCTTTCCCGCCAATATTTTGATGGGAGTGCGAGGAAATAGCTTTACTTTCTTTTCATAGGTGGGCATCACAATCTGTGAACCCCATTGCGCAATTGGAATAACTGGGGAATGGGTCATAATCGCAAGACGTGCAAGACCAGTCTTAGCAACCATTGGCCAACCGTTGGGATCACGAGTCAGTGTGCCCTCGGGATAGACGCCTAAACAGTGGCCAGATTCCAAAAGCTTCAACGCATGCTCAAGGGCTTTAGCTGCATCTTTTCCCTCTCTAGCAACTGGAACTTGACCAGCAGCTAGCAAGATCTTTCCGATCACTGGAACTTTAAAGACGCCCTCTTTGCCGATATAGCGAGGTGCACGGCCACTTCTAAAAAGAAAATGTGTAAAGAACAAGACATCTAAATATGAAACGTGGTTGCTAGCAACAATCACTCGCCCGGTCTGGGGAATATTTTCTGCCCCGCGCCAATTCTTTTTACTTACAAGATTTAAAACAGGAATAGCGATCTTTGTGCAAATCTTAAAGGTCAGATTTGTTCCAAGTGGCCTACCTTGAGGCGGTGCGTAAGAAACTTTATATTCCGCCATGTGGGTAATACTAACGAATAGGCATAAGAAAACGGGGCCGGCGTGAGCCGACCCCGTTAACTAATAACTAAGCGAATTACTTCTTCTTAGCCTTCTTTGCTGGCTTGCGCTTTGCAGGTGCCTTCTTGGCAACCTTCTTCTTAGCTGCAACCTTCTTCTTAGCTGCTGGCTTCTTCTTAGCAGCCTTCTTTGCAACTGGCTTTGCCTTAGCAACTGGCTTTGGTTCTGGCTTTGGAGCAGGTCCTAGCTTGCGCTCACCTGAGATGACATCCTTCAAACCCTTTGCAGGCAAGAAGCGAGCCTTCTTTGAAGCCTTGATCTTGATTGTTTCGCCAGTGAATGGGTTACGTCCCATGCGAGCCTTGCGATCAACCTTCTTGAACTTACCGAAATCGTTGATCATTACGTCTTCACCCTTTGAAAGGTTGCGAACGATAGTGTCAAAAACGATATCTACAGCGTGTGCTGCTTCCTTCTTGCTGTCGTTGAAATGTGGTGCCAACGCCGCAATGAATTGGGCCTTATTCATTGAAATCCCCTTATTACGCGTAAATGTTAAGCAATCGCTTAACGTGTTCATAAACTTACGCGCATACATAGGGTGATTACGCGATTAATGCAGGTGTGTCGCGAATTAATTTTTCAATGAAATATCAAAAAATCGCAGTTTTTATGCGTAGAAAACCCTCAATTCAACGTTGAGAGTTTTACATTATCACGCTCACCCCTACGTAAATCTCATTGATTTACGCTTGTTTTTCGGTAGTTAACCGCGAATTGGAAGCGTTGCTGGCTTAAGAGTTGTTCGTGATTTCTCAAAAGAGTCAATGGAATCAGCGTTTTTAATGGTCAAGCCAATGTCATCTAGACCCTCCATTAAACGCCAGCGGGTGTAGTCATCGATTGCAAAAGGCAAAACAACGCTGTCATAGCTCACGGTGCGAGTTTCTAGGTCAACGCTGACAGAAGTGGCTGGATTAGCCTCAATAGCGGCCCAGAGCGCCTCTACATCGCTTTGTTCGATGATGACAGTAAGTAGGCCACCTTTGAGTGAGTTACCGCGAAAGATGTCAGCAAAGCGGCTGGAGATCACAGCTTTAAAGCCATAGTTCTGCAGCGCCCACACTGCATGCTCACGGGAAGAACCAGTACCGAAATCAACGCCTGCCACAAGAATTGTGCCAGCCTTGTATTCGGCCTTATTTAAAACAAACTCAGGATCATTGCGCCAAGCAGAAAACAAGCCATCTTCAAAGCCGCTACGTGTAACACGCTTTAAATAGACAGCCGGAATAATTTGATCTGTATCGACATTGCTGCGGCGCAGTGGAACTGCGGTTCCAGTGTGCTTAATGAATTTTTCCATGGTGTTTGCTCCTTACAGATCCGCAGGTGAAGAGAGAGTTCCACGCAGGGCCGTTGCTGCCGCCACTAATGGACTGACTAAGTGAGTACGTCCGCCCTTACCTTGGCGGCCTTCAAAGTTACGGTTAGAGGTAGAGGCAGAGCGCTCTCCCACAGCCAATTGATCTGGGTTCATACCCAAACACATGGAGCAGCCAGCATTTCGCCATTCAGCTCCTGCATCAATAAAGACTTTATCTAGGCCTTCTGCTTCTGCTTCAAGTCGCACACGGGCTGAACCTGGAACTACCAACATGCGAAGTGTTGAGGCGATCTTCTTGCCCTTCACAACTTCTGCAGCAGCTCGCAAATCTTCAATTCGCCCGTTTGTGCAAGAGCCCAAGAAAACAGTGTCAATGGCTATCTTTTTAAGAGGAGTGCCAGCCTCTAGACCCATATAGACAAGTGCGCGCTCTGCAGCACCGCGTGCTTCTGGATCTGCAATATCTGCTGGGTTTGGAACATTAGAACTCAGTGATGCACCTTGGCCTGGGTTAGTTCCCCATGTAACAAATGGTTCTAGATCATCAGCGTTCAAATTTACTTCAACATCAAATTTTGCATCGCCATCTGTATAGAGCGTGCTCCAGTATTTCATCGCAGCATCAAAATCCTCAGGTGCATGTGGCTTGCCCAAAATGTAATCAAAAGTTGTTTGATCAGGTGCAATAAGACCTGCGCGCGCACCAGCTTCAATAGACATATTGCACACCGTCATACGAGATTCCATAGACAGTGCACGGATTGCAGAGCCACGGTATTCAATGACATAGCCCTGGCCTCCGCCAGTACCGATCTTTGCAATGATTGCCAAGATAATATCTTTTGATGTAACACCAGTCTTTAAGCTTCCCTCAACATTGATGGCCATTGTCTTTGGACGAGCTAACGGTAAAGTCTGTGTTGCCAAAACGTGTTCAACTTCAGAGGTTCCAATACCAAAAGCTAAAGCGCCAAATGCACCGTGGGTAGATGTGTGTGAGTCTCCGCAAACAATTGTCATGCCCGGCTGCGTTAATCCCAGCTGTGGACCAACTACGTGCACAACTCCTTGGTCTTTATCTCCAAGTGAGTGGATGCGAACGCCGAATTCGGCACAATTTGCGCGCAATGTATCCACTTGCAGCTTTGAAACAGGATCTGCGATTGGCTTATCAATGTTAAGCGTTGGCACGTTGTGATCCTCAGTTGCAATGGTCAGTTCAGGACGACGCACTGTGCGTCCAGCAAGGCGCAGACCATCAAAGGCCTGTGGGCTAGTTACTTCATGGATCAGATGAAGATCGATATACAAAAGATCTGGTTCACCATCGGCGGCGCGAACAATGTGTTCGGCCCAAATCTTTTCAGCTAGCGTTTTACCCATCTGCTTGTCCTTACTCCTTCATTTGCCATATCACATAGTGGGATGTTAATATCACCCTATGAGCAGAAAGAATAGCGGAGTTGGCGTCTTAGATAAAGCCGCAGCGATTTTAAACACCTTAGAAGCTGGCCCGCATTCATTAGCAGAACTCGTTGCTGCCACAGGAATTGCCCGTCCAACAGCCCACCGCTTAGCTGTGGCCCTTGAATTTCATCGCTACATCGCCCGTGACCTCTCTGGTCGCTTTGTATTAGGCCCACGTGCGGCTGAACTCGGCGCAGCAGCAGGAGAAGATCGTTTACTTGCCGCTGCTGCCCCAGCGTTGGCGGCACTTCGTGATGCAACTGGTGAGAGCGCCCAGCTCTA
>JACCDP010263547.1_pt1 | contig 11529 bp, 9 predicted proteins | sample 7445841 | NCBI WGS metagenome assembly JACCDP01 (sample SAMN15323441, study PRJNA562643) | freshwater metagenome | isolation source: river surface water | place: USA:Blue River Watershed | collected 2017-08-17
GCTAACCTACTGTGCTGAACTTTTTCAATCTTTACGTCAAGTGCTGCTGCCATAGTTTTATATTTGGTGCAAAGAAACAAAAAAAAAGAAAACTAACAATCGTTAATATTGTAAAATAGCCATGAATTCCAAAAATAATTTGCTTCCTCCCTTTGTTATTGCCTCATTATATAAAGATGACCTTGTTTTAGTGGATACAAAAGAGAGCAGTGGTAAGCGCACAAATGCAGTTGACACGAAAAAGAGCGGGGCAATTACACCTATAACCGAAGATGCACCTACCCAAAAACCAATTAGCTTTTTGGGCAACAACCAAAAAAAGGTAACTTTAGTATTAAGCGATAGTTTAGCCGTTCATGTTGCAGATGAATCCTTGCAATTTTTAACCGCTATACTTGCCGCGTGTAAATTAAATATGGGGGACGTTGCCATTGTTAATACTGCCAACCAACATACAAACTACGCGCAAATAAAAACAGAATTACAACCTACTACTATTATTTTATTTGATATCAGTGCTGCTAGCATTGCACTTCCTTTTGAAGTACCCCAATACCAAGTACAACAATATGACAATTGCACCCTTTTATTTGCTGCCCCATTACAAGCAATGCTATTAAAAAATGATGCGGCAAAATTAGAAAAAGGAAAACTTTGGAACGCACTTAAAAAGACATTTAATATTCAGTAGTTGATGAAAATAATTTTTGCAACCAATAACAAAAACAAGGTGGAGGAAATCAAACACCTTAGCCATCAAAAATTTCAAATTTTTACTTTGCAAGAAGTGGGCATTGACATTGATATTCCAGAACCGCACGACACACTTGAAGCAAATGCCACCGAAAAATCTTCAACCATTTACAAACTCACAAATGAGGCTGTATTTAGTGAGGATACAGGTTTAGAAGTAGAGGCACTTGGCGGTGCGCCCGGTGTTAAATCGGCGAGGTATGCTGGCGAAGGCAGGAATATGCAAGACAATATTGATAAACTGCTTCAAGAACTAAAAGACAAACCAACAAGAGCTGCTCAATTTAGAACTGTTGTATCACTTATTATTGAAGGAAAGGAATACCAATTCGAAGGCATTTGCAAAGGCCACATAACAAATGAAATGGATGGATCCAATGGATTTGGCTATGATCCCGTTTTTATTCCAGAAGGCAGCAACACCACATTTGCAAACATGGATATTGCAGAAAAAAATAAATATAGCCACAGAAAAAAAGCAGTACAACAACTCATCGATTTTTTAAACGCATACCAAGCCTAGATATGAACACACAAAATAGGACCATCCGTAAAAACGTATTTCGTTTTCTGATTGTTTTTGTCGTACAATTTGTTGCCACAACCGGCGCTTTTGCACAAACAATCCCTTTGTATAAAAACAGCAGAGCGCCTATCAATGAAAGAGTGAAGGACCTCTTGGACAGAATGACCCCCACCGAAAAGTTTTGGCAACTATTTATGATCCCTGGCGATATCAAACCAGGCGAAGGTTATAAATACAAAGATGGCCTATTTGGATTTCAAGTAAGTGCTGCATCTGCGGGTGCAGAAGGCGCACAACAAATGTTACAATACAATGCAACAGAAACAGCTGTAAGCCTTGCTAAAAAAGTAAATGCCATTCAGCGTTTTTTTATGGACAGTACCAGACTTGGTATTCCCATGCTCCCTTTTGACGAAGCGCTACACGGCCTAGTAAGACAGGGTTCTACCATATTTCCGCAAAGCATTGGACTTGCTGCTACATTTAAAACAAGCACTATGGAAGCTGTAGCAGGAGCGATTGCAAAAGAATCAAAAATCAGAGGCATCCGACAAATACTATCTCCGGTGATTAATATTGCTACAGATGTTAGATGGGGCCGCACCGAAGAAACCTACGGAGAAGATCCTTTTTTAAGTAGTAAAATGGGCGTGGCTTACATGAAAACTTTAGAGGACGAAAATATTATTGCTACCCCAAAACATTTTGTTGCTAATGTGGGCGATGGCGGAAGAGATAGTTATCCCATAGACATGAATGAAAGGTATTTATCTGAAATCCACTACCCTCCTTTTAAAGATGCGGTACAAAAAGCTGGTGCGAGATCGATCATGACTTCTTACAACTCAGTGAATGGAAGCCCTGCAACTGCCAATGACTATCTATTAAATAATCTATTAAAAAAACAGTGGGGCTTTAATGGATTTGTGATATCCGATGCTGGCGCCGTGGGCGGCGCCAATGTTTTACATTATACTGCAAAAGATTATCCAGACGCAGGAAAAAACGCTGTCAACAATGGCCTTGATGTATTATTTCAAACAGCACAAGAACATTACAAATTATTTATTCCTCCTTTTTTAAATGGAGACATTAATCAAGCAAGATTAGATGATGCAGTAAGCAGGGTTCTTCGAGCAAAATTTGAACTAGGATTATTTGAAACACCCTACCTCGATATCAAAGCTACAGAAACGGCAAACTATGAAGTAGCGCATAAAAAAATTGCACATCAAGCAGCACTAGAATCCATTGTTTTATTACAAAACAAAAATGGATTGTTACCCATTTCAAATAATGTGGAAAGCATCGCCCTCATTGGTACCGATGCCACCGAAGCCAGACTTGGCGGATATAGTGGACCCGGTACAAAAAAGGTAAGCATCTTAGAGGGTATGCTTTTAAAATATGGCACTAAAAAAATAATCACCGCAGCTGGACCGGGCCGATATAACAAAACCTGGAATATTGTACCGAGCAAATATTTGTCAACAACACAAAACAATCAAAATGTTGAAGGACTTACTGCCGAATATTTTAATGGTATTGAATTTGGAAACAACCCTACTGTAAAAAGAGTGGACAAAACCATCAATTTTCATTGGACCATTTCTACGCCAGATCCACTTATAACGCCAGAATTTTTTTGTGCTAGATGGACCGGTAATATCAAAGCACCTCAAACGGGCACTTTCAAAATTGGAATTGAAGGGAATGATGGCTATAAACTATACCTCAACAATCAGCTCATCATTAACAATTGGGACAAGCAAAGCTTTCATACCAACCTAGTAGATTATAATTTTACAGCAGGTATCAATTATCCCATCCGAGTAGAATTTAAAGAACCAAACGGAAATGCAACCATCAAATTAATTTGGAATGTTGGCGTGGCAAATACAGTAGAAGAAAAAATAAATGAAGCCGTTGCGGTTGCAAAAAAATCAAAAGTAGCAGTTGTAGTTGTAGGACTAGAAGAAGGAGAATTTAGAGATAGAGCATCCTTACAATTACCAGGCGAACAAGAACAGCTCATTCAAAAAGTAGCAGCTACAGGAACACCAACTGTTGTTGTTGTTGTGGGTGGAAGTGCTGTTACCATGGGTAATTGGATAGACAAAGTAAGCAGCATTGTAGATGTTTGGTACCCAGGTGAAGAAGGCGGACATGCAGTAGCAGCCGTACTTTCAGGCGAATACAACCCGGGTGCTAAACTCCCAATCACCTTCCCTGTAAGCGAGGCACAACTTCCGCTTGTATACAACCACAAACCAACTGGTCGTGGCGATGATTATGAAAATCTTACTGGCCTTCCCCTATTTCCTTTTGGATACGGACTGAGTTATACCACATTTGAATACAGCAATTTGACCATTGAAAAACCAATTGCAAAAAAAGGAGATAAAATCAATGTTTCCTTTGTTGTAACAAATACGGGTAAACGTGCAGGTGACGAAGTAGCTCAATTATACCTTAGAGATCAAATAGCATCGGTGGCAAGACCTGTTCAAGCATTAAAAGGATTTGAAAGAATTCATTTACAACCAGGCGCATCAAAAACAGTTACGCTAACACTTAACCCAGAAGATTTTGAAATGCTGAATGAAAAAATGGAAACCGTTATTGAACCCGGCGATTTCACCATTATGATTGGAAGTTCTTCCAGAGATATTAGACTTAAAAAAACAGTGACACTTCAATAATATCAACTGTTCCAAATACGCCAAGATTGTTCGGCCTGTTCAACAAACATTTGCTGACCATTTTGTATGCTGGCACCCATTTGCATACCCTTTGTTAAAAAGGTTGATAGGGCTGGGTTATAGGTCAAATCAAATAAATGATGTTCAGGTGTTAGTAAATCATACGGAATATCCGGGCAAGCTTCAATATTTGGAAACATCCCTAGCGGTGTGGTATTAATGATAAGGGTATGTGACGCCATAACGGAAGCATCTAAATCATTGTAAGCAAATTGCCCGGTCGCTGCAGTTCGTGATACATAATTAAATGCAATGCCCAACTTTTGCAGTACATAAACAATAGCAAGGGCGGCACCACCTGTTCCTAAAACCAATGCCTTATTGTGGGTTGGTTTTAAAAAAGGAATTAAAGAATTTTCAAAGCCAATAACATCTGTATTATAACCGATTAGTTTACCAGCTTCAATTTTTACACAGTTACAAGCTCCCACTTCTTCAACAGCTTTTGAACGCTCTGTTAAAAAAGCAAGTACTTCTTTTTTATAAGGGATGGTAATATTAAACCCACACAAATCTGGGTGTGTTTGTAAGATCTCATGCAAATCAGTGATAGAAGGAATTGAAAACCTTTCATACACACAATCATCAATTCTTTGATCAATAAACTTTTGCGTAAAATATTGCTGGGACAATGAATGCGTTAGAGGAAAACCAATGAGTCCATAACGTTTCATAACTCGCTTACTTATTTAAGTATAATTCAAAGGTATCCCCTCTCAATCCAATACGCATGGCTTCAAGTGCAATAATCTCATGAGGAGGAATATTACCAAGGTTGACATTGCAACCAATGAGTTCTAAGAAATAGAGTTGCTGCGCTTTTTGTGGCGCTTCCCAAATTATTTTTTCGGCAGGAATTTGTGTTAAAATTTCTTGAACAAGACCTTCACGTACTTCTCCACTACCTCTGTAAATACCTACATTACCTGCTTCACGCGCCTCTGCAATAACATAGGTTGCACCAGCTTCAAGCTCTGCGCGCATTAACTCTATCCATTTGTAGGGAGGGATAATATGTGCAGCATCTTTACTACCCACTTCACTTAAAATGGTAAAGTGTTTTGCTAATTTTTCTATGTAACCACATTTTTCGGTGTGCGGAATACTAATAGATCCATCACTCACTTCCATGTATGTAATACCATAATCTTTACAGATGCTAACATAGTCATCAAATTGACCGCGCACTAAAAACGCTTCAAATAAAGTGCCACCAAAATAAAGAGGGATGTTATAGGACTGATAGGCTTCTAATTTTTGCTTGAGATTTGGGGTAACAAAAGAAGTTCCAAATCCCAACTTAATCACATCAGAATGCGGCCCACCTACACTCATGAAATTATGCACTTCGTTTATGCTTAATCCCTTGTCCATAATCATGGTCAATCCCGAAGTTCTTGGCTGGGTGGTACGTACTGGAATTTGTGATAAATTAAAATTCATAGTTCTAATTTTTTTACTGAAATGCAAAAATAAGTTAAACAAATGACTTTTTAAGGCTGATTATAAGAGGTTCACTGATTCTGACCTATATCTTTCTTCGACGCTTAAACCTAGCAATTATATCTACCACCTGCGCATTTTGAAGAATAGAAGGCCTAATATCAATGAATTTTTTCAAAAGCTTGGGCGCGGCTAACATGGCCTGCTCTAATAAGATTAATCCCTCTTTTGATTTGCCAATAATAAATAAAATGGCACTGTGGTAAAATAAAAAAACTGGCTTGTGATCTGTGGCGACAAGTGCATTTTTACTTTGCAAGAGCGCTTCATCAAAATATTCGGCAGTGAGTAAACAATTGATAAGTGCCTCCCATCCCGAAACATTTTTAGGCTTGTGCTTTACAACCACACCAAAATAATGGACTGCTTCTTTAAATTGACCAAGGTTAGATTTACATTCTCCCATGGCTAAATTATATTCGGTGATTGCACGGTGCAAGCGCATCGCATTTTCAAGTTGCTTAACAGCAGGTTGCCACTGTTTTTCCAACATATACGTTACTGCAATTTTATAATAAAGTTTACTGTCGTCCGGATTTAAGTGGACTGCTTTTTTATAATAAAATCTTGCTTGCGCAATCTTTCCCATTTTATGATAACAATGACCAATCGCTTCGTATATCACATCTTCGGGTCTTGTGAGTGACACTACTTTTTCAAGCACTTCAACCGCTTCTTTGTATTTACGAAGGCGCAAATAGGCATCACCCATATTACGATAGGCATAGTCAAATTTATCATCAATAGCGACTGCATATTGATAGGCATCAATTGATTTTTCGTAGAGCTTTAAACCTTGATATGCCGCAGCCAAATTAAACCAGGCTAGCTCACTATATGGGAGTTGATCAATTATTTTTTGATGCAACTTGATGCTTTCTTCATTTCGCCCAGTATAGTCTGTCCAAAAACAAATTTTATATAAGGCTTCTTCGTTAGCGGGTTCCTGTTCCAAAATTAGCACCAAACAATCAAAAACTTTTTCGAAAGATTCATAATCGTCATACACATCCGCTAATTCAAAAAGAAGATCTACTTTTTCATCACCCTCAAATTTATGAATAGCTGCCTCCAAAAGTTCGGCAGCTTTTTCTGGTTGATCAAGTGCTAAATGAGCGTCCGTTTTTAAAATATATAAATCAATATCTGAATTATCATAAAGTTCCGAAGTTTCCAAAATGTCAAGCGCATCTAAATAACGTTTATCAACTATGAGTAAATCGGCCTTTTTGATCATAAGTGCCGAGGCAAATGGGAATTGAGATAACCCAATTTCAACCGCTTCTAAGGCCTCTTTTATGTTGTCTTTTTCGTCGAAATAGTCAATGATGCGTAAAAAAGCATCCTCCTCCAAAAATCGGTGCTGGCGACCAAGCTTGAGGTTCCGGTACTGTTGAAGCAGCTCTTTTAGGGATTCCCGGTCTTCTTGGTATCTATTTTGGCTCATTTATAAAACGAATTAACCTAAAGTAGAGCAAAAATCAAGGTTTTCCAACAATACAGACAACAATTTATGAACATATCTGTTCTATTAACGATTTGGTAATTGTGAAATAATTAAGAATTCATATCTTTGCACTAATGAAACGCTTTACGCTTATACTGACTTTAACATTAGCTGTTACCCTACTTGTAGGAGTGCCGTCAGGTCATGCTGCGTTTACATTGAGTGGGGTTGCCACAGAAAAAAGAGGTAAGCAATCAAAGTTTACACTCAAAAATCTAAACTTACTGAATTCCAAAAGTTTATCCTATAGTTCCCTAAGATCAACAATGCAATACAAAAGCATTCAAACTTTAGGCCTTCAATTAAAAGGGAACAACAATACTGAAATGAATTCAATGCTTCGTTTTGATAACGGAAACAGTTCATTTGTGTTTCCGTATAAGTTTAAAGTGAAAGTTCCTAAGTTCAAGACGCCTTCACCAGCAACCAATTAATGATTGGATAGCTTCCTGACTATTCTAACAAAATTTCGTGTACTATTCTGCTGCAATAATTCGATACCCTTTTGTGGGTATATCAAACTTTGATGCAGGCACAGGATTGTACAAATTAATTTGTGTAGCTCTAAATACTTTTTTTAAGCCTGTAACGTCCTGCATTTCGTACCCAAGAACAAATCCTGGAACATCTTTAAAAATATACTCGTATTCTCTTACTGAGGGCATTATAGCAGTTGTAAAATACACAATAACTTGGGCCCCATCTTTGAGTTGCAAAACCGCTTTTTTACAGGTATAATCTAAAATAGAAACAGAATCGGAGGTGATTTGCATTTGTATACTATCAAGTTCCAAATTCACTTTACGCCACTGCTGTGCATTTAATGGCGTCATATATTTGTCATCACCAAAAGAACGAAGGACTGTTGCAGTAGCAGTTGTTTTATTAAATATTGTTGTTTGTGAATAGGCAGTAGCCACAAGATCTATACGGGCATTATTGCTTTTGATATAGACCGTTTTAATTGCTTTTTGACCCATACTTGCACCAGACGCATCTTGTGATTCTACTTTATACACCACTGTACACTCCGCCACAATACGTTGCTGTGCAGTAGCCATACTAAAAGCTAAGAAACAAAATAATATAGAGATGTATACTTTCAAAGAATGGAGGTTTAAAAAAAGCCCTACTTATAAGAGCAGGGCTTTTCGTTTATTTTTTATTATTCGTTTTATCTTTTAAATCTTGTAATTTTTTTTGACTCTCTTGCATTTGCTCAAAACGTGTTTGCCATTTACTTTTCGCTTTTGGGGTTTTTCGTTTTTCATCCATTTGCGCTAAAATCTTATCGTGATTGATAATATAATTTTGAATCACAAATTGAAGTCCAAGTGTTACAATATTTGACACCGTATAGTACCATGTTAATGCAGAAGGTAGTCTATTAAAGATAAACAAAAGCATAAACGGGAAAATATATGGCATGTATTTGAGCGCAGGATTGTCCTGAGTTGGCGTCATGCTCATGTTGTAAATAGAAATTAGAAAGCTCGTTAATACTGCTGTAATGGTAAACAAACTAATATGATCTCCAAAACCAAGCGGAATACTAAACGGAAGCGTTGCAATAACATCATAACTTGATAAATCTTTACTCCATAAAAAGGCCTGTCCTCGAAGCGCAATGTGGGAATTAAAGAAACTATACAATGCAAAGAAAATTGGGATTTGAAGAAGCGCTGGAATACAACCGCCGAGAGGATTTACACCAGCTTCTCTAAACAATTTCATTTGCTCCATCGCAAAACCTTGCTGATCGTCACCAAATTTTTTCTTAATGGTATCTAGCTCTGGCTTTAACACCTTCATTTTAGCGCCACTCAAATAACTACTGTAGGTCAATGGTGAAGTAACCAGTCTAATAAACAAGGTAAGTAACAATACCACCCAACCATAATTTGAAACAAAGCCAGCAAAGAAATCGAATACTGGCATGATAATATATTTGTTTATAGGACGAACAAAAGAATACATATCTCTTCCTAAATTGACAATACGGTCCATTTCTGGAGCTTGTTTTTTTAGAATTTCAAAATCGGAAGGACCATTAAATAATTGCAAGGCCACTTTATTTGTTGCTGCTAGTGGCAATTTGATTTGTAAATTGGTTTCTGTTTTAGCGAGCTTTTTAGAGCTATCTGTATAACGCGACCAGTTAACAGCACCTGAATTAAAACTATTTTTTGCAATAAGCGTGGTATTAAAAAACTGCTGTACTACACTTACCCACTGTACTGGCTTTTCAAATGTTTTTTCGTTATTGGCTGAAATATAATCGAACTCGTTACCCTCTGAAAAACAAATATTAGACATCTGTCTTTCGTATTCAGCAGTTCTTTCGAGTTGACTGGTTTCAGACAACCATTTAAAATTAAGCACACCAGCCGTTAACAATTGATTAGCCCCTACTAATTCTATATCCCAATCTATTGCATAAGAATTTGGATGAAGCGTGTAGGTATGAATAATTGAAGTACCAGTTGCAGATGCAATTATAAATTTGATCGATGAAGATCCGTCTGATGAACTAGTGATTGCAGATGGCGTGAAATATAATTCGGAAGTAAGTGCTGTTTTATTATCAGCAGTATTTACTGCGTAACCCATTTGATTTTGTTGACCAAGAACAACTGTTGCACTATCGGAAGTTGTATATTTTTTTAAGGTAACATTTTTAACCTGCCCACCTTTGTTTGTTAATACAACACGTATCAATTCATTTTCTAAAGTAAGCGTTGTGTCTTTACCAATTGCAGCCTGAGCAAAGTTTCCTGCGGTAGCAATTTTAGCAATCGAATCTCTTTGCAAAGAATCAATTTTAGCGGCTACAACATCTTGCGGCTTTACAAGTTTGGCTTGCGCTTTTGCAATAGAATCTTCTTGTTGTTTTTTAAAGGCTACCAAAGCGGTTTGTTGCTGATTGGTATACCAGAAATAGGAAAAAAACAAGATCCCTAACAAAACAAATCCTATGAGCGAATTCTTATCAGACTTCATACGTGTATTTATTGAAGGTCAAAGGTACTAGTTGAAACCTAGAATCATTGACCCACCCGTTAAAAATTAAGGTTATTTCACTGCTTTTGAGGCTTGATAACGCTTTGCAGCAGCTAAAAAGCTAACAAAAAGTGGTGCTGGAACTTCTGCGGTACTCTTTAATTCGGGGTGATACTGAACACCAATAAAAAATGGATGATTAGGCAGCTCCACAATTTCAACTAAGCCCGTTTCAGGATTTTTACCACTCGCCACAAGACCGGCCTTCATAAAAGCGTCATAATAATCATTGTTAAATTCATAACGGTGACGGTGGCGCTCTGTAATTGAAGTAGCTCCATAAATTTTATGTGCAAGGGTACCTGGTGTAATTTCACAAGGATAAGCACCTAAGCGCATAGTACCTCCCATCATTTTGATTTTCTTTTGCTCTTCCATCATATTAATAACTGGATTGGCTGTTGTTGCATCCATTTCGGTAGAGTGCGCATCCGCTAAACCAAGTACATTTCTTGCATATTCAATAACAGACATTTGCATACCTAAACAAATACCAAAGAATGGCAAATTGTTTTCTCTTGCATACTGCACGGCATGAATTTTTCCTTCGATACCCCTGTTACCAAAACCTGGTGCTACGAGTAAACCATCAAGCCCTTCTAGTTTTTCAGCAACATTTTCCGCTGTCAAATGCTCACTATGCACATTCACCACTTTTACTTTAACCTCATTAGGTGCACCTGCATGAATAAAGCTTTCTAAAATAGATTTATAGGCATCTTGCAGTTCAATATATTTTCCGATCAAACCAATGCGTACCTCAGATTTTGGATTTTTTAGTTTTTGTAAAAAAACATTCCACTTATCCAAATTAGGCGCACCATATCCATTGATATTTAATTTTTTCAAACAAATTAAATCGAGCTTTTCACGTAGCATTAAAATAGGCACTTCGTAAATGGTTGAAGCGTCCATTGCTTCAATAACAGAGCCCTGTTTTACGTTACAGAATAATGCAATTTTTTTCTTGATTTCATCATTTAACGGCTCTTCTGTTCTACACACAATGATATCTGGATGCACACCTGTTTCACTGAGCATTTTTACGCTGTGTTGCGTAGGTTTTGTTTTTAACTCCTTTGCCGCGCGCAAATATGGAATGAGTGTTAGATGAACCACCATTACATCCTCTTCCGGAAGTTCCCACTGCAATTGACGAACCGCTTCTATAAAGGGTAAACTTTCAATGTCACCAACCGTTCCACCAATTTCAGTTAAAATAATATCATACTTTCCTGTTTCACCAATAAGCTTCATGCGGTGCTTGATTTCATCGGTAATATGTGGAACAACTTGAACTGTTTTACCTAAAAAATCTCCAGCTCTTTCTTTATTAATGACGGTCTGATAAATACGACCCGTAGTTACGTTATTAGCCTGGGTCGTATGAATATTTAAAAAACGTTCATAGTGTCCTA
>JACCDP010039736.1_pt1 | contig 11528 bp, 8 predicted proteins | sample 7445841 | NCBI WGS metagenome assembly JACCDP01 (sample SAMN15323441, study PRJNA562643) | freshwater metagenome | isolation source: river surface water | place: USA:Blue River Watershed | collected 2017-08-17
CAATGTAGGTTTTACGGTGTCTCGATTAAAAGGATTGTATAATTACGAATTGAGTAAAGCGAATTTTGGATTGTTAACAGATACATCGGCCAGCAATTTTTACAATGTTACCTTGGATGCTGAATGGGAATTGCAAACTTCGGGTACAAGGAACTTAATGCCTGTGGCCCCTAAGGAGTTATTTCCTGGGGGTGGCATAAATCGCGGTCTGAGCTATGGTTTTGGGGCGTTATTGAGACCCAGCGAACAATGGCAGTTTTCTATTGGTGCCATTAACTATGGTAATATAAACTGGGATTATCAGCGGGAATATTATCGCTTGCCAAGAACTATTTACACCTTTAAGGGGTTGGATACGGCAAACATGGCTGGTCAAGTGAGTGTTGATAATTTTACTGGGGTGATTGATTCTGTATCGGTTGCATTTAAAGGAGAACGGGGTTCAGGTGGTGGAGCTTTGGGTACTGCCATTCCAAGCCAGTGGAACTATGGAATTGAGTACTTTTTGACGCCGAGTAATGTGGTGACATTTAGCTTTGCGTCTGGGGTAGGAGCCACGCGTACGAAACGTTGTTGGACATTACAATCCCAAAATCGAATCAAGGAAAATATTGATGTGATGGTGTGTTATACTCGATATAATATGGGGATTGAACGACATCTAATGGGGCTAGGATTTATTGGGTATAAAGGACCATTGCAATTGCATGTATTAATAAATAATGTAAAAGGGGTGGTTGATTTTGCGGGGTCACACGGTATGATGATTGATGCGGGATTCACCTATATTATTGGTAGGAATGTGGATGCGGATAACGATGATGTTCCGGACTATCGGGACGAATGTAAAGGGATGTTTGGTAGAAGAAATTATTTGGGATGTCCTGAGGATATGCCTGGTAAACCCTACGAATATGTGCCTGAGGGTAAAGAATTAAAAGAAATAGAGCGATTGGAAGAAAAACGACGTTGGCGTTTTGGTAAATAGTGGTTGTATCTTTGTGCCATGTTTGAAAATGCGTCGCGCACGGAACTCTCGGAATTGGGAGAATTTGGATTGATCAATCATTTGGCGGAACACTTTGAGTCTAATGGAGTTTCAACGCAATTGGGAATTGGTGATGACTGTGCGGTTGTTCATCGGGATGAGCATACGTTTTCCTTGGTTTCTACGGAGCTTTATTTGGAGGGTGTGCATTTTGATCTCACGTTTCATCCGTTGAAACACTTGGGTTATAAGCTAGTAACGGCGGGGGTAAGTGATGTTTTAGCGATGAATGGGAGGCCGGAACAAGTACTTATATCGATTGGATTAAGCAATCGTTTTTCGTTGGAAGCCGTGGAGGAATTGTATGCGGGGATTCGATTGGCATGCGAAAAGTATAAAGTTGACTTGGTGGGAGGGGATACTACTACGTCCCGGTCAGGGTTGGTATTGAGCATTACGGCTATAGGTTCGGTTTCGAAATCGGCTATTACCTATCGGAAAGGAAATGTAAAGCCCAATGATTTGTTGGTAGTGACAGGGGATTTGGGCGGAGCGTACATGGGATTGCAGGTGTTGGAACGTGAGAAGCGAGTTTTTATGGAGGTGCCAACCATGCAGCCGGATTTGGAGCAATTCGATTATATTGTAGGTAGGCAGTTGCGTCCAGAGGCGCGGTGGGATGTGGTGGATTTGTTGAGGGAATTGAATGTTGTGCCCGGTGTGATGATGGATATTTCGGACGGAGTGGCCTCTGAGATTTTTCATTTGGCGAAGGCGAATTCTGTGGGTTTTGATATTTTTGAAGATAAGTTGCCTATTGATCCACAAACGATAGAAACTGCGGTTACATTTGATTTGAATCCAAGTATTGTTGCGTTGAATGGCGGTGAGGATTATGAGTTGTTGTTTACGGTAGGGCAGGATCAGTATGAGGTGATTAAGAACCAACCGGATTTTACCATTATCGGATATGTGACGGAATTGGCATTGAAAAACCAGCTAATCACCAAGGCTGGAAATTCATTTGACATAAAGGCGCAAGGCTGGCCGGAATCGCAGAAATAAATCCATAGAAACGCCGTATTTTTGCGGCATGTTTCGTTCGCATACTTGTGGTGAATTACGTATTTCCGATGTAGGAAAGCAGGTGACATTATCGGGTTGGGTTTCCAAGATTCGATTGATGGGTTCCATGGCTTTTGTGGATATTCGGGATCGATATGGTATAACTCAATTGTCTTTTAATGAAGGATATAGCAAAGAGCTTCTTGAAAAGGCAGCAGAATTGGGCCGGGAATATGTTATTCAAGCCGAAGGCAAGGTTGCGGAGAGAGAGTCTAAAAACGCTCAATTATTAACAGGCGAAATAGAAATCATTGTTACGGGATTAACGGTTTTGAATAAGGCGAAGACGCCACCGTTTACCATTGAAAATGAGACGGACGGTGGGGATGATATCCGCATGCAATACCGATATTTGGATTTACGTAGGGATGTGGTTCGTGCGAATTTGGAATTGAGGCACCGCATGGCTCAAAAAGTGCGGAATTATCTTTCTGAATATAATTTTATGGAGGTAGAAACTCCGGTATTGATCAAAAGTACACCGGAGGGAGCTCGGGATTTTGTGGTACCCAGCAGAATGAATCCTGGTCAGTGGTATGCTTTGCCTCAGAGTCCGCAGACCTTTAAGCAGTTGCTGATGGTGAGTGGGTTTGATCGATATTTTCAGATTGTTAAGTGTTTTAGGGATGAGGATTTGCGTGCGGATCGTCAGCCAGAATTTACGCAGGTGGATTGCGAGATGAGTTTTGTGGAGCAGGAAGATATTTTGCAGCAATTTGAGGGATTGATGAAGCATTTATTTGCTACGGAGAAAGGATTGGAGTTTGGTGATTTTCCGAGGATGACGTATGCGGATGCGATGCGATTGTATGGAAGTGACAAGCCCGATATACGTTTTGGGATGCCTTTTGTGGAGTTGAAAGCTCCCGGTAATTCGGTGGATTTAATTTCGGGGAAGGATTTTGTTGTGTTTGATAGCGTGGAGGCGGTGATTGGTATTTGTGCTAAGGGAGCTGCAAATTACACACGTAAGCAGTTGGACGGGTTAACGGAGTTCGTAAAACGCCCTCAGATTGGGGCTAAAGGCTTGGTTTGGTGTAGGGTTGAAGAAGATGGAACGGCGAAGAGTTCCGTAGATAAGTTTTACGATGCGGATGCTTTGCAGGCATGGAAGCATGCGTTTGGTGCCGAGCCTGGGGATTTGATATTGATTTTGGCGGGGGATATAGACAAGACACGGAAACAGTTGAATGAATTGAGATTGTTGATGGGTACGGAGTTGGGATTGCGTAGATCCGATGATTTTAAGCCTTTGTGGGTGTTGGATTTTCCTCTGTTGGAATGGGATGAGGAATCGGGAAGATTTCATGCAATGCACCACCCGTTCACTAGCCCGTTGCCGCAAGATTTGCATTTAATGGATACGGAGCCGGGTGCAGTTAGAGCGAATGCTTACGACTTGGTGATAAACGGGGTGGAAGTTGGAGGTGGTTCGATACGTATTTTCGATAAATCTTTGCAAGCGAAAATGTTTGACTTATTAGGATTTACTCCAGAGCAAGCTCAATCTCAATTTGGCTTCTTAATGAATGCTTTTGAATACGGAGCACCCCCGCATGGTGGAATCGCATTGGGATTCGATCGATTGTGTAGTTTGTTTGGAGGTGCCGAAACCATAAGAGATTTTATCGCATTCCCCAAAAATAATAGTGGCCGTGATGTTATGATAGATGCTCCTAGCGTTTTGGATTCTGCACAGTTGAAAGAACTGGGATTGTAAATTCCTGAATTAAGTTTGTTCTAATCTTTAATTGGTAGTTGATATTTACAATAAAGGTTGGTTGGATTCCTCGGATTGAGTATCCATAAAGAGGATTTTGGATTGTATGTTTATTTTGCTCTAGTTTAGAAGAGCTAGTAGGTGCGGTAAAAATATAAATAGTCCAATTATTAGGGCTACCGTGCTAGCAATTAATGTTGCGCCGGCGGCCATGTCCTTTGCAATGCCCACCATGGGATGTTGTTCTGGATGCAGTCTGTCTAATGTTTTTTCGATAGCAGAGTTCAAGGCCTCAGATACCAAAACCAATCCAATCCCGAGGTAAATCATTGCCCACTCCAATCGAAATAAAGGTTGGCCTAAATAATTTAATGCATTGCCTAATGCAATAGCTATGAGTCCACACACAGCAGCAATTCTGAAATTGCGCTCAGTCTTTAATAAAACAATTACTCCGTTTAGTGCAAAGAGAAAGGTCTTGTAAAACTTCAGCATGATTGAATTCGATTGGTTGCAAATGTAATTAATGTGCTGCCCTTATTAGATTACGGAATCAAATAAAAAAAGCGGCAATCTAAATTTGCCGCTTTTTCTATTAGAATGTGTTGATTTTGATTCGTTTTTCAATTTCCTCAACGTCGTGGCGGAATTTTTTGTCAGTCTCCATCAAGTCGTTAACAGTCTGACATGCATGAATCACCGTAGAGTGATCTCGGCCACCAAAGTAAATACCAATGTTCTTCAAAGATGCTTTGGTAAGATCTTTAGTGAAATACATCGCGATTTGTCTAGCTTGTACAATTTCGCGTTTTCTGGTTTTGGATTTTACTGCTTCAACAGGAATGTTGTAGAAGTCGCAAACCAATTTTTGGATATAATCGATACTGATTTCTCTGGTAGAATTCTTTACGAAATTCTTTACAATTTGTTTGGCTAGATTTAGGTCTAATTGTTTGCGGGTAAGTGATGCTTGTGCTAACAATGAAATAAGTGCACCTTCTAATTCGCGTACGTTTGTATCGATGTTGTGAGCCAAGTATTCTACCACATCTTTATGCAGTGTTATGCCGTCTTGATACATCTTGTTTTCCAAAATGCTAACACGGGTATGGAAATCGGGGTTCCCTAAATCGGCACTTAATCCCCATTTGAAACGACTTAACAAGCGCTCATCCATATTTTTCAAATCTTTGGGTGGGCGATCGCAAGTAAGGATTATTTGTTTGCCGTTTTGGTGTAAATGGTTGAAAATCTGGAAGAAAATTTCTTGAGTACGTTCTTTTTTAGCAAAGAATTGTACATCATCTACGATTAAAACATCCAAATATTGGTAGAAGTTGATAAACTGGTTGTTGTTTCCCTGCTTTGCCGAATCGATAAATTGATTAATGAACTTTTCGGCACTTACGAAAACCACTACTTTTTGTTTGTGGTTTTGTTTAATCATGTTACCAATAGCATGGGCTAAGTGTGTTTTACCCAAACCACAACCTCCAAAAACCATTAATGGATTGAATGCTGTTCCCCCAGGTTTTTGCGCGATAGCTAAACCTGCATTTCTTGCTAATTTGTTGCAATCGCCTTCTACAAAATTGTCAAAGGTATATCGTGGATTCAATTGAGAATCGATATTCATCCGCTTCAAACCGGGGATGATAAATGGATTCTTGATTGGAGTGTCCATATTGATGGGCATTCCTAATTCGTTTTGAACGGATTTTTGGGAAGCTCCACCGGTAGGTACGTTGATTGTATAAGGAGAAACGTCGTGGCCAGGAGCAGAAGTTTCAACTACGATGTTGTATTCTAGTTTAGCTGTTGGTCCAATAACTTTTTTAAGGGTCTTATGAAGGAGCTGAACGAAATGTTCCTCCAACCATTCATAAAAGAATTGTGAAGGTACCTGTATGGTAAGCACTTTATTGGTTAATCTAACTGCGCGAATAGGTTCAAACCAAGTTTTAAAACTCTGGGGATTTACATTGTCTCGAATAATAGTAAGGCATTCCTGCCATGCCGTTTCGTGTGCTTTCTTTTCGTTCATCTCGGGGTTTTCTAGCTTTGTGTGTTTAACTTGTTAATTATGTAACGTAACTGTTTGAAAATGAGGGTGAGTTAATTCCTATTTTCAGACTGCTAATAAACTAACAAAATTCACAATGTGCTAATTTTTTTTACTTGATTTTGAATTTTTTTTTCATTATAGAATTAACCCTGATATTCGCCAAAAACATTTCGGAGTGTATCGGCAATTTCTCCTAACGTTGCATACGCCTCTACACAGTCTAAAATTAGAGGCATCAAATTAGTGTTGGACTGGGCAGCAGCACTCAATTTAGCTAATTTTTGTTCAACATCATGCTGATTCCGCTGGGCTTTTACCAAATTTATTTTTTCGATTTGCTGACTGCGGATACTGTCATCAATTTTGAACGTTGGTTGAGGATCCTCTTCTTTTGATTGATAGGCGTTAACTCCAACTACAATTTGTTCTTTGTTTTCAATTTGCTTTTGGGCCAAATAAGCGCTTCTAGCGATTTCTTCCTGAATCCAACCTTTCTCAACGGCGGATACTGCGCCACCCATTTCTTCCATTCGGCGAATTAAAAGCCAAGCCTCCTTTTCTAGGGTTGCTGTAAGTTCTTCTACATAATAACTTCCTGCTAATGGATCTACCGTAGCGGCAGCTCCACTTTCTTGTGCAATTATTTGTTGGGTTCTTAATGCAATTCGCGCTGCTTTTTCAGTGGGTAAACTTAGGGCTTCGTCAAAACCATTGGTGTGTAGACTTTGAGTACCTCCTAAAACAGCAGATAATGCTTGAAGTGCAACCCTAACAATATTGTTTTCGGGTTGTTGAGCGGTTAGTGTTGATCCTCCCGTTTGTGTATGAAAACGCAACATCATGGCTTCGGGTTGCGTGGCGCCTAAGTCTTTCATGATGGAAGCCCAAATTTTTCTTGCAGCTCTGAATTTGGCAACTTCTTCGAAAATATCGTTGTGAGCATTGAAGAAAAAGGAGAGTCGTTTTCCAAACACATTGATATCTAGACCTTTGGCAATAGCGGCTTCGGCATAGGCCTTACCATTGGCTAGAGTAAATGCTAATTCTTGAACGGCGGTAGAACCTGCTTCGCGAATGTGGTACCCACTGATAGAAATAGTATTCCATTTGGGTAATTCTTTGCTACACCACTCGAAAATATCGGTAATGATGCGCATGGATGGTCTTACCGGATAAATATAGGTACCTCTTGCGGCATATTCTTTAAGGATGTCGTTCTGAATGGTGCCTCCAATTTTCTGTAAATCGGCTCCTTGTTTTTTCGCCAAAGCAACATACATCGCTAATAATGTAGATGCGGTGGCATTGATAGTCATGGAAGTGGTTACGTCTTGGAGTTGTATTCCTTTAAACAGGATTTCCATATCGGCCAAGGAGTCAATAGCAACGCCCACTTTACCTACTTCCCCTTCGCTCATGGCATGCGAAGAATCGTATCCTATTTGGGTAGGTAAATCAAAGGCCACACTTAATCCCGTAGTTCCTTGATTCAATAAATAGTGGTAGCGTTCGTTGGAGGCTTCCGCTGTTGAGAAACCTGCATATTGCCGCATGGTCCAAAGTCTACCGCGATACATATCGGGTCTAACCCCTCGGGTGTAGGGGAATTCTCCTGGAAGTTCGCCACTGTTGCTAGGGGCTGTGTAAACGGTTTTTATTTCGATACCGCTAGAATTTATTTTGGGTTGACTCATGAATGACGATTTAAGAGAAATATAAAGCGATTTCTTTTTTCAGAAAATGCAGCACCTTGTCTTGAGGCTGTTGGTCTTGTTGTTGCAGCCATTGGATTAACTCCTTACTCATGTCTGTGGAGGTAGCATGTTCTGGCAAATTTTGCAACAATTGATTTAATAATTGCGAATGTTGCTCCTTTGTAACCTTCACTAAGGTCCATAATTGCTCGCTTACGTAAATTTGTTGCGATACGTTGTATTTATATTCTTCGTTTATCGCATTTATTGCAATTTGGGTGAAAGCTCTTGCGGAAGTCACAGTACTGGCATATTCTTTAATTAATGCCGGTAGCGATGTACGCTCGGTAAGGAGAGCAATACGTTCATAGGCTTGCAGTTTCAAGGGGGTGATCGACTGGCTGTTTGCTTTTTGAATATCGATTTTCAATAAATTGAGGGTGTGTTTTGTGTGCATTTTAAAGAAAAACAATGCACCCCCAAGGGTTGCCAAAGAAACCAAAACGGCTAGGGTTAAATACCAATTCATACCTTGCAAATATAATCCATGGAATTGGTAGCACGCATCCAAATGCGGCAGGGATTGACTAAATTTGTAGTTATGGAAGCAGTAGACAATACAACAATAAATTCTGTGGTATTAGAAAAACCACCCGTAGGATTTACGCCTTCAGCGTTGGAAGAGTTAAAAAGGTTGTATAATTCCTTGGAATTAAAGGACGAATCGGCGTTGAGAATTGGCGTAAAAGGCGGCGGATGTTCAGGGATGAGTTATATGTTGGCTTTTGATAAACCGGAAGATACGGATAACCATTACGGTATTGATGGGATACCCGTTGTGATGAATAAAGCCCATGTAATGTATGTTTTAGGGATGGAGGTTGATTGGGAAAATGGCTTAGATAACCGAGGTTTTTCTTTCAATAACCCCAATGCTTCCAGTACTTGTGGTTGCGGACAGTCTTTTGCCGTTTAATTCAACGATTTTTTGAATTTATTTGCCGAAAACATCAAGCAAGGAATTGGTTCCGTAAGGAGTCATGCTTCTCGCGCTGTGATTACGGCATTGATTATTGCTATAGGAATTGCGGCATTGGTGGGAATTCTCACGAGTATAGATGCCATGAAAATCGCCATTACCCGTACGTTTTCGCGAATGGGCTCTCAAAGTTTTGTTATTAGAAATGCCGAAGGAGTTCGTAGATTCGGCGTAGCAAATTCGGATCGACCAATAACCTATACGGAAGCCAAACAGTTTGAACGACTGATGGAGAAATTGGCGGATGTTTCATTGCAAATTAATGCGGGATTTACAGCGAAAGTTTCCTTAGGTTCAACCGAAACTAACCCCAATATACGCGTTCTCGGCGTTGATGATGATTATCTGAAAACTGCCAGTTACGACCTGTCTGTTGGTAGGAATTTTACGAAAAATGAGATTACCATGGGCTTGCCCGCCGTAATTGTAGGTAGTGAAATTGCCGATAAGTTATTGGGTGAAGGTAAAGATCCTGCCTATTTGTTGAATCAAACCATTTTGGTGAGTGGAAAGCCATACCGAGTCCTGGGCGTTTTAAGTAAAAAGGGTTCCAGTATGGGTATGAGCGGAGGTGACAGAATGGTAATCATGCCTATTTCAAGGGCAATGCGCGATGTGTCAACTGTAACAGATAATTGTGTAATTACCGTAGCCAGTACGAAGGTTTTGGATGTTACTCCGTTGATGAGCGATGCCTATTTGTATATGCGAAGGGTAAAACGATTGAAACCTGGGGAAGATGATAATTTTGTAATGGCCCAAAGTTCCTCTTTGGTGAAAGATGCCTTGGACAATATTAAAATGGTCTCGGGGGTTGGAACTTTAATTGCGGTGATTACGTTGTTGGGTGCTGCCGTCAGCTTGATGAATATTATGTTGGTTTCGGTTACTGAAAGAACGAGGGAAATTGGACTGCGTAAAGCTTTGGGTGCTACCCCTAAGATGATAAGAAATCAATTTTTAGTGGAAGCGGTAGTAATTTGTCAAATCGGCGGTGTGGCTGGAATCGTATTTGGAATTCTTATTGGAAACGGTGTAGGAGCTGCATTGGGTTCTGGATTTATAGCGCCTTGGGCTTGGATTGTGTTAGCGGTTTTTGTGTGCGTGATTGTAGGATTAACTGCGGGGTTGTATCCCGCAAATCGAGCCGCAAAATTGGATCCTATTGAGGCGTTGCGGTTTGAATAACTTCCCATTTTGGGCTTGATTAATTTTCGTTGATTCTATATTCTACAACCTCAATATTTTATTGATTCATTATTGTATGATTTCATTTCATTCCTAGGTTTTGTGCATACGGGCCTATCTTTGAATGGTGAAAAAAGGTATATTGGGAATCGGATTTGGGGTTATCCTATGGATGGGTCAAGTTAATTTGATTGCCTCCGATTTAAATGATGTTATTCAATCGGTGGACGATACCAGCAAAATTTCGGAAACCGTGGTTTCAACATCGGCCATTCAGAAAAGAACATGGTATTCCCCATTGGGTCAGGTACAAATAATCACAGCTGCGGAAATACAATCGATGCCCGCCCGAACGGTAACAGAAATCTTGTTGTATGCATCGGGAATTGATTTGCGTCAGCGCGGACCCAACGGAATTCAGGCCGATTTGCAAGTGCAGGGAAGTACGTTTGATCAGGTATTGTTACTTATCAACGGAGTAAAGATGAGTGATCCTCAAACGGGTCACCACCAGTTGAATTTAAGTATTTCACCCGAAATCATAGAACGTATTGAAATTGTTAAGGGGGCAGCAGCCCATGTTTATGGAGTAAATGCCTTGGCTGGCGTTGTGAATATTGTTACCAAAACAGGGAATCTACATAAGGAAAGGGAGATTTCGGTGATAGATAAAAGTGATCGAAATGAGCTAGATAACCCATTGAAAGGGTCTAAACACATGAATTTATCCAATAATAAAGGTATAAGTTCGGACAGCTACAAGGAGCGAGGAACCTATTTTAGTACGCAGCAGGGATTGGGAGAACGCATTAATCCATCCGGTGGTCTGCGGTCCAAACTTACACCGACTGATAATTATTACCGGTCTCAAAGCTATCGCTGGTTGCAGCAGTTTGGGGATGAGAACCTATCCGCCTGGTACAGTGCTGATGTTGATTTTGGGAATGGGTATCGACCTAATACATCGTTTCAACAGACCAGAATCAATGTTGGACTGAATCAAAAACAGGATTTCAGTCACCAAACCAAATTAACGCAATCGATAATAGCTGGATTGGTAAGGAATCAATTTGGGGCCAATGGATTTTATGCCGCCCCGCGGGATAGTGCTTCCTACGAGTATGTTAACACGGTTTGGGCAGGTTGGAACACAAATTTAACTGGCTTGCCGATTGGCGATTTTCAATTTTCAGTGGGTGCCAGAAGCAATCAAGATCGCTATGTTTTTAATCAGTACAATCCTGGGTTTTATCAGAATTTCCATACCACATCGGTGGTAAACCCCATGTTGCAATACAGTTATCGTTTGCGTATGACGATGTTATTAAAAGCCGCCATCGAGTACCGAAGAGAAGCAATTAGTAGTACCAATCTGGGCGATAGGGAGCGAGAATTTTGGGGTAAGAGAGTTGAGTTGATTATTACTCCCCTAAAGCCGGATGAATTGGGCTCAATTACCCAAGATAATAAGCGAGATTTGCAGCTTTCGTTGGGTTTGTATCAAATAAGCAATCCAACATTGGGTCAGGTTGTATATCCTGGTGGCAGTTTATTGTATCGATATAAACGTCATTTTATTACCTCTCGATGGGGTACTGGGCAGCGATTGCCAACCTTTACGGATTTGTATTATAAAGATCCTGTAAACTTAAGCAATCCCAACTTAAAGGTGGAGAGTTCTGTGTATTACGATGCTGGCTATCGGTATA
>JACCDP011553375.1_pt1 | contig 11528 bp, 12 predicted proteins | sample 7445841 | NCBI WGS metagenome assembly JACCDP01 (sample SAMN15323441, study PRJNA562643) | freshwater metagenome | isolation source: river surface water | place: USA:Blue River Watershed | collected 2017-08-17
AAAAAACTTGTTGATAATTTGTTCATGTTGATCCATGATCAAATTGCGAGTGGGCATTAAAATTCTACGTTGAGGTAGATTTAATACATCATCAATACTAGCCATATTTTTCTCCATTTGCGCCCATCAGGTACGCTTGATAATAGGTGTCTAAAAGATCACCTGAATGGATCTTACCATTCAATATATAAGACGCAAGATATTTAAAAAAGTTCCAATCAAAAGGTGCTAATTTCATATGTTTGTAAAATTAAACTATGGATGAAGTAGCAAACAAATACAGAGATGAGTTTAGAGATGAATTTTATAAACTTATCGACCAGTTTAAGTTAACAATTGATGCAGCTGAAAACTATCATAATAATGTAAAAGGATTACATGTTATTGATGACAGTGACCATACAAAAGAACTATATGAACTTTCTAATTTATTAGTTGATCAGATTGTCGCTTGTTCTTGGAATTTAAATAACATAGCAATCATAGAAAAGGCCATCAGTGAAAATTATAAATGAAAATAAAAATCGCTGTTTGTATTCCTGCTTTTAGTAGTGCAGAAAATATTAAAAAATGTTTAGACAGTGTTATCAAATCAAATAATAATGTTTTTGATTTAACAATACTTTTATATAATAACTCTACAAAACAAGAGATTATTGACATATGTAAAGAATATGCTTTTGAATTTAATAATATTCAATTATTTGATGTAAGATATAATAAAGGTTGCGCAATAACTTGGAATGAAGCTATTGAATATGTTTATTATTTAAATTCAAATGTATTTTCTTCTTTAATTATTTTGAATGATGATATTGAGTTTTTAAATGATGGCTTTGTTAAGTTTGTTTATGCTGCACTAGAAAACCCATACACTCCTGTTGTTACTGGAGATGGATATTCTATTTTTTCTTATTCACGCTTTGCTTATGAAAAAATAGGATACTTTGATGAAAACATTAGACCGGCATATTTTGAAGATGCTGATTATGCAGTACGAATACAAAAATCAAATCTTAATCAACTGGATGTTTATGTTGATCATAATCACTTAGGCAGTGCTTCAATTCCTGAAAATAACTTGAGAAGTGAATTTGATAATGTACATTTACCTAGAACAAAAAAATATTATCATTCTAAATGGAATAACCCAGTTATATTTAATGGCTTCCCTGTAGGTTTCGATATGCCTTTTAACAGGATTGAAGATAAATTTAGAATCTCATATTGGGAAAGGAAAAGACCATATCCTGCATTTACAAATATCAAAGAACCATCATTTGCTTTTGATAGATTTGAAGAAATTAAAAGAAATAGCTCTGATATCAATGAGCACGTAGAGACTATATTTAATTATACTAAGGGTTGTGATGTTGCGGTAAGTTTAGGAATTGGAAAAGGTGACGCTGCTTTTTCATTATTATTGGGTTGCCAGCATCATATTTCAATAGATTCTGATCTTTCTAGAGACACACTTAATTTTTTAAATGAATTTTTTGGTTCTAAATCTTCAAGCATCTATCAAAGTACAACAGAGCCAATAGATTTAGAGAACTTTGATGTTTTATTTGTTGATTCTGTTCATACCGCTGATTGTGTTGAGAAAGAATTAAAAGCTCATGCAAACAAAGTAAATAAATTCATTATTTTCCATGACACATATATTTTTGGTGATGTAGGTGAAGATGGTAATGAAGGAATTAAAAAACCTATTTATGAATTTTTATCCCAGAATAAAGAATGGAAAATAGTTTATAATGAAAATCACAATAATGGATTGATGATACTTGCAAAATAAAAAAAATCCCCTTTTGGGGATTTTTTATTTATTGATTTTAAGTGCTTGCCCTGATTGTAAAGTGTTCGAAGATAAACCATTATCTTCTTTAATTTTTTGCCAAGGCACACCATACATTTTTCCAACTCTTGCTAAACTTTGTCCCGGCTCAACTATATGAATAATTGGTTTTTTAACCGGAGATGTAGGTTTCTTTGACTCTTCTTTAGGGCCGGAAAACATGTCAGTAACAGTATCAATACCCTTTTGAATAAAATCAAATGGACCAGATGGCTTTGCTGGGCTTGGAATTGTTAAAATATCTCCAGGATAAACGATACTTTTTGTAAGATTATTTGCTCTCATTAAATCTTGAGTTGAAACTCCATTTTTCTTAGCAATTAAACTGAGACTTTCACCTTGGGACACAGTGTGAGTTTTCTTTTGAGCAATTCTAATAAATTTATTATGAACTGTATTAGCTTCAACGTAATGACCATTATCTTCTAACTGCTGTGCTAAATCTGAGAGTGCTTTTAATTCGTTTAACTTATCCATTTTATTCCTCTGGGGTTATTTACTTATTTTTTCTTTTACAGGTCCTTTGTTTCCTTTTTCGCATGGCGTTTATATGACCATGTGTAAAGGCCATAAAAATTAACACCAATAAAAACTAAATGGGTAAGTATCGGGGCTATTTGTTTTGTAGCTCCGAAGTAATATAACCACAAAGAATCAGATGCCATAAATAAAAACCAACATATTGGGTTTTTTCTTATATTGAAGATGATTCCAGATAAAGAAAAGATTGCTGCAACATAACTTATTGGCATCGTTATACTCCCCTTAAACGATAACGCAAACAGTGTCAAATTATTATTCTTAAAATATTTTCCTTTTTCTTTTAAAATTTATTAAGGAAAGGGTATAAATAAACGTATGAATTATGATTTGTGTGATGCGCTTAACAGAAAACTCGTTAAGTATCATCAATATTACGATGGAAACTGGACAGGAAAAAGTAATTTAAAAAATCCACAAGATTTTGATAAAGTTCTTGAAAATATTGATTCAGAGAAATTTTTAGAATACATGATGCTTGTAGGTGAAGAAAATAATACACCAAACATTTATGGGCATTGGATTTATAGAGACGGTAAACTTTCTGGTCTTGTCACAGATCACGAACTTGTTTCTAAAAAACTGTTTTCTGAAGGGTTTGAAAATCGTGGTCGTGGAAGTGCGACAACTGAATTATTAAATCTTTCAGGAGTAATAAAAGTTCTTGTAAATCCAGGCAAAGCGATGTATATTGAATGCTATACACGTCCATCTTTAGACCAGCTTTTAACATTGAAAGATATTGAAAAACCGGTTCTACAGAATGGTGGTATGATTGGTTGGCGCATCAATGACCGAAAAGGCAAGGGTGTGCTTTATCAGGGGTCAAGCTTAGAGAAACTTCATTCTCTTCCTTGGTCAAAAATAAAGTAGGGAAAAAGCAATGGCAAACAGCGGTTATGTTTATTTATCATCTCAGGAAATCGAGATTCTTAAGAATGCAACGAAGACATCAAAGTCAAGCAGTCTCAGGAACCTTGTTGACAATGTATTAATAACCCTTGATAAGCAATCTTTGAATGATAATTCAAAGTTTATTACAGCTGCTGAAGCAAAGTTCGGCAAGCTTAAGTTCGAGTTTAATGAGACATTTATCATTGAAGAAGATGCAAACGTCTCTGTTAATGCAGATGGTGCTTATGTGCAAGCATGGTTGTGGGTTGATAACACTGATATCAAGACCAAGAAGACCACCCGCTCACGTAAGGTCACATCATAAGGAGAACGATGTCTACTGCTAAATGGTATGCTGTCCACGTTTTTACACAGCACGAACAGAAAGTTAAAACTCTGCTGGAAAAGATGATTATTAATCTGAATCTTAAGGATCAGATTCAAGAAATCATCATTCCAGTTGACAAAGAGTCTAAAGTTAAGAATGGCAAGAAGACAATGGTTGAAACCAAAGTTTTCCCAGGCTATCTCTTAGTTAAAATGATTCTTGATGACAACACTTGGAACTTGGTAAAAAGAACCCAATATGTCACCAACTTTGTCACTTCATCTGCAAATAAGCCTGTTCCTATTAAAGATTCTGAAGTTAAAAGAATCTTAGATGCGCTTGACCCTAACACTGGTTTTGTTCCTAAGAAGAAATGGAACAAGGATATGGTGGTTAGAGTTAATGATGGCCCGTTCATTGATTTAACCGGAAAGATTGATGTTGTTGATGATGACAGGCAGAAATTAAAGGTTATGATCAACTTATTTGGAAGAGAAACTCCTGTAGAGTTAACTTTCGATCAAGTAGAAAAGGTTTAAGGAAAGCTCCCGAAAGGGGGCTTTTCTTTTATAAAAATGTTATGTCAAAATGGGGTTTAATCGGATTGGCTTGGGGTGATGTTATGGCTTCTTTAGCTGTCGCAAAGCTCAAAGGTATAGAAAATATTATTTATGTAGGTCCATATCCTGAAATTGCCACATTTATAGAACATCAAGATTTTATTTCTAGAGTTGAATATCGCAATTATTCATTCAAAGATAGATATGACTTTATGAAATATTTTACTAGAATGGCTAACCAATTTGACATTGATGACCAGATAAGATTTATTCATAGAGAATTTCATTTAAATTCTATCTGCTCGTTAGAAGCACTTGAATCTTGCCAATGTGACTGGTCTTCAACCAAATATCCCCTAGAAATTCCTAAAGAACTTAAAATCACAAATAGTAAAAAAGAAGAAGCAGAAAAGTTTATCAAAGAAATAAATAATCCATATATTCTAATACAATCTCAAAGCTTACATACAAATAAAGAAAACTCACATTGGCCTCATTGGGAAGAATTTATTAATTATGTGGTTACAAATAATAAAAATAAAAAGATTGTATTTGTAGGTGAGTTTGGTGATGAAGATAAAACTGCTGAAAATATTATTGATCTTCGTGGAAAAACATCATCTGTAGAAGTATTGTTTCATTTAGCAGAACACAGTGATTTAACAATAACAGTTCCAAACAGTTTATTTCATTGGTGCAACATAAAAAATATAAATGCATTGAATCTCTGTCACGATAGTTTTCATCAAATAAATCCTTTCTATAGATATATGAATTCTTTAAAATGCAAACATGTATTTCATAAAGAAGGGTTAGAAAAAGCTATTTCTATTTATGAAAATCAAGAAGACATTGATATATCCACTTTAGGTTGTGGAGAATGGATACCTAAAAACTTATTTTTAAAACAATACGATTTAAAAGCAAGAATAAATGATACACAACTCGGAGCTATTGACTTTGCTTTGTCAGAATTTATAAATTATAACTGGTTTTTTAATGATGATTTTCCAATTCACTTTATATGGAATGGATTAAAATATATTCCAAAAGAAAATAAAAATATTTATTGTTCTTTATCAATGTTAAAAGAGCTAGATAATATTTTGAATTTTTGTAATGATAAATTTATTCACTGTAATCGTAATTTAGATATAGATAAAGATTTTGTATTGTTTTCTAAATATGGAAACTTATCTAAACATCTAAAATCCTTACCATATATAAAAAATTTAGTATTGATTAATTTTATCGGAAATAATATAGAAATAAATAAAACCCTGGAAGAACATTTCAAAGAACTTCCAGGGTCTACAGAAAAGGTTAAGTTATATACTAATATCTTTGTTGATCGTATTCATCAGCAATAGGAAGAATTTGAGCAAAACTTACTCCAGTACCAACAACTTTTGATACACTAAATCTCATCCAATATCTTGCAGGATCCCAAGCCAAAGTTGTAGGTTGAATAGACCCTGCCTCAATACCTTGAACATAAGTGTAGTTAGGATCTGTTAATAATGAAACTCCTGCGCCACTCATTCTAGTTGCTTTCCAAGAAGAACCCATAGCAGCAATACCATCGTTTTCAATGATTCCAGAATATCTCATAGTATCTACAACGGCATATGTACCATCTAAAATAGTTACACCTGTAGAAGACCATGTAGAGCCATTCCAGTATTGAGCGTTTAAAGTTGCATTTGTTTGACCAGTGCCAGAAAGCTTGAATTCCCAATGGTCTAGTTTTTTAGTGGAGCCAATGTAAACATAGTCATTAGTTGTTGCAAAGCCAGCTTGTGATGCATTCATACCACCACGACCAGTCATGACACCTGTGATATCATAACAAGTACCTCCAGTACCACCCGCACCAGTTTGATCCTTGCCCATCAAAACTCTATAAGAGCGATCATTCGCCAACCCAGACCTGTCAGCAATTTCATATGTAGAGTTGATATTTTTTCTACCAACTACTTGGCAGTACATTTTAGGGCTAGATAATGTAGTTGTTGTAAGGACTAATATATCTAAATAGTTTCTACCATAAAGATTTTCAACATATGCAGCTGGTTGTATAGCATAGTTAACAAAATATCCTTGTTGAGCTTTACCTGCTTTGTTTGTATCATCTGTGTACATTACATGGGCTAAATCTGTAATGTCATATCTATAATGAGCAGAATTCCCTAAAACATAAACAGCATCTACTGTCATAGCAGTGCCTGTGCTGTTCCAAATATTGATATGCTCAATGTAACTTGCTTTGTACCAAGGAATGGTAAAATAAAATGTATCAGTTGATCCTACCGCCTGAACAGATACGAAATTATCTAATGTTTGTGTAAAAGACCCGTAGACTATAGCCATGCTAAAATTTCTCCAGAAATTGACTTCTTATTAAAACAATTTCTTCTCAGTGAATTATTTATCCTTTATGTTGCAAGGGCTTCAATATAGTGTAAAATACTCATAGGCTCAATATCACTCAACCGTCTATTAAAAAGGGAAGGGCGCTCTTGATGATGTTGAGCCCTTCTGAGGTAAAAATGAAAGTCCAATATGTATCAATTCGTCCAACAGAAAAAGCTGAAGAACTTGGCTTGTATGCTTTTACTCCTGAACTTTTAGCTTCGGTTGGTGCTAGATATTCAAGAAACAATGAAGGCTTGGATGCTATTGCTTCTAAGATTGATTTTAATAATACAGATAAATCAGTAGACAGTATTTTTAAGATGCTTGATTATGGCCATGCTTCTATTGCAGACATGACCCCAATCGCTCTTTTCATTGACGATATAACACTTTTTGCTGCATATTATCTTTGGACTCTTTCTCCTACTGCTGGTGGTCAAGAATGCTCCACTAGATACATTAAAATGGATGTCTCAAGTGTAGCAACAGCAGAAGAGCTTGGTATTCCTGAACAACTTAAAACTGAATACGATAACTTTATTCAAGATGCATTTCAAAATTATCAAGATTGTTTAACTGCATGGACTAATATTGCTAACACTAATCCATCAGTAACAAAGATTCCACAAGATCTTTTAAACAACACTGATCCAAAAGCAAAGAAACAAGTAGAAAGAATGAAGAGAAACTATGCTTTCGACCGTGCTAGAGTTCATTTACCTGTTACTGCTAAAACAGGTGTAATGATGATTCAATCTGCTCGTGCATGGGCTTTTATTGCTTCTCATTTACGTTCTCACTCAATGAAAGAACTTGTAATCTTAGGTAAATTAATTGCAGACCAACTCTCTATTGGCGCACCTAGATTAACAAAGCATACAGCCCCAACAGTTTCGCATGGGAAAGTGATTGACCAAGAATTTTTAATTCTTATGGGTCAAGCTAATCTATTTAGTAAATCTATTGGTGATTTCCAGTTCACACATAATGATTGTCTTAAAACTGAGTCTTTCTTGGTTGTTAATGATATCTTCCAATCAAATGAAGATTTGGCAGATTCTATGAAATACCGTGAAAACCGATATGCTATGTTCGGTAATGTTGCTCAAAGAATCTCAGTGACCTTTTCTTGGATGGGAATTTCATTTGGTGAGATTAGAGATTTAAATAGGCATCGTACAGGTAATCGCTTCACTTCTCTTGTGCCTATTGGTTTCTATGATGCAGTGGACCAACTAGAAGGCATTACAAATATTTCTTGTGAAGTAATTTTAAATGCAAGCAAGAAATGCCAAAAAGATTGTTCAAACGCTAGAGATATGCTGGTTCACAATAACAATACTTATATTTATTTCACTAAGCTTGGGACTCAGTATTATTTCGAACATACTACTATGGCTGACAAGTTTATATATGAAATGGAACTACGTACTGGTGTTGGCGCTCATTATAAGTATGCTGAACATTGTAGAGCTATTTTAGATAAATGGTTTGAAAAATACCCAGAAACTAAGGGATTAATTTTTGAAGGTTCCGCAGAGCCAGAATAAATTATCTAAACAACACAGCTTTGATACCATCCTCGTGATGAATGATTTTATATGGATTTGGAATCTTGATAGGATTCTTTGTGAAATATAAAATCATTCCTTGCGGGGATATTGTTTTTTTAATCTTTTCAATTTCTACGTCTTTTATGTCTTCACTCACGATTGTTAAAGATGTAGAGCCTTGTTTGTTTTGATTTGATTGAAATAAAAGATCTACATACTTCTGATAATCTTTTAAATTCGTTAACATTGACTGATGAAGAACAAACTTATCCAATGAAATTACTTCCTTGATGGCCTCTACAAATGGGATGGTTTTCACTGGATTTCCCATTAATGCATTTCCAACTTCCACACCCAAGGAAATAACATCATAGGATTCTTCAGGTTCTATAAGCACTTCTTTTTCATCAAACAAATTAAATCCATTCAGAACTATGTACTCTCTTGCAAAACACAAGCAGTTATTTATTTTTTTAAAGTTATATTTTTTACTAATTTCTTCAAATGCTTTTTTAATTTCATTCAAATTTGGCAAATTTTGATCATATATAAAAATAATGTTTTCAAATTTTGGACTAGAATATAATAAGGCTGCTCTTAAGGCAATTTGAATCCTGTCTTTTGACTTGTTATTTAGATTGAGAACAAAATCAGTCTTTTTTAACCAATTTTGCTCGGATACTTGCAACGGTTCACCAGTAATGATAAAACTCCTATACGCAAAATCAAAAGACCCAGACCATGCAGCATATTGCAAGGTCTGGTATTGCGTATCACACATGAAAACAATTAAGTTTTGAGTCATAGTTTCTATTATAGAGAGTTTGCAAAAACTCTCATATTGCTATAAACTATGTCATCAACAGTTGGAGCTAGTTATGAACGAAGATAAGAAGAACCACTTCCGCCCTAGCACCTTTGACGATGTCATTGGTCAGGATGCGGTTAAAGAGTTTATGCAGATTAAGATTAATGCCTTTAAGAAGACTGGTCGGCCTGTAAGCCACACTCTCTTTTTGGGTTTTTCTGGTTCTGGCAAGACAACCCTCGCAAATGTTGTTGCAAATGAGATGGGCGTAAACTTCATTTCTGTTATGGGTAGCCGTCTTAAGACTTGGAATGACCTTTACGCATTTGTAAAGCAAATCCGTGAAAACGATGTGCTTTTTATTGATGAAATCCACTGCTTGACTGAAAAGATGCAAGAACATCTATACGGTCTTATGGAGGACTTCACATACACCATTGAAGACAAGAACATGACTCGTCCACAGACGTTCAATGTTCCTAAGTTTACTCTTATTGGTGCTACAACTCACGCTGGTGATTTAAATGCCCCTCTACTGGGTCGTTTCGCCTACCACGCTCAATTGATGCCATATACAATTGATGAGTTAACTAATATGGTCAAGAAGGCTGCACGAAGAATTTATCAACTCGAAGTCCCACACGAGATTGCTGAAAAGATTGCGAACCTTTCTTGCCGTGTTGCTCGTAAGGCCTACACCTTATTGCAAAATATGGTTGAGGTTGCTGAAGGCACTGCTCGTGGACAGGTCACCTCTGAGCACATTAACGTTGACTTATTGAAGAAAACACTTAAGTTTATGGGTCTTGACCCAATTATTGGGCTTGATATTGCTTCAAGAAAGTACTTGTGCACCATTGTTCGTGAGAACAAGGAACTTGGTTGCAAGAACATTGCTTCGATGATTAATGAACAAGAAATCACTGTTCAAAACTTCATTGAGCCATTCTTGGTTTCTGACATTGAGTTTGTACATCCAGTCAGCAGAGTTAAAATTGCTGGCCCATTTGCAAAAATTACCAAGAAGGGTCGTGTCCCGACTCAACAGGCTATGACCTATGTTAGATTGATGCAGAAATTCCAAAATGAGCATGGATTTTTTCCAAATGAGAATTTGAGCATCACGGACTACGGTAAGTAGAAACATATGTATAAGAGAAAGTGGACGTTCGCTCCGCTTTCTCTTTTAAAAATTAAGGAATACAAATGCCAGCTAAACAAATTATTTTTGATGAAGAAGCTCGCCGTGCTTTGGAACGGGGCTTAAATGCTACTGCTGATGCAGTACGTGTAACATTGGGACCTAAGGGAAGAAACGTTGTTATCCAAACACCATCAGGACCAATTGTAACTAAAGACGGTGTAACAGTAGCTAAGGCTGTTGAACTTGAAGATCCATATGAGAACTTAGGAGCACAACTATGTATCCAAGTTTCAAGTAAGACAAATGACAATGCTGGTGATGGAACTACAACAGCAACAGTTCTTGCCCAAGCGATAGTTAAAGAAGGACTTAAGCTTGTTGCAGCTGGTGGTAATCCAATCAGTATCAAACGTGGTATTGACAAGGCTGTGGATGCTATTGTAGAAGCTATTGCTGATATTGCAAAGCCAATCGAAAGCAAGGAACAGATTGAGTTCATTGCTACTATTTCTGGCAATGAATCAGAAGTTGGGCAAATTGTTGCTGACGCTATGGAAGCAGTAGGTAAAGATGGAGTTATCACCATTGAGGAATCAAGAGGACGTGATACTTATCTTGCAATGGTCGAAGGAATGCAGTTTAACGCTGGATTTATTTCACCATTCTTTGTAACTAATCCTGAAAGAATGGAATGCAAATATAATGATGTTGCTGTACTTTTGATTGATGGAAAGATTCAAAACGCAACAACTTTATTTGGTTTCATTCAGAAGTTTGATTCAAATGTAAAGAAGCCATTACTTATCATTGCAGAATCAGTTGACAATGAAGCTCTACAGTTGCTTGTTAGAAATGTTTATCAAGGACGTAAACCTTGGGTAGCAGTTAAGACTCCTGGATTTGCAAATCAAAAGAAAGATTATTTATTTGATTTAGCAGCTTTGACTGGTGCAACTGTTATCACATCAGATATGGGTATTTCTTTGGAAGATGCTACTCTTGATGTTCTTGGTTCGGCTAAGAATATTGTAGTGACAAAGGAAACTACTACTATCATTGAAGGTGCAGGATCAGAAGAAAAGATTGAAGAGAGAATCACAACGATTAAGGCTCTTTTAAGCCAAGTTGAATCTGATTATGAAGCAAGAATCTTAAATGAACGTATTGCAAAGCTTTCTGGTGGTGTTGCAGTAATCAAGATTGGTGCTTCTACTGAGGCTGAAATGATTGAAAAGAAGTATCGATATGAAGATGCTTTGGCTGCTACTCGTGCTGCTGTTGAAGAAGGAATTGTAGCTGGTGGCGGTGTAACATTACTAAAGCTTTCAAAAAAATTAAAATTGAAGCTATCCGATCCAGATGAGCAGTTTGGCGTTGATATTGTCAAGAGGGCTTTAGAGGAGCCAATTAGACAGATTTCCAACAACG
>JACCDP010674104.1_pt1 | contig 11526 bp, 11 predicted proteins | sample 7445841 | NCBI WGS metagenome assembly JACCDP01 (sample SAMN15323441, study PRJNA562643) | freshwater metagenome | isolation source: river surface water | place: USA:Blue River Watershed | collected 2017-08-17
GGGATTTGCTGGCATTTCCACTCTTTGCGAATTGTGCAAGGCATTTCCGGTAGCCACTATGGTGTGGACTGTGGTGATTATCCTTTGCCGTCTGTGACCAAAAAATACATTTATCAGGAATACGTAAAGGATCTTCGATTGTCGGTGGATAGGATCAGAGAATTCACCGGGGAAATTCGAGTTCAAAAGGAGCGTACTTTGAAAGGGTGGATCAAGGCTTTGATTATGGGTTGCTATTATCAAATCTGGCGCGTAAAAATAGGTACGTTTCTCCCCTTGTGAAACCAGCAGCATCTCTAGAATGCTCAATGCACTGAAATCACTCTCAAAGATGTCCATAAAGATTTCGGTAATTACTATTGTTTGGAATGGGCGACAATTCATCGAACAAACGATCAATAGTGTACTGAGACAGTCTTACGCTAACAAAGAATACATATTAATTGACGGTGGATCGAGCGATGGCACTTTGGACGTGATCAAGTCGTTTTCATCCGGCATCACTCAGTGGGTGAGCGAACGAGATGATGGCATTGCGGACGCTTTCAACAAGGGTTTATCACTTGCGACGGGAGACTATATTTTGTTTTTGAATGCGGATGATGCATTGGCTGATTCATTCGTGTTAGCTACTGTTGTATCAAAACTTGAGCAAGAGGGATTTCCTGAGCTTATTTATGGCGACTACAATATCTTGAAGAGGGATTCGGGCGAAGTGATGTATCGTGGTGTCGTACAGTTTGCGCCAGAACGTATTAAATATGGCCAAGTACTGCCCCACCCCTGCTTGTTTACACGCCGTTCCTACTTTAATAAATATGGTGCATTCGATACTAGCTTCAGAATTGCGATGGATTACGAATGGCTGTTAAGGGGCATCCTGAAAGAACGAGTAGTCTATTTTCCCATGTTGATCACTAATATCCGCGATGGCGGCATCAGCACCTTAAACCATAAAAAAGTTGTAAGCGAAATTATTGCCGCACTGAAGAAGAATGCTTATTTGTCATCAAGATGGAGTGAGCTTAAACTACGCGGCTATTTCATTAGCCGCGCTTTGTTTCGGCATGTAATGACGACTGTCGGGCTTTACAGCTTATTTTTTAATTTGAGAAACAAGCGCAAAAATGGGTAAGTTCAAAACATTTGCAAGAAACTGGATTGCCGCATTTTTATATCCAAAACCCTTCATCGGCTTATTTTATTTGCCTCGTTTCTTCAAGCATTGGATACAGTACAAACGCATTGCAAGGGGACAGAATATTGGCTTCATGGATTTCCACCCTTGCCTTGGAGATTGGAGTACGAACACTCCATTTGATGCTCATTACTTTTATCAGGGAGCGTGGCTTGCCAGAAAGTTGGCGCAATCTAAACCTATTCAGCACGTCGATATCGCATCCAGTGTGTTAACGATAGGGGTCTTAAGTGCAATGGTAAATACCGTCTTCGTCGATTACAGGCCATTGAAGACTTCGCTGCCAGGATTGACATCGCTACCAGGAGATATTCTGCATTTACAGTTTAGTGATCGATCGGTAGTATCGTTATCGTGCTTGCATGTGATTGAACATATTGGATTGGGGCGTTATGGCGATCCGATAGATCCAGATGGCAGCCTGAAGGCAGCTAAAGAATTACAGCGCGTCATCGCTTCAGGTGGAAATATCTTTCTTTCGCTTCCAATTGGCAAAGAGAGAGTTTGCTTTAATGCGCACAGGGTACATGCACCAGCATCAGTGTTAGCGATGTTTACTGAAATGTCACTTGTTGATTTTTCTTACGTCGATGATGCTGGACAGTTCCATCAGAAACAGTCAATAGAAGTTGCGAGTAGTCTTCAATACGGATGCGGCATGTTCCACTTTCAAAAAGCTTGAGAGTATTTATTTCTCAAATAGCTATTGAGACCTTTTTATAAAGCTAGATGGCAGTCCCCAATTATCATGAGCAGGCATTGGCTCAATCTATCATTATTCTTAAAAAGGGGTTGGGTGGGTTTGAGCTTTAGCCAAATGCACAAGGGCCGAGAGGGATTACGTCTTTATTATCTGGTGTCACATGATTTAAAAATCACAATTTTCGTTAATTAAATATTGCATAGCCCTTCATCATTGCTAATAATTTATATACTGCAGCAATGATTTTCAAGAGAGGTGGCATTAATCGCGGTACTAACATTCTTTATATCTCCTTATATTATGCCTTGGTTTTCTCATGTGAATAAAGACTCGTTCGTATTGTTGGGGTCGCTTTCATTTATCTATGCTATGCATTTGAGGCTAACCCCGTTTGAAGACGGATATGCCCAAGTATTAATAGAATTTTTTAGAGTCGGACTATATTCGATAGTTTATTTGTGAGACTACAAAAGGATTACAAATGGTAGTTTGTCAAATTCTTGGTGGACTCGGAAATCAAATGTTTCAATATGCGGCCGCAAGGGCGTTGGCGTTATCTAGGGGCGAAACTGTATTGGTCGATTTATCTAGATTCAATAATTACTCTTTGCATAATGGCTACGAGTTACAGAAAATATTTTCGATTGAGGCGTTAGTTGCAGACAAGAACCAGATTAGGGCGACTCTCGGATGGCGTGCGACTCGTTTGGCGCACAGAGTACTTAAGCGAGGTATTTTTTCGAGATTCCGAGGTAAGCACTTTGCGATTGAGCCACATTTTAATTTTTGGCCTAGTTTAAATGAGATGCATAGTCCAACTTACTTGATGGGGTATTGGCAGTCTGCTCGTTATTTTGATAATTATGATTCTCAGATTCGAAAGGATTTTACCTTTCGGCTTCCTATGGAGGGGAGGAATGCTGAATTGGCCATAGACATGGCAGGTAGTCAGTCTATTAGTTTGCACATACGTCGAGGCGACTATATAAAGCATAAGCCGACTAGCAAGATCATGCATGTCTGCTCCTTGGACTACTATCGAGATGCCGTTCGGTGGGTGTCGAGCAAAGTCGTGGCCCCAGTTTTTTTTGTTTTTTCAGATGACATGGAATGGGTGAGGCGGCATATTGATTTCTTGCCGAATTTCGTACTAGTTGATTCTAATCGAGAAGCAAACAGTTACCGTGACATGCAGCTTATGAGTTCCTGCAAGCATCACATCATAGCGAACAGTTCTTTTAGTTGGTGGGGTGCTTGGCTTAATCCGAATGTTGAAAAGATAGTTATTGCACCTCCAAAATGGTTTTGTAACGGACTTGATGACAGTGATTTGATTCCCTCCCAATGGATTCGACTCTAAAGAACTTGAGCATTAATGGTGAGATAGCGCCAGTCAGTGTCATCATCCCATGTTATTGCTGTCATCAAACTATCGAGTCTGCAGTTCGATCCGTGACTAATCAGTCGATGCAGCCAACCGAGCTTATTTTGGTAGAGGATTGCAGCGCGGATGGCGGGCTTACACTCGCAGCACTTGATGCAATAACGCAGCGGTATGAAGGTGCAATACGAATCGTAATATTGCATCTTCCAGAAAATAGAGGAGCTGGCGAAGCGCGCAATGCGGGCTGGTCTTTAGCTAGTTGCGAGCTCGTGGCTTTTCTAGATTCAGATGACACTTGGCATCCGAAGAAGTTAGAGATGCAAGTTGCTTGGATGCGGGCGAACTTAGATTTTGGGTTAAGTTGCCATGATTCAGTCTTGTGTTCTGACAATCATAGCACGCCTCCGTTCATAGGACCAATGTCGCAAAAAGAAATTCTATGGCAGTCGTTAATCTATAGGAACAATATAGCTACCAGTACCGTCATACTTAGGCGGGATATTTCACATCGTTTCCCTTCGAGGCGGCGATATGCTGAGGACTATCACCTTTGGCTGCATATCCTAATAGAAGGAGTGAGAGGTATGCGTCTTTTCTTGCCCCTCGCCTCTACTTATAAGAATGAATTTGGTGCAGTAGGATTGTCTGCGAATCTTAAGTCAATGCACAAAGGTGTAATGCTTTGCCTATCTGGGTTACACAAAGATCAGCGAATTTCGAATGCTCAATACGGCCTTGCAGTGATCTTTGAAGTGCTTAAATACTGGCGGCGCGTTGTTATGGTGGGAATGAAGAAATATTTGAGAAATATGTGATGAGTCGAAAGATAGGATTTATTTCTCAGAAAGATGTAGTTCAAGAATCTCCTAAATTAGATTAAAAAAATGAAATTTATTCTAAATTGATACGAAACATTCTATTAAGAATTCAGATATTCATAAGTTGGGTAGCAATTGCTTAATTCAAATAATCCTAGTCTTTGCTTCGTAGTTTCAAGTGAAATGACCATAACTGCATTTCTAAAAGACCATATTATTGGATTGATAGCATCGGGTTATAGAGTTACGATTGTTGCCAACGCCAGAAATGATGAGTTCCTCAAAGATTTAGGACTTTCTTTAAATTTTCATTCAATAAATATTGAGCGTTTTATATCTCCTTGGCGAGACCTGAATGCACTAATCACTTTATATCTTCTCTTTCGTGCGAAAAAATTTAATATAGTACATTCGGTATCGCCTAAAGCTGGAATGTTAGCGATGCTTGCAGCAAGGATGGCTTTTATAAATAATCGAGTACATACATTTACAGGTCAAGTTTGGGTTACTCGCACTGGACTCAAACGCAAGGTGCTTAAAATGATGGACTATATATTGGGAGCGCTAACAACAAGATCTCTAGTAGATAGTCCATCTCAATTAGACTTTCTAATTAAAGAGGGAATACTTTCAGCTGATAAGTCAGAAGTTATTGGTAGCGGAGCTATTTGTGGAGTGGATTGTAATCGGTTTCTACCTGATAAATCTAAGCGAAGAGAAATTCGAGAAAAACTTAGAATTCCTCAAAAAGCATCAGTCTTATTATTTGTCGGTAGATTAAATGTTAACAAGGGCGTACTTGATCTAGCTAACGTTTTCTTGCGCATCTCAAAAATTTTTCCAGATACTTGGTTATTATTCGTCGGTCCTGACGAAACAAATATGGAGGATCAAATTAGTAAAATTTGTGATCCAGTTGTAGATCGTATTTGTTTTGTTAGTTATACAAATTTTCCTGAGTATTACATGATGTCCGCCGATATTTTCTGCCTACCTAGTTATCGTGAAGGTTTTGGAATGGTGATAATTGAGGCTGGAGCAACTGCTATTCCCACAGTAGCATCTCGCATTTATGGAATTACTGATGCCGTAGTTGAGGGTAAAACAGGTTTATTACATCGGCCTGGCAATATAGAATCTATTGAGAAAGAAATCAAATTTTTACTTTTAAATCCAAAACTTCGCAGTGAAATGGGAATGCAAGCTCGTAACCGAGTTTTGATAGATTTTTCAAAAGAAAAATTAACTGACGGATTACTAAAGTTTTATTCGAGGTTGCTTAATTAGTTATGTCATTTAAATTATTCAATTTTAGAAAAGTATTTAATTTCTCATTGGCTGTAATGCTAATTTTTATGACATTGCCATTGTTGATTTTAACAACTATCACTGTTCTATTTTTTCTTGGTACTCCAGTTTTATTGCGGCAGACTAGACCTGGATTAAATGGAAAACCATTTATTTTTTTTAAATTTCGTACCATGACTGATGAAGTTGATAGTGAGGGAAAACTTTTGCCAGATTCAGAAAGATTAACTGACTTCGGGCTTAAATTGAGATCTACAAGTCTAGATGAGCTACCTCAATTATTTAATGTTTTATTTGGTGATATGAGTTTTGTTGGTCCAAGACCTTTATTGATGGAATATTTACCACTTTATTCAGATGAGCAACTGAGGCGACACAATGTATTACCCGGCATTACTGGTTGGGCACAAATTAATGGTCGTAATTCACTAAGCTGGGAAGAGAAATTTAAATTAGACATCTGGTATGTTGATAATCAGTCGTTCTTTCTTGATTTAAAAATATTATTTCTTACTCTAAAAAAAGTATTAATTCGTGAAGGTATAAGTGCAAACGGCGAAGCTACGATGACTAAATTTACAGGAAATTAATGAAAAGGCTAGCAATTATTGGTGCTGGAGGTCATGGAAAAGTTGTGGCTGATTGTGCAGGCTTATTGGGTTGGGATTCTATTTCTTTTTTTGATGCGGCTTGGAACGATAAATTAAGCGATTCTAGATGGCCACTTCTAGGCGATACATCGACTTTTTTAAAAAAATCCAGTGAATTTGATGGGGTGTTAATAGCCATTGGTAATTGCGAGTTTAGATGGATTGAATTTTCAAAGATTAAAAATTTAACCACTTCAGTTATCACTTTAAAGCATCCTAATGCATTCGTGAGTCAATACTCTAAACTCGGCGATGGTACAGTCGTTTTAGCAGGATCAGTAGTAAATACAGATGCTGTAATTGGTGATGCGTGCATTATTAATGTTGGTTCAACAGTAGATCATGACTGCTTAGTAGGAAACTCTGTCCACATTGCACCTGGTGCACATATTTCTGGCGGTGTGACAATTGGTGATGGGAGTTGGATAGGAGTTGGCTCTGCAATTAAGCAGGGAGTGCGTATCGGTAAAAATGTCATGGTTGGTGCGGGTGCTGTAGTACTTTCTGATATACCCGACAATTCCACTGTCGTTGGGAATCCAGCAAGGGCCGTGACCTAATCATGTTAAATACAAAATTTTCACCATGGCCGAGTTTTACTCAAGAAGAGGCAGATGCTGTCTCGGCAGTAATCTTATCCAATAAAGTAAATTACTGGACGGGGCAAGAGTGTCGACTCTTTGAAAAAGAATTTGCAGAGTGGTCAAATTCAAAATATGCAGTTGCCCTAACTAATGGAACAGTCGCACTCGACTTGGCCTTAATTGCTCTTGGCGTTGGCCCTGGTGACGAGGTTATTGTTACTCCGAGATCTTTTATAGCATCAGTCTCTTGTGTAGTGAACGTTGGTGCTACTCCAGTGTTTGCCGATGTTGATTTGAATAGCGGAAATATCTCTGCTGACACCATTGCTCCAAAAATTACTTCTAAAACGAAGGCGATTATTTGTGTTCACTTAGCTGGATTTCCTTGTGATGTGGATCCGATCATGGATCTCGCAAGACTTCATAATATTTACGTCATTGAAGATTGCGCCCAGGCTCATGGTGCTAAATACAAGGGAAAGAGCGTTGGATCAATTGGTCATATTGGTGCTTGGTCTTTTTGTCAGGACAAAATCATGACCACTGGTGGTGAGGGTGGCATCGTTACTACTAACGATGAGAGCTTGTGGAGACGTATGTGGGAATATAAAGACCACGGTAAGAGTTATGACGCTGTCTACAATAGAGAGTATCCAAGTGGATTTAGATGGGTCCACGAGAGTATAGGAACGAATTGGCGGATGATAGAAGTGCAAGCTGTGATTGGTCGTATACAGCTACGTAGAATGGCTGAATGGCATAAAAAACGCGCAGAGAATGAAAAGAAAATACGTGACGTTTGCGCGCGACATTCAATTTGTAGACTACCCAAAATTTATGAAGATATTGTCCATGCATATTACAAGGCCTATATTTATATAGATCCGTATCAATTAGTAACAGGTTGGTCAAGAGACCGCATCATGGATGAGATCAATTCTAGAGGTGTCCCTTGTTATCAGGGGTCATGTAGTGAAATTTATAGAGAAAAAGCATTCGAGACTTTGGACTGTGTGCCAAGTGAGAGACTACCTAATGCTAAGAAATTAGGCGAGACAACATTAATGTTCTTAATTCATCCAACACTCACACCTGCTGAGATGGATGAAATGTGTAATGTAATCGATAGTGTTATGTCTGAAGCTAGTAATAAAATAACTAACTAAGTATTTATCATTTCAAATTCCTCTCAGCTAAATCAATAGCTATTATTAAAAAATAATGATTCAATTAGTCAATAAAAATTTTGGCATAAAAGAACTGCCTAGCAATATTCTAATTATTCTGCCTTTTACACTATTTTTCCCTATTGGGATTATGTATACAGTGCTTGGTTTTTTTATAGTGGCTTTATTTTTATCTGGAGATTACTCATTAAAAATAAGTAATGTAAGAAATAATCCTTTATTTTTTCCTGCAACAGCATTATTAATTTTAAGTCTTCTTAGTTCGTTATTTATTTCTTCTCCTAACTACCACCCGTTTGAGCACTTACTTCATTTTCAAATATATTTTATTTTGCTGATGTTGATTTCTTTCGGTGAAGGAGAGTGGCAGAAAAAAGCAATGGATGTATTTCTGGTGGGAGCTGTTTATGGAGCGACTCTTTTTTTTCTGACGCGAATTTTCGAATTCCCTAGTTGGACAATTTTCAGAAATTTTATTAGTTACGAGGGTAATAAATCTGTCTCACTTGGAATTTTTCTGGGAATAGCTGCTGCAATAAGTCTTCTATATTCTTTACATGCTGACCATAAAAAGAAAAAAATAATCTATGGTTTAGTTTATATCTACATTTCAGTGGCTGTACTCTTCTTTGCCAAGACGCGGTCTGGACATGTAGCTCTGATATCACTATCTCTATTGGCAATAGCGATGAATTTTAAGTTTCGACGCAATAATTTGATTCTTCCTGCGGTCTTGGGCTTGTTACTTACTTTTTCATGGCAATCAAGCACGCTATTTAAAGACAGGACAACTCGCTTGGTTAATGACTTAATTGTATTTTCAAAAGGTGGTACGCCCAGCTTTGAGGCTGCCAGATTGGAATTTTTTGTTCACACAGGCGAAATGATTTCCGAAAAACCTATCATTGGTCATGGTGTTGGAGCTTGGAGAGCACAGTATCCAGATAGGGCAAGGGGACTTATTACTTCTGAGATGAGTGCACCTCATAGTGATTACCTGTTGTATTGGGCAGAGCTTGGTATCCTAGGTCTCATGGCTTTAGGTTGGATATGGTTTACGTTGATCAGAGCAGGAAGAAATCTGCATAATCTTCAAGGACAAATTTTAATTACCTTAACCGTTGCAACCATTGTTGGTGGGCTCACAAACACAATTCTTCGCGATTGGCGATTTGGTGTGCCCATTATGATTTTGACTTCCGCTGTGTTAGCTGGGATAACTAAAAAAAATGATTTCCAAGCTAGTGTGGTTTCTTTTATAAAAAGTTAATTTTTTTCGTATTCGTCAGTTTGTATATTCTTTTAAATTTTAATGATATTTAAATCTGCAGCTTCTGAAGTTATTGCTTTGCCACGATTGGCAAAAGTTTTAGTCGTGCTTTTTACAGATTCTGCTTTATGTATTTTTACAGTCTGGTTTGCCTTTTATTTGCGGCTAGGTGAATTCGTTTCTCTCTCTGGTTCTGCATTTGCTGCAGCTATTGCGTCGATTGCAATTGCACTACCCGTGTTTATTATTTCGGGTTTGTATCGTGCGATTTTTCGTTATAGCGGCTGGCCTGCTTTAATGACGGTAAATAAAGCTGCTGCTGTATATGGTTTAATTTACGCGGCTCTCTTTACTGCAATTGGTTTCCAAGGTGTGCCACGCACTGTAGGTTTGATTCAAGCTATCTTGCTTGTGTTTGCAGTCGGTGGCTCACGTGCGCTTGCGCGTTTTTGGTTGGGTGGGATTTATCAAAGCCAATTAAAGTTAGCTGATCTGCCTAAGGTGTTAATTTATGGTGCAGGTTCTGCGGGACGTCAGCTTGCAGCTGCGATGAACAATAGCCATGAGATGCGTGTGGTGGGCTTTTTAGATGATGATGACAGGTTGCATGGTCATGTCTTAAACGGTCAGCCTATCTTTAGTCCTGCTGATCTACCTAGTCTGGTTGTGTCATTAAAGGTGAGTGATGTGTTACTCGCGCTACCTTCTATGAACCGCAAGCGTCGTATTGAGATACTTGAACAGATACGCCTAGCGCATGTTTCTGTGCGTACGCTGCCTAGTGTGATGGAGCTTGCACAAGGTAAGGTCACTACTTCTGATTTGCGCGATTTAGATATTGATGATTTACTCGGTCGCGAATCAGTCGCACCGAATCATATTTTATTAGGCAAAAATATCACTGACAAAGTCGTATTGGTTAGTGGTGCGGGTGGTTCAATTGGTAGTGAGTTGTGCAGACAAATTATGCAACTCGCGCCTAAAGAATTACTATTGATTGAGCAGAGCGAGTTTGCGCTTTATGAAATTCATCAAGAGCTACACCAAAAGTTTGAAAACACTGTAATTCGTTTAGTGCCACTGCTCTCATCGGTACGAGATGCTGAGCGTATGCGCGAGATCATGTCGACTTGGAAGCCAGATACGGTGTATCACGCAGCAGCCTACAAGCATGTGCCTTTGGTTGAACATAATCCTGCTGAAGGTGTTAAGAATAATGTCATCGGCACGCTCACCATTGCGCGTGCAGCAGCTGAACATCAGGTGGCAGATTTTGTGTTGATTAGTACCGATAAAGCAGTGCGACCAACTAACATCATGGGTGCAAGTAAGCGTTTGGCAGAGATGGTTTTGCAGGGTTTAGCAGGCAATGCTTCTTCAACAAAATTTACCATGGTGCGCTTTGGGAATGTGTTGGGTTCATCAGGTTCTGTGGTGCCTAAGTTTCGTCAACAAATTCGTGATGGTGGACCCATCACGCTCACACACGCTGATGTCACACGTTATTTCATGACTATTCCTGAAGCTGCGCAGTTAGTGATTCAAGCCGGTGCTATGGCTAAGGGTGGAGATGTATTTGTGCTCGATATGGGTGAGCCTGTGAAGATCATGGATCTCGCTCGTCGCATTATTGAATTGTCCGGACTCACTGTGCGTGATGATGCAAATCCCGATGGGGATATTGAAATTGAAGTGACAGGTCTACGTCCTGGTGAGAAGTTATATGAAGAGCTGCTCATTGGTAACAATCCGCAACCAACTTCGCATCCACGCATTATGAAGGCGAGGGAAGATTGCCTGCCGTGGCCTGAGTTAGAACAAAAGCTACAATCTTTGCAGATGGCATTGGATGTGAATGATGTAGCAGTGGTGAGGGCAATGCTGCAGCAATTGGTGAGTGGTTATCAGCCCAGTGGTGAAATTGTGGATTGGGTACATTTAGAGCAAGAGGCAGATATCGCGATACGGTAGTTTGGCCACTGCATGCGGCGCAATACATTGCGCCCTACAACTAAGTAGTAAAAAAACAGCTGAGGGCATTTAACTCAGCTGTTTTTTATTGGATTTGAAGGATAGTCAGCAAACAGCATCAACCTTTATTACAACTGTTCTGCATTCAGTAAAAATACCGCTTCATCTCCTGCGCTAGTTGATAGCCACGTAAGTTCATAATCTGAAAAAGCTGCCTCAGCATAAGCATATTCATTACCGATTTCAATAATCAGTTGACCTTGTGGCGCTAGTCGTTCTTTTGCACCTGCTACGATTTTGCGCACTAAATCCATACCATCTGTGCCGCCAGCAAGTGCAAGTAGTGGTTCATGTTTGTATTCAGGTGGTAGTGCATGTATGGAAGCTGCATTCACATACGGTGGATTGCTGATGATGAGGTCATATTTCTTGTTTGCTAATTGTGAATAAAGA
>JACCDP010095819.1_pt1 | contig 11525 bp, 11 predicted proteins | sample 7445841 | NCBI WGS metagenome assembly JACCDP01 (sample SAMN15323441, study PRJNA562643) | freshwater metagenome | isolation source: river surface water | place: USA:Blue River Watershed | collected 2017-08-17
CCATGCCATTCTTTAATAATTTTACCATTTCTATCAATATTAAATATAACTGAAAATGCTAATCTATCTTCATGTGGTTTTAGAGAACAAATTCCGTTACTTAATCTTTCTGGAAGCATCGGAACACATCTATCAACTAGATAAACTGATGTTGCCCTTTTAAATGCTTCTTCATCTAACTTAGAACCTGGTTTGACATAATGTCCGACATCTGCAATATGAACTCCAACTTCAATATTATTTTCATTAATAACTTGAATTGAAAGAGCATCATCAAAATCTCTGGCATCAACCGGATCTATAGTCAAAGTTGTAATACTTCTCATATCTCTTCTTAAGGATATTTCTTTTTCAAAGATAACTTCTGGAACTAATTCTGATTCATTTAAGACCTCTTGTGGAAAATCAACTGGTAGATTATACTCATACATAATTGAGTTCATTTCGGCGTTATTATCACCTGCATCTCCTAAAATTTTAGTTATTTTTCCTTGTGGTGACTTTGAGTCTTCCCATTTTGTTAGTTCTACAATTACTTTTTGTCCGTTAGTTGCAACTAATCCTCCTTTAATATAAAAATCAACCGATAATTTATCACTGTCTGGAATCACAAATGTTGATTTTTTTCCAATCTGAACTCTACCGACAAATTCTTTTCTGAATCTTGAGATAGTTTCTACAACTTTTGCTTCTAATTTCTTTTCTCCTTTAAATATTTCTACCTTTACTTTATCTAAGTGGAGAGAATTTAAAGTATTCTTTCTGTGTATAAAAAGGGATTTATCTTCTATTGTTATGCTTGCATTCCCACTGTTGGAGAATTCTATTTGACCTTCATATCGGTCACCTTCTATTAATTTAATCATAGAAGTTTTATTCTGGGGATTCGTTTTGTTTAGTTTCTCTTTTTGATATGTTATCAACTCCGTATTTTTTCATAAGAGTTTTTTTCATTTTAGTCATAACTTTCTTATTCTGAATAGGATAATCAACACCATAGTTTTTTTGAAGAGTTTCTTTTCTTTTCTTTTCTGAACATTTTCTACAAAGATATTCTCCCCAATTATTGTCATATTTTACATAGTTCTTAAATATAACATCTTTCTCAATAGAGCAGGTGTCACATTTACACTTTATCTTGTAGTGAGACCCTCTTGACATCAACTCAACTGGAATTAAAAGAATTTCACCTATTGAGACATCATATCCCAAGTCTTCATAGTATTGAAGATTTGATTCAGTTATCTTAATTGATATTTCTCTAGTGAGAATCATAAAAAACCACTTATTTTTTAGGTTATTTATTAAAAAACTATTCCTTCCTCTTTATTCCACATGACTTATTATTTACAAAGGTTTCAATTGACTATAAAAAATCCACCTTTTAAAATTAGGTGGTTTTTTATGTAATATATAATCCAACTGTAAAAGGTAAAAAATAATTATTTTTGAATGAAACCAGTATTAATCGTAGAAAACTCTACTAGTTCGCTTATACGAGAAAATGCTTCCGGAAAAAAAGATTACGTTTTAGGTGGAACTTTCACTGAATTTGGTGTGAAAAACCGTAATGAGCGTATCTATACTGCCGAAAGATTTTTACCAGCGTTAGATGAGTTAAATGAAAGAATGAACAGCTTAGGTGCTGTTTATGGTGAGTTTGATCACCCAGATGTTTTTGACACTTCTTTAGCAAGAGCATCACACATTATCACCAGAGCAAATTATATTAAAGAACAAAACATCGTTGCTGGTGAAATTAGACTTCTTAGTACTTATTGGGGTAAAGAAGCAAAGGCATTGGTTGATGATGGTTGTCCAGTTTTCGTTTCTTCAAGAGCGGCTGGTATTACCGAATCTGACGGTTCTGTTTCTTTGAAAAAATTATTCACTTATGACATCGTTGCTGATCCAGGTTTTGCTTCAGCTAAAATGTCAGTTAAGACCCTTAACGAATCTTTAGGTTATACAGACCCAAAATCTAACTTTAGGATATATGAAATGTCCGACGAGTCAAAAATAAATGAATTATTCAACATGAACAGAAACGACTTTGTTACTAAGAAACAGTTGACTGATTATTCAAAGTATTTAGTAAACGAAATTGCTTCAACTAAAAAAGAAGTAAAGAGTGCAATTTCTAAAGGTAATATGGCTCCTAAGAAATTAGAGCAATTACTTGAATACTATGAAGAATTAAATTCAACTAACTCACAAGTAGTTAAATATCTTGATTACTTAGCTGAGAAAATCCAAGTTGTGGTTAATGAGAACAAATCTCTAAGATCTACAACAGAAAAATTGGCTAAACATAATGATTATTTAGCTGAAAATCTTGAAAAAGCAATTAACTATACTGAGTATGTTGCTGAAAATCTTGATAAGAACATCGAGTATTCTGAGTATTTAGCAGAAAACTTAGATAAGAATATCTCTTACTCTGAGTATATCGCAGAAAACTTAGATAAAAACATTTCTTATTCTGAATACTTAGCAGAAAACTTAGATAAAAACATCGCTTATTCTGAATACTTAGCAGAAAACTTAGATAAGAATATCGCTTACTCTGAGTATATCGCTGAAAACTTAGACAAAAACATTGCTTATTCTGAATACTTAGCTGAGCATGTTGATAATTCAATTGCTTATTCTGAATACTTAGCTGAGCATGTTGAAGGTAACATCGCTTATTCTGAGTATATCGCTGAGCACTTAGATGATAACATCGCTTACTCTGAGTATATCGCAGAAAATCTTGACAAATCAATTTCTTACCAAGGTTTAATCGTTGAAAAATTAAACTCTAAAGGTGGTAAATTATTTGAAAATCACGAAGAGGAAGCTTTCCCTTCATTATCAGCAGCTGGTTTTGAATCACATGATGATGAAAATGATGAGAATAACAACAACTACAATAACGATGAGAATGAAGATAACTACAACGGAGTTCCTGCTTCACATGAAGAAGAAGCTTATTCTCACGAAAATGAAAATGAAAACGATGATGAAAATGACGAAAATTCACACTCTCACTCATATGAAGTTAGTGGACATGAAGATTCTGAATTATCTGAGTCTATTAATAAACTAATTGAAGAAGCTAAAAAACGTAAAGTTTCTGAAACAACTGACTTGAATTTCTTAAAGTTCTTAAACAAGTCACAAGTTGATAGCTTTTATGCACTATCCGATGAGGAACAAGAAACTGTTAAACTTCACATAAACGAAAGAAGTTATTTTACACAGAAGGAAGTTCTAACATTGATTGCTGAAGCACTTTCTACTAAGAACGAATCTCTTGAAGAAAGAGTAATCAGATTGATGCCTGAAAACGTTAAGCCAATCTGGGAACAGTTAAATGATTCTTCTAAAAAATCTATCCTTTCACAGGCTAGACTTTATCCAACAGAAGTATTAATGACTGAATCACAAGTTGAGCATTTCTGGTTGACTAGAAATCTCAAAAAGAATGAATCTGTAACAAAAAAATTAGTTTCTCACGAAGCACTTATCCAAGAAGATAAACTTTCTGATACAGAAGCTAACGCAATTTTAGAAAGATTCAAAAACATTTAATCTATAAAAAATCCATACCTCCAAAAATAAGGAAAATAAAGGGTTATATATAGATAACAAAAAAAAATAAAATTAAACTATGTCACACATTAGAATAGACAAATCAAAAGCTATTAAGAAGTGGTCTCCAGTTTTGGAAAACATGGGTGTTACAGGTGATAGAGTAGAATGGATGGCAGAATATGCTGAGTTCCACTCAATCAACGAAAACGCTTACGTTAACGCTTCTAACGTATCAGGTATGGGTGGTGTTGTATCTCCACAACCATCTACACTTGCAGGTCAAACTTCACCTTACGGTAATTCTGCTACATCATTCGCATATGGTTCAGGCGGTGTTGCTGGTTCTGGTGATGTTGGTCAAAACTTATTACCAGTTGCTATGAAAATTGCAGCTCAAACTATCGGTCTTGATCTTGTTGCTGTTAAGCCATCTCCAGGTCCGAAAATCGACTTACTTTACATCGACTTCCGTTATGATGATACAAAAGATAACGCGACTGACGAAAGACCACAAGTTTTCAAATTTAACGCTGGTGCTTCCGCATCTGCAATTGCAACAGCTATGCAAACTGGTGCTGGTGCTACTATTTTACAATCATCTGGTGGTTTACAAAATGGTAAGTGGTATTTCTCAATTAACTCAAATGGTGAAACTAACTTGGGTTCTGCGACTATTTCACAAACATTAGCAACAGATAACAGACAAGGTGTTGTTGACTTCTTAGGGTTCTCTCGTATCGATGGTTATCCAATCTTTAGAGCTTTCAGACAAGCTAATACTGCTCACACTGTTGTTGGTGGAGCTGCAGTTGGTGGTGGAACTACTGGTGCTTGGAGTTTCGACCAATACAGAAACACTTTCTCACCTACTCAATCTATGGTCTCTCAAATTACATCAATTGCTAATAGATTGTTTGGTGCTAATGCTACTAACGGAACAAACACTATTGAATTAGTATCTGCACTTGAAGACCACATCCCTGGTTTCTCTGCAAACTGGACACAAGGTGGTTCAGGATTCAGCGGTAACTATCCGATGGATAGAGATGCTGATGACAACAGCTATGCTGGTGTAATCGGACCTAAAATCTCTTCTAAATCAGTAGCAGTTGGTACTATCGAAGTATCTTCAGCTCTTAGAAGAACTGAAATTGAAGATATCAAAGCTAACACTGGTATGGATATCGTTCAAAAAATGGAATCAATTCTTGTAAACGAATTATCTCAAACAATTTCTAAGCAAATCGTTGCTAAAATCTTTGAATTGGGTGATTTGAACAGAACATCTGCACCTCTTTACTCAGGACCTGCTACGTTCACAGGAGTTACTAGTCCAACAATCTTTGACTTAGATACATCATATGTAACTGCAGGTGGTGGTATCGGTGGTGAAACTACTCACGCTGTTCAAAGAAAACTTATCACTAAGATTGCTCACGCTTCTAACTACATTGCTACTGAAGGTCGTGTAGGTCCAGCTCAATACCTTATCACAAACGGAGGTCTTGCTGCAGCTCTTTCTGATATTTCTGGTTATACTCTTAACCCAATGAAGTCTAAAATGAATGCTTCTGGTCAACTTTATCCAGTAGGTTCTATCGGTGATATTTCTATCTATGTTGATCCATATATGAGATATAACGATAACAGAATCGTTCTTGGTAGAAAGAACAATCCTGACCAACCAGGTATCATCTTCGTTCCTTACTTGATGGCTCAGTCTATCTCTATCATTTCTGAAGCTACATTCGCTCCAAGAATGTTACTTAGATCTAGATATGCAGTAACTGAAGTTGGTTGGTATCCACAAAAACAATTTATGACTATTAAAGTTGTTGATAAAAATCAATACTTGAACTAATAGTATATAAGTTATACTTTAAAAAGAGTCTCGAAAGAGACTCTTTTTTTTTGTAAACTTTACAAAAAAAGAAAAAAATCACTTTTAAAACTAAATATATAAAAGAAAAAAATAAATATTATGTCAAGACCTTACATAAACATTAATTCATCAAGTTATAATAGCACTACGGATGTTATCACTTTTGATGTGACAGCTTTGAGACTTAGAGGTGAAACAACACTTACAGTTGGTGGATTTACATCTTCTATATCTATTCCTTTAACAGATGGTCGTTATCTTACTGAAGAAAGTGGAAACTTTACTTTTTCTGCTAATATTAATGGAACTTCATCAAATAATCTCGGTTCAGGAACACTTGAATTTAGTCCAGCGACAGCTGTATTCACCTTCGGAGGAACTGCTACTGGAGCAGCAGGTAACAACCCAAAACACGGAACAAATGTTAAAATTTCTATCTGGGGATCAGGGACAACTGCTTCTGGAGCTACAACAACTTATACAATTTTTGGAGCTGGAGGATATACATTTTCTGCGACACAGAGTGTGTCCGCAGCAGTTGCTACTTTGAAAAATCAGATTAGTTCATTGCCTACGGGAGCTACTGCTACTACAAGTGAAAATTCGTTAATAATTACTGCTCCTGTAAGCACTGGTGCTTACTACAATGGTAATACAGCAGCGATTTTACCTTCAAGTGCGGGAACTGCTTCTAATGCTTGGACCTTCTCATCTACTTATTATAGTGGAACTTGGTCAGGTGGGGTTACAACAATTACTGTTCCTGTTTCTGCTACTAATTTTGGAGAACTAGAAACTCAAGTATTCTATGTAAGTTAATATTTAAATTATTTATATTTAAAACCCTCTTTATAAGAGGGTTTTTTGTTTTATATAAGTAATATATAGTATATGATTCAGATTAAAAAATATAATCAATTTTTAATTGAAAATTTAGCGGTTAATCAACTAAAAGATTTTTCAAAAAATGGATACGATATCAAACATAGAAGAGTAGTTGATGAGTTTAATCCTGAAAACTTTTATGATATCTATTGGGGTCGAAATAAAGAAGCAAATCACTATTTAACAAGCAATTTTGCTGGAAAATACGCAAAACCTATTGGTGGTGTTGGTTCTAGTATTCAAGATATTTGGTTACATGCTGCTGGTTACCCTGGTAGTCACGTTATAATTAAGGCAATTAAAGATGATATTATTCCTGGTCATATTCTAAAAATTGGAGCAGAAATTGCAAAGAAAAATAGTAAAGCTAAAGATGTAGAAAATTCACAAATAGTTTGGTGTTACAAAAATGATGTAAGTATTTATCCTCCTTTAGAAGTTGAAAATAAGATAAAAGAATTAGAAAGTAAAGATAATTTGACTCAAGAAGAACAAAAATTTATTGATTCTAATAAACCTTCTATTGGAAGAGCTTTCATTGAAGACAGAAATAGAAACATAATTAACATTTAATATTTAATATATAATACTATGAAAATATCCAGATATAATCAAATATTTGAAGCGGGAACACAATCGGTTGTAGACCAGGCTAAAAACTTTAAGCCAGGTGGTGGTTACAAAAGTAAAGAAGAACTTATTGGTAAAGATGATCCTAAAGTAGATAAAACAGCTAGAATTAAAATTTCTAAAGAGTTATCTAAAGTTCTTAAAACTATGGAAGACAATGATAGTTATCTTGCCTTTGAAATGCTTTGGTTAGGAGAAGAAGGATCTAAATATTATAATGGTCTTGGGGTGAGTGATGTGTCAATATCAAATAAACCTTATTGTTTTGAAGTTGTAATTTCTGGAAAGAAATATGATATGAAGATTGGAAAATTCTTTAGATATTATTGGCCTGGTTTGCTTAATGATGAAGAAATTAAAAACTTTATTTATCAATACAATGCAATGGTTTCTGACAATATAGGTGAAGAAGACACCACTTCTAGTCAAAGAATTGTAGTTCCTGCATTTAGTTATAATCCTAAAGATGTAAAAGCGACTTTTCTATCACTTACAACAAAAACTTATCCACACTTTTCTGATTGTAGACATGAAAAAGAAGTATTACAATTTTTACCAAGTGATTTGAAGAAAGATCAAGTTGGAAACTACTATAAAATTATTGGTGATGGTAAACAAACGGTTATGTTTACTTGTCACTTAGATACAGCTGATAGAGAACAAAAAACAACAAGATTATTTCAAGCAAATGGTAGAGTTGATGAAGAAGGATACTCATTTAGACTAGTAAAGACAGGTTCTGGTGATGAACACATTTATACCGATGGTTCTTCTATCTTAGGTGCTGATGATAAAGCAGGAACAGCTGTTATGCTTTATATGATGGCTAATAATGTTCCTGGAATTTATTATTTCTTTATTGGTGAAGAAAGAGGTGGAATTGGTTCGAATGCTCTTTCATCTATTTATGATAAAGTTGATTATTTGACCGATGTTAAAATGTGTGTTTCTTTTGATAGAAGAAGAACAACTTCGGTTATTACTCATCAATTAGGAAGACAATGTTGTTCAAATGAATTTGGACAAGCACTTTGTGATGAATATAATAAAAATGGTTTAAATCTATCATTAGATACTACTGGTGTTTATACTGATTCAGCTTCTCTTATGGAAGATATCGCTGAATGTACAAATATATCAGTTGGTTATTATAACGAGCATAGAGGAACTGAAATGCAGAATATATCCTATTTAAAAAGATTAGCAGAAGCATCTGTTAAAGTTAATTGGAATAACCTTCCTATTAAAAGAAAAGTAGGATACAATGCTGAGTTATTTGCTAAACACAAAGATTTGATTAATGAAATAAAGAAAAATGTTTTTGGCATTGATGTAAAAGTTGTTGGTAAAGATGATAGAATATTTGTAAGTCTAGATTTAGAAGAAACTGATATGGGTGAGATATATGATGCGCTTATTAGAGTTCAGACTATAATTGCTAAGCATAAAATTGCGGATGATTGTTTCTTTGAAGAAACATATTTGAAAATAGAACTAAGATAAGATGAAAATAAAACCATTTATAAAATATCTAAAAGAAAACATAAGAGATGATGAGTTTAGTCATTTGAATGACAAACTTTCAGCTAATAAGAAGAATGAGGGTCGTTGGGATGATGACGATGATTATTCATATGATGATGATTCTACAAAGGATTATGGTGATTATGACGACTGGTATGATGATGAAAGCACGCGTGATAATGCTAAGAAATTTTCATCAAATCCTAAGTTTGATGATGATGACGATGAATATGATATTTATGGTGACGATGAGGATGATGATGTAGAACATCTTACATACTTATTGAGACAGATGTTTAGAAATTCTGGTGTAAATGATGTAAGAGTCACTGCTCATAAAAATGATGATATATTAGTCGAAGTTTATATGGCAAAAAAAGAAACATTGAGAAATGTTATAAAAGTATTTGAAGTTGCAAACAAACTAAAAAGAGATATTTTAGCTCAATACGATTCTGAGTTTGAGATGTGGGAATCAAAAGATAAAAGAGGTATACTTACATTTGGTTTTACTTTAGATGAAGGATTGGACGATGATAATATGCCATTCTAAAAAATTATAACATATGAAACATATTAAATTATTTGAAAATTTTAACAATGAGGTAAAATACGTTGTAAATAGAATCGGAGGTTCTTATAGAATATTTGCAATCACTCCAAAAATGATTACGGATGGAGAAAAAGAACCACAGGATGCTGAGTATTTATTTGGTCAAGGCTCGCTTTGGACTGACTATCCTACTTATCAAGCTGCACAAGATGTAATTGATTCTTTGAATTCTGAAGAACCTTTTGAGTCTGATGAAGATATTTCACAATATTAGTAAACTTTTTTCTATTTACAAATATTATATATACATTTGTAAGATAATTACAATAAACTATGGGGATGTCATAGAATAGATTCATAGAGTAGTGGTAATTATGCAGGTGTCGGATTGTCAAGTAACCGACTAATAAATTAGATGGCAAAAGTCGTAAATGGCAAAACAAATGAAGTAGCATCCCGTGAAGATTTAGTAGCGGCGTTACAAAACAACATGCTTAAGGTAGAAGAGCTTTCTTTAGTTTAATCTTTTAAGCTTTCGAAAAAATTCTCCAACTGTATCACACAGATCAAATGTGAAACCAGAATTGTTAGAGTGATAGGTCAGTTCAACTAACTATTTTGTAAGTTTCGAAAAACTTTCTAAGCCTGTGAATGAATAATTATTGTTAACTAGGGAAGACACGATGGGCAGTACATCGTCATCTCCACTGAAATTAAACCCACTTTTTAAGTGGGTTTTTTATTTAATATATACTTTATGTATGATAAAATTTATCAATTTTGTTCTGTAAAGAATGTAGGAAATGTCTATAAAAATGGTGATAGTCCTACTCCAAGAGTTCAGTTTTTAACAGATTTGTTGGATTCTGAAGGTATAGAATGGAAAATGGATAATTTTAAATCTGGAAAATCTAATTGTTATAACATAGTATTAAGAGGAACATCAAATAGAATGGTAGTTGCACACCACGACATCGTTAATCCAAGCACAGACAATGCTAATGATAACTCGGCTTCTGTTATTAATGCTATTATGATAAAAAAACTTATGCCAGAGATAAACGTAGTTCTTTTAGATGGTGAGGAAGTAGGTGGTTTAGGTTCTCAAAGATGTGCCGATCTGATAAATGATGGTTTTTTTGGAGAAATTGAGTGGGTTTTAAATTTAGAACTTACAGGTTCTGGTGGTAAATACTTTTTTATAGGAGATTATCCTGGAAATTTAACAAATCATATCAAATCAATTTTTGACTGTCCTATTGTCAAAACTCCTTTTAATGACTCTGTGATTTTTGTAAGAAATGGTATAGATTCTGTTGTTATAAATCCCCTGCCTCCTACAAAAGATAGTGAGATTTCTCAGGTCAAATGGGATGACAAAACTTATTTAGATTTTAAATTACTATTTAACTGTCATACGGAAAGAGATACTTTAGATACAATATCTGTTAAAGATATGAAAGAGTTTGTTGAAGAAGTTGTGATTCCTATTTTAAAAAAATAATTTTCGATATGAAGTATATAAAATTATATGAAGAATTCACTTATGAACAGGATTTATTAGAGCCTGAAGTTGAGTTACAACCTGAAGTTAGTGATAAAACAATCGATGGTGTTTTAGAACCTGAATTTTTTGAAGAAACAGAAGAAAAAGAAGTTACTCAAGATAAAAGAGGAGTTTATCATATTTCTAATTGGTATATTTACTAAACTTTTTAATCTATATAGATATACTATACTATGAGTTATATCGATTCATTTCGCGGACGTTATGTTTTTTTGAGTAATTTTTACCCTTGTAAAATAGAACATAAAGGTATCATTTATCCAAGTGTTGAGCATTATTATGTTGCTCTTAAAGTTACCGGTATTCAATTTATCGATGGTGTTTATTATACCGCTCCTGATTTTAGAGAATTGGTAGCAAGAATAGCAGATCCTGGTGATGCTAAAAAAGTTGGTAAAGTCGTTAAAGTTAGAAGTGATTGGGATGAGAAGAAGTTAGGATTTATGGAGTGGGGTATCAGAGAGAAATTTAAAGATGTTAGATTAGCAGAAGACTTGTTATCAACTGGAGACTTGCAACTAATTGAAGGAAATAATTGGCATGATGTTTACTGGGGTAAGTGTTCTTGTCCGAGATGTGACGGTGGTGGTCAAAATCACTTAGGTAGAATTTTGATGAAAATAAGAGAAGAGTTGAAACAACAAAATAATAGAAAATCTTTAGAAGAGGAAATTAAAAATCAAATAAAAAAATAATATGGCGGTTATAAGTTACTTTGGGGGTAAGAGTTCCTCAGCATTTCAAGAGTTAATTAATACTAAAATTCCAAAGACTGGAATTAAAACTTATTTAGAACCATTTTCTGGTTCAATGGGAACGTATATGGACGACGATTCTCTTAAGTTTGATGTAGTTATCTACAATGATAAAAATCGTCACCAGGTGAACTTATATAAGTGTGCTTC
>JACCDP010161583.1_pt1 | contig 11524 bp, 10 predicted proteins | sample 7445841 | NCBI WGS metagenome assembly JACCDP01 (sample SAMN15323441, study PRJNA562643) | freshwater metagenome | isolation source: river surface water | place: USA:Blue River Watershed | collected 2017-08-17
AAACGGTGACTTATATTTTAGATGGCCATATGCGGCATGAAGATCATTTAGGTAATCAAGGTGATTTACAAAGTGGGGGCGTGCAGTGGATGACTGCCGGTCGTGGGATTATTCATTCTGAAATGCCGCAGCAAGAGGAAGGGCGTATGCGCGGTTTTCAATTATGGATAAATCTTCCTGCTAAAGAGAAAATGAAAGCCGCTGGTTATCGCGATATAGCACCGAATGAGATTCCAGTACTTGAATTAGAGCAGGGTGGGCGTATCAAAATCATTGCTGGAGAAATTCAATATAATCAACAACAACTGCGTGGACCAATTTATGGGCTGACTACGGAGCCGCTTTATCTGGATGTATCGCTCGCACCTAGTGCATCGGTTCAGCTTCCAGTAGACACACGATTAAATGCAATGATTTATGTATTTGAAGGTGACGCTAATATTGCTGAAACTGCTTTAACAACACATTGCGCAGTATTTTTATCTGAAGGTGAATCTGTAAAAATTACTGCAAATGATAAAGGCGTACGTTTTTTATTACTAGCGGGATTACCATTAAATGAGCCTATAGTTCAATACGGCCCATTTGTAATGAATACAGTGACTGAGATAAAACAAGCGATTCATGATTATCAAACTGGGCAGTTAACTGCAGTTTAATTTTTTATAAATTAAATTTAAATCATAGCGTGTTTACTATTGATTTAATTTTTGAAATTGAGCGATGGTTTCATCATATATTTTCATGAGGATTTTATAATTCGATTCCGGTGTGTAATGCTCTAAATAATCGTTATAAGCTGCCTGTCCCATTTTTATCATCTCATCAGGATGACCCTCTGCCCAGGCTATTGCATGGGCTAATTCTTGATGATCTCCTGGCTTCACCAATAGCCCTGTTTCGCCATGCTTGATAATCTCAGCTAGGCTTCCATGTCGACTAGCGATAACTGGCGTGCCACACGAAAACGCTTCAATGGCTACCAAGCCAAAACTCTCTATACCAGTACTTGGCATGACTAAATACGAGACTTGATGTAAACGATTAATCAAAGCAGATTGCGGATGAAAACCTAGACTTCTTAAACCTGATGCAGTGCTTACTAAATCGGCTAAAGGTCCAGTACCATAGACATCAATTTGTATTTTATCTAATAAAGCAACGGCTTTGACTAATACATCTAGTCCTTTTTCTACGGATAATCTACCTATGAAAATACCTCTTTCTCTCTGACTCCAATTCGGCACTCGGGTAGATTCAACAAAATTAGGTTTAATATTTAATTGTTTAATGGGGACGCCACCTTGTATAAACTTATCTCTAGCGACCTGACTAAGAACTATGTATTGATGAACAGATTGTGCGAAATTATCTAGAATTTTATGCGTTGTTATAGCAATGGCAGTAAAACTTGATTGTACAAAGGAATTTCTATAGCAATGATAAAACGAAGCTCTCCATGGAATCTTACCTATACAAGACTCACATGCCTTACCATTTCTAAATAACATCGCCTGAGGACACAGAAGCCTAAAATTATGCAAGGTCTGCACAATTGGGATATGCAATTTTTTTGCTATCTTATAAATAGAAGGGGATATTAATGGGAAAATATTATGCGCATGAATAATATCTGGCTTAAATTCTGGATGAATCCTCTGGATATCATCTATCGTTCTTGTAGATGCAAAGGTATCAAGCGCTAATTGGAGCGCGGAGATTGTATCAATCTCTTTATTGTCCCGACTATAAATCAGGACTTTATGACCATTGCGACGCAATAGCGATGCTTCAGCATCGACGACTGTATCTTCACCACCGCGGTAATAATATCTATTATGAACAACAAGAATATTCATCAGTCAGGTCTAACGATAAAAACGACCCAACTGATGATAATGAAGATTACAGATTAAGTTTGAATATTAGACAATATATGCTTAGTATGACTATGAATTGTCTATAGTTTTGCTTTACTTGTTAATACTTGATTTGGATTTCCACTGTTTTTTATTGTATAAACATAATCAAAAACAAAAGGTTTATTGCTAATCGATTTTAATTGCATATTTTTCACATCATCGAATGAATAAACTTTATCCTTAATCACTAGTTTGTTATGTGGATCATTGATTTTTAAATTTTCCAATAATTTATTTTCAGTCGCAAATTTAAATTTTACTGCCTCATTCGGCAAACTAAATGTTGTACTGCCAGGTTGAATGGTTACCCTGCCTTTTTTTGATTGCGTAGTACCTTTTACATCTGCATTTTCTGGATCGATCCAGTTTTCACCAACTTGCACAAACCCCACGCCTATAACATTTTCATATCGTTTATTTCTACTAGCAGGATTTTTTTTCGCTTCTTCAATAAGATTTTTCATTTCTTCTCTACTCACAAATTCATTTTTACTTATTACATATTTTTCCGTGATTTTTTCTTTGACACCTGCAAATTTTGATAATTCATCAAAATTTCCAGCTAAAGTGGATTTGTAATTAATAGGGAATCCATATAAAACCGCCAAACTACGCTGGGTAACATTGAAGCAAGTTTGAAATGGTAGGTTTTTCGAAATTTTTTTATCATCAGGCATACGCCAAGGATCAGCAGCTCCATAATCAAAAACTGTATTTTTCATCATCGCTGTATATTTCTCTAGATATTCTGGGTAAGGGCAGGGAAATAGAAGAATAGAGGGAGGACCGCATAGTTTCATTGATTCAATAACGGGAGAAATGTTATTGGGATACTCAGCGGATGTATCGAGAGTGTTATAGATAATTCCTGTGTATGACTCTATTTTTTGCGGCTTACCATCACTATTATTTTTTATATGAGGAATTACACTCTCTTGATGACAAATGCTTAATTTTAGTTTTCCTTCGGGATCTCTCCAGACAGAAGCCAAGGCTATATGACCTATATTGTTGTAGCAGCTAGGGAATCTTAATACTAATGCTAATCCTTTATCACCCGGCTCCATTTCAGATATTTTTTTATTTATAGCGCTTAGCAAGTTAGCCGCAAAGAGTTTTCCCTCATCAGTATTTTTGAAAATTGCGAATGCATTTTCTGTGAACAATACTTCATTTAATTCTGTAGGATTTAATGTAGGAAATTTTTTTACTTCAGTAATTTCTTTTAATACAGATAAGGGAGCTAGCTCTAATAATTCTCCAAATTTTTCCCTCTGCTGCTTACTGACTTGCTCTGATTCTGAAAATGCCTTTCTTTTTGCTTCACTTACCTGACTATCACTGGTTTTAGTTTTTATTAAATTAGCAGTTTTTTGAATACTATTTTTCGCCTCATTGGATAAATTATCGTTTTTCCAGGCTTTTTCCCTTTTAAATAGATCATCTGTTTTATCTAACAGTCCATCTAATTTACTACTTATTACTGGTTTTTTCTCTTTTGATGATACTTCATTGGTTGGGTTTGATTGATTTTTTGATTGTGAAGGATTTGATGTGTTAGTCCTGTTTATTCCTGTTGTTTTGTCCATGGTTATCTCCGTAGTTAATTTTTTGAGCTCAAGAATGATCATTTCATAATGGGCTAAATCAATGATTCATGATTTGATTATGAACATTACGTACATATAATTGCCGTTAATCAGTAACAGCTCATTCTTGAACGCTCATTTTTTGCTTGAGATATCTTTTAATCGATCATATTTTTTGAATATTTGACTTTTTTAATTTCCGTGAAGGAAATTTAGTGAGATTATTTCTCAGTATTTACTTGGGATTAAACGAATTTTCTTAATGTTTTTCAGGGCTACCGCGTTTGTTTTTCTTCTGGCATAGTTGCTACACCAAAATATTGGAGATGAAATGAATCCATTAGATTTTTCTCAGAAACGAGTCCTCATTACGCAGTCGAATGACTTCATGGGACCTGTTTTATGTGAAGTATTCAAAGAACTTGGGGCAACAGTATTGGCTGATGCTGGTGCTTTAGATCATCCTTCACGGCCTGCTGAATTGATTCAAGAGTCAGGTGTCGTTGATATTTTGTTGCTTAATTTGGGTATTCCAGCACCGACTACGGCTGTGTCTGAGATCGATGATGATGAGTGGAATAATGCCTTTTCCCACATGGTTGATCCCATGCCGAGATTATTTAGAGCAGTTCTTCCGCAAATGCTTACTAGAGGTCAGGGTAAGATTATTTTGATTGGTAGCGCCTCTGCTTTACGTGGAATAAAGCGTTCATCAACTTATAGTGCGGCTCGTGGAGCTCAACTAGCTTTTATACAAGCTGCTGGAATTGAGCTCGCTTCTAAGCAAATCCAAGTTAACGGCATAGCGCAAAACTTCGTTGATAACCCCACTTATTTTCCGCCTGAGGTTCAAGCCAACCCTGCATTTCAAGACCGCCTAAAACGTGAAGTTCCACTTGGACGCTTAGTCAGTGCACGTGAAGATGCTATGTTTGTTGCCTACTTAGCAAGTGAACATGCTAATTGTTTTGTAGGTCAAATTTTCCCAGTATGTGGAGGTTGGGTGAATCGCTAAAAGAAGCTTGGTTGGATTGATATTCCAAACTTAATGCGATCATTTATTTTTATTAATATCAATTAAATCAATTTGTTAAGATACCTTTCTAATCTCGATTCTGGATTGATTTGTTTGCATTTTTCAAGTCAAAAGCAGTTTCTTATTTAGTTTTTCAGGCTCTCTGACCCTGGTTAATGGTTTCTCATTAAGTTTAAATAGAGCTATTTAAACCTTAAGAATACTTAGATTTTTTACGCATAATTTGTATTATGTAAAACTAAGTATCGGGATTCAACATCCATTTATAAGAAACAGACTCTCAAGAATTAAAGACTCTCTGACTACTACCCGCCTTAAATTTTATGCTTGTAAATGCAAACTATGGGGATTAACGTTGGGTAACGACGAAGGATTCTTTTTATCTCGAATAACGTATTTACCTAAGGACCTAGAAATGTTGGTGAAATTGGTAAGCGCCTCTTGAAATGACATTAAGGTTAAACCATCTAATAGCAATTCAGTGGTAACAATCAAGATTCCCTTAGGACCGGCTAAGCCTATTTTTACCCCTCCAGTATCCTTCCAAAGCAAGTTATAGCAAAGTAAAGCCTCATAAACAGGTAGTTCTTGATCGTCGGTAACGGCACCTATCTCAGAAGAAAATACCATACGATCTGGATGTTCAAGCTGCTCTATCATCACCACCAACTCATCAACAAATTGAATTGCCCAACTAGGATCTTCAGTTTGTATGACTGCATCGATATCTGGGAAAACAGGACCGATTTGCGAAATGAGATCTTGGATTTTATCGTTAACTGTATTCATGATATTCAGTCTTGAGTTAATTTTTCAATTGATGAATGTTTAGAAGCACTTAAGGCCAAATTCTTGGTTAATAACAAAAATGACTTCAATCCTTCAACATTAGATTTATCGCCGTATAAAACTCTTAAAACATTAATTTCTTTACTGGATTCCATTTTATTTATCTCAAGGTTTAAAGGATTAAAAGCCGAACTATTTATTGGTTGAAAGCTCATTTCTCGCCTTTCAGATATTTGATTTGACTAAGCACTGTAGTTAAGAATATCTAATGAATCATTTGCAGTTTCATTCAAAGAATTATCTTCAGATTGAATAAATACTTCCCAGACTTTGGCAATATTTAAAAAATTCAGAAGTACAGTTTTAAATTCATTTAGATTAGTTTCTTGCATGTACATCTCATATATAAGTAGAATTTCACCCTCTGGACCACCTAATGCCATCTTCACTCCACCGGTATCGCGCCAAAGTAAGTTATAGCAAAGCAAGGTCTCATAAACTGAAAGCTGATTTTTTTGTGATGGCTTACCGAGAATAGTGCTTAATACAACCTTATCTGGATTTTCGGCCCACTCAAAAGTCACTATTGTTTGGTCTTCGAATTGGATTGCCCAATCCCTATCTTCGTTTTGTATGACTGTCTCAATATCGCTGACTTCAGGACCAACCTCCTCCATCATTATTTGGAATTTTTGAAGGTTAATAGACATAAAGTTTTCCCCAATCAAATGACTTGTTTTGCGTTAAGTAATAAAAAACAACATAAAGTTCCTAATTAATTAAATATTCAAATCAAAATGAAAAATGGCTATCTCATTTCTGTCGATAGCCATACAAATATTAGTAAAAATAATTTTCTTAAAGATTTATCGTCCTCTCCTAGTCCTGATTATCGATCTTAGATTAGTCTGATATTGTCCAACAGAAACAAACTGTCCCGGAAAAACACAACCGAATATTGTAAATCTATAAGTTCTTTTTCTAGGAAATTGATCAACACGATTAAAAATCACAGCATTATTTTTTATCTCATTCAAGCATTGCTGATCAGTAGCTAAAATAAATGGTAAATTATTTCCTGCTGGACCGAGAATGACTCTACTTCCATTTTGAAAATTTCCTCCAGTGATGACTAGTTCAATCGTATAAGGTGTCACAAAAAAGATATCAGGTCCGCATTCAAAACTTATATCCGTAGAGATCTGTAATGCATTATTCTCTAATGGATTATAAATACCAAAATTTAACGGTATATTCCCCCCTATTAGATTTGTAAAGTCACAATCCAGTGCAGTAGCACTATTACTGATTGTAATTCCTATAAATAAGAGTTTTAAAGCGATAAGAATTTTTTTAATCATATAAACTTTTAAAATTTATTAATGTTTAAAACTTTTACAAATAAATTCGCCTAGATAGGGTATATTCTCATCAGCTTTATTTACTGTAAGTTCAGTTTTACACTGACCAGTATTAAAGTAAGCCTCTAATTGATTAGTTTCTTGTAAATTATTTAGGTACACCAGTCCATCAAAGCCAACTAGGCTTTCTAATTCAACACCATTTAGTTTTAATGATGATCCGGCTGAGACTAGCTCACCATTTTCTTTAATCAACTTTAAAGTAACAGGCTTTATTTTTTTAATAGGAAAATTAATGAGTATTCCTGTTCTCCATGCAGGAACAGGTTGCATGATTAAGCTGGCAATTTCCACATCAAACGGTAAGTCTGATTGCTCAATGCTAACGTGATTTCTTGAAAATGAACGTAGTCTTGGGATGAATGCGATACCTTGATCATTAGTCTTTGTATATGCTTGATTTTCTAGATAGACTCTTACATTTTTAATGCCATTAGTATTCACTAATGCATAGCTATCATTGACTCGCTGTGAAATGAAATAGTTTTCATCAAATTTAACGATAGATCCAGACATTCCTAATCGTGCACTACTCTGCCCTTGCAATTCTGCGGCCTCTAGTCGCACAATACCTTTATCGCCTCTACCCTCTAATGAAATTTGATTAGGTGCATTAACTCCAGTTTGTAGCCTATATCCCACACCAGTATTTTTTGAAATATTGCGACTGTATTGAAGTACAGTTTGATCACTATTATTACTATTCAAATTTTTAATATGCATTAAGCTAGTGGTATGACCATGCTCCAAAGGTAATATCCAAGAAATACTAGCGCTATTATTTTTAATTGAATTTATTCCATTTTCAGATACTGAGGAGAAGAAAGAAAGTACGAAATTTCCCCAATTTTTTTTACTCGTACTAAATGCTAAGCTGAATATATTATTTGTTACTGAATCTATATAGGTTTGCTTTACTCCATTGATACTAAGACTACCAATATTATCTATGTAATATGAAAAATTTAAACTTTGCAGGCTCTTTGCATTAAATTTCTCGTCAATCCCAATTTGTCTATATGTTTCATCAGACCACTCCTGTCTAAAGCCCATTCCTATTTTTCCCATCCATCGCTCAAATAACACTACCTTTTGTGAACCATTACCAATGGGTGCTTTACTATAAGAGGCACCTATACTAATTAATCCTATATCCGCAAATGTAGTTGTAGCCGCCCCTTGCAGTCCTATAAAGTCTTTATACTGTAATTGTGTAGATGCCTCAACGGTAAGATTATTGAGTACACCTAATCGATAACTAGATGCGATAAATTCTTTGCCATAATCATTACTCTCTAGTCCAAAATTATTTCTTAATTTACCAATTTCAATGGAATAATTATTGAGACCTTGCGCTAATAAGCTTGGACTGGAGTAGAAAGGTTGATTTATAACCGTTTGCCTACCAGTGAGATCGGTTACAACCATTTGTACTTGTCCATTACCGGACAATAGTGGAATGCCGCTAATTGCAAATGGACCGGGTGGTACCTCCCTTTTACTTTGCAACACATTGTTCACAAAGAGTTCTACTGTAGATGGCAGTCCTGCTTGGCCGTTGATTGTTGCGGATGGTATGGTTAGATAGCCTGGTCGTAGTTGAAAATTAGTCCCGTATTGAATTCCACCAAATCTTACGGGACGTCCCAAGGTTGTAGTAGGCTGAGTAATGGCATCACCTAATCGTAATGTCGTCATTTTCTCAGGTGTATCTATCCTATAAGTGCTATCTAGTCTGATAATTTCCCTATTTTCTTCGCGCTCTAGATATGCCAGATTACTGGTCAAAAGTCCTTGTTTTACTCCACCGCCAATTTCAAATAAACCTGATAGAGAATTTCTAGCGCTATAAAACTCAGAGTAAATATCGTAATTTAAAAAAATACCTGAATTGTTTCTAATTAAATCAAATTGCGATTCATTTTTATTGGTTAGTTCATTTTTTAAAAAATAATTCTCATCAAAAAAAATCTGTATCCCTTGATTGTTTACATTAAATTCAAATTTTACATTTTTAAAATTTGATATATCTGTATATTCTTCATCGTCAACTTGAATAAAGTCTATATTATTTAAATTTATTCTAGATTTCCTTAAATCATTTTTAGAAATTAATAAACTTTCATTCAAACCTTTAATAAAGATAGCGCCAGAATTAATTAATTGACCGTTAACAGTCAGCGCAAGAATAATTTTTTCATTTACTTTATTTTCCAATTCAACCATTGCGATCTGTAAATCAATTTCTTCTGAAAATAAATTCTTAGAGAAAATTAAGCAATAAATACATAAAATCCATACTATAAATTTATTGTCTAAAAAAATCAGCATCAGCTTCTATATTTCCATTTTCTGTTTCTAATATTATTTTTATTACGCTTTTGTTATTTAATAAATTGTTCATTGGTAAATTAACTAAATATTTTTCTTTGGGACGCAAATAAATATATTTTTTTAATATTTCATTTCTTTGATCATCGACATAATTGAAAATTATTGAATGAATTATTTCGTGTTTTTTTCCTTCATTTTCTATTTCTAGATTGATAGTGCTATCGGATAAAATTTTAGACTTCAAACTTATATTTGTTTTCGTTTTTTCAGTGGCTTTTAGAATAATAGGTATTGAAAACTCGACTGTAATCTGCGTACCTTTTATTTTTTCTCGCTTCAAGTTAGGTATTTCACTGACTAATAGTTTATAAAACAATTCTTCTTCTTTATCTGGCTTACGATTTAAGCCCACTCGAATTATTTGTTTTACATTAGGCTTAATACTAACTATTACTGGAGTCGCGATAATATCTCTAGTTGGCTTTACTACATCTTCTCCATTTTGAATTTCCCATGACATAGCTTGAACTTGGAAGCTAGAAATATTTTCACTAGTATTTTTAACTTCAAAAACTATGTATTTTGAGTCTTCTGATAATTCACCTTTAGTAGGTGCTATGTAAAAAGAGCCTGCCCAACTGCAGTAGGGCAAGCTCATTAAAATCAAAAAATAGCTAAACATTTTTATTTCATAAAAATATTTATTTTTTAAATTTTTTAAAATATTTTTAAGAATAATCACAATTTTATTCATGGAAGAAAATCAAATCGTGCAACGACCGTATCTGAATATGTACCTTCAGTCGGTGATTGATTCTTAGGAATAACTCCACATACAGCATATCTTCTCGTACCTGTGATGGTACTGGCTGTCGTTATTAATCGATTATTTCCGCTATCTTTCCATTCTGTGATTTTCGACGTACAGCCTTGTCCAGATAAAGTGCTATCAGGTTGAAATAATTTATATTTTAGTAATTCACCATTAGACCCTATCATCTGACGATCGCCATCTTTAAAATTTATTCCACGACCTAAGTAAATTTTAGGTGCTACTCCAGCAACACAATTCATTACAACGGCGCCTTGTGCATTAAGATCGTTGTTACTTAATGGATCGTAATTACCAAAATTTAGTGGTTCGGTACTAATTTGGCATGCTGCTTGTACTGTTGCGGTAACTTGAAGATTTGCTTCTGTAGTGGATTGAGATGATGCGTAGAGAGGGATTAAACAAAAAAAGAGAGCTAATATATTTTTATAGGATTGAATATTATGCATGAGTAGAGTCCTTATTAAATTTCAAAATGAGCTGAAATTCAGTAACGACTCTTTAGATGCCTATCCAAATATATTATTTTTCAATAAAAAAAATTCTGCAATCTTTATTACTGTTTTTTAAAAGTTTTTCTGAAAATTTATTTTCAAATTAGTAGAAAATTTTAAAACACTTATTATTTTATGTTCGTTTATCGAACCTATCCTCTATATAAAAAAACACTGCGCTAGCGCAGTGTTTTCTGATTATTCAATTTCTTTTATTAAAGGTTCATGTGTTAAATGCTTTGCCTTCTTTTGCAAGTTTCTCTAGCAAAGGTGCAGCCTTCCAAGCCTCTCCATGATGACCTTTGGCATATTGCTTGATGCTGTGTAGTACATTGGATAATCCAACAGTATCTGCGTAGAACATAGGTCCACCTCGGAATAAGGGAAATCCATAACCAGTAAGATAAACCATATCGATATCAGAAGCACGCATAGCGATACCCTCTTCTAATATAAAGGCACCTTCATTGACCAGTGCATAGACTAATCGTTCAACGATTTGTTGATCACTTATTTTCTTACGCTCTAGACCAAGACTTTTAGCATGATCCACAATCATGTCATTCACTTCCTTAGAAGGATATGCTTTGCGATCCCCTACTTTGTAGTCATACCAACCTGCCGAAGTTTTTTGACCAAATCGACCTTTCTCGCATAAGAGATCCGCTACTTTAGAGTAGGTAACTTCTGGCTTTTCTATATAGCGGCGTTTACGGATATACCAACCAATATCATTACCAGCAAGGTCACTCATGCGGAATGGTCCCATTGCAAAGCCAAATTTTTCTACAGCTTTATCTACTTGTTCTGGTAAACAACCTTCTTCGAGTAAAAAGCCTGCTTGACGTATATATTGTTCAACCATACGGTTACCAATAAATCCATCGCAGACGCCAGAAATAACGCCTGTTTTCTTAATTTTCTTTGCAAGAGCCATGGTCGTTGCCAATACATCTTTCGATGTCTTAGCACCACGCACAATCTCTAATAACTTCATGACGTTCGCAGGACTAAAGAAATGTGTACCGATCACGTCTTGAGGGCGCTTAGTAAATGCTGCAATTTTGTCTACATCCAGTGTGGAAGTATTTGATGCAAGTATGGCTC
>JACCDP010452698.1_pt1 | contig 11524 bp, 7 predicted proteins | sample 7445841 | NCBI WGS metagenome assembly JACCDP01 (sample SAMN15323441, study PRJNA562643) | freshwater metagenome | isolation source: river surface water | place: USA:Blue River Watershed | collected 2017-08-17
GACAAAAAGTGATAGGTTCTGTAGATAATGATTCTAGGATAACCAAGGCAGTCCAATTGTTTGGAAGATTAAATTTCCGTGCTTATTGTTTAGCTTAATGTCTCAATCTAAAGTTAAATGACTATAATGACGGGTCCAGACATTTCCGCAAAAGGAGATACTACCTTGGGTTGTATTGAATTGGTATTACTCAATACAGCTATTATTTGTAATAAAAATGTAATCAAGGCTGCTTGCATAAGTTTTTCTAGCATAGTACCCCCTCTTTTTATATGGATGGCATTTCCATAAGAACCTGTGATTTTGAAACTGTTATTGTAAATACACTTCGTGTTTCTCGTTTATCGGATTTAGTGAATATAATTTGAGAATATCTCACAAATATTTAAAAAAGAGTGATCTAGCTCTCTATTTAAATGTACCTGACAACTGAGACGTTAGTTTGAGTAAAAAGTGTCCATAAAACAGAAGTTTATTTTTAAATTTTTACCAATAGTTAATAGTTTTACCTTACTCGGTTTCAATATTGACACCGTAAAAATACTTAACTTACCCTCTGCCCCTACCCCATGTCCCCTGCTTATTTCTAATCTTTAGTTGGCAAATTCAACACAATCAGCCAATCTCACCGATAGAATAAATGGAAAATAGCTAAAAACACGCTGCATGATTCCTATCGTTATTGAACAATCAGGTCGAGGCGAACGCGCCTTTGATATCTATTCACGGCTGTTGCGTGAGCGGATTATTTTTTTGGGAGAACAGGTTGATAGCAATTTGGCTAACCTGATTGTTGCCCAACTGCTGTTTTTAGATTCTGAAGATGCCGAGAAAGACATATATATGTACATTAATTCTCCAGGTGGTTCAGTGACAGCAGGAATGGGCATTTTTGACACCATGAAGCAAATTCGCCCCGATGTTTGTACCATCTGTACAGGATTAGCAGCAAGCATGGGTGCTTTTCTCCTCAGTGCTGGGACAAAGGGTAAAAGGATGAGTTTACCTCATTCACGGATTATGATTCATCAACCTTTAGGTGGTGCTCAAGGGCAAGCAACTGATATCGCCATTCAAGCCAAGGAAATTTTGTATCACAAGCAGCGCCTTAATGAGTATTTAGCGGAACATACTGGTCAACCTTATGAGCGTATTTCTGAAGATACTGAACGGGATTTCTTTATGTCTCCAGCTGAAGCTAGAGAATATGGCCTAATTGACCAAGTAATTGACCGTCATGCGGCTGGTAGTCGTCCTGTAGCATTGGTTTAGTTGTACGGGCGAACGGCCGTTCGCCCCTACTGCCCAACTTATTTAAAATCCGGCAATGGGATCTGGTTGTGATTTGAGATAAGTGAGAAAATTTCGTAATTCCTCTTCACTAAGTAGAGAACGTCCGCGTTTAGCATAGGTTTTGAGCAGATAATCTTTTCCCTGTTCTGGAGTCCAGCCTAAACGTTCTATTTCCACATCTGTTTGGGCAATGACATCCGATAAATTAACTGGTTCGTTATGTCTCTTTTTCTTACCCAAAGCTGACTGACTACCAGCATCTTCATAGGGGGTATAAGTACGAGGTGTAAAAGGTGTGACCTTACTGGGAGGAACTTCTGCTAATGGTGGATATTCTGGTTCTTGACTGGGAAAGATGTCTGGTTTGATAACTTGGGTATTAATTTGTGGTTCTATCACAGGTGGGGTATATGTCTGTGTTGTACCCATAGCAGTTACAGGTTTTGACTCCTGGACATTTGGTTTAATGGGTGCAGGAGCAACAGATGGAAGGGGAGATTTTGCCAGTTCGGTGGGGATATTCTTCATTCCCAGCACTATCAAGGCTCTATCTATAGCATGATCTTCTGCTGCTTCTACTGTTTCTGCCCCTGCCATGCCGGTTGCACGGGTGATTCCTTCTAGCTGGATACTGACACGGACGATATATTTCCCCTGAAAAATTTCTACTAATTCTGAGATAATACTGCCGTTGGGGTACAAGTTCTGAAATTGTGCCAACATCATAGTTTCAACCATTTTTATCTGAATTCTCGTAATAACATAAATTGCTAGTCAGGGAACAACTAACAACTGACAACCGACCATCCTCTAGACAAAACCCCATATTTCAATATAAAGTCTTACTGAGAACTCAGCAGTCACGACATTAAATATGTCTTGATACTACCAGTTGCTCAGGGTTAATTAACCGCAAATCCTCATCTTTCCTTAAATGCTATACTAGCCACTCAATTAGATATCTAGAAGTATTTTCAAATAAGTGCGCTCTAAATCTACAATAGTAAGGATAAGGTTTGCCCTCACTGCCTGTGTTTTACTGCTTACCTAATTGTTACCGATTCTACGTTATGGGAGAATTGGGTTTATTGGCAGTTTTTCCTAGTTAAGACATGACTAGCGCCACGCTAGGCTATCAGATTCTTATGGCGTGAAATTACTGTTGTTCTCGTTCTCAACAATTAAAAATCTGTGATGAACCGAGTTGATAGCTTTTGGGTAGCAGGGAGAGTTCTCCAAACCAAGTCTCTCACCAACCCATGATCTAATTAGCTAGTGGTGAATCATTAAGTATCAGGAGTGCAGAGTGAAAATTGTTGGGATCAAGATTCAGTAGCACCCAAACAGATTCTGAGATGGTTGTTCAGTCACAAGTCGGAGCAGGGACTTTTGCTGACTGTCACCCTAACTAGTAAAGAACCAGATTCGACAAAAAATGATGTTTTGACCAAAGGTCGGTTCACTGCATGGAATTTTCAATCGCTACACTTCTTGCCAATTTTACAGATGATAAATTGGTAGCTCGTAAAGTCCTAGAAAAAAAACTGGGTTGTGAGGATGAAGAAAGTCTCGAAAAACTGCAAATTATTTTAGATGTACTAGAAAAAATTGGCCTATTGGTGAAGGAACGGGGCAAATACCGCCGTGTGACTGAAGAAGGGCTGATTGAGGCTAAATTGCGGTGTTCTAGTAAGGGCTTTTGTTTTGCAATTCAAGATACGGAAGGCTCGGAGGATATTTATATTCGGGAAAGTCATCTCAGTAATGCCTGGAATGGCGATCGCGTTTTGGTCAGAGTCCTCAAGGAAGGCAGTCGGCGGCGATCGCCTGAAGGGGAGGTGAAGTTGATCATGGAGCGATCTAATCACACTTTACTAGCCCGAATTAAGCAGGTAGAAAGCGGTTTTCGGGCTGTACCTTTAGATGACCGATTGCTGTTTGAATTGACACTGCAACTCAATAATATGGATTTGGCGGCAGCAATTGATCATTTAGCCCATGTGGAAATTCTCCGTTATCCATTGGCACAATATCCCCCCTTGGGTCGGGTAGTGCAAATTCTGGGCAGTGATGCGGAAGCCGCAGCAGATATAGATTTGGTGACTTGTAAGCATGATCTCTCTCGCACTTTTGCCGATCATGTTCTAGATGCAGCGGCCAAGTTACCGAAGCGCATCCTTAAAGCAGACCTGAAAAATCGTCTTGATCTACGTGATGTGTTTACCTTTACCATGGAGAACGCCAATCAAGATGATACTGTGGTCGAAAATGCCTTCAGTTTGGAAAAAATTACTGCTGATAATTGGCGATTAATGTTTCACATCACGGATGTTTCCCATTACATCCAACCAGATGAAATCCTCGACCGGGAAGCATTGAAGCGAGGTAAGTCGGTCTATCTGGGAGAATTATTATTGCCGATGTTACCAGCAGCGGTGACGGAACGTTGTTCTCTAGTTCCTGGTAGCGATCGCTTGGCCCTTTCTTTTGTAATCACTATTAACCCCCAATCAGGAATGGTGGAGGAATGGGAAATTCAACCCAGTGTGATCAATGTAGATGTGGCTGTGACTCATCCAGATACACAAAGCATCCTCGCAGGTGAAACTACCAAAGTAGTGCAAGACATTCAAGAGCAACTCAAAGATTTGCAGACTTTAGCACAGGTCATTAAACAGGTGCGTTTTGATAGAGGCAGTTTACAGCTAAATCTACCACCTAGCCATAATCCCTACTATGATGAAGGGTCTTTGGGATCGGTTGTCCTGAATGACTTACCGGGACGATGCTTGTTCACTGAGTTGGTGATTTTAGTCAATCAACTTATGGCTGATCATCTCAGTGCTTTGGGTATTCCCAGTATTTGGCGGGTTCAAGGTACACCTGATACGGAAGATGTCCAGGAAATGCTCAAACTAGCTGTTAATTTAGGTGTGGAATTAGCTCTTGATCCAGAATTAGAAATCCAACCCCTGGATTATCAACACTTAACGGCTGCTTTTGCGGATTCGCCATCGGAACAGGTTCTCACTTATTTATTACAGGACACACTCAAACCGGCTGTATATAGCACCACCAAGAGTTCTCACTTTGGTTTGGCTTTATCCCAGTATGTCCATATCACCGCCCCCCTGCGACGTTACCCAGATATTCTTTTACAACGGGTTTATCATAATTTATTAGAATACGGACGCGATCGCCGTAATACCCGTGTCAAAGAACGGATTAACCTGCGACATTCCAATTGTCACGAAGACATTAATTGGAATGTTCTCCCCCCAGAACTACAACAAGAACTCCAAAGCGACTTAACCAGAGTCATTGTCCAAATTAATGATCGGGAAAAAGAAGTCCAAGAAGCTGAATCTGATTTAGCTGGACTCCAAAAAGCCTCCTTAATGAAACAACGCATTGGCGAAGTCTTTCCTGGAGTCATTACTGGTGTTCAATCCTACGGGTTCTTTGTGGAAATTGAAGTCCCTCTAGAATCGCCCACGGAGGGAAATTTATCTAACACCTTACGGGTAGAAGGTCTAGTTCACGTCAGTTCCCTTAAAGATGATTGGTATGAATATCGCGCTCGACAACAAGCTCTATTTGGTCGCAAAAATCGGGCTTCTTACCGACTAGGCGATCGCGTCAGTGTGCAGGTTAAGAGTGTTGATTATTACCGCCAACAAATTGATCTTATCACCGTTGGCCCCGATGGTTTACCCAAAGGCATGGCCGCAAATACCACTAATGGCGATTCCACAGATATTTATTCAGCCAATAAAAACGAGTCTTTTGATTTAGAACCCTATGATGAGGAGTAGTCAGGTTTCTGTTGTCCGTTGTCCGTTGTCCGTTCCTCTTAAATACTAACCACTAATCCTAACCACTGACCACTGACCACTGACCACTGACCACTGACCACTGACTAATGACTAATAACACAAAACCTTTAATCCTCGGCGTAACAGGTGCATCTGGCTTAATTTACGCCGTTCGCGCTCTCAAATTCCTCTTGGCGGCAGAATATCACATTGAATTAGTAGCCTCTAAATCTACTTACACCGTTTGGCAAGCTGAACAGGAAATCCGAATGCCAGGAGAACCCGATAAACAAGAGCAATTTTGGCGAGAACAAGCAGGAGTTCCTGCACAAGGTAAACTCCGTTGTCATCCTTGGAGTGACGTTGGTGCGGGTATTGCCAGTGGTTCTTTCCGCACTCTGGGGATGATTATTATGCCCTGTAGTATGAGTACAGTCGCCAAACTCGCTGGGGGACTAAGTTCAGACTTGCTGGAACGTGCCGCAGATGTACAAATTAAAGAAGGTCGTAAACTGGTAATTGTCCCCAGAGAAACACCTTTTAGCTTAATTCACCTGCGGAACTTAACTACCTTAGCCGAAACTGGAGTCAGAATAGTACCAGCTATTCCGGCCTGGTATCATAACCCCCAAACCATTGAGGATTTAGTTGATTTTGTTGTTGCTCGCGCTTTAGATCAATTAGATATTGACTGTATCCCTATTCAGCGTTGGCAAGGTCATTTATAGCAATTAAAAATTAGCAATTAAAAATTAAAAACAGCAAAACTCAGTTTTTAATTGTTAATTTTTTATCGGTCGCAAATTTTAGACTTGGGATTGACGATTTTTCCGTCCTGAAAGACAGGGATTTGTAACAAATTTTTTTAGTATAAAATCTAAAATTACTGATCATGGTTTTGTCCGTTGATTTGAACTTTGAACTTTGAATTATTTATGGCTGTAATTCGCTTAATCATATTAGTAATAGCAACGTTAGGACTAATAATATTATTAGTCCAAAACTTATCACCCTCACTGCCATTGGTATTTTTAGGAGTGCGGACTCAATCCTTACCATTAGCACTGTGGATTTTATTCAGTATCATTGCTGGCATGATTACCTCTGTAATAATTATCAGCTTGATGAAATTTACTACTTACTTAAATTTACAAGAACAACCTATACCTGTCTCCAAATCAATTCCTACATCATCCCGTGTCAAACCAAACACTCCACCACCGACAAATCCTCCTCCTCCAGTCAGTCAATTTGATGATGAATTTGACGATTGGGAAACAAATGGGAATGAAGATAATTGGAATGATGAAGATAATCTAGAATCAGCGCCGGAAGCTTCTCAACCTGGAACCAGACCTAGTTCTGTTTATTCCTATAGTTCTCAATCACCGAAAAATACTGCTGTGGGTAAAACTGAAACTATTTATGATGCTGATTATCGAGTCATTATTCCCCCATACGCAGAACCAAGTCAAAACAAAGCTACAGATGACGACGACTGGGGTTTTTTTGAAGATGACGAATTTACAGATGATAATGAAAATAAGCCCAAAAAATCCTAATTACAGACTATTTTAAACCACATTGCAACCTGGATTCTTGCTTAACTTCACCATTCATCGCTGCATTCTGTAATTCCATAATAGTAGTTTGAAATATTATGAAGATTTGATCTGTATCTATCATATCTACTCAGAAAATCATGTCTTTAACCCACATTCCGCACCCTCAACTGTCACAGATCAAAAAAGCTATGAAAGTAGTACATAGCAACTAAAGTCAATCCAAAGATTAAGAGGCTTAATCATACCCCCCCCTAAAAAGCTAATTATCAACACTCTTTCACCGCTTCAAACACAACTGGCTAGATTTACATCCATACCAGAATAGGGCAGCCACTGAGATACCCGCAAAATGGATACATTGTAAAGATATGTAATGCTGGTGTTTGAAACCATTAAATTTACATTGTTTCAATGCCGGATAGTAGCCCCTGTGATCTACAGCTTACCCCCAGGGGCGATCTCTCTCACTAATAATTGCAACCAAAGTGACAGGAATCGGTACTAAATAACTTGACTCTTCATCTAAGAAGTCATCACCACCTATGCTGAAAGAATCTTGTACCCATTTAGAGATATCCTTTCCTGCTGATTTGGCCTGAGCAATTGCTTCGGATGATAGAGAGACTATACCTTGAACAATTTGCTCTTCCAAAAATGTAATCATTTTATGTACTTCATTAGCTGAAGCACCTTCAGGATTGACAGGCTGACTAAAATCAGTCGTAAAAGTATAATATGTCAAATATTTAGCTGAATTTAATGATTTATTTTTTTCCAATTCTCGTAATGGATGGGTTACAAAAAGCAAGTAAGAACAACCTTGAAAATTTGGGAAATGTTCACATATATTTTGTGAATTAACAGCTAAAAAATCTGCTTGTCTTTGTCTAGCAATAGACTGCGTTAAAGTTCCAATTGGATCTGATCCAATCATAGGTCGATGTTCTTTTGTACCTCCTTCACTTTCTTTTATGAACCAAGGCAGTAACCCAGCTAATCCATTAAAATTTTTTTCTTGGCTAAAAAGACCAAATTCTGGATCAAAGTTAAATCTATCTTTTTTGCCTTTAAAGTGCTGAATTACCAGAACCTCAGAAACTGCTGACTCCATCTCTGTTTTCTCTTCCCCAAAAACAGGACGTTGCCATTCTTTAGCCTCAAAAGATAGTTTATGTTTGTAAGAATCGTATTCGGTAACTTTCAAATCATGCCAAATTTTGAGGCGTTTTAGTAGCTTATCCCGATCAAGAACCCATTGAGGTTTTAGCTGTTCTTCATTTAACTTACGAAGTTCTGTCTCCATAACATCACTGTGTTGCTTTGCTGCTTTAAGAATTTGGTCTACACTTCCCATATCAACACCGTCATCTTTAACAGCACTTGTAATCTTTTCCTGCTCCTTGTTATCAAGCTGTCCCAGAATTTTCAGCTGCATACGCGGCTCTGTAACGCCTGCTTTTATTAGACGCTCTAGTAAAGCAGTATCTCTTTTTTCAGCTAATGTACCTTCTAAAATAAGGTAGTAGGCAGTGACATCAGAAATCTGACCTAAGCGAGCAACTCTCCCATTCCGTTGCATTAAAACAGCCGGATCAGGACTGAGATCCCAATGCACAACTTTATTTGCTACTTGAAAATCTAATCCTTCATCCGCAGCAGAAGTTGCAACAAGAATGCGGTAGTTTTTATTGCGATCATAAAATTTCTTGACTACTTCTTTACGATCATCAGCACTCATTCCACCAGTAAGTGCAAGACTTTGATTATGGAAAGTTGCAGTAACAATGGCAGTAGTCTGTAAGACTTCAGTAAAAACAAGAAAACGAGAATCTGGATGTGCTTCAAGCATAGCTGTTAGCCAGTTTAGCTTGGCATTTTCAACACTTCTACCTGACGACAACAAATTTAATGCTAATTCTGACAGTTCTAATATTTCCTCTATTGTTGCTTCTAAATCTGTATCCTCATCATCATCTTGATTATTGTTTTTCTTTACGTTCTCCAGTAGTTTCCTTTGAAACTCATAAATAGCAGGTATGCTGCCTTCTCCTAAATTTCTAGATGTAAAACAAAAGTTAGCGTCTGAGGGAAAGATTATCTCTTTGGCATATTCGATCTCTCTATCCTCATCAAATTCTGCTAGACGTTTGGAAATCTCGCGGATTAATTTTCTCAATTGTTTCGTATCATCAGATGTGTCTGCTTTATACATTTTTTCGTTTTGCCATTTTGGATGATGACGAACACACCAACGAAATAGCCAGCAAGCACCAGCCAAAGAACTACTTGTTAAGCGTGTTTCAAGATGTGCAGTAGCAAAGCCTCCAAAACTGTCATTATGATCTCGATAAATTCGTTGTACTGTCCTTTTAATTTTCTCTAATGTTGATAGATACTCTTCATTAGTTTTTTCGAGGGTTGGCTCACCTTCTCGGTGAGGGCGGACTATTGTTAATTTCGGAAATAATCGCTTATTTGACCAATTACGAATTTCATCCTGTTGTCGCCAGATAACAGTTACGGGCGAATCATCTTTTGATATTGCTGCTAGAAGTTCTTTTTTAGCAACATCTTTTGCATAAGCATTTGTCAGTGCAGTTTGGTGTGTCAGTAGCCGCAATAAATTGGTAAATTGATTAGCAGAGCGAAAAGGTGTAGCACTCATCAGGATAACTAACTCTGGTGGTTCAGATTCTTTCCAGAACTTACCTGCTATCATTTGATAGGCAGCTTTATATGCCTGTGTTGTATCAATTGCAGATTCTACAGACTCACCATTTAAATCAGCATTGCTGGCACAATGATGACACTCATCAATGATAATGATGTTAGGTTTAACTCCTATTGGTAATTGTTTTTTACTTTTATTGTCAAGATAGCGTCTAGCAGCGTGCATACTAGCAATACGAATACCTTTTTGACTAATAGAATCGCCATATTCTCTAAAAGAATCTACAACACTAATAATGCTGTCATCGCCAGAATCTTTAATAACACTACGTAGTTTTTCCTTAACATCTTCTGTCAACCCACCAGAGGTTAGATAAAGACAACGAAAATCATCTTTTTGTGAAATTAGTTTATCTCTAAGGATTAAACCTACTTCAATTGTCTTGCCTAAACCTACTTCATCGGCGATTAGAATGCGCTTAATGCGAGATTCATGATTTTTTACATATTGTTGTAATGCTAGTTGATGGGGAAAAGGATCTTTATCACTGGCGGTAATGCGCCCGGAATAAATATTTGCCAATAGTTCTAATGCACCAAGCCTCAAAACAGTTTGAACATGATGATGAGGCTTTAACTCTTTTTCTTCAAGAACACTTTCACCTGCATAGTAGGCAAGATTTTCTTTAAGACGTGAAAATATATCAGGAAATTTTTCTTTGAGCATTCCCTTTCGCCGCAAGTTTTTGAAACGGATACCCCGTCCATCTATTACGCTGTTTTCACTGTCAGTTGTTTCAATTACATAGGCTAAGTGAGTGTAGGTATTGCGATCAGTGCTACTAGAATCAGCCCAAACAACATCTGCATGATTACCGTTTTCAGATGGGATTTCAAACAGTCTATACGTCATATATGTGTTCTCAGAAGATTATGATGATAACTAAGTTGCTAACACTGAATTTCAGCAAAAATTTTAACTAACTATTTAAAGGAAGTTACTTATTAAATGAAATTTTTGTACATTTATATTGAGTACAGCCCCAATTTTTACCAAACATTGCTGAAACTTATATATAAAGAGTTTTAGCCTATCTTGCCCCTAGTGATAGCTTTGCTTTACTTACTTAAATACTTCTCTAACAAAGTTTTTTCCTGTTCCCCCAAACTCCCTAAGTTTCTGCTGAATAAGTTACATGGCAATTTGTAAAGGTTGCGATTCCTACGGAGTGCTTCGCTATTGCCTATTCTCCCAACGGTTAATAGTGCCATAGATTACACTTAGATAAGCTGCGAACTGTTCTTGAGTAAATCCGGTCAAAAGACAAAACTCCCGAATTAGCCCCCAATTTCGGGTTGTTTGACTACGAATGGTCTTTCTAGCATCTGGTTCATTGCCTGATATAACAATTATTATATCTTTTGATATAATAAGCACATTCAAAAATAAAAGCAATAGCAAAAATCGTTAAATTCAGTAATATTTGCTGATTTTTCATTTTTACTTGCTTTTGAATTGTATAAAGTCGAAATATGCACTAAGTAGAATTAATATCATCCATCTAAAGATAGATATCGTTGATAGTTTATCATTTTTGAATGAGAGGAAATAATGAACTGCTTGCAACAGCACTTCGCTATCGCTTCTGTCTATATATTGTATAGATAATTGTACAAAACTACCCCAAATACAAGCTACTACAATCACTAGATTTAGCGTGTAAATACCGTGAAGTAGTATACTTTACAAGGTCACAACTTGAGTTTTTTCAAAAGTCTGAAATTTAAGAGTGAGTAAGGATTTCATTTCTTCTTTATAACTCAGATGAGTTTGAGAGATGGCAGTAGGCCCACATTCCGCACCCCAAACTGTCCCAGAGGGAAATTACGGAGATGAAAAATCAAAGTTAGCATAAAAACAGATATATATAGTGAAAAAAGGCATTTGAGAAACAGTAAATCACCAAAAATGTCATCAAAAGCTAACTCCTTCCGCAGTTCAGTAGAGTATCTATTAAGAGCAAATTTATCAACTTTTAGCTCGCGTGGTGCATCCATCCAAAACCTAATCGCCTTATTACGAACGAACTGGGTAGTACGAATTGCATCGTCTATGGCGTTGTATTGATGTTGTTTGCCCTTAACTTTATACTCTAGAACTATCATCGGTTTTTTATTTAC
>JACCDP010729743.1_pt1 | contig 11524 bp, 8 predicted proteins | sample 7445841 | NCBI WGS metagenome assembly JACCDP01 (sample SAMN15323441, study PRJNA562643) | freshwater metagenome | isolation source: river surface water | place: USA:Blue River Watershed | collected 2017-08-17
AATGATAAAGAAACTAAATGATTTAACGCATGATTGTGATTTAGAGTTTGATGAGAACATTAGGTCGTTTAATTTTTTATTAATAGCTGATGTTCATTTTGATAGCATTAGTTGTGATAGAGAGTTGTTAAAAAAACATCTTGATGAAGTTGTAGAAAGAAATGCTAAAGTATTAATCTTTGGTGATTTCTTTGATGTTATGGGTGGTAAATTTGATAAAAGAAGTAGTAAAGGAGATTTAAGACCTGAATATAATACAGCTAATTATATAGATAATGTTGTAGATGATGCTGTAAACTTTTTATCTCCATACAAAGAATATATTATGTTTATCAGTCCTGGTAATCATGAATTAAGTATTCTTAGATATCATGAAACTGATGTTACTAAAAGATTAGCTAACGCATTAGATGCTGAACTTGGAACTTATGGTGGATGGATTAGATTACGATATTCTTATAAAAATAAAGGAAGTAGAGGTTCATACAAAATAGCTTATAATCATGGCTATGGTGGTGGTGGACCAGTTACTAAAGATGTTATTCAAACTAATAGAAAAGCTGTTTATCTTCCTGATGCTGATATAGTAGTATCGTCTCACACTCATGACCGTTACATTTTTCCTATACCTAGAGAAAGATTCCTACAATCAGGAAAAATAGAACAAGATGAACAAATTCATGTAAAATTAGGAAGTTATAAATATAGTTACGCTAAAGGAAATAGTTGGGAAAGACAAATGGGTCATCCACCAAAGAGTGACCCTGGAGTATGGTTAAATGTAATACTTAAAAATGATCATAGTGTAATTACAAAATTTGAACTAGCTGAAAAATAAATTATGTTAAATCTAACAGGAAAAACAAATAGCAGTAAGTTAAATATTGAGCAGTTAAATGTATTCAAAGATATTAACTATTATGATGATACCCATAGCTATTATTATAATACTGAATTATTTACAAGCGTTACATCACTAATTAAAAAATATCAACATGATTTTAATGAAGAATATTGGGCAAAGTATAAAGTTCTTCAAAATCAAGGACTACAAATCAAAACAGACAAAACTATTAATGTTCCTAAGGGATTTTACTTACTTGATTCCCAATTAGTTTACTATAAAGATTTAAATGTTGATATTAACACAATGGTTGAAAGCTGGAAAGCTGGTTCTGATACAAGTAAAACAAAAGGAACGAAGTATCATAAGTATTTGGAAAACGCTTGGAATAACAAGTATGACACCCATGACAGGATTGAAGTATTGGATAATATTATCAAAGTGTTATCAACACAATACATACCAATAAAACTAGAATGGGTAGTTGCTGATTTTGATAGTAGAGTTGCTGGACAATTAGATGGATTCTTTTATGATATAAAAAATAATCAGTATGTTATACTAGATTATAAAACAGATAAAGAGATTAAATACTTTAACAGATTTCAAACATTTATGAGTCCATTAGAATTTTTAAGTGATTGTAACTATAATAAATATACACTACAGTTAAACATGTATAAGCATTGTATTGAGAAGTATGTTGATATTACTATTGATAGTATGATTATAGTATGGATAAAACCTGATGGATTTGAATTAATTAATATTCCTGAATCACAAGATTTAGTAAAACTTATATTATGAAAATAGGTGAATTATTATCTACTATTCGTATAACTATAAAAGAGATAACAGACGATAGTCGTTATACAGATAGTTATTTGTGGTCATTAGTAGTACAAGCAAGAGCTACAGTATTAGGTAATAGTATTAAAGGTAAATCATTTATTTCAAGTTGGTCTAGTCATAGATTCTGTGTAGATTTAGAATTAGTTAAAGCTGAAGACTGTGATTGTGTTACTGATACTAGTTGTAAAGTATTAAGAAGTAAATATAAAATACCTAGACCTCTAATTGGTAGATATAGAGATGCTATGCAAGTTAAACTGTTAGATGGTAGATTATTAGGAATGATAGAACAATATCAATTAAAATCAGATTCACTCGACCCAATAAAAAAAGATGCTCTAAGATATTCTATTATTAATCAATATTTGTATCTTTGGCGAAGTAGAACATTAAAGTGTATTTATGTTGATGGAATATGGGAAAATATATTAGATTGGCAAGATATACAATCACAAGAAGATTGTAATGATATTTATGAATTAGAGAGTGGTATTGGACATAATGAAGTTACTGGAATTATGCAAATTATGGCTACATTATTACAATTACCATTAGCTAGAAAAGATGATGACAGCGATGACAGAAACCCTGAAATACGATAAGATATTTACAAATAGTGATAATAAAATGACACTATTACATTTCTATAAGGATTATCCTTATAAAAAAAGAAAGTGTGCTACTTGTTTACCTTATGTTAGTGTTGATGAGAATAGTGAACACGAATACGCTATAACATATACTGAATGGAAGAAGATTATATTATCATATTTCAAACATACGCTATTATTTTTATTAAATGGCTATACATATTACTTTCATTCAGGAATGGGAGAATTAAAGCTGATAAAGAAAAAGATAAATAAAAAGAAAGTAGATATAGGAAGAACAATAACTCACTTTATGAAACGTAGTAAGATTACTAGGAGTGAAGCTATTGAGGAACTAAAAACTACAAAAGAGCGTTTATATTATTTTAATCCTGAACTAAATGGTTATAAGTGGAAAGTAGCTTGGTTTAGAAAAGGATATAATGTAAAGTATTTAAGTTTATGGGGATTTATGTTACAACGACAAAGTTCTTATAAATTTATTAATGATTATTTAAAAGCTAATCCACAAGCATTGTTTAAAGTAGTAGAAAAATGAGTGTAGAGTCAAAACCAAATAAGTTAGTTAAAGGATTAGTACTAGATACTTTTCATACTGATGTTGATAACACAGTAGCTACTTATGCTTTGAACTCACAATTAGAAGACCAAGAAGGTAATCACTTTCACTATGGCTCTGAAGTTGGTACTACATATATAAAAGAAATACCTACTAATCATGTTGTTATTGGACATATCAACATGGAAAGAAATGAAACTGTATTATTTACTACTGATGGAACTAATAGTACTATAGGTATATTATCAAGAAAAGATGATATGTCTTATAATTATGAAATAAAAGTAGATGATACAAAACAAGAAAAGAAATTAAATTTTAAGAAAGATACATATATTCGTGGTGTTTATAGATTATTAAATGGTTGTGATAAAGTAATTTATTTTGTTGATGGTATTAATAAAGATAGAAGAATTAATATCAATAAACTTGATAGTTATAAAACATCTGATACAGCATCTGTAGCATCAGGAATTATATTTGATGATAGTTTAAGAGCTACAATTTATTCTCTATCATCAGTAACTGGAAATATTCAGTTAATAAGATTAATGTCTGCAAATGCTGAAGCTACTGCTAACGCATTAGCTAATCTATCTTCAGGAGAATCAATTACTAAACTACTTGATGCTTCAGCAAATGGTATTGGTACTGCATTTGCTAATTTGATGAGAACAGCTAATCTAATATCATCAACAAATGCTACAGGAACTACTACATCTAATGTTGATATTATAAGATTACTACAAGGTAATGTAACTGCTATTGGTAGTGTTAATGCTACATTAGAATCAATAACTCAAGGTCTTGTTGAAATTGAAGTTTCACTTACAGGTGTTGCATCAACAACAGCAGCATTATTAAGAGCTGCGTTACTTGAATCTACACTTACAACACAAGCATCAACAGTAGTTGAAGCAATACTTACAAGAGTAATTAATGCACAAGTTCAAGCATCAGCTGATACATCATCTTCAGCACAAATAACAATACCAGTAAATGCTAGTGCTACTGCAACAGCTGTTACTGCTGCTGACGCTTTATTAAGTTATGCTGTAAATGCTACAGTAAATGCTATGGCTAATACTTCAGCTACTGCACAATTATCTAAAGTAATAACTGCATCTGCTAATGCACTAGCATCAAGTTCTGCTGAAGCATTAATTGGATTAGTTCTTGTATCTACAACAAGTGCTACTGGTTCAGTTTCTTCAGCTAATCTATTTATTAGTAGATTACTTGCATCAAGTGTAACTGCACAAGGAACAACAACTGCTCAACTACTTATAGCAGAATTACTATCAAGTACAGTAACATCACAAGCAACTACTACAGGTAATATTTTATTATCTAAATTAATGTCATCTAATGCTACTTCAAATGCTACAAGTGTTGCATCATTATTAATAAGTGATTTGTTAAATTCTTCAGTAAACGGTATAGCAACATCAACAACTAATCTTACAATTGCAGATTTATTATCATCAACAATAACTGGTACTGCAACTACACAAGCATTACTTGAAGCTATAAGTGCAATAGTAAGTGACCCTTATATAGATAATGTTTCATTACTATTACAAGGTGATAATAATCCAACAGGTGTTACACAGAATAATATATTTATAGATTCTAGTACAAACAACTTTACTATTATAAGAAATGGTAATGTAACACAAGGAACATTCTCACCATTTGATAAAGCTATTACAAATTCAGGAGGTAGTGCTTATTTTGATGGAACTGGGGATAATTTAACATTACCTGACAACGATGCTTGGCATTTTGGTTCAGGTAATTTTACAGTAGAATCATGGGTTTATATTACATCAAGTAATGCCCAACAAACAATAGCTGGACAATGGGATGGTATAGGTGGGGGTAATTTATCTTGGATTTTATTTATATCAAATGATTCAAATAGGTATTTAAGATTTGCTGTAAGTAGTACAGGTTCTAATGTTGTTTTTGACTTAGTATCAACATCTACTATTCCGTTAAATCAATGGAGTCATATTGCAATTGTTAGAAATGGTAATGTATTTCAATTATATTTAAATGGCATAGCAGCAACTGGTGGTTCAACTACAAATTCTGTAACATTATTTAATACAACTAATGTTTTAACAGTTGGTGCTACATCATTAAATACACAAAATTTCTTTGGTTACATTTCCAATCTTCGTGTAGTAAAAGGCACAGCAGTTTATACAGCTAACTTCCAACCATCAACAACACCACTTACTGCAATAACAAATACAAGTCTATTACTTAATTTTAATAATGCAGCAATATTTGATGGTGTTAAAAATAATAATATTGAAACAGTTGGTATTGCATCAATAACTACTACTCCAAGTCTTACTAAATTTGGTAATGGTGCTATAGCTATTAATGGTTCAAGTAGTTCTTCTGATTATATAACAGTACCATCTAATACTATTCATAACTTAGGTAGTGATAGTTTTACAATAGAGTTTTGGCTTTATGTTGTTTCAAATCCTACTACATCAGCTGGATTAATTACAAGAGCATCTCATTCAAGTAATACAGGATATACAATTATGTATTATCCAACAGGATATGTTGCATTATTAATAGGAACTAATACACTTGTTCAAACACCAGTATCATCAATTTCAACTTTAACATGGACTCATATAGCTTTTGTTAGGTCTGGAACAAGTGGTAGATTCTTTATAAATGGAACACAATCTGGAAATGCACAAACAATTAATAACTTTACTGATGCTTCTACACCTCTAGCTATTGGTGCTTTAAATACAGCAACTGGTTGGAATGCTAATCTTACACTTACTGGTGTTATGGATGATATTAGAATTACAAAAGGAATTGCTAGATATACATCATCACCTTTTACACCTCCATCTAAATTACCAAGTTTAATACCAAATTATTTAATAAATAGAAGTTTAAGATTTAGTTCTTCAAGAAGTACATATTTAAGTAGAACTCCAACTGTTGCTGGAAATAGAAAAACTTGGACTTGGAGTGGGTGGGTTAAACTTGGAAGTTTTTCTGGTAATCGAACTTTATTTAGTTCAAGTAATGAATCAACAACTCAATTTTATTTAATGTTAAGTAATGATTCATTAAATTGTTTAGATTATATTAATTCAACACAGATAAATGTAGGTACTACACAAGTTTTTAGAGATTCATCTGCTTGGTATCATATTATTTGTTCAATGGATACAACACAAGCAACAAGTTCTAATCGAGTAAAATTTTATATTAATGGTCAACAAGTAACGAATTTTAGTAGTACTTCTTATCCAGTTCAAGATTATTTAGGTACAATAAATACAACTGTAAGTCATTCAATAGGTCGTGAAGAATATTCTAATAATCAATGGTTTGATGGCTACATGGCAGAAGTCAATTTTATTGATGGACAAGCGTTAACACCAACATCATTTGGTGAATTAAATACAACAACAGGAACATGGATACCAAAATTATATACAGGTACTTATGGTACAAATGGATTCCGTCTTAAGTTTTCAGACTTAACACAACTTGGAGAAGATTTTAGTGGTAATCTTAATAACTGGACACCTAATAATTTTACTACAACTCCTGGAGCTAATTATGATTTAATAAATGATACTCCAATAAATGCAGATGATACTATTGGTAATTATGCTACGTTGAATCCGTTAGACAAAGATACTGAAGCAGTATTAACTAATGGTAATTTAGATGCTACTGGTGGTAATGATGGTGGTGCTGCAACATTTGCTATGGCTACAGGTAAATGGTATTGGGAAATTACATTGACTGAAGTATTTAATGCAGAATATTGGGGTTTTCATGGAATATCAACTGGAAAAAATAATAGTTATATTTGTGGTTTTCCAGGTTATCCTTTAGGAGCTGGTATTTTTATGAGAAATGTAGCAGACACTAGTGAAGGTGGTTTATACTCAAATGGTGTAAAACTTCAAGATTATACTTCATTTTCAAATGGTAAAATATTTGGTTTAGCTTTTGATGCAGATTTAAGAACTTTAGAAATATATGATACAGGAACTTTAATTAGAGCTGCTTTTTCAGTACCAAATGGATTAATGTTTCCATGTTATTTTATGAATGGTGTTACAGGTGTTGACACTTGTAGTGCAACTTACAATTTTGGACAAAGACCCTTTGCATATACACCACCAACAGGATTCAAAGCGTTAAATACATCTAACTTACCAACACCTACTATTGGTGCTACAGCAGCTACTCAAGCTAATAAGTTCATGGATATTTCATTATATACTGGAACTGGAACTGCTCAATCAATATTTAATAGTGGTGCATTCCAACCTGATTTAGTTTGGATTAAAAATAGAACAGGTACTGCATCTAATCATGCTCTATATGATAGTGTTAGAGGTGTAACAAAACAATTATCATCAAACTTAGATGCTCTTGAAACAACAGAAGCAACTGGATTAACAGCATTTAATAGTAATGGATTTACTATTGGTGCTTTAGGACAAATAAATACAAGTGGTAGCAATTATATAGCATGGCAATGGAGAGCAAGTGGTACAACTGTAGCAAATACAGCAGGAACAATAGCATCAACAGTTTCAGTTAATACAACTGCTGGATTTAGTATTGTTAGTTATACTGGTAATGGAAATGCTGGTGCAACTATAGGTCATGGATTAAATAATATTCCTAAATTAATTATAATAAAAGTTAGAACTGGTGTAGCAGCTAATTGGATAGTATATCATGATTCATTTAGTCTTTCATTTGGTAATATACCTGCATTATTTTTAAATAATAGTTCTACTGAAGTTGGTTCAATTACTTATTGGAATAATACTAGACCTACAAATAATTTAATAACTTTAGGTACAGATAGTGGAGTTAATGCTAATACAAGAAATTATATAGCTTATGTTTGGGCAGAAATAGATGGATTTAGTAAATTTAATTCATACGTAGGAAATGGTTCTACAGATGGAACTTTTGTATATACTGGATTTAGACCTAAATTTATTCTTATTAGAAAATATAATTCATCAGGTGATTGGGTTTTATATAATTCAATAGTTAACACATCAAATCCAGTTAGTAATGAATTATTAGCTAATTCAACTCTTAATGAAAATACAACAGATAATGATTTAGATTTCTTATCTAATGGATTTAAATTAAGAAGTGCAAATGCTAATATAAATACTTCATCAACTACTTATATATATGGAGCATTTGCAGAATTTCCATTAAAATATGCTAATGCAGCTTTGACTGATGTACTTTATGCAGATATAGATGTACAAGCATTTTTTGAAAGAGTTTCAATTGCTGGAGGTACTTTAACTACTACAGAAAAAGTTGCAATTAATACTTTAGTATCAAGTTTAAAATCAAATGGATTATGGAATAAAATGTTAGCAATTTACCCGATGGTTGGAGCAAGTGCAGCAGCGTGTGCTCAGAATTTAAAGAGTGCAAGTTTTACTGGAACTTTTACTTCTGGATGGACATTTGCAAATACAGGAGCAACTCCAAATGGAACAAGTGCATATTTTAATACTAATTTAACTCCATCAATATCATTATCATCATCATCATCTCATTTTAGTAAGTATAATAGAACTAATGATTTAGTAGGAGATAAAGTTGATGGTGCTATAGTATCTCCTGTTTTCTTTCAATTTAATTTTAGTTCAGGCAATACTGTAATGGGTGATGTTGGAACTGTTATAACCTACACGCCAACAGATACAAGAGGATTTTTTGTAAGCACAAGAACAAGTTCAACCTTAATTAAATTGTTTAGGAATAATGTAAATTTAGGTTCAAATACAGTTTCAAATACAACTATAATAAACATTCCTATATATATTGGTGCAAGAAATCCTGGATCATTTTACAATACATATGAATGCGCTTTTGCATCTTTAGGTAATGGTTTAACAGATGCAGAGGCATCTAATTTTTATACGGCAGTACAAGCATTTCAAACTACTTTAAATCGCCAAGTATGATAGGTTATAAATTATCAGAAAATCAAAAGAATTTTATTCAAAACAAATTCTACACACCACATCAGTTTATAAACTGTGTGCAAGATATAAATGGCATTTGGTTTACTTTCCTCACTGAAGAAGACAAGGCAATCATTGCCACAACTGATATATCTTGGATTTTAGAATGTGAGCAAATCGAATATATACCTCCTATATCTGTGAATCTTTTTGAAAACTAAAATAAAAAAATAAATTTTTAACGTTAAAAACTATAAATTATGAGTGCTTTTTCAAATTATTTAGAAGACCAAATTACAGGCTGGATTAATGGTAGTGCTTTTGCATCTACATTAACAGGAGGTACATGGGTACAACTTTATACAGCTGACCCTACTGATGCAGGTTCACATACTGGTGCTTATTTAGCAAGAGTAAATGTACCAGCATCAGGATGGACAAGAGGTACAGGAGGTGCTGGTACACTAACAAATACTAGTACAATAACTATTACTACTAGTGCTGCTAGTGCTGCAACTGTAACACACTTTGGTGTATTTGATGTTGTAACTGCTGGAGCTGGTAATTTGTTATTTCATGGAACATTAGGAACAAGTGGTTCTCCTGTAACAAAATCTGTTGCTATTGGTGATGAAGTAAAATTTAATGCTGGTCAATTAACATTAACCGTTGCTTAACTAATGGGGGAGTAATTAATACTCTCCCATTTATTTACATTTAACTACAAAATATTTCTTCAAAAGAAAACAAGTTTGTTTTCAAAAAGAGTTGTATATTCGTAGAACTTATAAACTATTAATTAGTTACAATAAAATAATAAAATTTACTAATGATAAATCCTAACATTAAAAAACAATATCCTGTAATTAAAATGCCTAATGGTCATCCTGTTAGTGCTACTATGTATAATAGAAATACTTCACAAGGAGTTGTTTATGTTAATAATGAGGATGAAATTAATACAGATTTAGTGGCTAATTTATATGCTACATCTACTGTTGTTGCTAATATAAATCTTGCTCATAGTATTAGAAGTAATTTAAGTGCTACAGCAGATGTAACTGATGCTACTATAACTAAAGGTATAAATTTAGAATCAAGTATATCTACAGATAATACAGTTTCTGCTAATACATTAGTATCAAAATTATTAGAATCAAATGTAACTAGTACTGGAACATTGGCAGCGGAGTTGACGGTTGGAGGGGCTGGAATAAATGTTGATTACCTTGTAGTTGCTGGTGGAGGTGCTGGTGGTGGTAGGTCATTAGCTACTAATTGCTACGCTGGTGCTGGTGGAGGTGCTGGTGGATTACGTTCATCTGTTTCAAGCACTGGTGGTGGTGGTACTGTTGAATCCATTTTATCCTTATCTTTAAATACTGCTTATTCTATAATTGTAGGTGCTGGTGGAGCAGGTTCGACTGGTAAAGGAGCAAATGGTGTAAATAGTAAATTTGCAACAATTGAATCGATTGGTGGTGGTGGTGGTGGTCAGGGTTCAGTATCTTCATCAACAAATGAACAAGGTAGCAATGGAGGTTCTGGCGGTTCTGGAACTTTTAGTGCAACAAAGGGCAATGGAACAATTGGTCAAGGATATGACGGTGTATCATCAAGTAGCAGCTTTGGTTCATCTTGTGGTGGTGGAGGTGCTGGTGGTAGTCCATCCCAAGTAACAAGCTCTACTGGAGGTGCTGGTGGAATAGGTGTTACTAATAATATTACATCTTTAAGTTATGCTGGTGGTGGTGGTGGTGGTGGATACTCTGGCAATGGAGGTATCGCAACACAAGGTGGTGGTAATGGTGGTAATACCTCATTACCTGGTTCTAATGCAAGTATAAATAGAGGTGGTGGTGGTGGTGGTGGTGGTTCAAGTAATTTAACAAGTACTGTTAACAATGGTGGGTCAGGAGGTAGTGGAGTTATTGTAATTAAAATACCTGATACTATTACTGCTACATTCACTGCTGGTGTAACTCAAACTTCTTCAACAAGTGAAGGATTTAAAACTATTACAATTACGGCAACAAGTAATACATTACAAACGGTAACATTTAGTTAATTATGGCACATTTTGCAAGAATAAAAAATGGATTTGTTGATTTTGTTGTTGTCGGTCGTGACGAAGATGAAAACAATGAAGATATGTTATCTCATGATGAATGGATATATAAGCGTACATCATATAACACTCGAGGTGGAATATATTATGACCCAATAACAAAAGAACCAAGCCAAGACCAAAGCAAGGCATTTAGAAAAAACTACGCTGGAATAGGCTATTATTATGATAGCATACGGGATGCTTTTATTCCTCCTAAACCTTTTCCTTCATGGATATTAGACGAATTTAGTTGCTTATGGCAATCACCTATATCTTATCCAAATGATGGTAAAAGTTATGAATGGAATGAAGGTATAGGTAACTGGCAGCAAGTGTTTACAGAAATTGATTTATAATTAAAAAAAATATCATGGCATTTTCAAATTATTTAGAAGAATAAAATATAATTATGAGTTGGAACATAGATGAATTTGATTTGCAACGACAAATATATGTCAACGCTCCTAATGCTTCTGTAGTAAATACAGGAGCTTTACCTGTTGGTAGTTATGCTATTGTAATCAGAATCTA
>JACCDP011549396.1_pt1 | contig 11524 bp, 11 predicted proteins | sample 7445841 | NCBI WGS metagenome assembly JACCDP01 (sample SAMN15323441, study PRJNA562643) | freshwater metagenome | isolation source: river surface water | place: USA:Blue River Watershed | collected 2017-08-17
AATCTAATTTAATTAATTTGTTTATTCAAACATAATCAATGTGTTAAAATTATTTTTGGTTGGAAGCTTACCCAAGTGGCTGAAGGGACCAGTCTTGAAAACTGGTAGGGGTCGCAAGGCCCGCGAGAGTTCGAATCTCTCAGCTTCCGCCAAGATATATCAAACTAGTCAACTTATTAAATTCTTTAACTTTAAATTAATAATTAATATTAATTTATCATTATACTTTTATTTAATTATTTATTATAATTAACTTATGTTTAATTTATTAAAAATGTTTAATTTTTTTAATTTATTTTTTTACAATTATTTTTTATTTTTTTTATATTTTAAAAATTTATTACAAAATCTATCTATACATAGATTAAATATTAATTAATCCTATGCTTTTGAATAAAAAGTTAAATCAAAACTTCATATATAGCTTTCTTTTAAGAGTTTTAAATACTATTTTTCCTATAGCTACTTTTTCTTATGTTGCAAATGTTCTACTTCCAAATGGTTTAGGAGCTGTTGAATTTATTCTATCTATACTTTCTATATTTGTTGTTATTGGCCAATTTGGTACACCAATTTATGGTGTTAAGAAGTGTTCGAGCATTCAGAACGATAAAGATCTACTTTCAAAAACAGTTCAAGAATTAATTACAATTAATTTTTTCTTTAGTGTATTTATTTATTTCATATATATTTTTTTTGTTATTACTATTGAACTTTATTTTCCAAAAATACTCATGGTTATATTAGGAACTAGCATAATAATGAATAGTTTAAATATTGAATGGTTGCTACAAGCTCTTGAATTATTCAAAGCTATTACAATTAGGTCGTTTCTTATAAAAATACTTTCTTTTGTTTTGATTCTTCTTCTTGTTAAAAATTCTGATGACTCAATATACTATATTTTAATTTTATTTCTTTCTTCAATTTTTGAAGTTTCTTTTAATCTTGTATCGATAATTAAACATGTAAATTTATTTAAAAAATACAAAAATTATAATTTTTCCCAGCATTTTAAATCCTTAATTTCATTTTTTATTTTGAATTTTACGCTTCTATTATATTTACAAGTTGATAAAATTACTTTAGGTACTTTATCAACTGATGTTCATGTTGGTTATTATGTTGCATCAAATAAGTTTATTAAACTTGTATATGTTTTTATAACTTCATTTACTCCAGTATTATTACCGAGAATTTCCTATTATCTCAATAATAACCTAAAAGAAAATGCTTTAAAACTTTTACAAAGTTCATTTGATTTTCTTCTATTTTTGGCAATTCCTTCATCTATTGGACTTTTTTTAGTTTCTGATTTAATCATTAAGATTTTTTTTAGTTCTAGTTATTTGCCATCAATTACAACAATGATGATTTTATCACCGCTGGTTTTCTTTATTACTTTGAGCAATTCTATAGCTTTTTTATTACTAATCCCTTTTGGAAATGAAAATAAGGTTGTGGTTGCAACAACCTTGGGCGCAATTTTAAATATATTTTTAAATATTATTCTAATTCCAAACTTAAATTCTAACGGAGCTGCTATTAGCACTTTGATCTCTGAAATATTTATATCTTTTATTCTAATTTTATATTCTTATAATCTAATAAAAAAAGTTATTGTCATAAGGAAATCCTTAATATTAATTTTATGCTCAATTCCATTTTTATTGATTACACATTTAGTTAATCTATTGGATATTTCTAATTATATTAAACTTGGTCTTATTATTGTTTTATCTATAGTAATTTTCATTTCATTCTCGTTTCTTTTTAAAAAGCTTTTTATAGACTCTTTTGCTATTTTCAAAATTAAATTATGAAACCCAAAGTTCTACTGTTAATACTAACCTATAATAGGGTTGATAAACTTAAAAAACTTTTAAAGTCTTTAATTAATCAAACTTGCCACTCTTTCGATTTATTAATAATCGATAATCACTCAAGTGACAAAACTCAAGAATTTTTATCAGAGCTAAAGATTACTGAACTGCCTTTTAAGATCTATTCATTTCGAACTTTTACCAATAAAGGTTCTTCAGATGGTTATAATTTTGGCTTTCAGAAAGCAATTGATATTGGTTTTGATTGGCTTTATGTTGGCGATGATGATGCTTATTTTGATGAAGATGTAATTACTAAATTCTTTTTGGTAAGATCCAAGTTTATTAACTGCAATGTTTTTTGCGGTTCTGTATACGATTCAAATCTAAAATTGGATAGGACTCACAGAAGGAATTATAAATTTTCATTTGAAGGTTTTAAAGAGTCTGAAATTCCTTTAGAATCTTATAGTTTAGATTCTTTAGAAATAAAGCTTTTTTCTTTTGTTGGTCTTTTTTTAAGTTATAAAGTTATTTCAACTGTTGGTTTACCAAATAAAAATTATTTTATTTGGTGGGATGATACTGAGTATTCAATCAGAGTTTCAAAGAAATTTTCAATTAAACTTATTCCAGAAATTAAGTTTTATCATGATACAAATAAGTCATTAAAATCAAAATGGAAAGTATATTATGGAATAAGAAACAGACTCTACACCATTAAAAAATTTTTACCATGGTGGGTAACATTAATAGAAGAGTTAAAACATCTTTTCAAAATGTTAGTATTTCTTGTTTTATTTAAAAAGGATAAGTTTAAACTTTATTTTTACAGTTATATTGATTACAAATATTCAAAACTTGGAATGAGTAAAAGAGAAGTTTAAAAATAAAGTATTTTATAGTTTTTGTTAATTTACAAATATTTACTCGTTTATTTATTATGTAATTTAACTTATAATGTTTAAAGTAAAGCAATATGGGGGTTATAATGAAAGTTGTAATTTTAGCTGGCGGATTCGGATCAAGAATTAGTGAAGAATCGCATTTAAAGCCTAAACCGATGATTGAAATAGGAAATGATCCAATATTAATTCATATTATGAAGTATTACGCCTCATACGGATTTAATGACTTTATTATATGTCTTGGTTATAAAGGTTATGTAATAAAAGAGTATTTTAACAACTTACATCTTCATCTTTCTGATGTTTCTTTTGATTATTCTTTTAAGTCAAAAACTGAGTTTTTTAATTCAAAGACCCATAATTGGAAGGTCACATTAGTTGATACTGGTTTAAACACTATGACTGGTGGCAGATTAAAACGTATTTCTAATCTTATTAAAGATGAAACTTTTATGGTCACATATGGAGACGGATTATCAAACGTTGATTTAACATCACTGGTTAACTTTCATACAAGTAAAAATAAGGTACTTACTCTAACCGCTGTAAATCCTGAGGGAAGATTTGGTTCACTAGGAATAAAAGACGATATTGTAACTAAATTTAGTGAAAAACCTAAAAGTAATGATGGCTGGATTAATGGTGGCTTTATGGTTGCAAATAAAAAGCTTTTTGATTACATAAAGGGTGATGAAACAATTTTAGAGAGAACTCCTTTTGAAACACTAGCAAAAGAAAATCAACTTGTAGCTTTCAAGCATTTTGGATTTTGGCAGCCTATGGATACAATTAGAGACAAGAAGATTTTAGAGGATTTGTGGGCTTCAAATAATCCTCCTTGGCGAAAAGATCAATAATATATGAATAAAATTCTTAGCGAAGATCTTGAAGTCATATTTAACTCTCTTTCTGATCTTGAAAAAAGCAAGTTTCATTCTTCCACAATTCTAATCACTGGGTGTGCAGGTTTTTTGGGTTATTATTTTATCAACTTCCTTGTTTCATTTAAAGAAAGTTTAAAAATTAGAAATATTATTGGTCTTGATAATTTTTTAATTGGATCTCCAACTTGGTTGAAAAATCTTAAGTCAACTGGAGCAATTGAACTCCATAATTTTAATATTACATCCGATAACTTAGAGGATATACCCGGCATCAATAATGTTAATTTTGTTCTTCATATGGCATCAATTGCATCACCCACTTTTTATAGAATTTATCCAATCGAGACTATAGATGCCAACATTTGGGGTTTAAGATCACTTTTGAACTTTTTCTCATCTAAGAAAATTAAAGGATTGTTATTCTTTTCTTCTAGCGAAGTCTATGGTAACCCTGACATTAATCACATTCCCACAAGTGAGGATTACAATGGTGATGTCTCTTCCCAAGGACCTAGAGCTTGCTACGACGAATCAAAACGATTTGGTGAAACTTTATGTTATGTTTTTAACGAAAAGTTCAATATGCCAATTTCTATAGTAAGACCTTTCAATAATTTTGGACCTGGTATGAAATTAAATGATGCAAGAGCTCCAGCTGATTTTGCACAAGCAATAGTTAAAAACAATGATATAGTTTTACATTCAAATGGTTCACCTACGAGAACTTTTTGTTATATATCAGACGCTATTACAGGCTACTTAAAGGCGTTGTTATTTGGAAAGTTTGATACATTTAATATAGGAAATCCTAAACCTGAAATTACTATTTTAGATTTAGCAAAACTATATGAAAAATACGGGAAAGAATTATTACATTATTCAGGTAAGGTTATCTTTAAAGAAGCATTAGACCCTAACTATCTTGTTAATAATCCACAAAGAAGGGCGCCATCTATTAAAAAAGCCAATACATTATTAGGTTATAATCCTAGAGTTCCAGTTGATAAAGGTGTAGCGAGATTTCTAGAGTATCTAAGTTTATCAAGAATTGAGGATTTAACATGGTAATTTCTGTATTTGGTTTAGGTTTTGTAGGGTTAACAACTGCACTAGGTTTGGCAGAAAAGGGTCATAAAGTTTTTGGTTTTGAAGTTGATTCTTATAAAATTAACTCTTTTTCAGTTGGAAAGGTTCCTTTTTTTGAACCCAACCTAGATACTTATTTAAAGAAACACTTAAATTCAAATTTTTTTATAAATCCTCAAATTTCGTCTTCAATTAAAGAGAGTCAAGTTATTTTTTATTGTGTAGGTACTCCCTATGGCATTAATGGCGAAGCAGATTTAACATTTCTTTTAAAAGCAATTGACACAACATTAACCCATATTTCAAAATCAACTTTTAAAACATTGGTGATTAAGTCGACAGTACCACCTCATACCTCAACTCTTAAAATTATCCCATATGTTAAAGCAAAAGGATTTGAAGTAGGAGTAAATATAGGTGTTTCAAATAACCCTGAATTTTTACGAGAAGGTTATTGCTGGGATGATTTTATGAATCCCGATCGAATTGTTATTGGAGTCAATGATCAAAAATCAGAGAATAACCTTATAGATCTTTATTCCTCATTTAACGCGCCAATTCAAGTAGTAAACAATTCCACTAGTGAATACATTAAGTATTTATCAAACACACTTTTGGCTACAATGATTAGTTTTGCTAATGAAATGAGTATCGTCGGCTCTAAACTTGAGGATATCGACATCAAGAATGCATTTAAGATTTTACATATGGATAAAAGATGGGGAAATGGGACAATGAAGTCATATGTTTATCCTGGATGCGGGTATGGTGGTTATTGCTTACCTAAGGATACTAGTGCTTTTTACGCTTTATCTAAAAATATCGGTGCAAACTCAAAATTATTAGAAAATGTTATCGCAACAAACACAAATATGACCAATTTTATAACTGATCAGATAATTCTAAAATTAAATAACAATCAACAAAAAATTGGTATTCTTGGTTTGGCTTTTAAACCCAATAGTGATGATGTCCGCGATTCTCCTTCTTACAAAATTATTAGCACATTAAAATTAAAAGGGTATCAAAACATTATTGCTCATGATCCTGTTGCAATGTCAGAATTTAAAAAGCATTACTTATTTGATTCTTTCGCAAATGACCTAAGTGAACTAGTCACTAATTCTGACATCTTAGTTTTACTTACTGCGTGGCCGGAATACAAAGAATTAAAAAAACTCACTTCGAAAAAAATTCTTGATTTTAGATATTTTTTATAAATGAATACTGTTTTAGTTACTGGTGCAACTGGTTTTCTTGGTAGACTACTCTTAAGAAAACTTATAAATAGTGGGTATCATGTTTTATCGCTCCAACGTAAGATAGATTCTGAATTATCAAGTATTTTTAATAATAATCAACTTATTCAATTTACATGTGATTTGAGTAACCCAGAGTCAAATAAGTTAATTTTACCATGTTTAGAAGTTCAATATTTTTTTCATTTGGCGTGGCAAGGTGTCTCTGGAAAAGAAAGAGAAGACTTATATATTCAAGAGAAGAATACTACCATTCTAAAAAACTCTATTAAGATAGCCAAAAAATATAGTGTAAAAAAATTCATAAGTATCGGCACTATAATGGAGCTAGAGATTGCTCTGGGTTTATTTGAAAATAAAAAAATATTTAAATCAGCCTATTACGGGTTATATAAGTCGCTATGTCATGCCATCCTTCTAAATGAATTAGTAGATACAAATATTCAACCTATTTGGATTTACCTTACTAATATTTATGGTGAAACAGATACATCAAATAGATTCATCAACTCTACGTTAAAAAAAATAATTAATAAAGAATCTTTAAATTTTACAGCTGCAAGTCAGAATTATGATTTTTTGTATGGAGACGATGCAGCAAATGCTATACAGTTAATCGCAGAAAAAGGGAAGTTAAACTCATATCTTCTTGGAAGTGGAACATCAAAAGAATTATATAGGTACATAAATGATATTGTTGAAGTTACTCAATACAAAGAAAAACCTATTTTTGGTTCTGTTCCCTTTGAAGGGGTCAACTTACCAATGAATTTCTTTTCTATAGAAATACTACAAAAGGAAACTAAGTTTATGCCTACAATAACTTTTTTAAAAGGTATTGAAAAAGTTTATTTAACTAGGAAAAAGGAGATGAATAAATGAACGAGTATGTTGATGTTGTAATAATTGGTGCTGGTCTATCAGGTGCTGTCTTAGCAAGAAAATATGCTGAGCATAATAAAAAAGTTCTTCTCATTGAAAAAAGAGATGTTGTATCTGGACATATCTTGGATAGATATAATGAAATTGGGATATTAGTTCAACAGTTTGGTCCACACGCATTTCATACTAACAAAGAAAATGTTTATGACTTTATAACTAAATACCACGAGTGGTTTGAATACAAGTTGAAATGTGAAGTGTTTATGGACAACAAATTCACTCCTTCTCCTTTTAATTTCAAAACCATAGACGATTATTTTGATGAAAATCAAGCCAATAAAATAAAGCAAAACCTCATCCAAGAATTTCCTAATCAAACCAAAGCCACAATTCTAGAAATAATGGATTCAACGAATCCAATTGTTAAAAATTACGGTAATTTCCTTTTTGAAAAAGATTACAAACTATATACATCCAAACAATGGGGCATTGAACCATCAAAAATTGATATAAGTGTTCTAAAGCGAGTACCTGTTAGGTTTGATTATTCTCATCAATATTTTGATGATAAATACCAGCTCATGCCAAAAAATGGATTTAAAGCATTCGTTGAAAGTTTGCTTGATCATAAAAACATTAAGATAATGTTAAATACTGATGCTTTCTCATTATTAGAATTTAATGAAGGTTTATTAACACTTAAACTAAATGGAGAAATGTTCTCCAAAAGAATCATTTTTACTGGTCCAATAGATCGATTATTTAGTTTTAAGTTTGGTCAATTGCCTTATAGATCTTTGGTTTTTGATTATAAAATTGTTGATTCTGACTCCTTTCAGCCAGAAGCAATTGTCGCTTACCCACAAGTTGAAGGCTATACAAGAATTACTGAATATTCTAAATTACCAATTCAGAAAACTAATGGCAAAACTGTGTTAGCTTATGAATACCCTGTTCAATCTACTGTTGATGGTAAACATGATCCATACTATCCAATTCCAACTGATGAAAGTAAAATTCAATACAATAAATATAAAGAAGAGGCAAGTAAGTATTCTAACTTGACTTTATGTGGAAGATTGGCAGACTTCAAATACTATAATATGGATGATACTATTGCGAATGCCTTAACTATTTTTCAATCATTAAATACATAGTTATTGAACATTAGCTTATTATCAAATATAATCCTTAAGATGGATCAGTGGTGTAGCGGTTAACATGCCTCCCTGTCACGGAGGAGATCGCGGGTTCGATCCCCGTCTGATCCGCCAGTAGAATATGATAGATACTCAGAAATGAGTATCTTTTATTTTATAAGGTAAAAAGACCCTTATTTTATCTTGATAAACAAGCCCTAATCGTGTAAAGTTATAAAAGCGTTGGCCCGATAGCTCAGTCGGTAGAGCAACGGACTGAAAATCCGTGTGTCGCCGGTTCGATCCCGGCTTGGGCCACCATTTATTCGATGCAAAGGGAACTCTATGGAGTTTCTTTTCTTTTATTCTCTAGGTTGTCCGTATTTCGCATTACCTTTGTGTATTCATCTATTAAGTTTTTCTTAGATAAGTGAAGGTACTTTTGAGTTGTTTTTAAGCTGCTATGTCCAAGAATTAACCTTAATGTTTCAAGATTCCCACCCTTATTTACATAACCAGTGGCAAAAGTATGTCTCCATTTGTGAGGTGTGATGCTTTCATTTAGTTTTAAACGCTTTTTAAGGCGATGGACAATACTTTGAATGGAAGAGGTACTTAGTATACCTTTCGTTGTGGATGAATAGAATAAAAGGGTTTTTGGATCAAATGCCACAATATAACGAAGTAACAATTGTTTGGTTGAATCAGTAAAGAATACATAACGATCATTTTTTGTCTTTGTTACCTTAACATGAAAGGTACCTGTCGATAAATCAAGATCATTTACTTTGAGATGGCATAACTCGTTAATTCGCAAACCTGTATCCAATAATAGTCTTAAAATTACATAGTTCCTAAATAGGTTTGAATCGCTTAGGTTTTTCCTTAAGTGATCAAATACTTGATTCATGGTGTTTTCATTTATTGTAGGTATGATTGGCTTTTGTTCAGTAAGCTTTTTGAAGTCTAGAACTCTATCAGTTGCGTATTTTATTACTGCTTTAAGGGTAATAAGATACTTATTAATTGATACATTCTTTATATTTGGACTTTCTCTCTTAACAAAGGCAATAAAGCTAGTAACTTGAGGTTTCCCAATATTTTCTACATCAATATCTCTAAAGAAAACCTCAATCCGTTTGAAATAAAAACTATAAAACTTCAATGTAGCCTCCGTTTTACTCGCCGTTACATAATCCCTGTAAAGGTTTATCGCTTCATTAATTTTCATATTATTTTTCAACCTTTCCCGTAAATGTATGACTTAAGTATGGATTTTGTTCTTCAAGGAGAATTTTGATTACTTTTTGTTTATTTCGAGTAAATTCCCCATTTACTTTTAACCTTCTTAAAATAGCCTTAAATGATTCAGGTTCGGTTTTTATCAAGTTGGAATATATAGTATCTAAAGGTAGGTTACTTAGAATAAAAACCCATGAAAAACAAGCCGTTTTATTGTTATAGCGAGCTCTTAGTTGCATGGGATATATGTCGAGTAGGTTTAGCATAAAAGTGATGTTAAATTCGCCCCTATATTCATCAAGGACTAAAATTGGTTCAAAGTTGTATTCATCAAATGGGTTAGAGTAGTCTGTTACGCGATAAACAGAAGACGTATCAAATGATTCAGTGACAAATCTTGTTTTTCCAACACCTGTTTTTCCATAAAGATAAAAAGCTATGAGTTTACGATTTGTGAGAAACTTTGCCCTCTTTACTTCGTTAATTGTGTTCTTAATATTGTTCTGATAAAGCAAAAATTGAGTTGGATGTTTAGCTCGGATTTCTTGTAATGAACATCCATCATCAATCATTAAGTTGATATCGTACAAATCGGTTCTTTCACCTTGACTCGGTTCTTTACCGAATTCAAATGGACCCTCTATTCTAGAATTACTTTTTTTAGCATAGTTTATTGCATTAGATAGATTTCCTTTTACTACCTCAAGATGAATTGTTGGAAAGGCACTTTTAATCGATTTAAAGTTAATTGCATTACGGTATGCTATAAAACCTTGATAATGCCTATATCCAGTTAAATCACCCCTTTCTAGTTGAAAAACTAAATACTTTATCTCTCCAACACCACTAAATAATTCATTTATTGTTTTCGGATCCATCGTTGGATCATCATTTTGATTCATAGTAAACATCCAATTTCGCTCTCTGTTAGCCATAGTTTCTCCTTTCATGGCACATATGTACCTAGAGTAATACTTACTTATTAAGTACAAAACTATATTAAGATACGAAAAGAGCAATGTCAATATAAAAGATGCGAATAAAGTAAGTTTATAGTTTTTATGCACATTGTGTATAAACTTACGTTAAAATACCTATGAGGTAAATTTTATGAAAATAGGCCAAATATTAAAGAATTTAAGAGTTAAAAATAATCTTAATCAAAGTGAAGTTGCTGAAAGAATTGGAGTTACTTCAGCCACCTATAGTCGCTATGAGAGTGATCTACTTGAACCTAATTTAGACAAGTTACTTGAAATAAGCATTTTGTTTAAAGAGGATCCTTCAATTTTTTTTAGGGCGGAATTGATTAAAAAGCTTATTATTGATGTAAATACTGATACTGGTTATTCATTCTTATTTACATATTGGAATTTGGAAGAAATCGCTAAAATTTTAAATATAAAGCGAAATGAATTATCTTTACCAGATATGAATAAGTATGCCCGTTTACTTCAATTATCCTTTGAACAACTTTCAATTGCCTCTTTAAAAGCTTCGGAGTTACTCAAGCCTGAGTCTTTTGAAGAATTTTTAAAAAGAAATAAACTTGAATGGATTATAGAAGAAAATGAAACTTTTAAGTGACCATCAAAAATTTATTGAACTGAGGTCTGAAGGATATAGTTACCGAAAAATAGTTCAAATTCTAGGCATTTCTAAAGATACATGTGTTGAATGGAATAAGAAATTTCTTGGTGAGATAGATTCATGTCGGAGACATCTACTTTCTGATCTTATACAAAAATACATTCTATCCAAAGAAACCCAATTAAAGCTAATTTCGGATACAATAAATCGTATTAATCAAGAAATTAGAAATCAAGATTGGAAGAGTATTAATTTATCAAAACTTCTACAACATCAAAGGGAGTATCTAAATTTATTAATTTATGAAACTAATGGTTTATACAACAAAGAGATAGAGTATCAAGACAATGAAATGAATAATCTATCCCTTTTATTCAATTCTGAAATTAAAACAGATAACATAAAAATCGAAATAATTAACGCATCAGATGATGAAAGAATTAAGAGAATTGAGAAACAAATAGAGGAAGAGATTCTAAATAAATGAATTTAAAAAGTGAACAAATATTATCGGATTTATCGGTAACAATTGATTTTGATAATGTGCTAAACAAATCTCAAAATTTTTCTTTTTTAGTTAATCTCTTAAAACCGAATTGCTTTGAAACAAAAATTCTAAACAAAAGAGTCCTTGTTTATCAAACTACTGACAACAGGAAAATTATCCTACTTGTTTCATCAATCACTTATTTAGGTGGAAACGGTCTACAT